>Ga0233430_1000241_pt1 | contig 113597 bp, 181 predicted proteins | sample SI_118_April2016_2_FD_179883 | JGI IMG/M metagenome (GOLD analysis project Ga0233430, IMG submission 179883) | Seawater microbial communities from Saanich Inlet, British Columbia, Canada - SI_118_April2016_150_MG | ecosystem: Environmental > Aquatic > Marine > Inlet | place: Canada: British... | reverse complement strand
TGCTAACAACATACCATATAATAATAACATGATTCCTTGTATGATGCCATTGCGTACTTCTACTTTTTGATATGCGTTCATAATGTGTTTTCCTTATCATCTATTTTAGATTTAAATTCTTTATATTGCTTGCGTGTTTTTAGAAACATCTTACTTTTTTCATGTTCTGATGTCATCCAAAGGTATATTCCAGTGAAGTAATATACAAAGAATAACACAATACCCATACCAAAAATAAACATCGACTCCAGAATAACTGCAAGTGAGCCAAGTATGGTCATATATAATATTAGACTACTCACGAATACTGCAATCCTGGCAGACTCAACTGTATTCAATAATAGTTTAAATTTCTCATATAAGTTCATATCTTAATTCATCTCATCTGTTGAGAAAGATGGATAGTGGGCTCTTATGTCACGCACTGAATAAACCTTCGTAGGATCATCATTCTCGTCGATCAGATCATCTAATAATAAATTAGATGCACGAACAATGCTACGTGGTGTAATATGTCCATCACTACTCGTAACTCGTTCTAAACTCTCTTCAACCTTCACAGCTTCTTTATACATAGCTTCCAGTTCATCTCGTGACTTGACATCAAGAAGTTCATCTACCATTATTTCTGGTACATCTACATCAGGTGGGCTTCCCATACCTTCATTGATGCGTTGAAATACTCTGTTCATTGCACCAGCAATTGTGGTAGCTAGTTCTAGTGTTGTTAGGTCTTTAACATTCATTTATTAGTACTCCATATCTTTTGGATAGTTCCACAGAGTGATCTTAACTCTGACTCTGATTGTGTTTTTATCAATACTGCAATCTTTTCTTCATCAGTTTGAGCATTACGCATTTCCACCTTTGGGCTTGATTCTACTATAAATGTAGCCATTTCCAATTTGGTAGATTCGTCATTTATTGCCCCACACCAATCTTTGATTGCTTGTTCAATTTCATCTGTATGAAATGAAACTTTATATAAGAAATTTGATATCAACAATTCACCATTATCACCTCTACGCACTTCAGGCACTGTGTCTGTATCACACGCTGTGCCTGTCATAACTTGAGTCATAGCATTTGTCATAGCTTCGACTAGTTGAGAATGAGTGTTAACAGCTATAAGAGTGCCCTCACACATTCGATCAAATTCTCTTTTGTTGTTTGACATGTGGTGATCCTTAATTTATATTAAATTGTGTTTAATTGAATGTGGTGCAAACTTAAACGTTTTACCCGAATTAACATCTTTGCCCAAGATAGGATACTTTGGACTACGTGGTCTGCAACCAGTTATTTCATATAAACCACTATACGTTCTAAATTTTCTACCAAGATCACTTGGTTTGAGTCCATATCTACTGGCGTATATATTAAAGTCAGTAACTTCTGGTCTAAGTGCTACTCCACCAGAATCAATGATTGATACATTTAATTTAAAAGTTGCACTATCTGGAGTATATCTAGCATTTCCAGTTGCAAACGATACATTTAACTCTTCACCCAACGATTCAAGTGCTTGATTGATTCGTTCTCTAATAAGTCTAAGTGCTGATCCGTTCATTTTAGTGATTGACATGTGTGCTCCTATTTTCTTTATTTATGATGATGTTGAATTTAATAAAAGTGTAGAAATGAATGAAAGTCCCAATAAAAGACTAACTCCACCAACTCCAATCATAATAACTAATAGAACTAATAGTGTATTTACGATTGAATCAGTCTTGGTGTCAATTAGATCGTTAATTCTTGTGATATTCATGTGCTTAGTTCCTTTGTTTGTGTGTCTCATAACTGCTTAAAGTTAGAACTATTCCAATGTACAATGCAAGAACTTTCCTACTTTTCTTCAAAATCATTCATTTTCACTACTGGTGGGCGCGGTGTTTCTTCATAATATTGTTGATATTCCGTACCCAGGCGTTCAAATCTGGGAGCCCCCCATAAATTAAGACTATTTTGCTACATAAAACAAGTGTTTTCTTATTTATTTTATGGGAAAACTGGCTTCTACCAGTAATTTAAGACTATTTTGCTACATAAAACAAGTGTTTTCTTCCAAATCATTCATTTTCATGGGTAGAGAGATGGAATAAATTGGCTCAGATCACACCATAAGTTACGAAGAATAGTCAATATGATGCAAGAACTATTCAAAAGTATCTTCAAAACAGAATATTATGTTGTTTTGGTTGATTTCACCAAATATTCTTTGGTTTTTGGGCTGTTTCACCAAATATTCTTTGGTTGTCGATGTATTTGGTTAGTGGATTACACCAGCTCCCCCAAAAACAACATATCATTATCTCTATACACCAGTATGTATATATAGTATAATCAGTTGTACGGTTCAGTTGTACAACTGCATATACTTTAGTGCATATTCATGATATTTCATATGATATATGTTATCGAATAAGAAAATGTCACATATTATGACACCCATCATATAAAGTCTCTGATTTGGTGTCATTCTGTTCGTTCTAGGGTGCTTTGGTTAAGGACCACGTATGAAGATAATGATCATCATAATCATAACAATCATACGAATTGCATGAATCGTACTTAAAATTATACTTAAAATTGAAATCTTTTCATATGTGCTTCTTCTTCTCATAACATTATTATTATTAATTCTGATTCTGATATTACGCTTAATCTTTTTATTTCACTTCGACGTAATATTCTACTAAATGAGATATCTAATACATATGGAGCATCTTGAATATATTGTCTTGCTTCTTCGTATGAATCATATGGTAATATTTCACTTAAATGTTGATAGTCTTTATCATACCAACCAGTTTTACCTCTAAATGGAAAACTTATATCTCCTCTATCATATATATAATATTTCATATGTTTCATAATATATAGGCTATGTATTCATTTTCATCTACTACTTTTACCTGTCCTCTTTTATAATATTGTTTTAATATTACTGTCTCATCATTGATATATTTTATGGCTTTCTTTTTTGTTTTAAATATCATTGGAGTTCTAGTATATGTGAGATCACCTTCTAATATCTCAATCCAAGGAATATATGTACTCATATCACGTAAGTAAGAATATATTATATAATATTTCATAATAAACGTGCTATTAGTTCTGTTTCTGATACTACTCTATAATATTTACTTGTAAATAATACTGTATGATAATATTCAGTTGCATCTACTTTATTATTAAATGTTATAGCATTGATTATATTTGTTGTCCACCTGTTTCCTGGAGTTCCTAGTGTACCACGATTTTTATGTACATATTCATCATCTCTTTTATCTAATATATAATATTTCATAATATATAGGCTATTAGTTCATTCTCTGTTATTATTTTAAAATTAAATGAGTTTAGATTATGTTTTTGTGATTTTAATTCTTTTTTGAGATCACTCAATGATATCTCATTTTCAGTTATGATTTTACTTTCATTAATAGTTTTTATATTTATCCAATTGGTACTGCTGTAAGTACGAGTATTGTTAATGTAATATACGTATACCACTTCAGACTGTTTATCGGTTGCTATTAAATAATATTTGTGATTTTCTTTCATAATATATAAGCTATGTATTCATTTTCATTTAATATTATTACATCATCTACTGATATAATTGTTCTCCAGTCAGCCATATAATTTGTAACACCTACCATAGCTTCTTCTCTTGATAGATATATATTATTTTCAAGGACATGATATAATTCATTTGTTTTAATATGCCATACGTAATATCTCATAATAGATATGCTACTAGTTCATTCTCTGTTACTATTTTTATATGTTTATACTTATCAGTATTCCAATATCTATTATAAGTATATAATGCTTCACCATAAGTATCATATGGGGTTACATTTGATACCTCACTACTCCAATGATTATTTATTCCACCATATATATAATTGGGAGCTGTTGAATCATATAGATAATATTTCATATGTTTCATAATAGATATGTCATTAGTTCTGCTTCTGATATTCTACTAACTCTTTCAATAGTTTCATCACCATATTCTTTTATATCTTGTTTAGCTAATTTACGAGAATCAAATATTAACATATGATTATAATTTGTAGTATATGTATCATCAGACTCGTTAGTGGCCGCATATTTATTACAATTAGTATCGTCTCTATTAGTACATTGAATTATATAATAATATTTCATAAGAGATATGGTATTAGTTCGTTTTCTGATAATACTTTAATTGTATATGTTGTTAACATTCTTTTCCGTTGAAATTTAATGATATCTTCTCCAATTTGTCTTGTTTTATATGTTTCAGCATGATCTAAATTTCTAGTCCAATATCCATAAGTTGGTTTACCTTTAAAATGTATATATTTTTTATAATCTGTATATGCTATTATATAATATTTCATAACATATATGCTACTACTACATTTTCATCTACTATCTTCATTTTACCACTAGCATAATGTTGCTTTAAATAATCAAACATATTAATGTACATAAGTGCGTCCTCTTTAGAGTTGAATACTTCTGGATTATGATGTGCATTTTGCCACACATACCAGTCCATATTATCACCGTTTATTAGGTGTTTATATAATGCACAAAATACTATATAATATTTCATAAGAGATATGCTATTAATTCATTTTCATTTATAATTTTATCTGTTCCGCTTGCTTTATATATATCTTCACTATTATCATAATATTCTTTAGCTTCTTCATATGAGTTAAATGCATGTATTGGATATTCATCTTCATGTTCTAAATCCATCCATATATTACCTTTATTATTGCCATTATAGTGTATATAATATTCTAATCTATTGTTAATTATTTCTACTACGTAATATTTCATAATAGATAAGCCACAAGATGTTTCATGTTAACGATTTCCAATAAACCTTCTCGATATGTATATGGTAAATGTTCTTCAATTACTTGTTGAGCTTCATACTCTGATGTATATATACAATCATTAGTGATATTAATTTTAGTTTGACCCATCTTATTTACATACGTATATTCAACTATACTTGATTTATTTTGTGTAGTACCAAGTATATAATTAAGCGTAGGATTATTCATTAGTATAACATACCTGATAATATTTCCATCATCATTCATATCATTCATATTAGTATTCTTCATATTAACATTGCTACCAATTCTGCGTCTGATACTACTTTAGTATTAGGATATCCATGAATGTGATGTATATCATAATGCTCAGCTTCTTCTCTAGTATTAAATATCTTTGCACATTCTATACGAGTTGTCCATGTCCAACTATATTGATTTATATCTAAATATCTTTGGTGTTTATCTAATATATAATATTTCATATGTATCTCATAACATTAATGCTATTAGTTCTTCTTCTGTTACTATTTTCCATGTAGAATCACGTGGCTCTATAGCAAATAAAACGTTTTTAGCTTGATCATATGATTCATATGGAATTAATTCTTCTAAAGTTGTAGTACTATTAACCCATTTATTATATCCTCTATATGGTTGTATTTTATCAATTGGATCGTATATATAGTATTTCATTTCATTTCATTTCATTTCATAACATTTTTATTATTAGTTCTTGTTCTGATACTACCATGCAACGTTTATGCCACCTACGATCTTTTAACATAGCAAGTTCTAAACTGGCTGATTCTCTTGATTTGAATGGTATTATATCTTTATGTTCAACAATATGTAGATGTTTTCTATCATCAGGACTAAGTTGTTGAGCATCAGTCATCCATTGATCACTAACTCCTCTATATGGTTTATAAGTATCTAGTTGATCATATATATAATATTTCATCATAGTAAATATACCACTAATTCATTTTCATTTACAACAATAAGGTCTTCTATTATAAAACTATATGATGATGATGTAAATTCATCTAATTTATCTTTAGCTTCTTTATATGAAGTAAATGGATTTGCATCCGATACACGTGTAGACCACCCTTCTCTAGTAAAAATAAATTCAGTTGGATCATTTGGATCATATATATAATAACGTTTCATAATGCTTTAGCAACCAATAATACATTAAGTTCATTTTCATCATATATAACCCGATACCAATCATCATGTATTGGTTCTTTTTTATTAAGTAAATTTAAATAAATAATAGCTTCTCTTTTTGAAGTAAACCATCGTCTAACGGGTTTATTATCATACCAATATAGTATATCATGGTATTTTTTAGATATTGATAATACATAGTACTTCATAATAGTAGTGCCACTAGTTCAGTTTCTGATACTATTTTCATACCATTCCAAAAGTCTGGATTATCACAAGGTGTGGTCATAGCATTAAGTGCATCATCATATGAATTGAATGAAGTACATTTTTTAACATCATATGATTCATTATACCCCCTATATTCACCAAACTTTGATTCTCCAGTTACCATACCACCATCCACTGCATATCGTGTATGTTCAACCACATCAGCAATTCCCACTATATAGTACTTCATAATAGTAGTGCCACTAATTCAACCTCTGTCATTATTTCAAAATTATACTGAGTTCTATTTAATTTATGTATGCCTCGTTTATTATATCTTTTTTTAAGAGTTTGTAATGGCACATCAGTATTTACCTTATCAATATGTTCTAACATTGCCCAATTTCTCCATTTTACATAACCATCGATATCTGATGTATATACATATATCATATCTATATCTGTTTTATCTATTGCTATTAAATAATATTTAGTCATAACATTCTCGCCACTAATTCGTGTTCTGATATTATTATTATATCTTCAAACTCCATCCACGTTTCATCATCATAACATTTTTTTGCATCTTCATATGAATCAAATGGAATTACTTCTGAAAACATACCAGACCAGCTATTGTTTTTTCCACAATATTGATGATACGTTTCATCCGTATCAAATAGATAATATTTCATAACATATAAACCACTAATTCATTTTCTGATACTACAATGCAATCTTCAGTAAATTGTCGTCCATATCTATTACTTTTTATTAATTGATCCAACCTCTTTTGTGCATCCCCTTTTGAATTGAATGGTATGATATGTGTATTTTCCTCAATGATCATTTCCCTAGTTAATGAGTCGTATCCATCTACAGGTATTTCGCACCACCAGTCTGATATTCCTTGATATCGATGTCTCATATTTGTCGTATTATATATATAATATTTCATAATATCATTGCCACCACTTCTGCTTCAGTTTGTATATAATTGTGGTCCTGATCATCAAAAGTTAAATTCCACCATGTACTAAGAATGCGCATAGCATCTTCTGCACTCTTCTTAGTTTTAAATACTTTGGCTAGTGATATATCTGTTGACCAAGCATAACCTCGCTTATCACTTCCATTTGTTATTAAAAATTTACGTGTATTTACAATATAATATTTCATATATATTTCATAATATAAGTGCTATATATTCTGCTTCTGTCATTGACTCTATTGTCATATTTGGACATTCTGACCAACTCACCTGTTCTTCTTCAGCATCTTCATAAGAATCAAATGGTGTTATCAATGATAATTTATCATCCCACTCTTCATCAATACCACCATATGTATATCGAGTATCATCTGGATCATATAGATAATAATAGAGTTTTTTCTTTTTCGTCATATCAAATATGCCACAAATTCATTTTCTGTTAGTATTTCAATATCAAGTTCATAAGGAGTAATTTCATAATATTTTGCTAGTCTTATTTTCTCTTTAACTACATTCCTCAAAGCATCTTCATGTGAATTAAATGGTACAACCAGTTCAATGTTATCATTTCCAAACCAATCAAATTGATCTTTACCATCCGTACACATTTCAAAACTATTGCTCATGAATGGTAAATCTTCACGGTCACTTTTATCAACTACATAATATTTCATAATAACCTTGCAATCAATTCTTTTTCTGATATAATAATATCACATGTTGATGTGGCAAATAACCCAGCTTGCATATAATCTATAGCTGATTTCTCATTATTAAATACCACAGCTTTTGATACATCGTTAGTTAAAAATGAAGACGAATACCTACTATGTGTTGTATCTTCAATATACGTAACAACATCACTATTAGCATCGTCTGTGCATATAATATAATATTTCATAACAATATAACCATCAATTCTGCATCTGATACAACTTTATCGTATTTATCCTCTTTAGTATTAACATCACAATATTTATACCACTTGACAGCATCCTCTCTAGTCTTAAATGGATGAATTGAGGTGTCTTTTAAATTTGAGCCACCTATCCAAATTAATTTATTATTATCAATCTTTTTAGTAACATAAAATCGTAAATGATTACCACTCATTGATACTACATAATGCTTCATCACAATTCAATCATAACTTTGAACGTTTCAAGTTCTTGCTCACGCACAACTTGTATCCCATAGTCTTTAGTTAATGTATTCTGTGATTTAACATATTCAGCTTGAGTTGATGTATTATATACCAGTGCTTGAGATTTATTAAATGTCCAATAGTTATATTCTGGTGTTGTTTTATACCACATATTAGTTAAAGTTAATGAATATGCTATCACATAATATCCCATATCTCTACAATAAATCTGCAATTATTTTTGATTCCAGTACAACATACATCCATGAGACTTCACCATATCGTTCTTGAATAGCATCTTCTGCATCTTTTGCTGTTTTAAATGGTCTGCACTTTGGATTACCAGAACACATCATTCCTTGTTTCACATCATCCACATTATACCACAATCCATATTCCAATCCAGAATATGGATATGCTTTAAATTTTTCATTAAATATATAACATTTCATAACTCTTTCTCCAATTTATTTTTTTAGTAATTAGATTGCATACGCCACCAATTCTTCTTCTGTCAATATATGAATATCATCCATATAATCATAACCACTTCTGAACTGAGATTTATGATATAATTTATTTGCACATTTCAATGCTTCATCATACGAATTGAATGATTTAGCACAATCAAAATAATTAGACCACAATGGATCAATTGTCATAATCGTTAAATCATCATCTCGTATCTTAGCGGCGTCTGATCTCACATACACAAAATCATGTGGTCTATTGTGATATATCACATAATATTTTTCAGATTTCATAATTTCATTATTGTCAATTCTGCATCAGCTACGATTTTTCTTTTAAAATATGGATCAATTTTAATTAAATTATCACTGTAATAATCTCGTGCTTTCTTACGGGTGGGAAATGATAAAGACTTACTAAAATCTAGCGACCATGTAATTCGTGCAGTCGCATATCGTATTCCAAACTTCTCACTAACATGTATAATATAAAATTTCATTTAATCAATAATGATGCTTGAACACATTGGGCAGTCTACCATATCATAAATTGGTTCGTCATGTCCAGTATGTCCACAATTTGTAATATATTCAACAACACGCTCACCATGACAAGATTCACATTCCATTTCAACAACAACATATTCATCATGAACAGACTTCCCTTGAAAATCAAGTGTTTCCAACAATGACTCTACTTCATTTTCTGAAAGACCTGATTCAATAACTTCATTATCGTTTATTGTTTCGATCTGATATAATTTTGGCATGTGTGTTTCCTTTGTTTTTGTCATTTCTTAACTACTTAAATTTAAGAATAAAACATAATACAATGAAACATTTTTATTATCATTCATAATAAATAAAACATTAATTCTTTTTCTGATATGATTTTATCGTTCATTAATTTATTTTCATTTTTACTTCTATCATTATACCATAATTTAGCTTCAGCTTTGGTTTTAAATAAATATGGCCTTGGATTAATACTATGTTTAGCTCCTGACCCTATATATGCTTCCCATTGTAAGACATTCTTATATTCGCTATTATTATTATAAGAAACAATATCTAACGTAGTAGGTGAGTAATATATGATATAACATTTCATAATAAAAATGCAACCAATCCATATTCATTAACGACAAGATCACTTGATTGTTTATATGTATTGGTTGCTTTAGCATTAGTTGCTTCAGCTTTTGTTTTAAAAGCACACTCATCAAAATCAACTATATCTTCAATCTCTTGCCAACCAATTTCAGTTCCATTCCTAATATTGAAAGTGTGTACAAGTATTTCAATCTTTGGCTTCCCCTTGTAAGTAAAATAACGCCCAGAATTAACTACATACCACTTCATAACATCATAGCAATCAATTTAGTTTCAGATACTACTTCATATCCAATTGTATTTTTATCATCGCACATTATCTCTAAATTATCAAGAGCATCATTCTCAGTATCAAATACTAGAGCGTCTTCAATTTCCATAGTTATTGAATATAGATTATTTCTTTTATTGAAGTCTTCAACTTTGCGAACGAAAACTGTTATATCACTCGCATCATGTTTCCATAAAATATACCATTTCATAATACATATACCATTAACTCTGACCCATTAATAACTATATCACTTGGTAGTTTGTCTGTGGCATTTTCCATTGCCTCAATTGCGTCTTCTTTTGTTTTAAATTCACAGTGATAAATGCCATCCACATCAATTACAGATTGTAGACATCTCCATCCACTACTAAGATTAACATTGCCAGTATGTAGAAATATTTCACGATAAGTATCTTCTTCACCATATTCTCCCGTATTGAATACATACCATTTCATAATTCTACAGCTATTTTAAGGGCTTCAATTTCATCTGTATTTAATATATGATCAATATATCCATCTGGCATTGTTATAACATCATCATAATATTTTTGAGCCTCATCTTTCGAATTGAAATGTTTAGCGTCCTTTAGCTTACCAGTCCAAGTTGCTGTTGTATTAACGTAACAAGCTATACGATCAAATTCGCCATTAAATCCCATAGCAGACGCATCACCAATAAATTGAGATACAATATAATATTTTTCAGATTTCATAATTCGTCTATCACCAATCTAAGTTCAATGTCCTCTCTTGACATTGCAACAATATTCTTACCAAAATTCTCTTGTAATTTTTTCAATTCGTTTATTAAAAACTCAGCTTTCTTTTTTGAATCCAATTCCATCGATCTATTAAATATGTCTGATTTATTTATACGATAACCATATTGCCAACTACTCCATGTACTACTGTATAATATTGGAGTGTTCTTATTTGTAGGGAATGGTAATTTCTTATAATAATATACTTCATACAACATACTCATATCAGTCATATTTGCTTCATTATCAACGTCTACGATATAATATTTTTTAGATTTCATAATATTAATGCTACCATCTCTGAGTCTGAAATAACTTTAAAACTATAAGCATCTATATTCAACTTTTTTTGTTTTAATAACATATTTAATTTTTGTTGTGCTGTATGTTCATTTTTAAATATATGATATGATCCAGCACTAAATGATACATCACCTACAGTAGATGGGCATGTTGATAATTTACTCCATCTTATTCCATTACCATATGTATCTCTTGAAAAGTTATCACCAAGATATATACCAGCAGGAGCATTACCATTAATATGGGTTCCTAAAATATAATAACGTATCATTCAGCTGATAGAATCCTATATGATTTAACATCATATGATACTACTCGATCATAATATAAAGTATCAGTTTTACCATTTTCATCAGTATTGTATTTAATGTTAATTTCTGATTCTGGATATGATGTCATTAAATATGTACGATCACCTTTTCCATCAATCCATAATTTATTAGTACTATGTGAATATGATAATGTATCAACATCACCATTATGTCTTGTCACTTCAATTGACATATCATATGTGACCACATTTACATCTGTTGGTGTTGTTGGTTGTAAAATGGTTTCAGGACTATTAGCATATACAGAATCATCTGGATCACCAGCAAACATTGATATCACAAATGCACCAATTAATGTTATTAATAATGCAGTTAATATAAAATCTACAGCGTGATTTGTTACTAAGCGAGCTTTCATAATATCATTTACCTTTATTTGTTTTTGTGACATATTTTTCAATTGCAGTATTTCGAACTTCAGTATGCACCCATCCAATGATTAACCATAGAACAGCATAAAAATACCAACCAGCAAATAGAAGTATAAATACTTTACTCCAAGTCATAACCCAAAATGTATTATTAGATATGCCTGTAGTATAACAGTCTCTAACTCTATCATCAAATATATTTTTAGAATGTGATGGAGTTGTTTTATTTTGAGATATTGCATTAATGATTATTACCAATGCATCGAACGCCATATACACACTTATTGCACCAAATATAACAGTAAAAATACCAGATATTTTAAATATAACAAGCATCAATAATCCGATAATACCAAGTTGAGTATATAGCACCAGTTTAATCTCTGATGGTGTTCCTCTTGTGGCATTTCTTATATCGTTTTTCATAATCTACCTCTGCCTAAACATACCATCATCAATCCATATCTGTAAGCTATCACCAGATGGTCTTAACATGATTGATTTTCCAGCATTTTGAACTGCATTAATAATTTGATTTCGTTTGCGAACTGTATACGGAAACACTGCTCCATGATTAAAATTGATATCTTCATATTTTGTACCATGCCAATAATGTACTGTGATTTCATTCATTTTATTTTTATCCTTTGTTTAATTCTTATCTGTCATAACTACTTAAAATTACGATTAAATCATAACATCTATCAAGTAATTTTATATTATAATTTATCAGTCACTGCACCTGCTGTTAATTTTTGTTGAATTTGTTTGTTGAATTTGTTTGCATCAACACCTTTAAAACTAATATTGACTACATTATTTGATGTATCATATGTTATTTGTAATGTCTCTTTTATCATGACTAAAATTTCATCAAGTGTAAATTGTTCTACATTAATATCCGACACAGTAAAGAATTCATCATCATCTTTCATTTTTCCAGTGCCCAGTAATTGCAGGATAATATCATCCAATTCTGTAGTTTTAGAATTTAATATATGTTGAAGAAGATCATCAGGTGGTGTTCCTGATGATCTTGTTTTATTATCATTTTTGTTTTTATCTGACTTGCTCATTTTAACTTGGTTATGACTCCAAGACCTTTAAGCTGTTCATCTGAGCTATCTTTTGATAGCACAAACAGATGTTGTACACCCATTGGTAATTTAGGATTACATTCAACATATCCGTCTGTTAGGGTGACAATCAATTTTGGTAATTGTTTACCTTCATAGTATTTACCAAGACATGACATTGTAGTTCCACCACCACCTTTTGGTGTCATTTTTAACAAATGCTCTTTGTTTCCCATTGTAACTTTTTCAATTGGTTCTCTAACTTGAGTATCCCAAAAGATAATGTTCATTTTGATACTTTCAAATGCATTTGCAATACCAATCACTTCACTCATGAATGACTTATATTCTTCTGCACCAATTGAACCAGATGTATCAATTGTAATATCAATATCAAGATTTTCTCTCAATACGGTTGGTAGATATACTCCTGCCGCAAAGCTTCTTCTACCTGGGCGTTTCATTGTGAAATCATATATTATATCTTTTGTGATATAATTATATAATAATGTTTTCCAATCAAGTTGAGGGTTTAACAAATCATCTAAGATTCGTTTCATTGATCCTGGCATGTTGCCTCTACTTTTTGCATGGGTAGCGGCTTCAACCATTTGTCTTCTGAACTCCTCTTTGGCTTCATCGATTTCATCTTGTGACATTCCTGATTCTCTCATGTGTTCATCAAATTGATCAACATCACCAAATTCATTACCACAAGTACATTCACCACCACCTTTACACTGACCATCACCATCACCAGGTTGACAATTACCATCACATTTATAATGTGCATCTCGTTCATCCATATCTTCAGAAATCTTTTGAAGTTCATCATATACTTCTTCTGATGATTTTTCTGAGCACTTGTCAATGTAATGTTTTTTGCCTTTTGCGTCTTTGTATTCCCATCTGTTATCAACAATTTGAATTACGTCTGGTGGTGTAGAAAATCCATCTTCAACCAACATAGCATTTATAACTATATCAGCCGCAATATTAAATAAACGATGTTTTCTAGTTCCACCACGAATCAAATGACACAACACAACATGTAAGATTTCATGACATAGGACAAACTTTAAATGTTCATCAGATAAGTTTTGAACCCACTTCTCATTGTAATACATGTGTCTTCCCATATCAACACCAGCAGTTGGAATTTTATTGTTTTTAACACATTCCAACCCCAGTAATAGATATGCATAAAATGGCTGTTCACGTTGTAGTTTAATTTTACCACGAAGCAATCTGTCTTCAGCATTTAACGTGTGACTTGTATTATTACTACTCACTCACTTCTCCTTTTTGCTTTTTGATATTAAAATTTATAGTAAGTATTTTTTAATATCGTCAGTGATTTCAGAGATGAAAGTTTTATTCTTCAATGCAACTTTCATAAATTTAGCTTCATCAGTATCTTTAATCATTCGTAGTGTCATGATTGAGAATTCTGATCCCAAGTACTTAATGACATTGATGATTTGATCAGTGCTGTATTTAGTTCCCATGTAATGTTCAATCAATCCACCAGTAACAGCAAAGATTTCATTTCGTTCAAGTTTAGCAAGTGCTTCTTTTGGGTTTTTGTAAATAGTATCCCATTTGAGTTTTTTGTAATATTTGATGTAAGCCATGAACTCTTGTGAGAATCCTTCACCAACAGAAATATCAAGATACAATCTTGCTTTCTTTGTATTCGATACACTTCCCAAGAAATTCAAATCACCAAGCAAATGTGATGCCCGAACAATACCACGAGGAGTTACACTTTTATTTGATGCGTTTTGATCAACTTTGTATAGATAACTTTCTTTCCAGTTAATGAATGCAATCAAGTGAGGATTCACACCATTTTTAGATGCCCAACTAACCCAAGATTTCTTATCAGGTCGTATTTCAATTTCATTAAATCGGTCACGTAGTGGCAATGGCATTTGATGTGTGAACGCTTGATCTTCTGATCTATTTCCAGCAGCCATCACATAAACATTATCGGATAATTTCATGTCAGACATTGATCTATCAAGAATGATCTGATATGCTGATCCAGTAACAACAGGTGGTGCTAAGTTAATTTCATCAAAGAAAATAACACCATTTGATTTTTGATCACAAAAATAAACAATCCACGCTTGTGGAATTTTCAACAGTCGATCTTTTGCTTCACTTGGCATTGGTAGCCCACCTAAATCAGTCGTATCCATTTGTGATAATCTCTGATCACAAAATACAAAATATTTATCTGGATTAACAAATAAATTAGCCTTCTTCTCATTTGAGCATTTGTCCCATTCGACAAATTCAAGTTTATCTCGTTTAGCGATTTCAGAAAATACTTGTCGTGGAATTTCACTCTTACCAACTCCAGGTCCACCTTGTATAAATAGTGGCTGTTTTGCAGTGTAGCACAATTCCAGTATGGTAGCATATTCAGTCGTTTTGATTATTCTCATTTACGGTTCCTTTTTTGTTTAAAACTCTATTTTATCTTTATTCAATTTTTCATGCAATGAAAGTTATAACATATTTACTCAATAAAAAAACAACTTTTTTATTTTTTTTAAATTATCTTTTGCAAACTTGTTGGCAATCTTCTCATATTTATTATTTTTATATGCTTTTTCATGAGAGTATCCTTTTTGCATTAACACTTCCATTTCCAATTCATAATCAATTTTATATTTTTCTTTACCAAGTTCTTTAGCAGTGATTGCATGTTGAATTTCATGCAATAGTGATTTCACTAATCTGGCTATTGAGTTATTATCATCTCTCGATATCGTAATAGTGTTTGTGTCCACATTGTACATAGCATAGAAATCTGCATTGGATGTGATGATCACAGAACATTCCACATCATAATGTTGAATTATATTTCTAATAGTCTCTAATTGTAACTTTATCATTTTTCTTTCTCATTCTTCTTCTACTTGGTAATCATCAATATAATATATTCTATCGTCACTGGTACCCACACATAAATCTTTATCTGGATATCCCATACCTAATATTACAACTAAATCACCATACTTTAAAACTCTTTTCTTATTTATATATACATCAATTTTAATTCGCACCATATCATTGATTTTAAACATTTACCAACCACAAAATATCTTTAATGGTGATGCTGGTAAATATCCATTATTTGACACGTAGCAATTAAGACATAATAATCTTACATTATCATATGCTAAATCAGTACGATCACCATTCACAGTATCAACATGAAGACACACTCTACCTGAATTTAAATTGATCTCATTGAATCCACATATACCACATTCTTCTTTGAAATATCCTTCTTCAACCAATCTACGTTTAAAATATCTCCAATTAAATCTATGTGGTCGTTCACCATCGAATATTCTACTCATTTCAAATTTTGGTGCGGCTCTACCTTTTCTAATTCCAAATCCACTTTGATTTTTATGTGATTCATATATTCCATATATTCTTGCATATTTTGTATATGTGACAATATGAACACCAAGAAATCTAGCGGCTGCTCCACCAGATTTTGTATGCCTTTGAGCTTCTAATATTAACTCTTTGGTTAATGGTAGATGCTTATTTGGTAATTTTATTGGTAATAACGTTGGTTTTAATTTTTCTCCATTATCACACATTGTTTAATATTCTTTCAGATATATTGTAGAATCATACTGTAATAGTATCGTAGCTCTACTCCTTAAATTCATTGCATGATTATCATCTAATTTTCTAAATGATGGTTCTAAGTGCCCAACTCTTGGTTTTAACCAAAATATTGTTGATTCATCCACCATTCCAAATCTCTCTTTTTCCCAGTCTACTTGACCGACATCTACTGCATCATTTTCCATATAATTATATATCCTTTTTTTGTTTTATTTAAGAAAGTTCTATTCTAAGTTTTACTATACCACATTTTGGGCATTCTTTTTTTTGTTCTATATATCTGCCAATTGGTGCTTTTGATATATTATTAATACGATCACCTTCGTCCACAATTTCCCACTTTGAAAATTTATGAATTCCAATTACGCATAATTTTGGTAATTTTATCTTCTTTACACCATTTTCAACAAATGCTATCATTCTTGAAAAATCCAACATGTAACTTACCTCTTTGGTTTGTTTTTTCTGTGATCTGATGATTTCTTATCATAGCCACTTTTTCGTTTTTTTATTCGTTTGATGCGCTTCTTGCTTTTTTTAAAGCCGTCATTCTTATCATCATCAAAGGCATTGTAATCCACCTTTGTCATTTTAATTTTCCTTATTCATATGTTATTCTCTTACACTATAATAAATATGCAACTAATTCAGTTTCTGATACAATTTTAAGATCACTCATAGATGGTACACCAACTGTATATTTATAGCTATGAGTTTTTGTAAACTTAGTTGCTTCATCCCTAGATATAAATTCTATTGCTTTTTTAAATTTTATTGACCAGTATGAATATATATCTTCATGTCTCCTTAAGAAATATGATCTGTAATATGTTGTATCACCCTTTATTGCTATAATATAATATTTCATAATAAATATGCAACCAATTCACTTTCTGTCACTATTGTTACATAACTCCAGAAGTGATAATTATACCCACGCTTAATACAATAATTAATTCTCTCTGTAATCATAAATTGTGCTTTTCTTTTGGAATCAAATCCAATAATATTATTAATATTTTTAGTTAATTCATAAGAATTTGCCGTAATATCATATTGAACATATCCACTATCTCTTTCATCTTTATATATTATATAATGTTTCATAATAAATATACCATTTCACATGCTTCATCTGATATTTTAATTATATCATATAAACTATCTTCATTGGTCCATTTCACACTAATATTGCACATAGCATATGCTTCAATAAAGGTTTTAAATTTATGAGCTTCCAACATATCCACTGAATGTATTATCTTAGGTCGCTTGACTGTTTGTTTAAATGATCCAAATTGTCGTCTAAATATGTGAGATGTTTTACGATGATGTACTTGAGATGCATATCCTTTTTTACCATCTTTTAATCTTAATACATAATATGGATATATTCTTGGTTTGAGCGTTTTGTTCATAATAATTTAGCAAGCAATTCAATTTCATCCATTATTGATGTGTTATCCGCTATATCCCAATGCAACCCAACATAATCCACCATAGCATGTTCATATGATTCATATGGTATAATTTTTCTATCATTTGTTGTACTCAACCACCCATTCGATCCTCTATATACGTACTCATTTGAGCTACTAACACGATATACAATATAATATTTGTTCATAATAATTTCAATACTAATTCTTGTTCTGATAATATACACATATGAGCTGTTCGTTTTCGACTCCACATGTACCATTTAGCATAAAGTTTATAATTAAAAACCCGTGCTTCATTTATATTAAATGTCCAATAAAAAACATCATGTTCATCATCAATTACATACTTACGCATGTAAGCATAATGCCAGAGCCAATTTCCAACTGAACTCTTATCAATATCAACATATTTCCATACAATATAATAACGTTTCATAAAATATGTGCAACCAATTCATTCTCATTTACTACCACCATATCATGCCAAAAATTCATATCACGTTTACAGCCTGCAGTTATTATGTTTTGTGCTTGTGTTTTGGACTTGAATGCTGTTATCCTTGTATAGTCTGGTGATGCCCCATAATGTAACCCTGATCCACTTGTCATAACATATTTGTAATGGTTTTCATTATCACTTATTCGTATAATATAATATTTCATAACAGATGGGGTATCAGTTCATTTTCATCTATCACATAAGCATCACACCAGAACTCAGGATACCTCATACTTTCATGTGCTATCACTCTTTGAGCTTCAGACTTGGTTTTAAATGATACAATGTCTTCAACATTACGGGTAGCATAATAATCATTCTTAGACATTTGGGCAATATATGGATTTTTTATATCTGTCTTGGGTCTTATAATATAATATTTCATATGTTTTACAATATATATGGTATAATTTCATTTTCAGAAAATACTTTAACATTTCCCCAACGTTTACCACTATTACTATTTAATTTATCTCTAGAATCTGATACTACAATATCACTATTGCTAAAGTCAGTTGTATATTTATAAACAGTCAATGCTCTATTATAAAAAACAAATTTTAATTCGGTGGCACTCATACCTGGATCATATATCATATAATATTTCATAACATCATTGCTACCCATTCAGCTTCTGAATTTATTTTCATTGGTTCGCCATATTTAGCCACTAATATTGATAAATTAATTGGAATTTCATGTTTATGTAAGTTTTTTATATCTACGTTTCTTTCAAATCTAATAGCATCATTAATATTAGAATCTATCCATATTTTACCAGTCACAACACCTGTTGATGCTTTGGTTAAATATGCTGGACTACAACTAAACGCCATATTGTTGGTTGACTTCATCTTGACTATATAACATGGATATTTCATTAAAACGCTCTTTTATTGATTATATTGTTATCATAATATAATAAATCTTTTTGATATGATGAAACACTTTTTATTTTTATTTTAAATATCTCATATTCGAACTCACCAATTTCACCAGAATCTGCAATCACATCTGATAATTTTATCAAGAATTCATTGAGCAATTCATTTGTTAATTTTGATGCATCGAATTCTACAACAATATCATTATGTGGTGTAACATCAATATTCTGTACTCTATCCATCATTGAATATAATGTGTTTGGTTGTTCATTGTCAACATATATTTTAAAATCACAATCTACATATAATGTTGCAAAGAATGGTTCAAGTATTTCAATTAATTCATAGTTAGCATTTGATATTACTAATCCAATATTATATTTATTCTTTACTATTGGTTTCAAATATGCATCATGTAATACCGTTGAGCTCCATTTACGAATGAAGTTTCTATGTGATTTTTTATTCTGAGTCAACCATTCATCAGTCTCACGATTTTTCATAAATACTTCACCATTTGGATTTCTCTTTGCACCATCAGCAAATCTACTTCCACGACATGTCATATGATATACAAAACCATTCCAAGTCTGAATAAAATCATATCCAGCAAGATGCATCTTATTAAAGATGTCCGAATCTTCTTTTGATTGTGGGGCATATAATGGATCGTGTCCATGAATTGATTGAAAGTCATCTTTATACATAGCCCAGGGTGCAAATATACCATTTGTTAATTTGGTTCTATGTTGATTTTTTAAATTTTCAACAAAATCGTTTAATTCACTTTCTTTAAATTCTTCTGGTTCTATTCCAAAATCTTTTATTATCTTTTCAGGACCGTCTGGATGTAATGGTGGTTCAATTCGAGTACCTGACACAACTACACTTGGCTTTAGATATTTAATAAACTCATCATCTAATCCTTTACATGCATACATATCAGCATGAAATATACAGATAATATCCTTTGTTGATATTTCATTCACCAATGTATCATATAATATTGTGTGACCTAATCTATCTGGACCTTCATTTTTATATAATTTTAAATTAACATCTGTTTTGACTTTTTCAGTCAACCACTTCCAAGTATCATCTGTTGAAGCATCATCGGCAATACAAATTTCATGCATTGGATGTAGATTTTGTCTTATTGAATTATATGCTTGTTTTAAATATTTTAGATTTGTTCTGCTTGGTATTATAAAACTAATTGGCTTCATATATTTATCACTCCATTTTTGTTGTATATATTTTTTTAATGTATTTGGTTTGATTTCTGCATTATGTGAATTCATCAAACTGTAATCTGAAATATCATATACACCATCCAAATCAATTAAGCTTAACTCACCATTTGGTAATTGTATTACATTTTCTGGAACTAAATCATAATAAAATAATCCACTTGCATCACATACATCAATTATTTTATTTTCATATTCTTTTAATAGATTTAAATCATTTAACACTTTACCAGCATTCGTTATATAACCAATTATATTGCCATTATCAAATATGACCGATGATAGTGCTGGAGCTAATGTATCATAATATCCACATTTAATAGCGTTCTTAAAATATGATAGTCTACAGTAGTCCTCATCAAATATCTTTATATATCGATCCCTTATACGATCATAGTAAGTAATTCTACCATGATTCACTCCATCAATTACTCTATTTGATTTATCCTTTATGATTTCTAATAAATCAAAGTCTAATGTATTCACTGTTGTTATTTTCATAATAATTGAGCTACATGTGTAGATTCTATTGTCTCTACAGTATGCTCTATAATTGTAAACAAGTCTCTCGCATCATCTATGTCGAACATTTCTTCATATACAATATTAAGTATTTCTTTGGCTGCTAATTCTTTTGTTGCAAATTTTCGTGCTTCTCTAATATCTGAATCATCCACTTGAGTTAAATCAATAACAACATATACTGGATTTACAGAAAATCCCATTGGTTTATATTGAATAATATAAAATGGATTAGATATAGGTATATTTTTCACGTTCATCGTTGTACTCCACTAATATATTCTGTTTCGGTATGTAACATTTCACTCCACTAAATCTTGCTGTTCCATTATAAAAGTCATAATAACCTTCATAAAAATTTGGTAAGTTTATCTGTCTAAATGGTATATCATGTGTACACTTATCATGATTCAATATGAACTCTTCCAATCGTTCTTTGAAAAAATCAGTTCTATATATTGCATCTAATGATAATCTCTTATGTGGTGCATTTTCACATAAATACGAATATCCATATTTATGTTCAGTGTAATTTTTAGTATATATATCTTCTGTATATTTACCTATTCTTGTTAACAACATATAATCCATATCCAGCTCATCTGAAAATTCATTTATAATATTATCAAAATCTAATTTGGTCATATTCGGAACTTGATCTTCACATAGATATAATACATATGGAGTATTAACATATTCCATCATTGATAATGTAGTCAATGCCCAATCTCGTATTAGATTATTGAATAGAAATACATCACCATTTATATCAAGTTCAGTTGAATATAAATGATTTATTATGTCAAAATTAACTGTATCATTAAAATTAACAACAAAATTACAATCAGTGAATACTTCAGAATATTTAGATATATTGTCTTGTAGTATTTTCAACCGAGTGTCCAATGTGCATATGAAATTCTGTACTATACTAATCTTCATATTTAATCATCCAATGATCGACCATCTCATCTAACAACGTTTCGAATGTATAGTCTGGTTTCCAACCCAATGTTTCTCTAACTTTAGTTGAATCCCCTCTTAGATATTTCAACTCATCAGGTCTTAAAAACTTTTGATTTTGAACTACATAATCTCTATAATCCATCCCAAGTCTACTAAACACATGATCACATAATTCTCTAACTGAATGTGTAATTCCAGTAGCAACAACAAAATCATCTGGTTCCGTATGATTTAATATCATATGCATTGCTCGTACATAATCTTTTGAATGTCCCCAATCTCTATATGCATCCATGTTACCAAGTTCCAATTGATCTTGCAATCCAACCTTTATTTTAACAGCCGCTTGAACAACTTTATTTGTTACAAAATTAGAACCACGTCTTGGTGATTCATGATTGAATAATATACCATTACATGCAAATAGATTATATGCTTTTCGATATGTTCTTACAATATTATATCCAAATATTTTACTACATCCATATGGACTTACTGGTAACATCTTTGTAGTTTCTCTTTGATAATGATCACCATCAAATGAATTACCAAACATCTCACTACTACTTGCTTGATAAAATTTAGCTGTTGGGCAATGTGATCTGTATGATTCCAACATATTCAACACACCTAATGCATTTGTCTGTGCTGTAAATTGTGGTATATCAAAACTAATTCTAACATGTGACTGTGCCGCTATATTATATATCTCATCGGGTTGTACTGCTTTTATCATTCTGTCGATTGAACCAACATCTAATAAGTCACCATATTCAGTGTGAACACCATTACCTATTAAATGGTCAATTCTACTTTCTTGATGTTCTGCTACTGAATTTCTACGTACAATCCCATACACATCATAATCTTTACTTAACAGGTGCTCTGCTAAAAAACTTCCATCCTGCCCATTAATTCCTGTAATCATAGCTTTTCGTTTTTTCATTATATTTATATTTCCTTTTTTTCCATTATTAATTTAAAAAACACTTGCCAAGATTCTCTATTGAATCCCGTTTTTCCATGATCTGAACTGCATAGTGTTATTAAATTATTTTTATTGTTATTATGTTTATTATAATCTATATGGTGTACTATATATCCATTTTTTTCACAAACTCCACATGTAAACTTATCACGTTTTCTAATTTCAGTCTTCAATTCATTATTAAACTCTTCACCATATAATAATGATATTCCACCTTTCCAAGCTCCATTTTTATCACCCTTTAATAAATAACCTTTACCATACATTGGATTATTTTCACCATTCATATCTCTACCTAATTTTGCTCTACTTTCACTCGTATGTGTTTTACCATAAAAATGATTCTTTTCACCAATCTGTGATTCACTTATTTTTGCTCGTATTAAATTCGCTTTCTCTTCTCCATATTTTTCCTCATATGTACCACTATTCTTTTTTCCAATCTGAGCTTTTGTTTTATCTGAATGTGTTCTACCATAGAAATGATTCTTTTCCCCTAATTGCCCTTCACTAATCATTTTTTTCCATTCTTCAGTGTGCCTTTTACCAGTATTATTTAATCTGCTAGCACATGATTGTGAACAACACATTTTACTTCTACCTCGTTTTGTATCTGGTACTTCAAATTCTTTATCACATTTTATACCCTTGCATGTTAATTTAATTGTACGTTTCACTTTCATTATATTCTCCCATTATATTTGCATATATATATAAATATATATGAAAGAACATTTATTAGTGAAATAACTCACATTATATTAGTCCACTACTAACTGACCTGCTATCCCTGATATTACCGCTTTTCGTTTTTTATTCATTTAAATACATCCATTTTTGTTAAATCAGGCCAATCGTTTATTGTCCATTGTCTTGGTTTCTCCATAATAGCTAATGGTAACTTTTTCAATCCCATTTGTGCTGTCTCAGGTGTAAGATAATAATGATATCCCATTGTACTAATGTTTTGATCTCTCCACGGTACATTTGGTAATCTACCATCATATGACATTTTTCTAAGATTATCACTTACAAATTTATTATCAGTTAGAATCATACCACCTCTACCTAAACTCAAATGCTTTTGAAATTGAAAACTCAAACACATATGAGTATTTGGTATATATCCACCTCGCTTCCAATATACAGCCGCATCAATTATATTAGCACCAAATGCAAGATGATAATAATCAGTCCAATTTTCATCTTTCCACATTAATTCAATTCCTAATTTATTTGCTAACATTGGAATTGATGCATATGTTCTTTTTGGTACATGAATAATCCTTAGATCATAATATCTTAAACACAATTCAATTCCATGTGTACAACAATCTACTGCAACAGCATATGGTGCATTGAAATATTTTGCTATTTCATTTTCAAATTTAGTTACTATTTCAAAGCTCATTCAATCACCCTATCTTTTATACTCTCAAATACTGTATTGATATATTCTGAATCAATTTCAACGTTTGTATATTTATTCACAATATCTATAAACTCAGCTCCATTTTTAAAATTATCTCTCACCGTTAATATGTGTCTTGTTTTATGTGGTTGCCATACCCATTCAAGAAAACTAATAACTAAATCATCCATTTCATGTGGAAAATATATATCAAATTCTTCTTCATCAAATGCAACTGGTGTTTTTACTACACGCTTAACTTTTCGATCAAATATTAATGATAAATATTCTTCTTCCACTTTAACTATATTATGTTCATGATCCAATGCTAATTCATATGGAAATTTACTTAATAAGTCATATCTAAAATTCAACTTGGTGAAATTAGGTGGTATCAAATCTAAATGAACTCGTATACCTTTATTAGTATATGTACATTTGAATTCTGGATAGTTTATTTTGAATGCATCTTGTAACTGTATTGCAGATTTAGTTACATCTTTACACATAATATCCAAATCATCATAATCATAATAATCTGGAAAAAAACTATTCGATTTTATAACAACATAATCTTCAAGCTCATGAACATCTCTTGCAATATTAATTAAATTCGAATAGCTGGTATGTTTACAATCACCACCAATGATATTCACTTGAACATATTTATATTTTTGTTTTTTTAATATACACAATCGATGATCACCATCCACCGATTCAAATCGATTACCAATTAATTTTACTTGAATATAATCAGATTCATATGGTGCATCCAAATATCTAAAATATTGACAAAATTCTAAATACTCAGCATCATTCATATAATTACGCTTTGCTTTTTTGAAGGTATGCATTCTATCATAATAATTATTATATGGTTCATGCTCTCCACATAACAATTTATAATGTGGTGTATTTTCAATTTTATGTGGTATAATTATTTGATCTTCATTAAATAATCTAATTTTTATATTATCTATATTCACTGTTAAAATCATTTTATAGCTTCTATATTTAATGATATCAATGTGCCACGTTCTTTATCCATATGTGGTAAATAGGCTTGAGAATGATCATCAAAGTGACCATGAGATACATCTTGCCAATTCCATAAATCACATGATTTAAATTGTAGATCAGTTAACAATAAATATCTCAACGACTCTTCATCATATACCATTTTGTGATATATTGTTTTACTATACATTTGCATCTTCCCATATAACGGTCCAATAAATCTATCAAGCATATGCCCTTGTATATAATATAGTTTAGCAATTGCTCTAAAATCTGGTACGGCTAATCTTAAAATTCCACCTGGTTTTAATACTCTTTTCCATTCTTGTAATACATCCAATACTTCAGTTGCATCAAAGTAAGATATGACATGTGAGGCGTAAATCAAATCGACTGTATCACTACCAAATTTCAATTTAGTAATATCATGATGATCTATATGATCAAAGTTCTCAGCGTCTCCATCAATATGAATCCAATCATCACCAAAATCTCGTTTACCACATCCAATATGTAATTTAATTTTATTCATCTTTATTTACTCCAAAGTGTTTGTTGTTATCATCTACGAATTGAACTTTATCATTCTCTATTCCAGTGTAAGGTCCTGTTTTATATTCATATACTACTGTATCATCTGCTAATATTTCATATGTATGACCTCCACTATATGTCAATGAACAATCTCCCTGATATAAAATATCAGATTCAATAAATGAATTATCAGTATCATAAAAATATACTCTTACCTTACCACTAATTATAACCCAAGATTCTTGAGCAATGATTTGTGGTTCACCCTGTTTATATATATGTTTATGTGGTTTAAATGTTTTACCCTTCTCTAATCGCAACGTAGCTAATTGTAAATGTTCTTTTGCATCTGATATATCTGTTCTTCCAGTTATATCAACAAATCTATTTATTTTATGTAATAATTCACCACTTTTTGAATATATGTTTTTCATTCTTTATTCCTTATAAGTTATATTTATCCCATTTGTCAATAAATGCTTGTTCTGTATAGTATTTATTGAATCTTTTCTTTGTAGTTTCTACACATAGATTATAAAATCTATCTTCTTTTAAATTGTTTGCTAATTGTATTGCCTTTTCCATATCACCAACTTCAACTGTTGTTAAAGGATGTAGTGTTGATTGTGTATCTAATCCATTATATCCAATGCAAGGTATTCCAAGATATGAACAATTCATAGCAAATGTACCAGCCGCAAATGTTCTCATAAGATGCACAGCATATTTAAACTCTGATAGTTTTTTTATCCACGTTGTCCATGACATATAGTTTAAAAAAAATATACCTGCAATATCTGATTCATTTTCAGCACGTCTTCCCATTGATGGTGCATATATTTCCGTATCAAATTCACGAGCAACTATATATGAATCAAATCCACCATACCATGATTTCATATTACCACCAATAATAACATCTTCTTTTGTGTCACTCAATCCATCTTTAACTGTATCTAATATCATCAATGACTGCATCGTGTGAACATTATGTGTACCTAATAATCCAGAATAATATTTTCTATCATATTCATTATGGCAAAATACATAATCAACATTATTCAATTGATTATAAAACCATATCTGTTCACCCATAGGTAAATCTTGAAAATACCAATGTGGTCCTTCTTGCATGATTGCTATTTTATTTGCATGTAATCTCATATAAACTAACCAATCAAGATTTTGCATTTTTGATATATTTGATTTTGGTATTATCCATATTAACAAATCTAATTTTTCAGTTGGAATTTGTGATTTACCATACATCGGCATGTGTACAGCATCTAATGCTATCTGCCATGCATATTCTGTTCGGCAATTGTTCATCATTCTATCTACTTTACCAGAATATCCATTTTCACTTAAAAAACCTATTTTCATTTTTTGCACGACTTATCCTTTATTTGTCTTTTCAAACGTTTAACTTCTCGCAACAATGCTTCATTATTATTTTCTAAATCTTCAATTTTAACATATAATGATTTACCTTCAAATTGTATTGATTTCCAAAATACTTTTGCTGATGTTTTATAATCACCATACTGACTGACGATGACAGTTCCATTTGATTCAATTCTAGCTATTTCATCGTAATTATTATCATTTACTTTTATAATATATGATGGGCTAACAGCTAGTCCATTTGCTGGTGATTGTACTCCAACTCCTGTGCAACCAGTATTTGATGGTATTGTATATGCGTTACTCCCACCACTTGTTGTAAAATAAACTGGTGAATTGGAATTAGTTCCATATGACCCTGAAGTTATTGTAAATTGTGGCACAGTTGCGCTGTTATTGCTTATTAGCATATAATTCTCCGTATACTCGTTTTATCCAGTAGTTAGCATCTCTATTCATAGGATTCTTTGGTATAGCATTGAAATGATATACCCATCCTGATGCATAAAGATTTTCTAATGTATCACCCCACCACTGATTTGGGTGATAATATAATAAGTTCTTTCTACTCAAATCTTGTAGATTAAAGCACTCTGGTAATATTTTAACATCAATGTTATTTAATTGTAATTGATAGTTTAATATTGTTTGATCTGTACCAGCTTTAACTTGATCAATTGCTGATATTATTTCAGATGTATTATCAATATAATATTGTTTCATTATATCAAAAAATCGTCGATGTGTAGGATTTACTATTTGAAATCCACCGTTGATATATTTCCATGTATCAATCTTTTTACCTTTAAATAATAACTTACCAAAATCCCTAATTGATCGTGATAACCACTCATAATCACCATTATTAAATACTCCGCAATATCGTGTATCCATACCCAACATATCAAAAAAGTTTGGTGTATCTGGATGTACTATTGTATCAGCATCGACCATTAATATTCGATTATAATCAATATTTGATTCTTCTAATAAATCAAACAAATAATATCGTTGCCAAGTAATTTTCATCTGTTCAACTGGCACTAATAAATCTTCAAATAATACTAATTCACAATTATGTATATTGCACCAATATTTCCAACTTTTGATTGAATATTTATATGAATCATTTCTGTTATTACCTAAATCTATATTTGGTATAAATACTACATTTGGCATATGAACTCATGTCCCCACTGTTTCAATGTTATCTCATTAAATGGATATCCAATATGTGATTCATCATCAAAGAATTTACGTATTCCTGACCAATCAGACATATCCTTTGCAGTCTTATTATTCTTTCTACTAAAATAGAATCTTGGTTCTAAGAAATTAAACCCATCCACTTGTATACTGTAATTATTTATTAAATCATCTTCATCTGTAGCACCATATTTCATAAATTTACTTTTACCTAATTCAAATATTTCAAACTTACCAAATCTCATAAACTTCTTATTACCATTAAATATGCTATCTCGTGCATGTTGTGATATTATAATATCTATATCATCATTCTCTCGAATTCCCATCAATGCCAATATGCCACTTTGACAAACCGTAAACTCACTACGTGGTATTCCCAATTTATGTTCTATTTCTAATAAATATTTTACATCATATATTGGTGATTTTATTCTATGCATATTATCTTTCTCTCTAGGATTATCAAATATGTCTTCAGTTTTCATGTAAAATGGAATATATGATTTTCCACGTATCAGTCTACCAATCATCGCACATGCTCTATGATAACTATGTTTAATATATCCATTATCAAATTCAGCAGGATTCGATTTAAGCATCTCAGCTATTTCATCATCTGTCATTAATTCTTTAGATTCAAAATAATCACTAGTTAATTTATCCCATCCAATTTTATGATGGTCTTCAACTCCATGCCTGAACTCACCTACCATTGCATTAAAATATTGATAATTAGAGGGTATTAATGTTTTTTGATACTTGAGTGTCACGTTCATATTTTCCCACTGTTTTACTACATCCTCGACTGTTCTTAGGGTATAATTATCCAATATTTCTCTCTTACCACCACCACCTGGTTGTAGTTCCATGTTTAAAAAATATTGCATAGATATCGGTTGATGAGTCTTGATCACATCTGGTATTGATTCACCACGTATATGCTTACCCATATTTAAGAAATATTCATTGTCCCTAGAATCACCATCTATATAATTAAATTTCAATCCATTCTTCCACGCTATATAATTAAAGCTCAACTGTTCACGTTTACTATTATGTTTCAATTCAACCCAATGATCTTCCATTGCATTCTTCACATCAGATTCATTATGTCTACGTAATACTTCCATCTGAACTACCAAACCATGATGTGTTGGATATCCAACATTTTGATAATTAATCATCTGCTGTCGTATTAGATTTGGATTATCTTTATAACACAACATGCCACGTTTTGGATTTCGTTTAATATTCTTATCACCCAATTGTAATATTGTAGATGCTTCCTCATATATACAATCTCGTGGATCAAGTTTATTTTGATTGTGACTATATGTTGCATAATTACAATCATCCAAATAAGTCAACAATTCGTTAATATCACCTCGTGGTTTAATATTACCATCCAACCATAAACTATATGTATATTTTGGAAACCATCTATGTGGTAATAATTTATATTTACGTGCTGTTCTAGTGTTATCAGAATATAATGGTATTACATTACGAATTTCCCAAGTGTCAGATTTTAAATCTCTATCACTGAAACATACAAAATCCCAATCACTTGGTTTATTGTCAATTTCTACCAATTCATCATATCCACCTATGATTGCAGTATATACTACTTTTTTATCCACGATAACCTCTCCTAATTTCACGCCACCCACCGTGTTTCATATGATAAACATAACATGTTCCAACTACAATTGAATGCTTCACTCTCTTTTGTACTTCTACATCTTGAGCACCCCAGCTGTAACTAGGTCCAGTATTGAAAAAATTACCATCTTTATCAAAATAATTATTTGCAATAGTGATCGCTGACATACCCATACAGAATCCATTTAACTCATGTCCTGGAGCTCCTGATATTTCAAATATATCACCAGTTGGTTTATCACCCAATTGATGTTTATTATTTGGATTATTACTAAGTGGTCCAAATATTGCATCATCATTAAGTTCATGTGTTAATATCGTATCGATGAAATTATTTATAGTATGATCAACCAATTGATCATCAGACATTATTATCACTGCATCATACGACTCATTCATTGCTAATTTTATACCCTCATTCCAAGTATATGTACAACCACCAGCATATTGATCTTCAACCCTAATAACTCTAATCTTATCAGATTCACCATCTATTGTATATGGTACTGGTTTTGATGCATTATCATATGCAAACAATTTGAATGGATATTTACATGATTCTCTCAATGATTTAAAATAATTATTAAACATAGTAAATCCTGTAGGTCTATGCTCAACACTTTCATGCACTGCACATACGAATGCTATCTTTTTATTATTTATCATAGTATTTATCCAATTTAGTTAAATCCATACTAATATCAGATGGCATTGCGTCATTGAATTTCTTGGTTGTTGGTTCAACTACACTTTTAGTTTTACGTGCCAATTCGACCATCGTTTTCAATTCAGTACCAACGTTGTATATTCCAATGATATTATCTTTTATTAAATCATGTATTATTTTAGCAATCACATTAACATAATCAAAATTACCAACTTGATTTATATATGCTTTTTCATATATAAATGGTGTTTCTTTATGCGTTCCTCTAATTAATAAATAATCATTTAATCTTAACTGTACATACGCATCAGATAATAATTTAGTATAACCATACCACGTATTACAATGAACTGGTACATCCTCTTCAGATGCATTTGAATCTGAATTTGAATATATATAATCAGTTGATATATGAACTAACTTCTTATCATATTTATTAACGAAGTCAACTAATGATACTACTCCAGCATAATTTACATCCCAATGTACATCTCTGTCAGTATCATATGTATTACAATAACCAATACAATTAATGATAACATCATATTTATGTAGATATTCAGAATACGAATCTATATCAGTGAAATCTACACCAACAGTTGTTCTACTTATGTAGTCCCAACCACTTTGGCTTATCAATTCATTACCAAGCAATCCATCACCTAATATTAAATATCTCACGAATTATACACCTCAGTTATGTATTTATTCACCCAGTATACAACATAACTTATATCATCGTCTGTCATGCCATTGTGACATGGTAGTGATACTAGTTTTAACCACTCTACATCTGCAACTGGATATGATCTATCAGTTTTTAAATAATCATATTGATGTAATGGTTTAAAATGTACTGATGTATGAATATTTTTATCTACCAAATATGCCATTAAACTATTTCTACCAACAGTTGAATATCCACTATTATCTGGTGCAATATCATGTATTCTATCTGATAATCTAGCACAATAATATTGTACAGTCTCTGAATGTTCTGGTCTTATTATTACACTATGTAATTCTTCATTATATCGTTTTTGAATGTGTCTTCTATTGTCCAAGAATTTAGGTAATTTCTTTAATTGTGATAATCCTAATGCCGCTACAATATCTGTCATGTAATATTTATAACCCAACTCTTCAACTTGATAATCCCATACATATTTACGATTAATATCAGATCGATTTGATGCTCTACTCCAAGTAGATGATACACCAAACCAAAGTAAATTTCTTATTTTATCTGCTAATGCATCATCATTAAGTGTTATCATACCACCATCACCAGTTGGTAATGTTTTGACTGCTTGAAATGACCAAACAGCAACGTCACCTTTAGTTCCAGCACCCTTTGCATAACAACTATGAGCACAATCTTCAATTATGAATCCACCAAATATCTTTCGTATCTCATCGATTGGTGCAGGTATTCCAGCCATATTAACTGCTACACAAACTTCACTCGATGGTTTTTTATATTTCATCACTTCATCTGCTGTTATGTTTAATGTTCTACTATCGACATCTACTATGTTGGATGTACAATTATTCCAATGTGGTATCACTGCTGTTGCAACAAATGACATTGTTGGATTTATAACATCAATACCATTAAATCCCATAGCTTTCATTACCAAATCTTGACCATGTGAATTGCTTGTAACAGCAATCGCATGTTTAGCACCAACCATTTTAGCAAACTTATCTTCGAACTCATCAACTTTTGAACCTTTACCCCACCATCCACTTTCAATAACTTCTCGTATTGCTTGAACGTCATCCTCATCACCACATGGTCCTAATACTTTCAATGGTGTTTTTCTAATTTTCATATTATATCCTATAAAGTTTTAAATTTTTTGTAATCTTCATTTTGTCGATTATTACGAATTAACCAATTGGTAGCTCGTACTGTATCAGAATCTACCCATGCTTGTATTTTATCATTACCAGAATTATTATATTTCAAATATATTTGACAATCACCAACATCCATATCAACATATGTATCTGCATATCTCCATTTTGGTGTGCCTGTTTTCGATCCTGGTGTATGATGGTGTGTATATGTTAATTCTGTTCTCCAGTTTTCATATTTTAATGCCAATAACTGTAGATTTATATCAGCATTAGGTACAGTCATCATGTGTGGATCATATATTAAATTATGCTGTCTAATTATATCAGCATCTATCAATGTTATACCATCAGACCAATATACTTCATACGTGTCTTTATCTTTGATCTTGAAGTCTTTAATCACTCTATTACGTTGACTACCATGTAATCTAACTCCCAATGCACCACAGTTATTAATCGATTCATATGTATTAATTATCTGATTCAACCAATCTTCAGTTGATATTACAAAATCATCTTCTTGATATAAAAACCAATGCTCATCTGTTAAATATCCAAGTCCTACGTTCATCGCCATTGCAATATGACCTCCAACATCTGATGTTGTTTTTATCACATTAGGTATTTCAAAATCAAAATCATTATATTCTGAATCTGAGAATGTACCATTTTTAACAACTATCGTTTTAATATCATAATCTGTATTAGAATACACTGATGTTAATACCTTTTTAAGTAATGGCAATCTACCTGCTGTTGTTGGTATTACAACCAATATCTTATTGTTTTTCATTTCTTAGTCACCACCCATAATTTTAATATGTCATTACTACCAGGATTCTTACTATTACCACGCCAATATCCATTATGCTTAATATGAGATTTAATATTAGATGCAATATATTTTCTTTCATCCTCAGTAAAATGACTTCCAACAATTTTACCTGATTGTTCATAAGTTGTTATCAAATTTCTTGTGTCTGTTGCTCTTGTTGTAAATAAGTCCTCTATGATATAACATCCATCACTATTTAAATGTTTAAATAACATACCCATACTAATTTGATGGTGAAACGTATCATGTTCACCATCGTCTATTATTATATCAAAGTCACCACCATATGTGTCAATAAATGAACTCCAATCTGTTCTACTTGTTTGATCACCAATCACTGATATTATTCTCTCATCAGTATCATCATATTTTACATCTGGAAATCGCTTATACTCCAGACCATATATTGTAGCATTTGGAAAGTAATCTTGCCACATCTTCAAACCAGCACCTAAATATGTCCCAATCTCTAATACTCGTTTAACATCATGTCTATATGTCCCGAATATCTCATCATATATTTCAGTGTAATTATGTTTACATCCAACCACACTAGCTCTGTCAGTACCATACTTATTTCCAAGCTCTGTCAAATATCTCATCTTCATCTCCAATTATTATACGAATTTATTAGAATATACTGATTCATAATCAATATCATTGATTTCCAATGCCGCATATAATTTATTATTGTTTAGTCCACCCAATTTACCAATGTGATAACAAAAACTTTGTCCATTTAAATAACCAACTTCTTTTTTATTTTCCCATTCTCTCCACCAATGTGTTTCAAATGTTCCTGGTGTTTTAAAGTTTAAATTCTGACTAAAATATGGTAACACTGTACTCAATTTAAATATTGATGGATTTGTTGAAAATGTTTCATGTTCAGTTCCCTTACCAGTCCACCCAACATTATTATCATCAATAACATGCCTATTCAAAATAGTATTATCTGGTGTTATTAATTTATCATCTCGCATATATAGTTTCTTAAATGCACTACGACCTTTATTATTATGTATACCATGTCTGAGATATACTTGATGTAATTCTGGTCTAATCTCATACAATTTCAAGATTGGTGTAATATAATCATAATTCAAATAAAAATGATAATCTGGTTCTAAATACAAATAATATTCTGTATCAACTGATGATAATAATATTTTAATAACATCAGAAAAATACTCTCTATTTGAAGGCATAGTATGTATAATGTTTATATTATAATCTTCACATATTTCTTGAATGTCTTCAGTATATTTATCGTCTGATCTATCATTTACTAAATTATGTATTATATCTTGATCATATTCTAAATGTTCATAAAATGACTCAATCGTTTCTCTAAAATATCTAAGTCTATCATCCGTGTTGATATATATTGGAGTCACTACTGTTATCATATCTTACTCACATTAGATAAAAACCACTCAACGGTCATTCTTATCCCATCTTCTATATCAGTGAATTTTAAATCTGGATACATACTCATCAACTTTGAATTGTTAGATACTTTAATTGATTGACCAACATTGGCATTTGGTTGCCATATAATCTTACCTTTAAAGTCCATAGCATCTGATATGATATTAACTAATTGTTTAATCGATACTGGATGGCTATTTGATATTATTACACTTCCACCTGTATCATCATCAAAATTATCTATCACTCGATCTACCACATCATTAATATCATTCACATACATAAAATCACGCTCTGGTGTACCATCACCATATACAGTTAGATTTTCATTCTTAATTTTAGCTGTGTGACATTTACGTATTAAATTTGATACAACTGTAGACGTTTCTACATTAAAATCATTATGAGGACCATATACATTTGACATAAACATACACACATAATTCAATCCATACTGTTCTCTATATGCCCGAACCAACACTTCAATCATACGTTTAGCATACCCATGACCATACGATTCAGCATGTGGTTCACCTAAATGTAACAATGACTCTTCACACGCCCAAACTGAATGTGGAAAAGCTGTAACTGATGAAAACATTATAACTTTATCAATATCCAATTCCATAGCTGATCTTAATACATTCATATTTATAGCCATATTTTCAGTGAAATGATCTACAGGATTATTCTTCATATTAAGATAATTTCCATGTTTAGCGGCACAGTGTATTATAACATCTGGTGAATGAAATCTAAAACAATTAATCGTATTATCATAATTAGTTAAATCTATATTTGCACTTGATAGCTTAATATCACCAATTAAATTCTTACCAATGAATCCACTACCACCAGTTATTAAACGTTTCATAATGGGCATCCAATCATATTAAATATATATTCAACTCTATATTTAGCTGTATGATATTTCATCATGTGATCATAACCAGCTTCTGCTATTGCTAATGTTTTTTCTCTATTGTATAAATAATATCTCAATTTATCCTCAAAGTTATTGATGGTATCAAATTCTACAAAACTCACACCATCAATGAATTTGTCTGGAAATTCTATATTATATCTCTGTGAAAATGCACATGACTTATTGGCAAATATTTCCCACAATCTAGCACAACAATCACCACCACCCCATGAATCAATTGATATGTATGATTTTGATAATTTCATCTTATATTCATCATATTCCATACCACTATCTACTATGACATTATATCCATCTGATTTTATTTTACGACACACTTCCGTTATTTCAGATCGCAAACCATCATTCAATTGCCCAAATGCACAGAATACATCATATTCTTTATCAGTAGTTTCATTATAGAAATTCCTATCAAGTGTCCCAAATAACAATGGTATAATTCCAAGCTCCACATCAGCTGGATAACATTCTCTCTTGAAATACCAATTGCATGATGTTAGCATCTTCTCATTAATCCACGGCATTCCTCTACGAAGAGTCTGATCAGCTTTTGCTAGTTTAACTTGGTTATGTTTTGGATGTCCTGTTTGTGTCCACTCACTACCATCAATATATATTGTCTTATGTGGTAAATTTATCATATCATGTAAATAATATTTAGGTCCAGTATATCCACCAATAACTTTTCCCCAAATCACAAAAATGAAATCACACGTTTTCGAATGTTTCAATATATCAAAATCACTATATACATCATTTGGTTTTATACCATTGCCTGCGTCTGATGCATATATTTCAACATCATTTGCATACAACCCTTCAATTATAGTTTCAGCTAAATAATCCATCTTGTCTTTGGGTGATATAACAACTATTTTCATATATATATTTCACCTTTAACATAATTACTTCCAATTGGAAACTGTCTCTGTATTGTTAATAAATTTGAATAACGTGCAACTGTTTGAGTCATTCCTGTTTGACTTCCTAAATTTAACGTAGCTTTAGATTTAATGTATAGTTGAACTCTAATATCAATATGTCTCATATCCAATACAAATTCTGGTTTATATATATCAATTTCAGATAATGGTTTTGATGTCCAATATAACCATTTAATATCTCTATGTAATCTTAAATATTTTGATATCATATCATTTCGTTTATAGTCATATCTATCTGATAATAATAAACATCCAAACTTACCACCACCCACATATTCATCTATTATATCATTACCTAATTTCTTTTCATCACTAGTCCAATATATTTCTGGTTGATTATCTACATACTCATTAGCATCGAATTGCCAGAATTTAAGTATTTGATTGATGAGTGGTGTATTAGCATTATTATCATCATAAATTCTATAATGGTCATGATATACATCACCATCTACTGAATCAATAAAGTCATCAACATATGGATTGTTTTTAAATATCACATTGGACATTTTATGTTTAGTATTATTATCACCAAATATAGTATTCATCATCATTTCACTTGGAACTTGCACTGTACATTTTGGATACTTCTCTTTTAACAATCTAGGCATTGCCGATATGATTCCCCAATCTCCAATACCATGACAAGTTCTCATAATGCAAAACTTTTGATCATCTAAATATTCATCTGGTATGTATGACGGATCATTAATTGTGAATCCCAAATTGTCAGTATCATTGACTTTATATAGAACATTATCTACTATTCTCCAAAAATGCATATTATCTCTTATATTGTATCGTAGAATTCGTTCTGTGTAACTTGTTTTGCTATTTCCTTGACGTGTATAATTGAATATTGCATATCATCTGGAAATCTTGAGTATTTTGTGTATCCAACTATTCGTTCATGCACATACCCTTCCCATCTTATATTTGGTATGTTTTTCCATATCCTACCTTGTCTATCAGGCCAATTAACTATTGGTGCTTTATATACTACAACTTGTTTAGTTCCATCTACTTCAGCCATGAACTCACCTAAATTTTTGTTATTATATTTACTCTTATATAATCCAGTTAATAATTTAGTATCACCAGCTAATTTGGTACTCAATTCAGATGGTAAATATTCATTTATAATTAAGTCTGATTTCTTTAATAATTCATATTGATCTGTGTCAGTATCAAAAACTTCATATTTAATATGACGTGGATGTGCTGATATATTCCAACCCCATTTATTCACATGAGACATACCAATGCCATGTACCACATTAAGTCTAGGCAATAAATATAAATCTACATTATCATTTAATGACAACACTTCTTTTATATTAGCTAATAACCATTTATGTGGAACTTCATCGGCATCTAAATTAAAAATATAATCACCTGAACACATCTTTCTTAAATGATTCTTTTGTCCAGCGAAGTCACTATATAAATGACGTTGTTCATATACGATATTATGTATTGGAACATAAGTATCTATTAATAATTTTGTCTCTTTGTTTGTTGAATAATCATCCAATAATACTATCTCATCTTCGTCTGTAATATGTTCTACAATAGTATCTATTAATGTTCTCAACTCATCACCCTCATTATGGCACATAATGGCGTATGATATTTTCATGTCTACCTCTTATAATTTTTGTTTAGTGATCTTGCCTCTACCTAATTTATATGTAACCAATTTAATTCTTCTAATTTTAGCTGGTTTATACGTTCGATATATATCATATTCAATCAGAGTTGGTTTAATTATATTCTCATATAACTTCTTGGTTGTTTGCTCTGATCTACTTCTTGGAATAAGTATTCTTGTATATTCTTTCTCTGATAATATTGATTCATTTTCCATTTTAACTTTTGTTATTTTAGCCGCATTATCAAATATTTGTTGCACTTCATAATCATATATATAATTTAAATTAATACCATGTACTAGTTTTTTCGTTCTATCATGATATAAAAATAATATCAATGGTCGCTTATCAACCCGTTCCTCACCATAATATGAAAATTGAATTATCATACCAGGTAATAGTTTATTTATATGATAAACTGATTGCCTAAGTGTTATCTTACGTCTATGATCTATTATCTGCAATTCTATTGTTCAAATCTATTAATGAATTTAATGCACCTTTGAACGTGTCAAAAATAACATAATGTTCTACATCATACCTCTGTTGATAAAAACCACCCGTACTATCTGGATAAGCAAACTGTTCTTCTTCTGGAATATCTACCAATAGAGATACATTCCATTTTAATGAATCATCTTTACTAGCAGATGGTGTAATAGCTCCACTTGGTAACATCATAACAATTGGAATCCAAAAGGTATCATTTTTAATCTTGATATGTTGTTTTAATTTCTCTTCAATATTAATATATGCAGTATGAAATTCCATATTTGTTGCATCATAATCTGTTGAAGTTGTATACCCACATGATATACATTGCATATTCTGTATTGTACTTGGTAATGTCACTACATCTAATGTTCCCAATGAATCACACAGTGGGCAATTTGTTGTTATTCTATTTTGTTCCATGTTTTCCTTATTTTTTCACAATTCGCTTTAATTTAGGTAATTCAATTTTTTGTGGTTTTTCAACTTTTTTCAATTTTGGTAATTTTATCTTTTCTGGTAATTTTATTTGTTGTTCACCAAAGGAATTAAAAATACTATCAAGATATTTATCAAACTGAACTGCCATCTTCTTCAATGTGAACTTGTCTCTATTCATTCGCATTAATGTTTCAGCCTTACGTTTCATAATCATATAGTTCGAAAACATGTATGATAGTGATTGTCGTGCTTGATCTATATTGATATTAAACCATGCACTTTCAGGAATTAGAATATCTTTCCACACAATATTTTGTGGTATTTGTTGCAATTCTCCACCCAACAATATTGAATGTTCACCAGTTAAGAAATCCTTTTGTCCACTCCAATCAGATGCAATGACAGGTAATCCAACCATAGTCGCTTCCAATAATGGTCTTCCATATCCTTCACCATGTGTAAATGATACCATCGCTTTAACTTTTGGATGATTATATAAACTATTCATTTCATCATCTGTTAGATCACCATGCAATAAATATATATTTGGCATTTTCACAGTATCTGGAAACATTGCTTTAATTAAATTTATATTATTGATTATATTTGATTCTTCACCACATGAATATCCAGCACCATTTGTTTTCAAAATCAAGGCAGGTTGTTTGCTTCTATTAGCAAATGTTTCAATGAATGTTTTAATTAATGTGCCAATATCTTTTCGATCTTCACCCATATTACCTTTACCCCATTGACCAACAAATAAGAAACAAAACTGTTCTGATATTGTATCATTCAACAATTTCAATATATTAGTATCCATCTCATTCACTTTAAGTGGTTTATATATATTTGCATCAGCACCCTCGAAAATAACATGCATTGGCTTTTCAACTTTAAGTGATCCAATCTTTTTATTATTATCTTTGGTATCTAACATATCATATGATGTATTAAGAAATGAATTAGCAGAATGCACTGATGGAACTATAATTGATGTCATTTTATTACAACCTTCAATCCATTTAGTTGATACTGATGTTGTTTCAATCCCAGCTGTTATTCCAATATTTATATCACATATCTGTTCAAATTCATTTGGTATTCTAATATCAATATATGCATCTGGTTTTCTTGTTAATTGATCAGAAAAACAATCAATGATATTCTTATCTTTAATTTCATCTAATGCATTTCTTTGACAACTACCCCATCTAACATCAAGTATCTTTAACTCATATTTATTTAGACTTAATATTGCTCTTACTATATCTCTTGAGTGTGCCCCATATCCAGATTTTGATGTGACTGGAGCACATATTGCAATTTGTTTTTTCATATTATCCTTATAATTTTTTAGCTACCCATTCAGCATCTGTAAATTCACACCATCTTCTTAAAAAGTTATCTGATGCCTCATTTACTAATCTATGCATATCTTTTACTTCTATATGAGATTTTCTTTCTTGATAAGCATCATCAAGAACAGTATCATAGAACATCATAGCTATATTTGATTGATAGCTTATATATAATCCAGGGTCTTTTTTTATTTCATCAGTTACAATTTTTAATGCATCTGCAAATTTCTTATTTTTATTCATTCATTATACCTTATACAATTCAAATCTAGTTCTTGGTTTCCAATTAGCAAATAAATCTTCATATGCATTAATGAATCTTGCACACATATCATCCACTCCCATACACGCATCGGGTCCATATAAGAACTCTCTACCATGTTTACCAGCTTCAGCACGTTCTTCTTCAGTCTTATTATACCACTTAAATAATCCATCACCAAAGTCTTTGTAATCAGCTTTATCATCGTAGATATACGGTGTTGGTGGAGAACCTTGAAGTGTTAACACTTTTGGGAACACAGCCTCACACCAATCACCATAATCTAAATATCGTTTTTCATGATTTGATCCAAGTTCAATATAATCATCTGCTGTCAATAATTTACCATTATCATCTCTAAATCCACACTGATCTTGTAATCCACCTGTGACATTCACTATGATTGGAGTTTCAACTGCCAACGCTTCTGCACTACCCAATCCAAATCCTTCATTTGATGCCATGTTGATATACATATCAGCTGAATTAAAAATGTAGTTCATCTCTTCATCGGTGAATGGTCTACCAAACACATCATGTGTAAATAATACATTATATTCTTTAGGTAATAAATCTTTACATACAGCACGTAAATCTGTTCCATTATTATCAACTGGTGCAGTATGAAATATTAACAATGCTTCTTTAACCTTATCTTTTGGTAGTTTATCTACAAAATGTTTATATGCTAATATTACATCACCTGGATTTTTACGTCTGATATTTCTATTTGAATATAATATTTTAAATTTATAATCATCTAACTTAAATATATTTTTAAATTCAACATATTTTTCATCTGCATCATCTACTTTAAAGAATCGTTTTGGATTTATACCATGTGGTATATATTGAATAGCCCAGTCTGGTAGATTCTCATCTTTTAAAATTCTATGCAATAATCCATGTGTTTGCTTACTAATTGGTAGTAGTAGATCACATGATTTATAATATTGTTTATTGTATAGTGGATCAGGTAAGTCATCCCATATTGTATAATATGAAATTGGAACAGTCTGTCTCACTTCATGTTCCATAGTAAACAACCATTCAAAATATCTTGGATCAGTATAAATTAATATAGCATCTGGTTTTTCCATTGATATTATTTCTCTCAATAAATCAGGATTACCATATCCTTTGTTTGCATATATTTTTAAATATGCATCATTGAGATTTAAATCTTTTTTCACAGCATCACTTAAATCTGAAATCTCACCACTATTTGGATGATTCAAAGCACTTCCAATTTGACATATTTTATATTGATGTAACATTCCCATAACAATCTCTTTTGTCATAACTCCTACACCAGAATGTGTTCGTAAATCATCTGCTAATATTAATATCTTTTTTCTATCTTTGAATGGAATTTCAGAATTTGTGTTAACTTTCTTTGTCATAATTTCCCTTTATCTGCAACATTGTTTTTTTATTTGTTTATATATATAAATATAGGCTAAAAGTCGCAAGTCAACAACTTTTCTTGATTTATTTTCATTTTAATAATAATGTGGTTTTTCTACCTTTTGGATCACACAGTTTTGGTTTATTTTTGAATTCACAATATGTACAATTCTTATTACCAACACCCTTGCAACTACCATACTTTGCAGACATATTATATTCACTTGTTAATAGAAATGCTTCTGTGACAAACTTCTGTAATGATCTAACAACACCTCCCACTGTAACATGACCACTCGCTGGTGTAAACTTTTGCATTCTATTTATTTTAAATTTAGCATTTTCATATAGTTTTCTCTTTAATATTAAATACTCAATATCGATGGTTGTTATATCAATATTATATTGAGTTGCATATAGATATTTATATAGAACAAGTTGATTCACTTTTGCTTTATCTGTTTTCGCATATTTATTCCATCCATATGTTGCAGTTTTTAGATCAATTATTTTAATCATACCATTCTTTTTATTACACAACACCACATCTAAATATGCAATACACTTAACTCCATTTGATATTTCAACATCTAATGGAATTTCACATCCTATTAAGTCATATTCATCAGTATTAAATAACGATGTTCGCTGTGCCTTAAATTCTTTTATTATCTCAACACCATCATTATAAAATTCAACCAAATCTTCTTTAGTACAAATATGAACATTATGAGTATCTTTTATCTTAGTAAATTCCTCTACCATATTATCCAATAACATTTTATACAAATCTAATGACTCTGCTTCTTTTATTGATTTATTAAATAAAATGGTCAAATAATCTTGAAGGGTATTGTGCATTGCTGTACCAAATAAAGTATGAATGCTCCCATGATTAATAGATAATCTATCTATATATCTCAATTTCCAATGTAATGGACATTGACTATATAATGTTAATTGTGAATTTGATACATGCATTTAGGTAGTACTTCCTTTAAAAAGTGTATTAACGTGACCGCACTTTTCACACATGAACGTTTGTATCGGTATTAACTTATTCTTACCATCTGGTGACATTATTTTAGATTGTGATTTAAATCTTATAGTTTCTTTAAATGTATCATTTTTACACTCATCACATAATACATCATCCATACTGCTTAAATTTATATTTTTACTCATCTTTAATCCTTGTTGTTTAACACACCCAGTATTTAACTGGGTGTGCTTATTATTATTTATCTATCCAGTTCAGTTAAAACATATTTAGAAAAATATTGACTGGTACAATCATATTGCAACTTATCAGTTTCTTTCATCCAACGTAATGTTCTCATCACACTTGCTGGATTTTCATTAATCAATGTTTTTGAATTCATTAATTCCTTACCAGAAAATTGTTTATCTTTACGTCTATTGATTGAGATTTTCATAAAATTATGAATTCTGTTACTGATACTCTTTTGTGTTCTTTTCATAGAACCTCCTGTTTTGTTTTTATATTACTACTTTTACTATTGTTGTTTGTTTGAACAATTTTTTATGTGCCTGTGGATTATATTCCTCAAGTGACTCATCTATATTATAACCCTTTATATGATCTACATTTTGTAAGTCTATTTTTAAACTATTAATGTGTCCCACATCATCGATTGTGTGAATGCATTGTGTTGCTCGACTTATGAATTGTAAATCTTTATCTGAATATTCATTTGCACCAACCATACTACCACCTCGTGCAAAGAATGGTCCTATTTCAACTTCATGTTTATGCCCTAATAGAACAAATGATATCTGTGTACCTTTAGATGCATATTTACCAATTACATTTTGAACATTACGTGTTGTATTAGCACCTTTTAAACTTTTTGAATCACCGTGTATTAATAGTACATTCTGACCTTGGACTTCAACCACAACTTCTTTAGCATGACCAGTTACAAATTTAACACCCTTCGAACCCTTAAATAATAATGATAACGTATTACATATAACCCAATCATAATTATCAGATGCCATTATTTCACTAAATGAATTATCATCATGTGTTCTACCTTCATTACCAGTTACATATGCAACTGTTACATTAAATTCTTTATTTAAATCCAATATCACTTGTTGTAATATGTCCACTGATAGAAATATGGCTTTACTTCTATTTGTTGCCAAATGTAATATCTCATCCATTCTTCTATCTGATGTTAATAGATCACCAGTAAACGCCAATAACACAGCCTTAACGCCTATAAACTTTAAATATCGAACTGATTCATCAATATACAATTTAAACCTCTTAGCGGCTACTTTAAAGTCGTAGGAATTACTTCCATCACCACAAGCATGTACTAATTCATTGAAATGTACATCGGTTACTTGTATTATACCAGTCACCTTTGCACGTTTAGCACTGCGAACTTTTGTTACTTTTGACAATGAATTATCAGATATCACCTTAACCAACTCATTATTTAACTCAACTAATGCATTCTCTTGTCTAACATAATCCCTTACAGCTTTTCTCTCAATACGTTGGGTATCCGTCAGTTTTTGTATCTTCTTATGTAGTTTCACATTGACATCTGTTATTTCATCCATATCAATATCCATCTCATTATCATCATATTTTTCTACACTACAATGTGTACATTTATATCGCTGATCACCATTTACTTTATAACCATTTCTAGCTTTAGGTTTTCCACAATTATTACATTCCATTATTTATTCTCCAGTTTTAATGTTTTAATCTTTTTAGAGTCTGTACCATATCTAATAAGTATATCCTTAAGGACACATTTACCATCAATAGTCTTATATAATATATCTAAATAATCAATAACATCATTACTACCCAATTCATAATGCTTTGTCAACAATTCAACTAACCATTTTGGGTATTTATTTTCATTTTTTCTTTTTATATATTTATTGTACCTTTTACCTGTTGGTAATACAGCACAATACCATTTATACACTTCTCTACGTTCAAGTGTACCAATTGCATATTTTTGAAATAAATTCACTATATCTAAGAATTCCATATCCATAGATAATATTCTATTCACCATATATGATGAGAATGATTTCTGTTCTGCTTCAGAGAACGATTCCCACGGTTTTCTATACACCAATATCTGATTGATCCAATCAAATGGGCTCACATTAAATCCTAATAACTTCTAACAACTTCACCATCGTTGCCATAAAATTAATTTCATGATCAGCTACAAAACTATCATGATATTGACCATCTGCTAATGCTAATATGCAACCAACATCCTGACCATTTGAAAACTCATCTAACTTGTCATATAAGAATCTATATAAATCTGTATAATCTGATAGATTGGTATCAACAATCAATTGTCGTATTTCTGATAGTTTTGCATTTGATTTAATCAAATCTAATAGCTTATTTTTATAATCATTTTGAATGATTGATGTTTTATCTATAATTAACCCACCATCTATTACTTGTCGTTGTGTTGAGTTTATCACTCTACGAATATCAGGATAACTCACATGTATTATTTCTGCAATATCACCCATCTCATATTTAACACCTTCAGCATCTAACATTTTAACCATATGCATTCCAACATCTCGTTTTGATGGTGGTATGATTTTATAAGATTGACATCTGGATTGTATTGGATCAATTATGCGTTCAACATAATTGCATGTTAATATAAATCTACAATGTTTAGAAAATGTTTCCATTAGATTTCTTAATGCCGCTTGTGCATTTGGTGTAAGAAAATCACTTTCATCTAATATAACAATTTTCAAATCTTGAAATCCAATAGTCGATGCAAAGTTCTTTATTTTAGTTCGAACATTATCAACATTATTTTCATCACTTGCATTTATATATAACTTATCACATGCAATACAATTTGCAATGATTTTAGCTAATGTTGTTTTACCAGTACCAGCCACACCATATAGTAATAAATGTGGAACATCTCCACTCTTAATATATCTAGTTACTTTATCTTTCAAATGTTGATTACCAATGTAAGTATCCAAGTTAACAGGTCTATATTTTTCAGCCCATAATGTATGATCGTTATTGTTATTATTATTATTCATTTTTACATAAACCTTTCTAATGTATTTTGTTTTTTTATTTCTTCATTTTTATATGATATTTCTGCTAATTTTATTCTAGCTTCAGCAATTTCACAATAATTTTCATCTAAATCAATACCAATGAAGTTGAATCCTTCCAATTTACATGCCTTACCAGTTGATCCACTTCCCATAAATGGGTCCAATACAATACCATTTGGCTGAGTTACTAATCTTACAAGATATTGCATAAGTTTAGTTGGTTTAACCGTAGGATGATTATTTAATTGATCATCCAATCCTTCATTTCTATCTGTTTTACTAGTTTTTGCACAATAGAAAAATCTTGATGCTGAACCTTCACTCTTTTTAAATTCTTCACTTTTATATCCTTTATAAGCACCATATAAATTATTATTTGTGCCAGCTAACGTTCCTTTTTTTATCGCACCACTTTTCGTATTAGGGAACAATTCTTCAACTTCATCACTACCATCATGAATAAAATTAGCTGGAAATCTACCTTTTGTATCTTGTTGATTTGCTTGTTCTGAATTATAATTATCAGATAACCCAGTTTGTGACGGTCTCCCGTTAGCTTTACATTTATAATCACCATTTAATTCAATCCTACACCCATCAATATTAATCCCACCTGTACCATGTTTTAATACATTCTTTGCAATAGTCTTTTCTGATACTGGTTTTCTTGCTACTGTAATTGGTTCAAATGCTGGTTTTAATGCAGTACCCCAACCTTCCCATTGGATTGCGTTTGGAGTAGCTGGTTTAGTAATATCAGCAGATAATGTTACAAATCCATTATTCCTTTCTGGTGCTCCTTTATTCATGACAGATTTCACATTACGAATACCACACTCAAACTCTTTCTTTTGTTTATTTAAAATAACTTGATTTTGACCAATAACTTCTCTTTTTACTCCAGCCATTTTATCAATTGCTTTACTTATATTATGACTCTTAGGAAATCCACTACCATACACCCATGAAATCATATCTCTAATTTCAAATCCAGCATCTTCAATATTTACTGCCATTCTATGTTGTGTTCTAGTTCCAGCGAATGATAATAAATGACCTCCAGGTTTTAACACTCTCAAACATTCTTTCCATATTTCAACTGAAGGTATTTGTCCATCCCATTCAAACCCCATAAATCCTCGTTTCTTGCTTGGCCCACTTCTACCATATGGAGTTTCTAAATCTCCAGGTTGGCTACTACCATTTCGTGAAACTCCAACCAATCCATATGGTGGATCAGTTACAATGGAATCCACTGAATTATCCTCCATAGTTTTCATAACATCCAAACAATTACCATTGTGGATAATAAATGATTGTTTATCATCATTATTCATTACATTATCCTATATTTTGAGTAGCAACTACCATATAATTAGATGTATAATCATCAGTTTTAAATTGAATTTTTAATAATCCCTTATTTGATATTTCCAAAATGGCTGATTTACATTCCTTATTTGCTATTAATATTTCTTTAAATAAATTAGCATTAAACGATATATTATCATCAATTCCATTAATTAATGTTTCAGTAGCAATATTAATTCGATTAGTATTAATAGATGAGAATCCAATAACAACATCAACACTTTTAGTATCAGTATTATCAATAAGTGTACATGTATTTACATCAGATAATGCATTTTTGCCTTTAATGAATGTAGAAATAAAATCACTATTTAATTTAATTTTTGTTTCAAAGTTTGGAATCTGTTTCATATTAGGTGGATCATCTATTATATCAGTATCAGTTAACATATAATCTATTGAAGTTGATTTATGCTTTATTTTAAGTGCTACTGGTTTATCGTCAACTTTAACTAATGTTAAATTTATATCATCCCCCAATACTCCCAATAATGATTTCAATTGATCAGTTTGATATATCCCTATCTCCACGGGATCAAATTTAAAATTATCTAAACATACTTTCCCCATCAATGACTTGTCTTCACTCATAAATTTGGTTATCAATCTGGACCCATCTGACATCCATTTTACACTATTTATAGTTCCACCCAAATTATATTTTTGAATGAACGTATCTAATTTATTTTTCTGCATTTAACTTTCCTCTTTCTTTAAAAAAAATCGTGATTTTTAACATCAGTTTTAATTGACATATTACTTAATTTCATATATAATGGTTTATATTTTTCAAATATCTTTGTTGGATTACTTGATTTCACCATCTCATCAATTGACTGTAAAATTTTATATGTATTAGAATTTATACTTTGTTTCAATATGTAATCATGCCCATACACTAACCAAGTAATTGCTTGAATTGCATCTTTTAATAAATAAAAATTATGCAATCTCATACCAATCTTACAATCTAAATTCCAATCAGCAACATCTTTCCATGAAAATTCTTCCCCTATTATATTATCAAATTCTGTAAATTTGGGTATAGTTTGATTCGTTGTCTTAAACCAATCAATAATATCTGGATTATTGCTTCCATTTGGAAACGTAATAGCATCTAAATTTTCATGCTTAATGCTATAATTAATGAAATATAATCCATACACTACGTGCCTATCTGGTGTTGAACTATCTGTAGTAACCGTTATATTTGATCCAATATCCTCAAGTGATTTTTGCAATTGAATTAACATTAAAAAGTCTCTAACCCTAGATGCCCCCAATATATGAAAATAATCATTATTAAGATTCAAATGTTCTTTATTGTTAATTAAAGTATATATGCCTGATAACATTCTATATAAATTACCCCGAACTCCTCCAATACTCCATCCATTAAACTGGAAATCTTTCACACCATTATACCAATTTAAATAAGATAGTTCATTTTCACCTTGCAATACATTTAAAAATTTAGTATTTCCAGTTTGATTTTCATAAAAATATTTAAAATTATCTTTACTAATATCCAAACATTCATTAAATTTACCAGCATATTTCATTCGTGGTGGAATGTCCAAATTAATAGCAACATCTGAGTTAGTTTCTAACCAGTTAAAAATTCTATCTCTATGTTTAATATCCCACTTCATTGCACCAGACGCTATTTGATAACCACCAGAATCACCCAACACAAATGAATTGTCTAATCCCAAGTCGTGTCTATATGTTTTTGATGAATTTGCACCTGCACTAATCAAAGCATATTTATGTTGATATTTTTCTGGAAAATCATCAGCATAATATCTACATGTCATATTAGATTTAGAAAATCTAAAATTCTTTTTCATAGTCCCACCATATTCACCAGAAAAGAATGATGGTATATAAATAAAGTTACTCATTATATCTTCCTCCAGTGTGAGTTTTGATTGATAGTTCACCAAAATAAATTAATATCATTTTCATCCTTTTCTTTTTTTATCGTTGTATTTTTTGTATATTTAATCACTGATTCTTTTAATTTTGTCAATATTATTGGATGTAAATCTGGATACATTGACAATCCAAGTTTTGTAAATCCATCATTCTGTGCCTCATTATACAAATCAATATTTGGTATAATGCAATAACTTTTTATATGTCCTTTTTCAAAAAGATAATCCCCAGCAATTTTTGCAGATTTACTATTTCTTAAATTAGGTCTGAAATTAAATACTATATTCTCATATTTTTTAAGTATAAAAAATCTTATTAAATTTCTTGTCGTATATAATTTATATACCTCATCATATTCTATCGTACCATGTGCATCATAAGTCAAATATGGATATGAATTTTCATATTCAATGGGAATTACACCACCATTTGATGATATTATAAAATCAACATCATTAAATTCTTTTATGAATTTGTTCCATTTTCTTCCTGATGAATATGGTCTAGTTGAAGTACATAATGAAACAAATGCAGTATTACTTTTTGGTTTAAATAATTCAATAATCTTTTCTTGTGCCTTGATCATTATTGGTGAATTTAAAACAATTTCATCACTTCCTTGAATATCAGCTGGTACTCCCCATTCTAACATTGGTATTAACTTTTCATCACCAGAATTATGTTTCATATCTCATCGGATCCTTAATGTCATTTTGATCAAATGCTTCAAGTCTTTCCTGACATGATCCACACTTTCCACATGCAAATTCATTACCCTTATAACAGGTCCATGCATCAGAATAATCAATTCCCAATCGTTTACCAATATCTACTATACCTATTTTAGACATTTCAATAAATGGAGCTTTTACTTCAACAGATTCATAATTTGAAATTTTAGTAACTTCATTTATTTTATCAATAAATTCACCCCGACAATCAGGGTATATCGCATGATCTCCAGCATGTACACCAGTCCACACTTCATTCGCCCCTATTGACACAGCATAGGCTGTTGCAAGCGATATGAAGATCATGTTTCTATTTGGTACAACTGTCGATTTCATGTTTTCATCTTCATAATGTCCTTCTGGTATATCAATATCAGATGTTAATGATGATCCTTGCATTAGTTTATTTATTGAATTTATGTCAACAACTATATGCTCAATATCATGTTTACTACACACTCGTTTAGCAAACTCAAGTTCTTTATCATGTCGCTGTCCATAATCAAATGATATGGCTGATATAGATTTGTTTTTATACAATAAATCCATCAACATCGTATATGAATCTAATCCACCAGAATATATAATTACTTTCTTAATTTTACTCATTTATTATTGTCCATTTATAAATTGATAAAGTTCATTTAATACTTTATCTTCTGTTAAGAATCTTTTTGATAATTTAGTAGTCTTCATTATAGAATCATGTTCCACCCCACGCACTTGCACACACATATGATTTGCTTCTATCATAACAGCTACTCCTATATTTCCCTCACACATTTGATCAACATGTGAATGTATTTGCATAGTTAAGTTTTCTTGAACTTGTGGTCTTCTTGCATAATATTCAACAATCCTATTTAATTTACTCAAACCTATTATTTTACCATCAGCTGATGGGATATATGCTATATGGGCAACTCCAACAAACGGAACTGCATGATGACTACAAGTAGATTGCATCTTAATATTTCCTTGAAACACCATACCATCATATCCATCTACATTATCAAATGCTGTTATATTTGGTGGTGCATTAAAACTTCCAGCATACAATTCATCAATGAACATTTTAGCTACACGATTTGGAGTATCCATCATATTAGGGTCATGTTTCCAATCGAATCCCAAACTATCAAGAAACTTACCATAATATTTAGTAGCATCCAACAACATCTCATCTCGATCTGATGTTGATCTAATTATATTTTCATTACTTTTTATTTTTTTTATCATCTGTATGTTATAGACCGCTTATTGTGAAGTGGGAACCTAGAATCCTTTACTGACATTGAAATTAATCTTGCATAATTAGAATTATATCCTCCAACAAACGATAGGGCACGTATCCAATTTGTTGCCTTTGGTTTATTCCATTCACGGTGTATAAAATTTCTCATCGTTGGTAAATCATAATATACCCAATTTCCAGTGCCCACAAATCCTGATTTTGTATTTTTCGTATTTATCACTTCCAGATGATAAATTCGATGTGCCTTTGAATCCTGAATATATCCCTCTTCCTCATCATTTCCATGATGTTGTTGTTCACTTATATCCCACTTATTAAATTCTAAACAAGCTGAAAAATCTTTAAGTATTGGATTATATGTCAAATTACTTTTAATCTCTATAAAATATTTGTTATCCCACTTATTATCCTTTATATACCCATCTATGCCATCAATCTGATATCGCCTGTCAACAGGATTATTAAAATCATTATACATGTATAATTCATCAAAATAATCTTTAGCTATTACATGTTCAAAATATTCTTCACCTACTTTACCCTTTGAAAATTGTTTATTAAATAATTTATTACTTGATGGTTTCTTTGTTCCCATATTAAACTCCTCGTTTATCACCATAAGCTATTATATGTAGCCTATCAGTGAAATTATAACCACGATCAATACACAATTGTATTAACCACTTTCTTCTACTCTCCAATTGATCTTTAGTCAATCCTTCTGGCATTAGATATACTTTACATTTTGCTACATCTAATTCTTTCAATAATTCTTCAACCTCATTCAAATCTGATTGTTGTGAAATTACTGGTTTAATTTGATAATCATGATGGTGTTTTATTAAATCCTTCATAGCTTCTATATTTCTATACCATTTAACGTGTTGCCGTCTATCATTATCTGTCACAGTTTGTTGTCCCATTTTTGATCCAGGTATTGGAATTGAATTTGATAGTTTTGGTGATAATGATATCAAATCAGCTTTAGTATATACATATTCACTACCCTCTGTTTCAATTGTAATATAGTGCCCAAATTCTTTTCCAATTGTACATAATTCTTGTAATAACTTTGAATGTAAAGTTGGAGCTCCACCAGTTATCATAGTATGACGTATATTAGGAAATTCCTTATATATATCAACTATATTATTTAATGAGAATTTACCCTTTTCAGGATTCCAACTACTATATGGTGTATCACAAAATGATCCTCCAGAGAATTGACATTTCAATCTACATCCAGTAGTTCTGATTAAAAGATGAGGAACACCAATTAATCTACCCTCACCTTGTATACATGGATACACTTCATTTACGGGAATAATATCATTATAATTCATTTACATAGTTCCTTGATAACATACACTTTGTGATTTTGGTGTTTCAAAAAATTCTATATGAGATACCAATACAGATAATGGTTTCATTTTATGGCTAACAATATCTAATAACCACTTTGCCATATTTTCTGAAGTTGGTATAAAATCAACTATAACTAATCCTTCATATATTTCCCACAATAATACTGGTACATCATTTAAGTTAGCTACTGCATATTCTTTCATTTCCTCCAATACCAATAGTGGAAATAAATCAAGTAACAACGGATCATTTCTATCCAATATAAATTTATGATCAATTGCATCATCTAGGAACTTCTTAAACCAATTTAAATGATGAAAATCAGTCACCATTCCTTGGTTATCCAACTCCTCTGATTCTAAGTGAACAATTACAGTACCTCTATGTCCATGTAAATGTCTACACGCCAATTCACAATCTAAGCTAAATTCAGAATTTAGTTTTTGAGGCCATACCCTATGCCCATAATCAAAGTTAAATTCTTTTGCTATGTTATATTTTATCATGTTAACTCCTTTTTTAAAAAAAACGTTCTAATGTATTTTGAGTATCAACAAATACCCAACTCATGCTATCATAAAACATGTCTATCTTTTTCTGCAATAATTTGTTAAATATTTTATTACGATCAACATACATATTAATATAACTCATGATTTCTTCAGGGTCATCATATCCCTTAAATGCAATCTGTTCTATGTTTAGAGGATTTTCTATTAAATATACCCATCTTATCTTATCTGAACTAGTAATTGGTACTATATTCGTAAGTTTAAAATATTCCAATAAATCATTATAAACTATAGCAGCTTTGACATGAGCTGGTGCTCCTTTTTTAGTCTTCGTGAATATCATATTTGAATTATATATTGTCCTAGGTTTATGTTTAAATTTTTTCATATTATTTACTCCAGTTGGAGATGCAATATCACTTAATGGTAATGTTTTCATTTTCATTTTAAAATTTGATAACATATCATCTATCTGAGATTTAGGATCATGATTTAATATCCCATTTAACAATTTAGTCATAATACCTCTGAATGATACTGGGAAATTACTTTTAACAATATCAAGTCCTTTAACATCTAATTTATTACATGGAGTCCCACCATCATTTATAATCCATTGACCATATCTTTTTTTAGTAACCCAAAATGCTGATTTTGAAATCACTTCTTGCTTTATGTTAAATTTATGCGATTTACAGTTTAAAAGTTTATCAGCAAACATATCATAACTTTTATTAATAAATGTTTGCACATTTGATGTTACATCCAATATTTTTTCTGTCATAATTTTATCATCTGACACATCTATATTAGGAAATCTATTCTTTATTATTGGTACAGCAGAACAATATATTGAATCAGTATCTGTATATATTACATGATCCTTATCATCGTTCAATTCATTATTATAATAATAATTAGCCATCTTTTGAGTATATTTAATAAGAGCTTGACCAGTCAATGTAGTTGCCTCAGCATTATCAATATCATAAAATCTAAATACTGATAATCCTAATACACCATACAAACTATTCAATATAATCTTTTGAACATGTTGACGTTTATCATAAAAATCTCTCTGTTTAATATCACCAGACTCATCATATTGTGCCATTAACTTTCTATAATGCACTCGTTGATCAAACCAAGTGTTCAATATTGTAGGAATCACTCCTACTCGATCATTATCATACATCACTCCATTTGATGAAATGGTCATCTCGTTATTATCAAGTATTTCCCTCATCTTACTATGTGTCAATTCATATTTAGTACCATCGGTTTTTATAAATATATGATCATCTTTATTTTCATCAATGAGAGATGTATCATCCCAATTTTCAAATTTACCTATTTTAGTTTCTGGTGATATATTTAATGACATAATTATGCTTGGATACATTGATGTCAAATCCAAATCATATACCCAATCATATCTACCAGGAATTGGTTCTTTTACATATGCACCACTGAAATGTGAATCTTTAGCTTCTTTTGTTATTTGTTTTCTATTCGGTGCTATTATATTATTTTTCTTCAAATATGTAAGAATTGCACCATCAAGATATCTACTACTATGATATATGGTATCATATGGCACATGTCCAATGTGAGCAATACCCATAGCAATTTCAATATATTTTAATTTATCATCTAATTTTTTAATAATTACAACATCATTTAAGTTATATTTAATAAACTTTTTAATATCATTTTTATATAGATCATTCAATGATCCTCTATATTCAATCTTACCTGTGTCAACCTCAAGTTGACCAATGGCACCCAATTGATATGAAGATTGTTGTTTAATTGCAAACTTTTTATATAATGCTAAATAATCCAAACAAGATACTCCTGCAATTTTATATGTATCACTATACTCATTATATTGAACAATTCCGATGGGAGATAGTGAATTTGCATATTCTTCACCAAACAATCTATTCGTTCTATTATATAAATATGGAACATCAAATCCATCAATATTCCAACCACTCAATATGGTAGGTGATATTGTCACATATTCTTCATAAAATCGATGTAACATTAATTCTTCAGTATCAAACGATTCCACCGTTACATTATCTTCTATATAATTTAAATTATCTTCTGATGTGATAAATACACAATATGCATCTTTTGATTTATCATATAATGCTATTGATGTTATTTTATTATCCACTCTATTTTTATCAGGAAATCCTTGTGTTACTTCAGTTTCTATATCAAAATATAATTCTCTATGATTAATTGATACTTCATCAGATTCACCATATTTATCAATTAAGACTCGTGTTTCTGGTGGGATATCACTTTCAAATATCTTACCTGCTTGTAAGTCTTCTTTACTCCAATGGTCAACCTTTTTAACTTTATCACCATATAATGATAGATATTTACCCTTAGTATTTTTTACGTATGCATATGTTTTGTGTATATATTCTGAATATCCATCAGCATCATCCCATAGATGAACTTTATATGCGTTTTTTAATCTTGTAATGTGTATATTTTGATACATTTATTTTTTATTCTCCATATTTTTCATATATTAATTGTCGTAGATATACTGACAAATCAAGAGCTTCTTGATATGCATCTACTAGTACCTCTCTGCCATTGAATGGCTTTAATTTTTCTCCATATCTATTTTCTCCTAATATTGCACGTTCCTCAATATCAACTTTCAATAGATCATGAATATTTGGACCTTTACCGTGTGGTATTGGTTCTATTTTTGTTGCAACTGTATCATCTTTATTATCCGATTTATTCACAATTACACATACATGATGCCCATTCATAATATCATATGTATGTGCATAATAAAATCCACACTTTGGGCATGTTGGATCACCTACTGCCATATTCATTTACCTGTACTTCCAAAGCCTTTAGCTCCTCTTTTTGTGTTATGTAGATCATATTGATCAGTAATTGTAAAATTGATAATCTTATGTGGAATCAACTGTGCAACTTTATCACCAGTATCGATTTGATATGCCTTCTTTGATGCATTATGAAATAGTATTTTTACCTCACCTCTATATCCAGCATCAATAATACCAGCATGTACAAACATCCCTTTCATAGCAAGTGAGCTTCTATCTTTGATAATACACCCATATGAATTATTATTTGGTGATATACATATTCCAGTCTTTATTGTTCTAATATCACCAGGTTCAAATTGATAAGGTTCTGATGAAAATATATCATACCCCAAATCATCAGCATGTGCTTTTTCTGGTAATCTAGCATGTCGAGTTAATCTTTTCACTTTTAATTCCATATCTATTTTTTTCCTACATTTTGTGTTGATTTTATTTCACTAATTTCTGATCCTAATTCACAATAATCTGTTGTACAAAATCTATCAATCTCAGCTTCATTTCCTTTAACGCTTTTGAAATTCAATTTCTTGATCTTCTTAGTAATTGTATTATAATCATCTTCAGTTATATGTTCATATGGCATTTGTTTATATGTAGTATTGTCTAATTTTGGTAAGAATGAAACACTCTTTAATTGATATTGAAAATAATTCAATGCTTGTTCAATTAGTGGTCCTTCAGTCTCCCTATCAAATGTAATTGTACAACTTACTGAATTATCAGACCAATACTTCTGCATAAATGCCGCCAATGATAATTGCTCATACATCCCCACGTCATCTAACGTTCTTACTCCTTCACCAACATCAATTGGAATCTCAACTACAACTGTAGAATCTTCACTACCAAATGCAGGTTCAATAACATATCCAGCTCTCTTCAATGGTGTTAATAATTTGCTTGTATTTGATAATCTAATTCGACGTATATAAAATCTACTCTCTGGATAATGAATTCCTGGTGTTGCACCAGCTAATAATGAGATTGTACCACTTGGTTTCACACTTGAAACTCTAATGCTTTTTGGTATTGCAAACCAATCAGAATATTTCTCATCCCACTCTTTAATTGCATTATATCCAACATCTAACCATTTCTTTAATGTAGTTAATCCCTGATGTGATATAAATTGTGCCACTCCACTCACACTGCATCCAATTCTTCTATTTCTCAACATCACTCTATTTGTGTCAGACCATTGAGTTTTACCAAGAGTCACCGTCTTTGCATATAAATATGCATATTTAAGAGTAGTTAAAAAATCATCTAATGATTCATGTCTATCTGGAAATGTTTCAACCAAACAACATAATTCATACGATTCTAATACTTGCTCTGCACATGGATTTGTACCATCAGCTCGAAAGTCTTTGTTGTCTGGACCATTTGACATTCTACCATATTTTCTTGCATTATCTAACCAAAATATCCCAGGCTCACCATTGTCACATATTCTATCAACAAACTGTGAATAATCAGTATCTACATTAGCAAATACTGAATTGTTTGATGTCCAACCATATTCTTCTCGTTCTGGATTCATTTCATAATTTTTTAAATTGATATATTCATCATTAGTAGCTTCACCAAATACAATCTCAGCACTTCTTCTCACGTTACCAGCTACAACACATGTTCCAATTAAATTCATAATATCAACAATCGTGGTAATCGTTATTGGATCATCAATATTACCGTTCAATACTCTTCGAATGTCTTTGTGTACTTTTTTTAATGGTCCTGCACCACTACTCACTCCACCAAATCCTTTAATTAAAGCACCTTCAGCTCTAATTAATGAATAATCAAATTCAATTTCACCAGTACCCATGAAATAACTATCAAGTAATAATTTCAAACTTTCAACCCAACCTTCACGATCATCTGGAACAACATATTTCTCTTTTAATGATGATACTCTAGGTGGTTTAATGATTATTTGTTCAGCACCTCTCACATCAAAACCAACACCAACTCCTAACATTGATGCATCCATCAAAAAACAAAATGGTTTTGACAAATCTTCTTTTAATGTTTTGGTTGAAACAAATGCACAATTATTTAATGCGGCATATAATCCACGTTCCTCTGTTATTGGTGTTCCCATTGCCCACAATCCACGACCTGGTGGTAAAAACTTCATAGTGAATATTCGTCTGTACATCTCTTGTGCTGATTTCTGTGCTCTCCATGCATTCCAACCCAAATTAGAATTTTCAATATGATTCTTTTGCATGGTGTAGGTTCCTTCAACCACACGTTGTACAGTTTCCCACCACACTTCATTTGTACCATCGTCTTTAATTCTTGAATAGGTTCTCATGTACACTAATTCACCAAGACCATCAAATCCAAATTCTGGATTTATTTTCTTATATCTTTCAACAAATTGTTTTGATAATTTAAATGATTTTATATTCATATTCTTTAACTCCTAGTAGCTTTACCAAATATTTCTTTATGACGTTTTCCATGATAAGCTTTAGTTTCTGTTGGAGATAGCGTCTTTACTTCATTATATGCTTTTAATATTCGTATATAACCTTTATTGGTATCAATTTCAGCACTATATGACATCCCATCAGGCCCAAATCTATTCTTTATAACATGAAACCTTCCAGTATTTGCAATCTTATCTTCTTTATGTCGTGATAATGATAATACAAAATCTGCTGTCATTATCTTTTGATATGATTCTGCAATTCTTTCAGCTTCAATTATGTCATCTTGTAATGCACTCTTATTTGCTTGTGATGCTGTCCACATAGGTACTTCTAATTCACCAGCAATACCTCTCAAATCTTCATATATATTACCTAATGCATGTCTCATTTCAGTATTGGCTTGTGCATCTTTAATAATATCTGCATAATCGACTATTATAGCATCACATCCAATTCCCATTGCTCTTAATTTTTTAGTATGTGCCAACAATGTATGTGCTGTTGGATACTTTGTTGGAAAATATTTAATCGTTAACTTACCTGGTATTTTATTAACTATCGGGTGAATTTCATCTTCACGATATTTTAATTCTTGATAATTTATTCCACTCAATATACTATCAACTCGTTTACCAACATATATCTCATTTAATTCCATTGTGTAATACACCACATCCTTGCCTTCTTGTATCATATGAGCCGCCATTGCTTGTAATATCCAACTCTTACCAACTCCACTTGGTGCAACTATCACACCTAATTCACCAGCACTTAAACCACCATCCATAGCCTCATTAAAATGTGACCAGGGTGTTGGTATTGTATTTCTGTTTTCTTCATCATATCTTTCTGTTATCATTGTTAAATATTCATGTCCTATGTTTCTCTCTGTTCCCGCATTTAATGCGTTATTTATTATTGTTCTTATTTTATCATAATCTTGTGATGTGTTTTCCATCAATGATGCAGTCTCAACTATTGCACCTTTTAAATTTTGATTTTTAAAAAATTCAACTGATTTATCTTTTATAAAATCCAAATCTGTAGCATTGTAATTTTTATGTACATCTCGTAGCTTATCTATAATGTCACTTTTTATTATATCAGATACTTTATCTGTTTCCATTTCAATTTTAAATATATCAAATGTAATTGACTTTTGATATTTTTCAAAATATGTTTTCATTTTTTTAAATATCCATTTCAATGATTCAGCTTCTATTAATTTAACATCCAATATATCATATATCTGTTCTAAAAACGTTCTATCAAGCATCAGTGCAACAATTAATTTTATTTGGAAATTGTAACCATATTTTAAGTATTCTATATTTTTCATGTTATATTTTTATTATGATCACATGCATTAAAATGTAATATATTAAATGATCTAATAAATGATTCAAAATTCTTTATATTTGATGATAGATTATCTTGTAAGAATGTAACTTGCAATTTATATTTTATCAATTCTGGTATATCTCCATTCACTATGTTTGTTATTTTCAATTTATTTCTATTATTCACTGGTGGGTTTTTTAGTTGCATTAATATATAATTTCTTTTTAATATATCAATATTATTAATCACATTATCATGTATTTTTAATTTAGAATCTACACTACATTCTTTTGCATATTTGAAAAACTCTTTCATATCCATAACATCACTCGTAAATAACTCTGGAAAATACTTCTTCACTGTCTTTGACCCTGCACCTTTTATACCAGATATGTTGTCACTATTATCACCAATTAATGTTTTCAATACAATAAAGTTATCTGGAATAATACCAAATTCATCATTTACTTCAGTTTTAGTAACTAATATATTTTTAGTTGGGCTCCACACTATAACGTTATCATTGATTAATTGATAGAAATCTTTGTCTGTAGACATTATTGTTGTTTTATTTTTATCATGAGATAGAGTATTCACTATATATGCTATCGTGTCATCAGCTTCAATACCATCTATTGATATTATGTTTAATGGTAACACTTCCAGATATGTAATTAAATGTCTCAATTCATTTATGATTTGTTGTTCTTCTGATACGCCCGTGCTGAACTGTTTATGTCGATTGTAACTATGTTTATTACGTCTATTCATCTTATATTCTGGATATATTTTACGTCTATATTTAGACCCATCTTTTCCATCAAATACAATGATACATCTACTTGGATTGATTATATTTATCGCTTTACGTAATGAATATAAAAATCCAACAATACCACCAACATGCTCACCAATTGAATTAACTGAGCTATTGACTGCAAATACTCTCTTGAAGGTGTTGAATCCGTCTACAATTAAGATATTATCATTAGCATTCATTCATTACTCATTCATCTACTACGTTAATATTATCTAAATTACGATCTTCACGTTTTTTGTATGTTAATATTAAATCATCACATATAATATCATACACATGACTTTTCAATACAGGATCTTTAAGTTTATTTTCCCAATCTTTTGCTTGAAATTTAATGTCTTCTTTTGTAGTTGGATGTGTAATTGTGTACCAAGACCCACCTGATTTTACTAACTTTCGAATCTTCAAAAATTGCAACCATCCGTTAATATCATCAATCCCACGATCAAAATATATCAATATAGTAGTTTCTCGTAATGGGGGTCCTATTCTATTTTTATGAATTTTAGCCTTCGCTTGAATTCCAATTATATCACCTTTTGGGTTTTTGATTTTTAATGATTTTGTTAATCTAACAATAACTGATGCATGAAATCCTAATGCTTTACCACCTGATGTTATGTATTTGTCACCAAATGATACACCAAGATTAATTCGTAATTGTGATGTGAATATTAAGCATATTTTTTGTTTGGCAATCATTTGTGTTAATTTTCTCATAGCTTTTGAAATAATAATAGCTTTTGCAGTTGCCCAACCAGCTTGATCAAAATCAGCTTCCATTTCAACTTTACTTGATGCGGCTGATATAGAATCAACCACTATCACAACTTTTCTGTCTCGATCTGATGATCTTATTCTTGTTACTAATGCTTCAATTGAACTGAAAATATCTTCAACCGTATCAAAACTCAAATATAACATTTGACTGTTATCCACTCCAATAGCAGTTAAAAACTCTTGAGATGCCGCAGATTCAGTATCTATGTATATACCAATTCCATCCTGCTTCTGTACTTCAGCAATTACATGTGAACATATTAATGATTTTCCTGATGCTTCTAACCCTTGAAACTCTACTATTTTACCGTATGGTAATCCACCATTTTTTCTATTTGAAATTATTAAATCTAAAATTGATGATCCTGTTGAAACGAAATCAACTACATCAGTAGGTGATCCTTTTGCGTCATCTAAAAAGAACGCCACTTTGTCGTTATCTTTAAATTGTTTGTTTAAATCATTGGCTAAGACTCCAGCCAATGTGTCCGTATTAGTTTTTGACATATACAGCTCCTGATTATATATTTATAAATTGTTGTAAAATATGCCCCCAAAGGGGGCATATTCGTTTACATAACTACGAGGTTATAGTGTGAACCTTATTTTGATCCGAACGCTTGTTCAAACGCATCACCAACTTCTGTTGGATCGGTTGTTGCTTGTGCAGGTTGTGTAGTTTCAACATCACCAGCAGGTTCTGCATGTGATTCCGTACTCTCACCATTTGATCCATTAGAATCATCATCTTCTGGAGATATTAGATTCTTAAATAATCTATCTAACTCATCATATGAAGGTTCCTCATACACATCATTAATATCAAGCTGATCTTCTAATAATGATTTAGTTACCGTTGCATCCTCATGTAATGGTGACACTCTAGGACTAACTCTAATTAGTACTTTCCCATATTGATTGTTTGCTTGTTGTGGTGTTTGCTTTTCAATGTTAATATCACGACCTTCTTCAATTCGTGTAATATCACCATATTCAGGATCAGCAATAGTACCTAACAATTCTGTATATACTGTTTTACCAAATCCCCAAAATTTGACACCTTCATCTTCTTTTCCTCTTTCGACGATTGGTAAAAATGTTCTCATTTTAGGTTCAAGCTTTCTTCCCTCAACAAAATCTTGCTTTTCTCCAGTAGCTTTTAGTTTATCAGCATACTCTTGAATCGGATCAGGTCTACCATACGATACTGGTGAAAGATGTGTTTTGTTATCACCTAAATTATAATGAAAATATAATTCAAGAAATGGGTTATCCTTATTGAATTTATAAGGTACTATTCTAACAGTTGATTTTCCAGTAGGTTTCCAAATGTTCTTTGCTGTGCTCGTAACGTTTTGTAATTTTTGTAACTTTTTAATTGCGGCATTTACATCCATAATCATAACTCCTATTGTTATTATTTTTTATTTTATTATTTATTGTTTATTGACACTACACTTAATTCGTAGTGTATATATAAATATAGGGTAAAAGTCGCAAGTCAACAACTTTTCTTCATTTATTTTCATTTTCTTTTTCATCCCACTTTTCTTCTGGACATTCAGCTGTGATGTAATGCACTTTGATTGCCATGAAACATCCACAATGAATACATCTACCATCTTTCTTTCCAGTATCGGGATTGGTTTCATCAAATACTAAAAATGGACATGTTTTACATATCTCCCATCTTCGATTGGACTCATCAATTGATTGTGGTGCATTTTTTAATTTAACTCGTGACTTTATCTCTTTCCAACTCTGAATAGCAAATGATCGTGCCATATTGAACCGTGACGGGAACTTCTTGACATTCTCTTCATCTACTACACTTTCAATGTTTGAAACCTCTACCAATTCAGATTCAGTTAATTCACCCTCATCTACGGGTGTTATATCAAACTTCTTCATTTAAATTACAACTTTTGTTAATTTACCTGTAGTATCTCTCATATAATGAGTTTGTTGTAGTTTTTTTATATATTCACTATCTGCATATACTTTAACATTTTTACCATTTTCAACCATATAATAAAATGATGTATTTATAGTTTTAACATGTGGTATGGTAACACCTGTAGATGCTGTATTGGTAACATTCGCTCTTTGTTTTAACATCTGTATGACTTTATCAACATCTATTAAATTCTTCAAATGTGTATTTTCAGATTGCCATGTAGTATACTCTTTCTTAAATGCTTTCAATGTGACATCTGTTATATTTTTAGGTGGTACTGGTGGTTTAGTCTTAGGTCTGTTTTTCAACATATCATCAACATTTCGCATATTCTCCATATGTGAATTATCTGATACCCATTTTTTATATTCTTTCTTGAACTTATCAACTTCAGTTGATTTTGCATCCATTAGTGGTAATATTGGTGGTTTTGTAATTGGACCTATATGTGATGGTACATCAGCACCTTCTAACCAACTATGTAATGTATCGAAGTCTCTATATCCACATAGAAATCTATCAGATTCTACATCAACAAATAGTGGTGTTCCACATTTAATATCAAGTTCTTTTTTTATTTCAGCAAATGCTTTTTTATTTTTTATATCTGCAACGTCTAATTTTGTAACGTTGTAACCTTCTTTATTCAATTTTTCAATATGTGGTTCTGCTTTTTTGCAATATGCACATCCTATAGAAAAAAAGAAATAAATCTCTTTTTTATTCATATATCCCTCTTATTTAATTAATCGATTACATTGACTACTTTATACAGTTTCGTGTTTATTTTTTGAAGTTCATTATTATTGCTCACAATGACCATATCTTGAAAGTTTTCCCACGGCACTTCAAATGACGTATCAAGCACACCATTATTGAAGTTTTTAATAAGTTCATTCAGACTATTAATTGTATATATAGTTCTGGTATGTTTTTTTCTATGCACTGTTATTGTATTCGGTATTTGTGAAAAATCCATACTCTCAGCTATCTCAATATTATATGTACATATGAACTCTTGAATATTATCAGTGTTCTGTAGTATATATATTTTACCAGTTGGTATTTTATATATGTCTTGTATTTTATCTACAACTCGTAGTAAACTTATCCTATCTGTAAATGTACACAATAGTTGCGTTTTCACATACGCTGTAGTTGTGTTGTTATTATCAGTCTTTATCATTTAATTTCTCATCTCTTTCATCGTCTTTCTTTTCATCTTCATCATCCTCTTTCTTTTCTTTTTTATCATCAATTTTTTGTTGCTTTTGTAAATCCTTAGCAACATCCCCAGTTAGATCAACTTCATATATCGTTTCAACTGGACCATCTTTTATATTTTTAATATATTGTCGTATGAATGTCTCATCAACGTTCCATTCAATTAATATCTCTCGTAATACCTTGAGATGTGCTTTATCATTTAAATCTGGCATTCCATTATCAACTCTCATTGATAATTCTAGTAATACATCATCTATGAATGTACTTTTATTTATATCTCTCATTTACTTTCTCCGTAACGTTTGTTAAATTATCTAAAGATTTGCCGTAATATACCTTTGCTTTAAATATATTATTCTCTATTATATTCTTAGTATCTGGTATCACATTTATACCATCTTTATATGAAATATCAAATGTGAAACTGTCATAATTATACAGTATCAATTTACTCTCTTTGTCTTTCAAATATTCTTGTAATTTGGTTATAATGTTTGCATTAAGTTCAGTTTCATATGCTTGTACCAAATAACTTAATAGTTTATATTTGTTATTGATTGTTAAATTTCTCTTATACATTCTTCTTCTATATATTGGAGTCTCTATATATCTATCTGTTATATACTTATTCCATAATTCATTGACATATTCATTCACTCTAAAAAAGAATTCAATCTTCAAATCTTCATCTGTTATTCCACCATACATAATTCTAAATGTTCGTGACTTACCTTCATCATATGAACATCCATAATTATCAGCAAATAATGAATGAACAGACTCAACATTGTTGAAGTTATAATTTATTAAATTGGCAATTAATCTTACATGATATGCATCATAATCATATGATAGAAATACATCATTTGAAGCAACAAAGCATTTTTGCATTTCTTTTGTCATAGCAAGAAAATTAACAGAATTGAATGTGTTACTCGTTCTACCTGTTTTGGTATATATATTAAAGTTCTGATATATATGATTTTTATCTATTAATGAATTTAAACTCTGTCGTGTCGATAATGATAATTTAATTCTATCTAATGAATTGAATGCTGATAGTACTTTATTATTATAATCTGCATAACTATCAAATTGTATTGTATCCTTAGCATTCCACACTCGTTTAAGCTCTGTAGACAATCCTCGTAAATATTGCTTATGTTTCACTGATGGTATTATATCATTTACATTTTTAAGATGCCTATATTTTAACTTATACCAATTTAAACTTGTATCTGCATCACTACTAAAATTCATCTTTTTATTCTCAATGAAATAATTTAACAAATTGATATCATATACATTATCTCTGTCTATATCAATAATATTATATAATTCCTTTTTATTGAATGTTATAATATCAGCAGTGTTCAAGAATTCAAAATCTAATGTATCATATTTATCACAATTATTGATGGAATATATATCAGATTGTCCAGTATCATAATCTTCAACATATAATAAAGATAATCTATTATCCATATAATGTTCTTTTACGTCTGAAAATATTGGTAAAACTATATACATATATATCCTATACTGTTGCTAAGAATGCTTTTGAGAATCCTGTTTGTAGTTGTTTCATATTATCAGTTGGTTGTAACTTGTGACAAATGCTTATATTGTTATCACCAACAAGCAATAAACATTTATCACTTTTTTTCAAATTAGTATTTTTTACTGTAAGATAGGTTGTCGTTATAACCTCAGCATCAGCACCTACAACTCCATATGAGACTTCAGAGTCTTCAATTGTGTCAGTATTAATTTGTGAAAATGTATTAACAACACCAGCATTTATAATGTTATCAGTTAATGGTATTAAAAAATCGTTACCTTTGCCATCCTTATCTCTACCAGTATTATTTTCAAACGTACCATCTTCAGCTGATTCAAATGTGAATGCATATTTTATATTTTTAAAATATGATGGAATTGGTACTAATTTATATATAAATTTATTGTTAACTGAATTACCCTTTATAATGTTGCTTAAAACTACTTTACTTATATAAATATAGGTGATATCCGTGAAAACCATAAGTTTTTTATTATTTTTTTTAATATTACTACGTAAACGCATTATTGTAGTTAATTTAGTAGTCCAACCTGATGTCGATACATCATCTGATATACCTGTTATTTGAAAATAAACCATGTCACTATATCGCTCTGGTAAATGATCAATTCTAAACACATCACCATATGATAATGATGATATTCCATATATATCCATAGAAAATTCAATACCAACGTATGTTGATTTATCATTCAATATAAAATTTTCATTTATTTTATCTTCAAAATATGAATCTATTGTGGTAGGTAATAATAAATTTTCATTGATTATCATGTCATTTTTTGCATATAATTCACGTTCATCTTTTATTATATCTTCTTTATCTTCAGCTGAAATTGATTCATTTTGTATAGGTGTTTTATCTTTTTCTGGTATTATTAATCCAAGCTCATCAGCTGTTAATTCACCAAGATTACCAATTTCTTTTATAAAATTAACATCGTCATATGCTCGTCTATTGATATATTCATGTTGCATGTCCATATTAACCAATATTCTATCAGTTTTATGTGTAAGTATTGTATCAGTTGTTGGTACATTATATAATTGAATACCCTCATCTGGTTGATATAAAGCACCCTTCATTGTTAAAAACTTATCGATCATATTATTTGTTGGGAAGAATGTATTATTGGCACTAGCACCCTGTATTGCGTACATACTCTGCAAATCACCACCACCTAATGAATATGAAAATGAATAATCTTTAACCAATGAATTTGGTGAATTTAATTCAAACACAAACATATCATTAAAATTATCAGATTCCTCAGCTTTAGTAAACATTGAATTTTGATCAATAACTGATAATACAGAATCAGATAAATCACCAGACATCAATTTCAAAGAAAACACATCATTTGATGCCAAATTTATCATTCTAAATATTTCAGCAAGTGCTTTACGTAATGTATCTTGAGTACTAATCGCATGTTTAATCACTGATACCTTAACAAATAATTCTCTCATTGGTATAAATGATGCAGTATCATATTTATATTCAACTGATTTATTTGTAATCGTATTGAATGTTTTTGCATCATCACCAACGACTAAATGTTTAGGTGGATATAAAAATGCAGACAATTCTTTATTTTCATTATAATTTTGCTTATCTACCAATCGTCTATTATATCGAATTAATGATTGTGATGAGTCAAATCTACCTTCAAAATTCTTACCTTCCAATATAGTTTTAATATCAGTCCCAACACCAAATTCAGCATTCAATATTAAATCTTCAAATAAGCCCCATGATATAAATACACTATCCTCACCATCAATATTTGGATCACCATCATCTGTTGTTTGCCAATACACCCCAGATAATAATTCATTTTCAGTTATATTTCCTTCAGCTCCACTTAATTTTAATGATGCAAACATTTTTGCTCTGTTTATGTATGTTTCTTTATCTTCTAAATATATCCACCCATCAATCAAAAAACTATAAGGTGCTCCTGTATTTGGATCAATGAAAAATCGAGCCGCATAATCAATAACTTTAATATCTAATAATTTAATCAATGTTTGTTTTGCATCATCATATCCATCAACTAAGCTAGAATTTAATATTGTTGTATTTTTTGATAATATTGTTAAACTTATATCGAATGAATCAGTAGTAGTTGGTGTAACTGTAAAATCTGTAACAACACCATACACTACATTTAAGTCGCCTCTGGAGCCCAAAATTGCCCCATTATCGCCGTATATCAGTTTAGATATACCTAGACTATCACCTGATACTATATCCTTCGTATCGTACAATTTTGCAGTATCCCAACCATAATCAACAAATATCTGAGCACCTGGTTTTGTAAAGAACACACTATATATATTATTATAATCATAAATATTATGTACAACAAATTCAATTGTAGTTTCACGAGTTATTCCTAATGTACCTTTTGTTTCTGATGTTAAACTTTTGATAGCGGCTGGATATCGTAGAAAATCATTCTTATTTAATTCAAATTCCATTGGTAATATTTCAGACATATTAGCACCCCATCTGGTTGAATTTCCTGTGATATTTCCAAATTGTTCATCTAATCTTAAATTATTATATATATTATTTCCAACTTCATATATAATACCACCAGTACTATTTCCTTGAGTAGCCGCAATTGCAGTCCACATTCTAATAAATGGTGTACGTGATGATAATTCAGCTTCACCATCAAAGTTTAATACCATATCTGTTGAGACTTCTAATTCTTCGTTTGGTCCTTTACCTCTGGATAACTGTTTTCTAGTTTCTAATACTTCACGAACTTCATTTGGAATTTGATTTCCAAATACACGTTTATTAATATCAATCATTTTTTAAAATCCTTTAGCATTGGATAATGAAACTGGTATTCTTAATTGTAAACCCGACTCTACATTCATAGTTTGTATATTATTAGCATTTGCTATATACCACCATAATGAAGAATCTTTATAAAATCTATATGCAAGATTATCTAATCTATCACCATCTTGAGTTATAATAAATAAATCACCATCTCGATCTGGAATTGTTTGATATAATGTAGTATCATATTTCAATTTACCAGTAGCATCATCAATTGATCTTTTTGTACCTTTATATCTACGCATCACTATCTCCTACATATCCATAGAAATTTGTTTGTGTTGTTTCACCACTCTCTGATACTTCAATTCCTGGTACTTCACTATGCATTACTTGATATGTAATTGCAACATCAATAAACTTTGGTACTTTTTTGCCAAGCTCAATTTCCCACGGTGATTCATCTGGAAATGTTGGATTTATATTTGTTAAATGCCCAATCAATCCAGACCCTGGTGTACCAAACACGTCACCAATTCTAAGTTTTAATACAGGAGCCTTCATTCGTATTTTATCAGATATTGTAGTAGTTACTGTTACATCTTCTGATGCTTCAAAGCCTATCTCTGATGTATCAAATCCACTATCTCCTGTATTTATGATTTCAGTTTGTGGTGTACTCTTTGTCATACTCAACCCATCATCAATTTTATATTCTGGATAACACAATGATACCAACCTATTTAATTTTTTATATATAGATGATAATTCTTTTTGACTATGTGCCATTAATTTTAATGTGAATGAAATATCTCTACTTGTATTTTCATAAATATATGTTGGTGAACTTTTACCTGGATATGTTTCAGCATTCCAACTTGGAGCAATATTATCAGTCAATCCTTCAATATATCCTCTAAATATTATGTATGTATTATTTCGTAAATCTTTAAAATATAGTGGGAACCCTTTAATTTCTGAAATTACTTTTTGATTTTTGTACGTATCATTTAATATACTATTTTCTACAATGGATTTATTCTTTTTAAATTCATCTTCATTTAGTATTTCACTTTGTGTGGCTTTATCTATATTTGGTAATTCATTAGCATCCATAGTTGCTGTAGCTTGAACACCAAAGAAATCCTTGATTGAATTCTTCTTATCTTTAACAAATTCATCAATTTTCTTGGCTTCTTTAGTTACATCAATTGATGCTCCAAATGGTATATTTGGTGTATTTATACCCAAACTAGATAATACATCTGATATTGGTCCTAAGTTATTCACAGCACCACTTATACCAATAATATTAGAATAAGTTTTAATATTGCCCGTTGGTGTATCTATATAGAAGAAACTTGCATCTATCCCTTTTGTTGAAACTACCAATTTTGTTTTAGCACCAGGAAAACCAATACCAGCTTTGAATCTGACATCAGTACTATCTAAATCAAGATTTGTACTTAATTCTGTTAAATCAAATGCTTGTCGTTCATCTGTATTTAATCGTGAAAATGCACTTGTTAAACTTTCTAAACCCAATTCATTTCTCCATTATACGGTTGCTATATTTTCAATATTTTTACTGACTGATTTACCAATACCATTAATTGCACTTCCACCAGTACCAAAGTATTTCTTCAAGTCTGATCGCAATCCTATTAATTCCATTTTATACGCTGAAATATCACGTTTCAATGCAAGTGTATCATTTGAGCTTGTTGTACCAATTCCTGCTTTATTCAATGGTACAATCGCTTCTGGACTTCCTGCTTCACCAACTCTAACAATAGTTCCACCAGCTCGTGGCATTACAACACCACCATCAGCCAATTTGGGAACACTTGACATAGCTTTTATCACCAAACTAGTTCCAATTACCGCGGCTGCTATTCCAGCAATACCAAGTAATGCCCCTTTTGCAAATAATTGTGCAATTGCTAATCTTGCAGTATTAACTGCCCATAACCCTGTTAATGTTATAGCAAGTGGAGCCAATCCAATAAATTTATCAATTAATTTAACGAGACTACCAACAACTCCAACAATTATATTGAGTGCAGGTCCTAATGTTTGTACCAATGTTGCACCTAAACTTTTAAACTGAAATATTAATTCTGTTAAATTTGATATTGCATCTTCACCCATTATTTCACTGAATCCTTTTTTATTCGCAAGTGATTCTGTCAATGTAAGTGATTTCTTTTGATGTCTAACAAACTTAGCCAATACATCCACTCCAACACCAATTGATTCTGCAAGTGCTTTTCGTTGAATTACATTCAATGCATTAAATTCACTTTCACTACCAAGTTGACTTACTACCTCACCCATCGCTCCTGCAATGTCATTATTTAATGCTAATTCTCTTGCCTTTTGAAAATTTAATCTTCTACCAATTAATAATGATGCTTGAATCTCACTCTGAATCGATGACTCAAAATCTAATAAACCTTCTGCAATTTGAGCAGTCACATCTAAAGTAGTTCCTAATTTTTTAGCTTGAATTGCCGCTTTTGTAATATTATCTGTACCAGCACTTGTAAATTTAGCGATAGTTTCAGCTGATTCTGCAATATCTTTCATTACTGCTGTTGGTGCTACTTTATGTTGTTTTGATAATAACTCCACTTGTTGTGCCATTGATGTTGATTGCTCAATTGACAATCCCATTGTTGTAGTCAATACACCAACCAATTTTGCACCTTCTGATACTGACATTCCTAATATTCTTGAGATATTAGCTACTTCTTGAGTCATACCAATCGCTGAATCAAATGCTATACCAAATTCTGATGATAATACTTCAGCACTATCCATTGCATCAGATAGCCCAAATCCAAGTTTATTAGCTTTAGCTCCTGCAAATCCCAATTCTCTACTAAACTCTGTAACACCAATTGTACCGAACTTAGCACCAATATCATCCAATGTATCTGAAAATAATTTCAATATTGTGAATGCTGATCCTATAGCAAATGCCAATGCACCTTTTGATTTGATTTGATCAAGACTACCCATTATACCACCAGTTAAACTACCAAATTCACTTTGTAGAGCATTTAATGCTTCACCCTTCTCCAGCCTATCTCGTTCTTGAGATAATAAATCAACTGTATTTTGAACTTCATCTGCTATAAAATCATGACCTATTTTCTTTAATCTATTTATATCTTTTGTTTTAGTGGCTATTACCTTATTTAAATCTTTTATAGATTTATTATCATCTAATATCAACCCAACGACTCGCAATCTTTCAGCAAACTGTTTATTGCCTAATTTATTGGTAGCATTGTCATCTTTTGAAGAATTTAATATTGATCTATAGTTACTCAACATAATCTTTTGAGCTCGGGTACGATCAGCAAATCCCTCATCACTTTCAGATAATTGATCATTGATATCACTCAATAACGATTTATGAGTTTTTAATAATTCGTTTTGTATTTGTATTTCAGCTGAGGTAGGCATCTAAATTATTTTACTTTCTAAAAAAGTCTATTAATTTAACTTTTTGCAACTTAATTTGATCTTCTGGTTTCTTTCCAACATTTAATGATTTTTCTAATCGTTCTATTGAAGTATTTATACTTTTCACATGATCAGTTGCTCCAGCTTTTGTTGCCGCTTTAATAATCTTAACCAATTTAGATGATTTTATTATATCAAAAATGCCTTCAGAGATGATGTTTTTTGGATTTAATATAGATTTCTTTTTCTTCACAATCGTATTCTCCTATGAATAAACTTTATTTGTTTGTATATAAATAAATATAGGTTACTTCTGTTTTTTATTCAAGTTATCTATAGATTCTTGTTCTGTTTTTTTCGATGTGATCAATCGATTTAAATAAAACCTTCTTATGTTGATTGGCATATTATATGCATCTGACTGTGTAAAATGCCCATAGTATACTAGATCAAATATTTCACTATGGGCATTTATTGTCAGATTAGATGTTGGGCCAAAAAAAGTCCAACGCTATTGGCAATGTTACCGTAACGTCTTCACCTCCAACTTCTATAATATATTCTGTATTTAATATTGGTGTAACCCTTTGAATCTCTTTTCTTAACTCTAATGAATCAATAGCTAACATATTATCAATTGCTGAATATACAGTTGATCTATCAGCATTACCATCTATTGCAATTATAGCCTCTTTTAATCTAGTTGTGACTGTAGGTGATACACTCATTCCAGTTTTCTTAGTGATGGTCTTTATTCTTTTTTCAACTAATTCACTTTCACCGTATGTTAATAGTTTGAATGTGATAACTGATTTTGATTGTGGTAATGTAAATTTAAATTCATTTTTATTGTTATATTTTACATCATCTGGTAGTGGTTTAAATTCACATTCAGTTAAATTGAATACGTGTTTAATCTTACCTTCACCTGGAATACTGATCTCTGTCTCATATTTTGGACCATATGCCAATACTCTAGCTGATATTAATACTACATCAGAATCACCACCAATTAATTCAGTAGCTTTTATTTTCTTATCAACAATTAATGAATCCATAAATTTCTCAATAACAGTTCCATTTTTTATTAAACTGTTGCTTGATAATATATCTTCTTCTCTTGCTGTTGGAAATTTTAATTCAATTTTACCTGTACTTAATGGACTACTTTTTGGATATACTAATCCTTGGCTTGGTAACTCTATGAATTCTGTTGGAAACGTGTTTTCTGTCATTGTGACCTCTTATTTATTTTTTTTTTAATAATTAGTGAATAATTCAAGTTGTTTTTTAAAATTAATTCCATTATTATAGTGTTTATTCATATTATACTTTTTCAATAATTGACGTTTATATTTATTTGCTTCAGGTTTAGTTTCAAACTCCTTGTAATCAAGTTTTGGAAACGTTTTACCCCTATCAGGATCATACTCATCATAGTTAGATGATGTATATTTCTGAACATATACACTAAATTTATTAGCTTCATTCAACTTCTGAATTTCTTCTTTGATGATTTTTCTTAATTTTGATTCTGTTAATTTCATACTATACCCCCTATTAAAATTTCTGTTTGTATACTGACCATGCACCTTTTTTAATCCAATAATCTACTTCAGATTTATTATAATGTACTTGTTTTCCAGTTGGCTTTTTTGTCTTATAATCATAATATTGTACACCTATATCATCACCATCAACTGATACTATTTTTAATGTTTTATCATCTCGTTTATTATAAAAATAACGATTAGATTTTAATGGCAAATATGCTGAGTTTTCTTTCAACTTTTGAATTTCTTCTTTTATAATTTCTCTTAGTTTTGATTCTGTTAGTTTCATATTCTAATTTCTCCTTACGACATAACAACTGTTATATCATATTTATCTAATGGATCATCAAGTGTGCCTGCACCAGCGGCTGTCATTACACCTTTTATCTTATCAGGTCTACCTCGTTTATTTGTAAGCTCTATCTCAAAGAACCAACGTTTTCTTTCCATTGGCATTGTATTGTCGTGCTTATGATTACCATAATAGGAATCTGTTATACTATAATCTAATCCTAATGTTGAGAATTTATCAAATACTTTATGAATTCCTTGCCATGCATTGTCTCTAAAAAAGCCTTTAGTTATTGGGCCAATTTGTTTATATATTTGATTTACTAATGTTCTCTTTATAACACCATCAGTATTAAGAGTCTCATTGATAACATTTTCTGCTAATATTGTTTTGAGTTTCATAATATTTTACTCTGCTACCCAACCACCAATAGCATATCCAAACGGCTTACCATTTGATACTATACGTACAGCCAAAGCAGGCCCATATTTTTCAGAATTATTCGTTATATAATCGAATGCTTTTTTTCTGTCTTGTTTTGAATCTGAAAATGTTTTACCATATACAATTTCTATTCCATCAAAACTAGTCCAATTAGCACCATATGGATTTTTACCATATTGTTTAGCATCTTTTTTTTGCATAGTCTTAAACCATTTTTCTATTTTTGCTTCACTATTAGCATTTACAAACTGACCTAATTGTGTTGCACCTTCATTCAACTTCTGAATTTCTTCTTTGATGATTTCTCTTAATTTTGATTCTGTAAGTTTCATATTATTACATTTCCTTTCAAAATATCACCTCTTTTAAAATGATAATATTTTGTTATTAACTTCTTACTACCCATTGGTAATATCTTTTTGGCTACGGACACCTTATTTCGATTAATACCATTTCGTTTATAAGATATATGAATCCATCCACTCTTTGTTGTAGAATCATAAAACTCTAATATTATTTATATTTCTTTTCATATATTTTTTTCAATTCAAGCCACATGTTTTTATATTTGCTTGGTATTTTATCTACTGTAAAATGCCTTGAAAAACTTTTACCTGATGCTCCACTTACATAATTTGGTCCAGTGTAATACTCCATACCCTCATTGCCAATATCTTTACCCTTTATATTAATATAATATGTTATCTTTGCATCTGAGTTTATATAACCCTCAAGTATATCAACACTAGGGTTATGCTTTTTATGTGAATTAAAATTCAGTTTAATAAATGAATTAGCTTCATTCAATTTTTGAATTTCTTCTTTGATGATCTTTCTTAATTTTGATTCTGTTAATTTCATATTATTCATACTTTCTTTTTAAATCTAGTTACATTTCGTCTATCAACATATTCTTTATATTTTATTGGGTCTTTTAATGTATATACATAGTAATTCATTACAGTATTATCTTTCCCTTTAAAATGTCACTTCTCTTAAAGTGATAATATTTTGTTATTAACTTCTTACTACCCATTGGCAATATCTTTTTGGCTATTGATACTTTATTTCGATTAATACCATTTCGTTTATAAGATATGTGTATCCATCCTTCTCTACCATCCTCTGATACAAATTCTGATATTATTTGATCAAAATCAATGTCACTGAATATTGTCCATTTGAACACATCATTTACATCAATTCCTTTAACTTTAAAATCAGCAGCCTCACCAAACTTGTGTTGTGATTTCGTATTCGTGCTCCCTACTCGAATATTAAGAGCATTGTTCCGATAACCACTTAATACTTTAATATAATGTTTATTCCACGGTCTTTTGTAATTTGATCTGATACGCTCTAATACACATTTGCATAATGTAGTGAAGTTAACTATATATTCATCTACTGGTATATTATCGATACCAAATCTGGTAGCAGTATCACTTCGGACCATTTCATAGTATTTAAAATTTGGTGTAAGTTGCTGATTTAAATTCATTGTTCTAACTCATTTACCTAATCTAATCCAATTCAAATATCACTGGAACTTCTGGTGTACCTTTTATCATATTAGCTTTGGTTAATAATATTTCAGTACGTAGATCATATACTTTATTTTCTTTAGCACTGTAATATTTAAATTTGAATGTTCTCATGTACCACAATTCATGTGAATATGCAGTTATCATAAATAATTTATCACCAGTTGGTGGGAATAACTTCCATGTCTCAAAACCACGATTTTCATCATTAATGAATGCACCGATTAAATCACCGTCACCAACATCAACATCTTTAAGATATCCTGTTATGCTATGAGTATATTCATATTTATGCATATTAAAATTATCGAAATTATGTGTTGGTGCTTCTGGTGTTATTACCTCCTCTACATCCGTTTTTGGGTTATCAACAAATGATAAATCTTTTTTTGATCTTGAATCATCAGATATTAATTCTTCATGTGCTTTTTTCTTAGCATCAATGATATTATCTTTTAACGTTTTTGGTGCATCAGTTGCTTTAGTTTCAGCTGATGCTTTTTTGTTCTTCTTTGTTTGTCTTGCCATATTATGACCCTTTATTTTAACTTATTTTAATTTTATCTTTTCGTTTTGATTTTTTCTGCAATTCAGATAATAGTTCTTCTAGAATTTCAACTTTTGCATCTTTTGTATTCCAACCTTCATCAGTGTTTTTTGCATTTTCCATTTCTGAATAATTATCAAACGATGCCTTTTCCCATTTCATATATTCCGATACAATACTGTTCCAATTAAACGAAATATTATAGAAATATTCCTCATTCAATAATTCTTCTTTGATGATCTGTCTTAGTTTTGTTTCTGTAAGTTTCATTGTTCAACTCCTATTAAATATAATCAAATATTTTCGTTATAACATCAGTACCAGTTTTATCTGTAATCTTTTTATTATCATGAAATTTTCTTATAAAAGCCTTATTTACCTGCACAGCGTCATATCTATTTATTTTATGTTTTGAATGTATCTTTTTAGTGGCAGTATTAACAACCTTCTGTATAGATTTAAGTACTTCTGAATTAATCAATTCAAATAACTCATCAGCCGCCTCTTCAACAGTATCTTCCATGTCTCTATCTGCTAAATATTTTCCTGCATCAGTTTGTTTAGCTTCATTCAATAATTCTTCTTTGATGATATTTCTTAGTTTTGTTTTTGTAATTTTCATTGTTTGCTCCTAGAAATTTAATTTTTGATTACGATAATCGTTTAATATCCTTGTTAATCCAAGCCAATCTAAACTCAGCATCTTTTATCACCCCTTGATATTCCACTTTTTCCCATTTTTCTATATCTGATTGTTTCATTGCCTTTAAAGAATATTTAATCACCCCTTGTAGTTGACTTGCCTCTTTTTTACGCATATTCAATATATGATTAGTAATACTACCTTTCATTGTTTCAAGTTCTACAATAGATTGTTTACCACCACCTTCATTCAACTTTTGAATTTCTTCTTTGATGATTTCTCTTAGTTTTGATTCTGTTAATTTCATTGTTCAACTCCTAATCAATACGTTAAATTCGCATAATCGTACCGAAGCGACATCTCAATTTCTACTGGATCACTTGAATCTAATGATAAATCACCAAAATTACAATCTTGAATCCATGCACCTTTGAATGTCCACTCTTCAACTTTATCTCCTGGAGGACCAATCAACAATAATGAAATATCTTTCTTGTAGAAATCACTGTATCCATCTCTACCAGTTGATGATTCATGATGTAATTTTATCCAATCCATAACAGATGCGGCTGCTGATGGTTCAATTGCTTCATATAAAGTAACTGAAATAGGTTGCCATTCAATCTTACCTTTAACATATCGTTTGATATTCATGTGATTAATTACAACTTCTTCAAAATTAAATGAAGGTCTTGCAACACCCTTAACTAAATATGATGGTATTCCATCAATTTGTAAAACAAATCTATTCTGTAATTTTGGTTCAAATGGTGTGTAAAACATCTCATTTGCACTTAATATATCAGCCATTATTTTTCTCCGTTTATATTATATATTTTCATGTTATTATTCATTATGAATCAAAATTCGCCCCTGTAGGTTCAACACTGAAATCTAACAAAATGAATTCAATTGATCGTGTTGGATTTAATACCACTTGACCATATAATATGTTTCTATCTTGTAATTCTGGTGGATTGTTCGTATCATCCATAATTACTCTAAACTCATTTAATCCTTCATTAGCTTTGATTTGCTCTAAGAATGGATTAACAATATTTAAAAATCTATTTCGTGTAGCTATTGAATTTGGTTCAAACTCAATTGTTCTACTCACATTTGTAATAAACTTCTTAACAAATATCAATAATCGTCTTACATTGATTCTATCTAAAGCTGATGCTTTTTTCTGTAATGTTTTTTGACCCCAAACAGAAATCCCTTGTCCTGGGAATGATGCAATAGGATTAACATTAGCATCATATAAATCATCTCTATTTGACTGTCGTAGTTTTCTTTCAATACCAACTACATCTAATCCACCTCTATTCAGTCCACCTGGTACAAACCAAGGATGAGCAATCTTATCATTGAATGCAAATACTCCTGGAATAACTACTGATGCTGGTACATTGACATTTTTTCCCAATGCATTATCAGCAATTTTAAGCCAAGGCCAATACATAGCAGTATAACTACTATTTCTAGTAGCGGCTTCAGTTGTTACAGTTGTAATTGAACTATTATGAATAACAGGATCAACCAATAAGAAACAATCACCTCTACCTTCTACCATTTCAATCGCTTTTGTAACGACTGCATTATGATTGGCTTCACCATCAATAAGTCCAGGTATCATTAATAAATTAATATTATATTCATCTGAATTTGCTAACATATATATAGCATCTTCGTATGATGTTTTACCATTATCTCCTGTACCCATATCAAATCCTTGAGTATTTGTTGAATTAATATTTTCATAGAAATTATTAGATGATGCTGTGAATGTAAATCCACCTGGTGCAACTGTTGTTCCACAATATCCATTCGTTCCACCTGCAAACGAACCACTACCAACATTTGGCAATGATGCTGATAATGAAGCTAGTCTAACATTACCATTTTCATCTAAATAATCAATTGTAGTTTTAACACCTGATACCCATACATATTTAGAACTATTTGCATATGATCCAGTGTATGTTAAATAAACATCAGTAGTTCCAGAACCACCAATTGTAGCATCTTGATCACCAATTATTTTAGAAATATAGTTATTAGAATTTGGGTCTAATGTTAAATTACTCCATGATTCTAAAATTTGTTTTCTATTATTTCTATCATCACCTTTTCTAATCAATAATGAGAATGTACCTTTACTGTTGTTTCTGTTAGATATTTCCCATTGAATATTATGTGCAGAACCAGAATCCAATAAATTGTCAGTTTTTAATGATGAGCTACTATTCATAATAGCACCATCTGATATGGTATTCAATGTAAATGATGCACTAGTTATGTTTTGATAGGCGGCTCCCACTGTACTTCCATTTATTGGTACTCTAGCTGTTGCCCCTGTATATGAACCAGCCAATGTTCTTATTACCGTTAATTTTCCACTATGTTTTAGATAATGTTCTGCTGTATGTGATGTTAAAAATTGGTAATATCCACTACCACTTTTGAATGTATCACCGAATATTTGAACAAATTCGCCATATGAACTTACATTGATAGGAACCATTGCTGGTCCTTTTACTGTAGGTCCTATAATAGCCGCACCAACAGCAATTGGAGCTGATGGGATGTACGATTTATCGATTTCATTAATAAATACCCCTGGTGATAATACTTTTTCTGTTGACATTTTATGTTCTCCGTTAAGAATAAAAATTCATTATATTAATAAATATAGTGTTACTTCATTTAAACAATAAATTTATTTTGTTTTTTTAATAAATTCTTGAGTTTCTAATCTTATTTCACCTTCACCGTATTTATTTAAAATCTCTTGTGTTAAGGCTGATTGATTTTCCCTTATTAACATAAGTTCTGTTGTTAATTTATTCTTTTTATCGTCTAAATCTAACTTTTGAACTTCTAGTTGACCTAATGCAAGTGTTATGTTTTGAATTGCATTAAGTGATTCTGTTAATTTTGTTGTGTACACCTCGTTCATTTTAACTGTATTTGTGTTTTCTTGAACTTCTGTGTTTTCTATTTTTTCGTTTTTTGGCATGTTGACCTCTTATTTTATTTTATTTATATTACTGTTTCACTACCAAACACAACTTTTCGTGTTGTTGTATTTGACTTTATTTGCGAAATTTTCTTTGTTATATCTGAGTTTATATACTCAGGCAATAAATATGCATTTACTGTTACTGTAAATGTTGACTTTATTAATCGTTCTTCTCCAGCACTTATTGAGTTATCATTAGATATACTATCTACTACACTTAAAAATTTATGTGCAGTGTTATAACCCCAATATTTATTGCTCTGTTCAATGAATGCTTCTTGTATGATATTCATCTGTTCTATATATGCAGTCCATACCATAAAATCATATGGTATTGTAACATAATCTGGAACTGATGTCACTATCATCTTTTTAACTGGTTTTTCATCATACAGTTGTGAGAATCTTGTATATCTATTATCAAATGCTTTTGATGTTGATCTCACTACAGTTGTTCCATATTTTCGATGTATATCATGTTCATATCCATATGGTGATAGATCATTCTTCTCAATGCTGTTTCTTTTAAATGTAATAAATGGTGGTTGTATTGTACCATTTTTGTCTTTTAAAACACCATTACGTCTAGCCTCTACCCAACGCTCTCTATCACTATAAAACGTCGGTATTGGTACTGTTTTGTTCGCCTCAGGTACATGTATAGCCATGACTTCATTGATGTGTCCTAGTATAGTTTCATCAATATCTTGTAATGTTATTGCATAGTCACCTTTTACATTTACATTCTGTTGTCCACGTATTTCTTTAGTTGTATTCTTAGTGGATACTTGATCAGCTCTATTAATGTTAGATTTGTTATGTGTTTTTTTATGTGTTATATTTTTTACAGCCATTTTATTTCTTAATTAAATTTATCAGCGGCTTCCAACTGTTTTATTTGTACTTCAATATCATGTAAGTATTTTTTATTGAATTTTAACATTTCTTTCGTTTTACCACCTTTATTTCCACTTAAATCTTTGATGGATTTTTCAAGTTTTGTTTTCATCTCATTTGCCACTCGTAATGCAACTGTCACTTCATCATATAATATTTCATTAACCGCATTATTATTATCTTCTTGTTCTGTTATTATTAAGTCATTCAATTTTGTAATTCGGGTTTTCTTTATTACTAATCCTTCTGTCACCAATTCAGATTTCTTTTTCTGTTCCATTCCTTTGATGAGCTTTGCAACAAGTTTACCATTAACATCATCATACATTTCATGTGATCTACCAACCTGACCAGTAAATTTTTTACCATTAGTCCTATCGAATTGTACCGTGCCATTTGGAGTTTCTAATTCAAATTCACCAAATCCCATATGTTTTAATTCTGAATTTGGTAAAATACGTTGACAAAAATTTACAAAGCTACTATCAACATACCACTTTTTCCCATATTTAAAATGATGTCCTCCACCTTCATTTAACTTTTGAATTTCTTCTTTAATTATCTCTCTTAATTTTGTTTCTGTAAGTTTCATATTCTTATTCAGTTCTTTCTTCAATTTGTAATGACGCTATTCTAACTCGATGTGCCAATACTTTAATTTGATGTTTATAGTCATAATGACCAGCAATCAATTGTGGTTCTGTTACTGATCCTATTTCAAAATAAAAATTATTCCATTCTATAATATCACCAATTTCTGGTATGAAGTTGGCATTTGATAATGCTTCTCTGTGAAAGAGTGCTTCAATATTTGTATTCAAATCTGATCCAACTTCTGTACTATCTACTTCTGGTGCCTCGTATTTAATAAGACAATTTATTCTAAATGCTTTATTATAATATTTAACTTGTGATTCACCATATAAATTTGTATTTGTATCATTAATAAGAATCTTATAAATATCAATAAATTGCCCCACCATGTCATCGATAAGTTCCTCATTAATGGAATCAAACATGTAGATTTCTTTTGGTGATGTAAAAAATGGTTTTTCAATTGGCATATTAATACGATTTAACACCTCTAATTATACGTGATACCTCACTGACAGACTTTTGTGCGTTTTTTATTGCAGTATTGAATTTTTTACGCTCCCCATCTGATATATTAGTTGGTGGTACTATGTCCTCTAATTTTCCATAAATTTCACCCAATTCTTTCATTCCAGATTTCAATCGTAATTTTGGAATTATCTCATTCAACTTTTCAAGTTCTTCTTTGATTATCTCTTTTAATTTTGATTCTGTTAGTTTCATTTTTTGTTCTCCTAAACTCGAATTCTTTCAAGTTTCAAATTATGCAATTCTGCTATATTATTATTATCTATCATTACAATGCACCCCAATCAAGAAAATTATATAAAAATATAAATGGTATGAACCCGTCTACATACATCAAAAGTGGAATTTTATTCATGATCTGTTGTAGTGCTTCTGCGTCTTCAGCTTCTTTTCGTGCTTTTTCATTCAAAGATACTGATTCTAAAAATTCTTTTAGTTCTTCTGCTAAATCTGACTTCTCTTCTCTACCCTCAGCTTTCAATGATTCACCATCTAATTGTAATTCTTGATCTGGGATTGGAATTGCTGAATATTTACTTCTTATGATTCCCAATAATTCTTTTGATAATGCTAATGTATATTTTCTAATCCATTGTCTACCTGATGCATTTATTGAATTATATGTAATAAACTTATATGGTGCATTTGATGGATTACTTGTTTTACCAGTTGTTGCTGATGATGTTGTAGTTTGCATATCTGATTTTAGATAATATTCAAACCATATTTTACTTCCTGAATCACCAGTTGTTGGTAATGGAAATATTCTTAAATTGTTGTTTGTGATTTCAAATGAATATGCTGATTTTCTTACTTTATCATTTATTTCAATTGATTGTGCTCTTATGATGTCATATGATATAGGTCTCATTACAAAACTAACAGCTGGTGATGATCCACCAAATCCATACATATCAAGCATCTGTCTTTGATCATAGTTACCACCATATGGATCATAATATCGTGTCATAGATGCCATACCATCATTAAATACTCTATGAATCATTAATCTACCAGATGACTCTGATACATTTGCCCATAATGTTTGCAAATTATAATCTTGTTCACCATTGACCAATGTTATATATCCACGTTTCATATCAATATTACCACCAATACCAATCGCTTGTCCATATTGTTCTGATAATGTTATTGTCATACCCATATTTGGATTATGTGGTTCTTTTACTTCAGTTCCTAATGATCCTGATATTCTATCTTCTGATCCATATGAGTCCCACATCCAATTTCTAATATTATAATTATTTATATGTAGTGAATATTCTGATATAGCTTCTTCAAAACATGCGTAAATTGATGAACTTGGCATCTCAATTTCCATAACTGGAAATCCTAATCGTCTTGCAGTCCATTTACACACATCAACACTCTCTGACAAGAATGTTTGATCAGTATTATATATTAAAAATGGTGTATCATCTTGTGCTGATGTTGTTATTGTTGGGTCTGCATATCTATATGCGAATTTTGTATTTGTGTCTGACATTGTTTATTTAATTCTTAAATATAATTTGATATTGGTGTTTTACTTGAAAAATTATTCTTTGGTATGAATTTCTTCATATATCGTAATATTGAATCGGTAGAAGCTACATCAGATTTTGCTGTTATTACAATATCATGTCCTTCCCAATGTGCCATATCCATTCCACCCATTCCCATCTTTTCTAATAATTTACCATCCGTTGTTAATAATTTACCACTTAATGATTTTTTATAATAAAATGCTTCTATTACTTTTTTATCTTTAGGTGTCAATGCCTCTTTCAACAACTGAATTTCTTCCTTAATAATCTGTCTTAATTTCGATTCTGTAAGTTTCATTTAATATGCTCCAATTATATATGTAATAATTTTTTCCATTGACTATGCAGTAATGATATTGAATTGGGTCTTATATTACCATATTGCACATTATCCCAATCCCTAACACCTGACGCTGACATTGATTTTGCTACTTTAACTCTAAATTCATTTGGTATCGTTTCATCTTTCCAATTCACTAAACTAACATCAATCCACGGATTTGGTCTTGTTGATTTAATCACCTTAACTTTTAATTTCAATCCACGTAAATCATGTGAAGACAAATAAGTCTTCAATTGTTTACCATATTCAACATAACCCTGCCACTCCTCTTTTGAGATGGCTTCATCCAATTCTTGAAATTCTCCTATTACAATATCTTTTAGTTTCATTTAATATGCTCCGATTGGTTAATTATATAGAAAATACAATATATATATAAATATAGAATAAAAACATTAAAACAACAACTTTTTTCACTTTTTTTCATTTTTTTTTGTTTTTCTTCATATAAAAAAAGGGAACTACGTTAATAGCTCCCTTTTTGGTTTATTTCAGATTAACTAACCAACTATATAAGTGTTATTATTATACAGTTTCTAGTCCATGACAGAAGATTTTACCATAGAATTCTGGTCGAACCATTTTCTTAGCATATCTTGTCATCACACCTTTTCTTGGTGTGAAGTTCTTAGGATCATAAACTAGTGGTGACATTAACAATGGCACATATGGTGCATATACAGCTCCAGTTTCAAAGAAATTACTTCCTCTAAATCCAACCAATATAGCATTCTCTGTCATATAAGGATTCTTATAAACAGTCCATCTGTTTTTCAATGCACCAATTGCTGATACACCCATAGCGAATTGTTCTTTTGTACCATCTGTATCAGCATGGAATCCTGGAATAGATTCGATAACTGTTGCAACAGTTGGAGAACATACTAAGAAGTTTGCACCACCACGTAATGTTAATTTATGAATGTTGTTTGACACTCTTTGAATTCGTTGTCCAAGAGTTTGATACCATTCGGCTTTCGTGTAAGCATATGCCGCTTGTGATACTGAATCACCAGCAAATGTACTTGAACTAGATACCCAATCGTAACCAACTTTAGCTGACCAATAATCAACTGTTACAGCGTCAAGCAATAACATATCAATTATTTCCAAATCAATTTCCATTGAGATGTATTCACTCAAGATAGAAGTTAATTCAGCTTCAGCATCAACAGCGTGATATGCTGTTAAATCTTGTGCAATTTCTGGTGTCCATACAGCTTTCAACTTTCTAGTTTTAGCAATGATCGTTTGAGATTTTAACTCAAGATTGATCTCTGGAATTGCAATATCCGTTTCAGGATTGTTTGCTGTACCAGTAGATTCAAAATCACCTCTTGTAATGTCAGTAGGTTGTTTCAAGTAATCAATACTTAAACTAGCAGTTACTGCATCACCAGATGCTCCAGATACAAAGAATACAAAGTTGTTTCCTGATATCGCATGGAACTGTGATAATGATCCTTTAATGTTTCCAGTTGTTTGTACATTGTACGCTCTAATAGCTTTTTCATCAGCTCGTGGAAATGATGATTTTGGTATAGCAACCTTCCACCAGTTTCCACCAGCGGCAATCGCATTAGATTGAGATACTTCAGTATCATAATTCCAATCATCAACACCATCAGCCGCAGATGCAGTTGTTAATGTTGTTATTGTAAGTGATGATTGAGATACAGTGTATCCATATCTACCAACACCATATAAACCATTTACACCGTAAGGGGCACTTGATCCTGATGGAGTATTAGGTCCAGTTTTACCATAAAAAGATTGATCTGCTGTGATGTTACCTACAGTATTTCCATATTTGAAATCTAAGTAGAATACCAATCCAGATGGTAAGTTCATCGGTTGTACTGATACAAAATCCTGTGCCGCAATGTCACTAAAGATTCTTCGTACCAATGGTAATGCTACACCTGACCATTCTTCTGAATTAGCCGATGTTCCTGTTGAAGTTGCTTCTTGTACTAACTGTTTCGCTTGATTTTCAAGTAATACAGCCATGCTTGATTTGTCATAATCAGATTTTAGACCCTCTAATAGTCCATAACCATCCCATTTGTCAACCAATTCTCGTGCAACATCAACCATTTTTCGTGTTTCTGTTAAGCCTTTTAAAGCTTCATTTAATTGTTGTCTCATTACAATTTTCTCCGTTTGTTATATTTTTAACTAATAATACCAGCTAGCTTTTTAAATCTTTTAGCTATCTCTGATGTTTCGTTAATTATTTCTTCACTTTTTTTAGATTTTGTAGATTTTGTTTTTCTAGATGATCCACCTGGAAGTACATGTTCTTTCAAAGATTTCTTTCTATCGATAGATGTATTTTTCTTATACGATTCTAACAATACTGAATATGCTAACTTAATCTCACGAGTTGTATTTGTTCTATCGAACGTTTCAACAACTTGCATTTTTGAATCTTTATCCAAATTAAACATTTGAAATACTTTGTTAGTATATAAAAGTTTTGCATTCAACATGTTAATCTCATGCAATTTATCTTTTAAGAATACAACAGCTTCCTTATGTTCTTCTAATTCAGATTCTAATTCAGTGTATTTAGTTTTAAGCTCTTCAAGTTCTTCTTCGTCATCTTCTTCATCGTCATCGGAATAATCCATATCTTCGTCATCTTCTTCTTTGAATAAGTTTTCGTCAATATCATATTCTTCTTCATCTTCGTCATCGTCAGAATATTCATCTTCGTCTTCTTCTTCATTAATGTCCTCATCAACTTCTTCTTCATCATCTAAGTCTGCATTTACATTATCGATTTCAGCATCTAATTCATCGTCATCGGAATATTCTTCGTCATCTTCTTCATTAATGTCTTCATCAGCATCTTCATCGATGTCTTCATCAATGTCTTCATCAACTTCTTCATCAACTTCTTCGTCAACTTCTTCATCAACTTCTTCATCAACGTCCTCGTCAACATCTTCGTCGAATGATTCCTCATCTTCATCCTCATCACCCATTTCATCTTCATAATCTTCATCGTCATCTTCTTCTCTCAATTTAGTTGATAAGATAGATCGTAAGTGTGGTTCAAATGCTTCTTGTAATTGCATCTTTGCGTTTTCTAAAGCAACGGCTTTTATTGATTTTGCATCGGCGATTGCTTCCTTTAATATGTCACTCATATTCGTGTTCTCCTGATTCTTTATATATCTTGGAAGTACAATCATTCGGTTGGATTGTAATGGTATGTTTTTATGTCTTTAGACACCGTATAAGGTACAACGGTGTATTTTATTGTATATTAATAAATATATACTACTTAATTTTTTTGAATGAAATAATTCATTTTATTTTCATTTTTGTTAAATAACCACTATTATGTTACGTTATTTGGAAATTCACTTTTAGGAAATATCTTTTTAAAGTTCTTTTTAGCTGTTCATCCACTTATATTCCGATACCCAACGATCAAGGTCCTTTATCATAGCTCGAATTTGCTTCATTCCTTTTGAATTATCAGACGGATCAATATATCTAGATGTTAATGCTCTAATTTCTTTTTGTCCAAAAAGTTGATGGGGTCCTCTCCTTTTCCACGATGCGTCTAATTTCTTTGTAACGGCTCTTATATCTCGTAGTACAGCTTTTGGGTCAGCAGTTTGGTTCAATTTTTGAATTTCTTCTTTAATAAATTTTCTCAATTTTGACTCTGTAATTTTCACTGTTGATTCATTTCTACCTTTGGTTGACCGACCTTTATTATACTCAGGGTCAAGCTTTCCCATCCTAATTAAAATATCTCTTAACATTTCTCTATCAACTGAATCATATCCAATTTCAAAATTTGGTTTCTTTTTTAATAATACTGAATACGCCGCTTTTATATCGTTCACTTTTAGAATTCTTTTCTTTTTATCTGGATAAACTCCTTTTGGCCCATAAAAACCATTCATATATTTAACAAATTCTTTTAATTCTGATTCTATAAAATTCATTTTTGACTCTTTTTTTAGTCTACTTTTTTCTCGTCTACCACGATTTTTAGACTCTGCTTCAAATCCTGTTATTTTTCCTTTTTTATGTGATGCATCTTTACAGTCACCATTTCCATACGTGCCTTTATCTCTGTTATATTTATTTAATTCAGCTCTATATTTCTTTGATTTATCAGATGATTGAAATTTCTTATATTCATCTTTATAATCACGTTTAGCTTTTTCATCCAAACTAAATAATTTATCCTTATCTGACTTACTCACTTTTTGACGTTTTTTACCTATTTGACTTTGTTTTGTTATATTGAATATATTTTTCATAATTTATTTATCTTGGTGGTTTCGATTCCCAAGGTCCCCAAACTCCAGTTTCTACTATTTTCTTTCGTGCTTCTTCTTTTGTATATTTATAAATTTTAGCGTATCCTTTAACTGGAATTCCACCCAATCTATAATATAAATCTTTAGATATACTAAATTCGTTACCATTACTATAGTCTTCAACCTTATCGCCTACCTCTAACCAACAATGACCAAATGGTTTTCCATCTGTTTGTAATATGGCAACACCATGACATAATAAATACTTCTTATTTGAATCAGTATATAATATGTGATTACAGTTAGCTTGATAACAATCGCCTGCCATTTTATTTCTTTACCATACTCCAATATAAATTTGCAAGTTGATTTATTTTTAATTTATTTAATTTTACCTTCATTGGGTCTTTGACTTTATTCCACACCAACATAATTCCGTTAGCTGTTTGAGCATCTACTAATACTCCATTTATCTTTTGTGCTTGATGATTATCCACAATAGATTTCACTTTCATCAATACATCTGACATTTTCACTTCTTCATTCAATTTTTGAATTTCTTCTTTGATAAGTTTTCTTAATCTTGATTCTGTTAATTTCATATATATACCTCTTATCTAGTTTTATTCAATTTCAATTTAATACTATTGACATTTTTTCGTGATTGAGCTATATCAAATTTATTACCTCTATGCTCCGTACGTTGTAATCCTTTGTAATGCCAACCTAACTGCCATGCCCAATTTTTATCCACATTTGTATACCCATGACGCTTATTATTCCAACCATCCATGAAGGTATCAAAAACTTCAGTGTCTGGATTCTTAACCTTTAATGATTTGAGAATATCAGCTTTTGGTTTTGGTGGTTTATAATCCAGATCATATTTTTCATTCAACTTTTGAATTTCTTCTTTAATAATTTTTCTTAATCTTGATTCTGTTAATTTCATATTATTACCTCCAATTACAGTTTCATATCCTTTTCATATTTTTTAATATCATTAAGAGACAACCACTCTGGTTTTTTCTTCAATTTATCATGAATTGCATACATATATTTTATATGGTCTTTTCCACCCCAAAGGTTTCTGATACTTCGACCTCCAAACCCTAAATAATATTCACAATCTTGTTGCAGTCTACTCAACAATTTATATAAAAATGTCGGATCTAATGAAATCCCCGACATATCCAATTTTTCTACTAAATTCAATTTTTGAATTTCTTCTTTAATAATTTTTCTTAATCTTGATTCTGTTAATTTCATAATTTTATTCCTAACTTTTCCAATCTTCTTTTTATTATTGATCTAACATCAACATTTGGATTAGAGCCATACTTGACATCATCAAGTTCATCCCATAATCCATCATCAGAAAATGGTAATTTATTCATTGCATCATCAACTGTCATTTTCTTTTTTAATAATAATCTCAATTCTGATTTAGCATCTTCAACAGTATCGGGATTGTGTGAAAATATATCACCATTATAAGAATCATTCAACTTTTGAATTTCTTCTTTAATTAATTTTCTTAATCTTGATTCTGTTAATTTCATATTTTTATTTTCCTTAACTTCTTCTGTTTTTGGTATGCGAAACGTCACTATTTTTTTACCATTTATCGTTGGCATTCCATGCTCATCTTCTGATATAGTTTTTATTACTACTTTTTTATTTTTCCACTTTCCCATAAGAATTGTGTCACCAATTTTCACATCAATCTTTATCATTTTAAATTACCAATCCCAACCCAATTGTGATTGTGTTCGTGCGAAGTTTTCCATAGCCTCATCTGGTGTAAATGTTTTCATATCTTTTGGATTCCAAAATTTATTAAATTCTTTAATTGGCATTCCTTTTTTCGCCCATTTTGTCATACCCAATACCATCATTTGCCAATCTTTTACTATATTACCATCAACAACCCATGCATGTTTATATCGCTTACCTTTACTAATCCATTCATTTTGAACTGTACCATATACTATTTTGATCTTTTTACTACCAAGATTTTTATATGCAGTTTTAAATGCATAAGATACACATTCACCACATGCTATTGTTGATGCTTCATTTAATAATATATTCTTTAATTTTATCACCTAACCATTTCTGGAATTTCCAATTGAATCTCCATATGCAATTGATAATGGTAATAATTTTCTTATCGGTAAATCAATTGTCAATACATTCACTTTCATATCAGGGTTCATTAATAAAGCAGATAACCATCTGTGATGTCCATCTATTATATACAAATCCTCACTTGCAATAAAAAATGTCTGAGATACTAAAAATTTTGTTGATCCTTTAACACCAAATTTTTTCATTGGTTCTACTATTTTACTAAAATATATTTGCTTTTGAATTGGTTTTAATTTTTTTGCTGATACCTGTCTTATAGATACACTAATCACATCATCACTTTTTTCACCATCTTTTAATCCACGCTCTAAAAAATCACGAGCCTCTCCACCTTTTAATCCACTTGGAAATGGGTTCTTTCCACTAAAAGTTTTAGAAAATGGTTTAACAACATCAATATATCCCTTTTCCAATTTACGTTGAAATTCTTTTACATCATTATCATTAATAACGGGCATATCTTTACGTTTTGTTTTACCCAACGATGCTTTTTTTGCCGCAAAGTTAAAATTCTTATCAAAGTTGGTAATTTCACTAATATCCCAACCCTTTTTCTTTGCAAACGCACGAGCAGTATCAGGTTTTGTAGAAGCTATTTCCAATGTCCCAGCACTTTGTCCACCTTCAATTTTTTCATTCAGTCTTTGAATTTCTTCTCGAATGAGTTTTCTTAATTTCGATTCTACTAATTTCATTTTCTATATCTCCAATTAATAATCAGTAGCATTCTTTTCTTTGATTGCTCTATATTTTTCCTTTAGTTTTCCGTAATTTCGTAATTCTCTAAGTTTCTCAGATTTCTTTTTATAGTATGATTTTTTCTTAATATCAATCATCAGTCCACTCTCTTTTACCATTCGCTTAAAATCACTCAATGCCCTACTGATATTGCCATTGTATACATGTACAGACAATCCAGTGAACTCCATAGTTTGTTTCTTTCGTCTGTTGTTGTTATGATTGTGATTTCTTTTCTTATGTTTTTTCATTATTCCTCTTGTTTATGTCTTAAAATTGTATCTTTTGACCTTCTGATCGATAACCTTTTTTGATTGTTTTAATTACCCATTGGAACATATACTTAATATCTTCTGTCATATCTTCTCGTTTCCAACTAAATCGTTCCTTTTTGAGTTTTTTACTATTATATGGTTCTTTATAGCTAAAAAATATAAAATTACCTTTCAGTGTAATCAATTCAAAATCATATACTTCTTCCCAAGTACTATCTGTTTCAATTGCTGATATATTGTCTTTTTGTGATTTTTTGATATATTTATTTGCAAGGTCCATTTTTTTCTTTAATGATTTTTCAGTCCAACTTTCATTTAAATTTTGAATCTCTTCTTTAATGATTTGTCTTAATTTTGATTCTGTAAGTTTCATTTTTATATTGCTCCCCACACTTCTTTCCAATTTTCAATTTTTTGTTTTAATTGAGCCTTTAAATGAAGATCATCAACATTACGTCGTAACGTTAATAGTTCGGGTGGTGAATGTCCAAAATACTCATTAATATCATGTATTGCAATATAAAATTTATATAATTTCTTATTTTTCAATATATCATTTGCAATTATAGCTCGTGCTTTAGTATGATTATTATGTTTTGTATAATTTTTAATTTTTGATATCATTGATGCATCTACTGTAGTATTAGATTCAGTTAATACTTCATTTTGAATAAGTTTTACTAATTTCATAATTTTATGTCTCCACACTCCTGAACCAAAGTTTTTCATTTTGATTATATTTCTTAAATATACCATCTACTTTTTTTCGAAGCATTTTCAAATCCTTCGTAATTTCTTTTGCTTGTGAATGTCCTTCATCATCACCTGAAAAATTCTCTGAATTTACTGCTGAAATTGTATCACGTATTAATTCATTTATATGATATCGTGCATTTTCTAAAGTGCCTATATCACCACCTTCTTTCAATAGTTCTTCTTTAATGAGTTTTCTTAATTTTGATTCTGTTAGTTTCATTTTACATATACCCCACTGCGATCTGACCAACCACTAAATCAGCCCCATCTGCATATTTTTTATTTATAATTACAATCTTCTTACCTTTATATTTTATAGTATAATGTGCCTCTGGTCGTAATGAAAAATCAACATTATTTTTACCAAATTTTGATTTTAAATCATCACCCATGTTCATCAATGATTTAGATTTTGCTATATTACCTATAAACGATAAAGTTGAATCAGTTTCATTCAACTGATGAAGATATTCTCGAATAAGTTTTCTTAGTTTTGTTTCTGTTAATTTCATATTTTTATTTCCAATTCTTTATATATTTAATGTAGGTATCCTTTATTTCTTTTATATTTACCAACTTTATTCTTTCCAGCATATTGTTGATCTTTAGGTTTAAAGCGGTCCCGAGCTTCATAATCAATGATCCACGTGATAAAATACATTTTCCAACCCTCAATATCTTTACCCTTTAACGCTGAACTAGTAAATTCTTTAAATCCTACGTCTTTAGGTCCACCCTTAGGTCCAATAAGGAATTTTTGAAATTTTATAGCATCACCCTTTTTCCACGGTTTAGTTGAATATACTTTAAATCGCATATCATAGTCAAAAATACCAGATGCCATTTTTACAGTAAATTTATATACATCTGGAAATTTCAGTTGTATATCTGAATCTGATCGATTTTTAGATTTATGATCATAAAAATCAGCATCTGAATATTTTTTAGCACGAGGATAGCCAACTTCTTTTAACAACTCTTCTCGAATAAGTTTTCTTAATTTTGATTCTGTTAGTTTCATTTTATTTCTTTATCATCCTTTCATCATACCTTTAAGTTCTTTTTTAATCATCTTCGCTTTTTCACCACGCCAAGTTGATGCATTAGATAAAAAGTATGCCACAATCGATAATCCTGAATCCATGTAATAGTTATCCTTAATTGAATCCAATGTAGACATTGCTTCTAAATATGGTTTTGCCGCATAATTTACTTTTTTCCAATCTTGTGAAATCTCACGAGCAATTTGATGTAATGGTCTATTACCTTCTATGAGAATACTTTTTATTTCTTCTTTAATGATCTTTCTTAATTTTGTTTCTGTTAATTTCATCTTATTAATCTCCAGTTAATCAGTTTCGTTTTCACCAGCATCTTTGATTGCGTCAGCTTCATCAAAGAATTTCTTTTTATTGTCACCTTTTAATTGATTTGGTGATGTGATATTATACTTTTTCATTAATGCTTTGAAGTCATCTGCATAATCCTCATTGATTTTGCCGTCATCTTCATCATCTTTTTTTAATTCTTTGATATCATAATATTTTCCCAAAGTGAATCCTATATTCTCATATAAATCAACCATTCGTTCTTGCAATGAATGTGCATCTTTGGCAGTCTTTTTAAACTCTGTAACATGTTTATCCATCGTTTTCATATTTCGATTTATTGATACTTTGTCAAACCAATCTGCATCAGTTTCAGCCAATATATGACCTTTTGCACCATCCATAACTTCTACCAATTGAGATGCAACTTCCATAATGCTCTGTTCTCTATATATAGATTTACCTAATTCAGAATACATAGATACACTTTCCATGACTTTTTTCTTATCAATTTTTGGTTTATCGTCATCCAGTGAAAAGGATTCGTTTATTATTTTCTTTAATTTAATCATTTTGTTTCTCCGATCAATTTTCGAATTGCTTCTCTAATTGTATTTCTTAATTTTTCTTCTGATGTTTTGTGTTCCAGAAACTTCTTGGCTAGATATCGTTCTCTACCATATTTTGATTCAGTTCGTTTTCGTTTCACTGATTTTGGCATTGATTCATAATCTTCTGACATATTATTATTTACGAACCACGTCACACGTCTTACATCAGAATTATATATTTTTTTATATTTGTTTTCTTCCAATGTTTTCATCCACTTATGAACTTCTTTAATTCTTATTTTATTCATCTGATTGATCCCCCTCGTTGACCTTTAACATTTGATTTTTGTGCTCCTATTCGATCAAAATTTCCTTTTCTACCACCATGTTTTTTTCTTGATATAGTTTCAATTTCTTTTGAATTTGCAATATCTTGAATCATTTTCATCTCATCTCTAGTACCTTTTACTTTACCTGAAGATGAACTCGTAATAACATCAAAAAAATCATACGCTCCTTGTACAATATCACTCGCCATTAGTCTCTTTATTTTAAGTTCAGTTTTATTTAACATTGTTGCAAATTCAGTCACCCTATTTGCTGATAATCGCTGTGCCTCTGGTGTTGAATATGGTACAATCTCATTTAATTTTTGAATTTCTTCTCTTATAATTTTTCTTAATTTTGATTCATCCATATTCTTATTTTCTTTCCTAGTATCTCGTTTCAATGAATATCTAACATCACTCTTTTTTACCCATTTACCATATCTTGGGTCAGCTTTACCAGACCAATCAAAAATCATTATTCTATCAATAACACCATCTTTAGCACTACCTTCACTCTCATATGATGATATCGCATTTTTCATCTTCAATACATATCCAAGTATAACATCAGCACCTACAGTTCTACCTTGATTCTTTCCTCTATATACATCTCGTGCAATTGAATATTTTGGATTTATTCTTAAATATATCACTGTTACATTAAACCCATCTGCTTTAATCTGTTTTATTTTTTTCAATAATGGTCCTGGGTGTGCCGCTGTAGTATCAACAATTAGAAAGTTTCCAGCTTTCTTTATTTTAGTATCAAATGTAATAGCAGATTCAGCTTTAGCAAATGATCGTATATCAAAATAATTAGTATAATATGGTGGTTTAAATGTTTTATAAAAAAATTTAATTCCTTTATCCTTATTATCATTCCACCATTTAGCAGTTATTGGATGGTCAACTTCTTTACCTTGATTTGTTGTATAATTTGCGTTTTTACTGAATTCTAATACTTCATGATCACTACTAGTACCTAATAAATATTTATAATGATTAGTTGCAACTTCATATTGAAATTTACCAATAGTAACATCCGAATTTACTGTTTTATAACCACTAAATCCAGAGAAATATTTCTTTATATCAGTTTCAATAAAAGTTGATTTACCAGCGGCTGGTAGTCCCATTAACACAATGCATTGTTTCTTTAAATCACTTTTAAATTCACGTAATTTCATATTTCTATTTTTGATCTTCTACATATTTTGCTAATGCTGACCATAATGTGAATAATAGATCAAATTGTCTTTTATTTAATCTACTATAATCATCTTGTTTTATTTTCTTGAGCATATCAGTTAGTTTATTTTCAACATTTCGCTTTAATGATTTATATGAATATTTACCAACACCAGGTACTATTACATCACCATCTGAGAGCCCAGCTTCACTCAATAAGACACTTTGTATAAATTTCCGTATATACTCTTCATCTTTCTTAACTTTCTTCGGTAGGCTCTTTGTTTTAGTTGTTACGAAATCTTCTACATCTGCTTTTTTAGTATCATTGGCGGCATCCTTAACATCTTTAGTTACTGATGATGCTTTTCGTTTTCCACTCTGCACATCTTTTACAATTGCAAAGAATTTCTGTTGTTGTTTTGATTTAGCTGGCATATCTTTATATTAATCGTCAAATCTAATTGGATTTTTTATATCCAAGTGTGTTTGTATTTGTACTATAGCACTTTTAATTACGCTTATATCTTTCGCAATTGCATCCTTAACATTTTCCATTTCATCTTCCATTTCATCAATATTAGCTTTATTAGCATCCACTACTTTGGTTAATTCACCTATTGCTTTTCGATTCTCATCCACTCCGTATTTAACCGAGTATCCACTATTTAATATACTACCTAGTGAAATGACAAAAGCACCCACTATTAAAAACGTTCTTACTGATCTACTCATCTCTGTTTTCCCCATTGTTTTTACCCTTTATATTCTATTAAGTATTTATTTGGTATTTCAAAACCTGTTATAATTGCATCTAAGCTATTAAATCCAATACAATTACCATATAAATTAACTTTTTCATTGATATATGATCTCATCGCTAATTTCTCCAATGGTAATAAATCTAAATAAAACTGATCTTTTAATATATCTTTTGATACTGTTAATTGTTTTTCTTTAACAACGTCATCCTTCATATCATAAATTTCTTTAACATATTTTTTATATACTGACATTTATTTCCTTATTCACATCTCATTATGTTATTTAATACGGATTCAACTTTATGATATTTGTTCTTTTTAATATCATGTCGTGTACCTTCGTGTAGTGGATTCATAAACGCACCTTGTGTGCTTGGATTACTTACAAAGTCCCAACATAGAATTTCAAAATCATCTTGTACTGCAACAGCATCTTCATCACCTTCAGCTAGTTTTTCAACACTACCAAGACCTCTTGATGATATACCAAGTCTTATTCCTGATTTGAATAATTCTTTTAAAATGTTTCCAGCTGGTGTGCTTAATATTTCAATCTTACCAACCAAGTCATTGCCCTTCCATTTCAATTCCATTACATTATGAGATACATTTGATAGATTTACAGTCGTTGATTCTGGATGATCCAATTCACCTAGTGCTCTCTTTTCTGCAATATTCACTTTCATATATTTGTCAACTTCTCTCATTAAAATCTTTTTAGGATATACACGTTTATTTTGATTCAATGAATCAGCTCGTTGTAAAACTCCAGATACAATTAACTTACCATGTTTATCAATTGATTCATTAATTTGTTGTGTATCTATATGAAATGGCATACAATCTACTAATAAATTTTTATTATCATTCATTTTTATATTCTCCAATTACGATTTGTTTAATTTTGCAATTACATATCCAGAATTAACTAAAATCCGTGTAAATTGACCCTTTACAATATCACCTTCTAATATTGTCATAGGATCACCAGATGTGAAACTACCATCTGTTGCATAATCATCACCTAATACGGTAATCATTTTCACACTAGCATTTCCATTTACAGCTTGCACTTCATTATACGTATTAGTATATGTTATACTACCAGAAAGCACTTGGAAATCGGGTTGCCCTCTTTCCCATGTTGACATACCATCTGGTATCATTTTTTTACTGTCATTTGGGTCCACTTTATATCCCATTTTTATTTTCTCCTAAAATTATCCGTTGTCTTTATTTAGTTCGTTTCTAATAAATTTACGTAATTGTTTTTCAACTAAGTCGTATCCTTCAATTGCACCACCTTTTTTAGACATCTTTTTTAAATTCTTTTTTACTCTACTGCTTTTTTTATCTTTTGAAAATGCATTTGGTGTATTGTAACTACCACCTACACTACCAGTTGTATTTGCTTCTTCAACTTCCTCTTCTTCTTCAGTAGTCAATAATATATTTTTAATCATTTCTCGTATTTGTGCATCAGTCATATTATTTTGCCACCCTTTTCAATTCATCTGATAATTCATAATATCTCATTATCTGAATTACAGTTTTGTCATTTACGTGTTTTCGTTTCTTATCTAATAAGCAAAATTTATTAATCGATTTAATTGCTTCATTTAATTTAATTCGTACAATCTTATTATCAACTAATTTATATTGTGATCTCAACGTCTTTTTTAATGATGGTAGAATTTTAATGATATATTCTTTTAATGAATTTTCATTTGAGACTCCACTAATATATGCTTTTAATAGATTCTTTTGATTTTTTGAAAAATTAGCATACTTACTATTGAATTTATCTAATATAAGTTTATTAGTTAAATGTGCCAAATCTTTATCATTATTAAACTTCTCATTAAGAGATGACTGTAATGATGAATTATCTATTGATTTATCAGTTGTAAGAAATTCAATAACATTGAAGTATGATTCCGTTTGTTCAGCTGGTGACAACGCATCATAATGTTCAAACAATTTATATACTGATGCATATACTTTATAATCCTTTACTTTAGATGACATGATTTTACTCAAATCAAAAGTATCTTTAATTTCTCGAATTACATTATACTTCTCTCGCTTCAATGTACGCTGATCTAATGTGCATCTTCGTTTCAATATTTCAGTAACAAAATAATTTGCTCGTTTATCTGACATGGTTTTTGAATTTAAAATTGCATTATATAGCATAAATTCTTTACCAAGCTCACGATGGGTATTAAATCCCTTGCGAATTATGTTTAATGCTTTATTCTTGTCATCTCCATTCAATATTGCAGATGTTGTTTGACGTACCAAACATTCAAAGATTAATCCAGCATTTTTTATTTTATTATGATACCTGTTTTTAGCCATTATTTAGCTCCCAATATGTATTTAATCCTATATATAGAAAACAATCTATATATAATAAATATATTATACTTCATTAAATAATACATGTTTTTATTTATTTTTTTCATTTTTTTCGTTCAATAGTGCATCTTCACTTAATATTGACGTATCTTTATCTTTTGTAGTGAATTCCTTCTCCAACATAGATAATAATGATTTATTTCTTGATTTTTTATATCCAGCTGATAATCCTAGTGGACTACCCTTTTTGAATTCTCTCGATCCAAACTTATCGCTATTTTTCATAGCATTTTTATTGTCATTGCTACCAAGTTCTTCCCCAGTATCTGTATTGTCATATTCTGGTCCTTTTTCACTACCACCCCATTCCTCTTCTTCTTCTTTCGTGTCAACTTTTTCACCACTATATGCAGGATCATTTCCACCTTGTTCAATTTGTTCCTGTCTAAACTTCTCTTTCAAATCATCGATTATTTGATCAGTTAAATTTGTTCGTTCATCATCACTGAATCCAAATATCTTATCATACACCCAATCCTTAGATAATAAATTACTTTCAAGAGCTGATGTTGCAATGTCCAACTTTCTCTCCAATATTTCTAATTTTTCTTGTTCATGGATTGTTGATGGATTTGTTAATAATAATTCAAAATTCAATAAATCACCATCGTCATATCCTTGTGTGTATAGATGAATGATTGCAACTTTTGTCAATTCAGCTGTTACGATCTTTTGAATTCTTTCAATCGTTCTACTGAATCGAACATCTTCAGCGGCTAATGTGCTTTTTGATGATAATGATTCTTCATATCCTAAGAATGCTTTTGGTATTTTTAATGATGCCATCATTTTATTTCTTAAATATTCAATATCATCAATCGCACCATCATTTGATAATCCAGCTAATGTATCAACATCAGTTCCACTATCTGAACCACGTACTGGTAGATAATAATCATCCATTACAGAGTCAACATTAAACTTTAAATTATAATCACCAGTAGCTTGATCAATTACTGGAATTTTCTTTGTCTTTGCAATAAATTTCTTCATGAATGCATCAATTTTATTTGGTTCTAAATTACCAACATCCACTTTAAATATTCTTCGTTCTGGTGCTCTCATTATTCGTTGAATTAACATAGCATCTTCCATCAATGTCAATTGTTTCCATATTTTTCTACCACCTTCAATCATGCTTTTTCCATATGGTAAATAATTAGAATCTGACATCAATCTAAAATGAGCTACTTCATAATTTTGTAGTTCTTCAGCAGACTTTTTAGTTAATACACTTGTCGTATCATCCATGTATGTAAAAATAACTAAATTTGGATTTTCAGGATCACTATCTTCTACTCGTTCAATTTCATATGGTGACATTGGCTCAACTCCAACAACTCCATTTTTATCAACAATATTTAATCTCAAAAAGAAATCACCATATTTTGTTAAATTTCTAATCCAAGACCATAGATTAAAAGTGATATTTAATCTATCATAAAATAAATTAGTAAGAATCTTTTTCATTTTTGTATCATCAGTTTTGATTGTCAACATTTCACCATTCACATCACCAACAGTACTCTCATCACTATAAACATCCAATGCTGATGCTATGATCGGATCAGTGTCCATAGAATTATGAACAAAACACATTGTTGTTGCGAAATTATGATACGTATCTACTGTCATATCATATACATCTTCAACTTCATATGGTTCGATTGATACTATTTTATGATTTAATGTTGCTTGTATATAATTTCTAAACTCATACCAATTGGATATGTCGATAGATTCTAATCGATCATACAATACACCGTTATCACAATTCAATTCTGATAATAATTCATATTTTTTAAAATTATCATTCTTTAGCAATTCGTAACTTTTTTCTAATATTGAGTCAATAGTTACATCATGTCTATATCGTGCGTTTTTGACACCTTGTTGAGCGTCAGGATTCAATCTATGCCACTCTTTGTGCTTCTCACTTCGCATCAACTTACTTTCTGTAGTATGTGATTTTCCATAGAATGGATTATTTTCACCACTTCGTTTACCATCCCAAGAATATGTTGGTAGTTTAGATTTAGCAAGTTTAATCGCCGCTATTTGCTTATCTCTATTTTCTGGAGCCCATTTTATATTTTTATTTATTAATACACAATGATAATGTTTATGGTCATGTTCCGTCATTATTTTCAAATTATCTGGTAAATTATTCTCCTTCTGAAAATCAACGTGATGTACAATGTGACCTTCATTCACATCACCGTGAAATTGTTCAGCTACAATTTTATGTTCAGCTTGCCATCCTTTTGAAAAATTATATAAAAATCTATAAGATTTATGACCATAAAATCTTTTTTGATATAGTGGCATTACTGAATCATTTTCTGTCAATTCATGTACTTGTTTATACTCACCATCTCTCATCAAAAATGGATGATTTTCTGTAGCTAATATAAATTCACCATTATCGAATGTCACTTTATATGTCAATTCAGTTTTAGTTTTTCTAACTGAATGTGCTTTTCCTAACTTTATTGTATCAGTTTTATGATCATACGAATACACATAAAATGTAGTACTTTTGTCTGGATATGTTTCAGCCAATTCCTTCATAGTCATCTTTTTACCATCTGGTAATGGTATTATAGTATCACCTGATATACATTCATATTCCCTATAAATCATCGGTCTAATTGATGATCTAATAGATGCTGAACCCATCTTATTACGTTTATTACCACCATACACTCGTGAATTAGAATAAATTCGATTATATTTATCCATGAAATTGGTAGTCAACGCTCGTTGTGAATAATCAATATCTTTTACAATTAATTTTCCACGCTTATTACGTCTGATAATTGTATCATTTGTAAATAAATTTCGTAATCTACTAAATATGTTATTTTTTTCTGCCATTTTATCCTCTAATTATTTCATTAATTAATTAACCAAGAAAAGTCTTCGTCATCTGATGAGTTATCTGTTGTCACGGACATCCTTTTCAAATAATCTTGATATTCTTTAGACTGTTCTCTATTTTGCATAAGTTCTTCTTCGGTAGATACATCATTACCATTAAAATCAACAATTGCACTAAGCATTGATTCTTGAACTTCAGTATTTTTTTTCTTTAATCTTAGTGCGGTATCTCTGATCCATAAGTTTATTGCGTATGCCATTGTTAGATCATCGTTATATCCAGTCTGCGCTTCTGGTTTACCATTTCGATATATGAATACTTCTAACTCATCTATCAATCTTGATGATCTTAATATTGCTTGTTTTGTTCTTGTGTATTCTTCCATTTTAGCTACAATCAATGGTCGTGTTTTCATTGATGTAGTAAATCCTGGTACTTTTTGATCTTCGAGTTTGTAGTATTTATTGTTTGTTTTTCGGTTTATAGATTCTACATATTTTAAATCTTTTGTTTGGTAGAATAGATTCTTATATCCTCTATCGATAATTGTTTGAATCACAGCCCAACCTACATTATTATTTTCAACAATTAATAATGCATCATTATATTTTGTTGCTATCTCAATCGCAAAATTACCAAACACTGTAGTATCTAATTGTCCTTTATATTCAGCAACCTGTTCTACGTTATCTACATCAAATACTTGAAGTGTAGAATAATCAGCACCATCACCTCTAGCAACATCAGCACTTACTACATAATTCTTACCAGCTTCACTATATTTCCATATCCATAAGTTTTTATCAACAAATTCTTTTGCTATCGGATCGATTATCGTTTCTTTTCTATATTGTTCTAAAATTGTCAAATCGACTACTGAATTACCAGATGATAAAAAATCAGTATCACAATTATGGCTAACAATACCATCTACATTAAAAATGCTTTTATCACCAACATCATTAATATCATATAAATCAATATAACTATCACTAAACGTAATATCAGTCACAAATACCTCAGCATTATTAACAGAATCAATGTTATCACCAACCACTAATTCATATGCATATATAGCCTCACCATTTTTAATAAATCTATGATTTAATGAACACTTAATAATTTTATCATTTGATAATGATATAACAAAATGTGATTCTTTCTGTAATTTAGTGATGCCGCTGAATTGTTCAAATCCATCTGGTGTTAATATTTTATATTTATTATTTACTTTCATATTTAATCCTAATAAACTCACAATTGAGTTTGTTTTCAATTTCCGATTGTCGTTGTTGATCTCTATCTTTTAATTCACCACCATATTGAAAGTGATGACGTTCATCGATCTCAATCACCACATTCTTCACCTCATCATATCCATCAACCCAATATCCTAAATCTTTAATATAATATTCTCCTCCATTTTCTGCGTGTTTAAAATTATATCCATGATCTTTTCCATATTGTTCAATTATTGGAATTGAATCTATATTATACCTAGGTGCACATTGCCCTTTCATTTTTGAAATATATTTTATAGCACTTAATCTACGCTTTCTTTTTGTTTCAGCTGATTGCTTTCTATTAGCTGGATTTGATTTATTAACTGGACAATATCTACAATATTTATTAAACGTATATGTATTACCACATTCACATTTAGCAAAATTAATATCATAATTACCATCTATAATAAATACTAATCTCTGCGGTAGTTTTACACAATTGATATAATCATTTAATATATTAGTATATTCAAATATTGATTTATATAATACAATATCATCTTTGAATAATGTTCTTTGTTTTGTTCTACCTACATAGTTTTTCCATAATTCATTTTCAATTAATATATCTCGCACTGTATCTTTACTATATAATTGTTTAACATTTTGTAATAATGTCTTTTGTTTTTTATAGCCACCTCGCACGTAGTTGGCATGTTCAACATCAACTGTCGATCTAGATGGGTTGAAATTAAGTTGCACCACTTCATCTTTTCCAAATCGTTCTCTATATTCTTGAGTAGATATATTATGAACAGCACGCAAATGTTGAAATAATTGTTTTGCAGTATAATCACATAATTTACATTTCAAGTTATCCACCATTTAACTCCATATATAAATCATATAACGAAATAGTTTTTATTTCACCAGTATCATTATCTTTAACCGTAACCACACTCTCACCCCACACACATTCTTGTGCCGCCATTTTCGGTCCTAAATCTAAATCTTGTTGATCTCTCCACGCTTGATCTCTATCTGGGTGTACTGTCCATTTAAGTTTAATTGGGTTGAATTGACTCTCACCACTGTTTGCTTTTTGCCATGTTTTGTGAAACCAATTACCTACACCGTTTGGAGTTGATAAGCAAATACAATCACCACCAGTTGCCAATGTTTGATGAGCCGCAGTCCATATTGAATCTGCATACATAGTAAAAGCTGATTCATCTAAAATTAATAATGATAATGCATCTGATCTACCAGCTTCTGGTGTTGCCGCTACTGCTTTAATCAATGATCCATTTGTAAGTCCCATTGATAATTTATTATATTCAGATGTTGGCACTTTCAACCAAGATGGAAGATTATCATACATCACTTCAACTTTTGTTATCAGATTCTTAGCCGCATCTTTATCTTTAGCTACACACATAATCAATTTATCTGAGTGAAATAACATTAACCATAGTGAATATCCAGCTGTCAATGTTGATAATCCCAATTGTCGTGATTTTAGAATAATATTATATCTATGCTCTATATAATCAGTCAATGTTGTTCGTTGAAAATCATATAAACTAAATTTAATTTTACCCTTCAATGGATGTTGAATTATTGCATATTTATTTAAAAAATAATCACAATCCTGCCCACATTTTATGAATTCTCGTTTTATGATATGTTTATAATTATTTTGTTTAGCCATTTTATCAGTTTATACCGTTAATCGATATGTTCCTTTTTTTGGCATAAAGCCTCGTTTTATCATTACCGTAATAACAATAAAATCAAGCATATCACCTTTTCGTTCTAACTTACCAACCACATTTAGATTATTTGATTTATTTGTCACTAGTACAGCATCACCAATATCTATTTTATCGAATATTAACGCTTGTACTATTTTCCTCATCGCTGATGTCACTGTATCTCTAATATCAATATCAGTAATATTTGTATCTGAATGTCTTGTTTGTCTATCTGTTGCATGTCCAGTTTTATCAACTTGCATGACAATTTTAAAATTACCAAGTAATTTGGCTATTATATTTTCAGTTAATATTTTCTTTAGTTCATTCATTTGTTTATTTTATATTATCTACAATTATACTTGCCAAATAAATAGTACCAACACCATATCCAAACCATAGATATCTATGATTATACCATCTAGTTTGCCACGCCAATTCATCTATATATAATTGCATATGCTCTTCTAATACTTTTATTTCTGACTCTTTAAGTTGAAATTTTATGCTATCATTTTCACTATATCGTTTATATAATTTTATTTGTAAATCTAATTCACTAATCACACTATCTTTATTTGCACACTTAATAAAAACAGACTCCATGTTTTTCACTTCTTCAGCCGTAAAAGTATATAATGTATCATCTTGTGCTAGTTCTGGTGTTGATATTTCTTGTGGATTTAATGATGAAATCATGAATACTATCAATAACATAAGTGTACCAATTCGTTTTTTGATTGATTTATATGCATCATTAGCTGTTTTCGTTTCTATTTTCTTATTTTTAAGTCTGTCTACTTCTAATTCACTTTTCTTTATATCATCTTTTATTGTAGCATTTTCTTTATCTATTTTGTCAGATTTGTTTCTTAGTGCTTGACGATCAGCTTTTACTCGTTTTATTTCTTTATCGAGCTTCTTATCATGTTTTTTATTTTTAAATAATACAACGGGAATTGCAACTACTGCTAATAGTCCCAATATGAATGTAAATATTGATTTTATTCCACTAAATAATTTATTCATCATTCTTGTTCATTTTATTCGTGAAATGTTCACCAACGTTTCCAATAAAGTACAATCCAATTACCCATTTAATGAAATCTGCCCATTCAATAAATGTTGAACTTCCTGTAATAACAAATATCGTTGCTGTTAAATAACACACAATTGCTACCATTAATTTTCTACTCTTTAAATTCATCCTAAATCCTTTCGTACTTTCATTGAACCACCAACATTTGTTATGGCATTTGCAAGTTTATCATCGAATGCCAATCTTGATGTTTCATTGTTTTCTTTGTAATATTGTTTAATATCAGCTTGTATAGCTTCATATCGTATAGTCTCTTGCTCCATAACCCAATCATCCCATTTTCCTAATGATTTTAATCGAGCTTCAAAATCTATTTGACAATAATAACATCGTTGCATTCTCTTATACGTTGCTTTGTCAATACCTTTAAATATATATTGCCCACATTCAGTGCAAGAATCAGCAATTCCTTTAGGCTCTAATTTTGTTATCTTTGAATAATATCCTTTTTTCTGTTCCCATTCAACTCCATGTATATCTGTCCATCTTTCACCAACTTCACGTTTCTTTCTAGGTTCACCCATATTCACACTTACAACAGTTTTTCGATGATAACTACCATCGATCATATCTCTAACTCTTTGTATATTTTTTCCCACTTATTGACCCTTTATTTTATTTTCGTTTAAATCGCTCCACAAATTTTCTAATTCTTTTTGTTCACGTTCCGTTTTATATACCATATTTAAAATATGATTTTTTGAATCTTTTCCAAGATAATCAATTAATTTATATCCAACTTGTTGACTCACTGTTCTGATATGTTTCATATATGCATCCCATAACTCTTTACCAACTAAATCAGTTTGGTTATTTGGTGTTTGTCCAGTTCCTACACCAGCTGGTGCAAACGATACAGAATCAACTGGACCTGTTGGATATATTCTAAATGTTTTATTCATTTTATCATCTTTTACTAAATAATCAAGAACTGTCATTCCTAATTTCTCAGCCGCATTTGCTGAACTACTCTTATATGAATTCATATTTCGATAATACACACTCGGACCATCATCTGTTGAAATTCCAGTAGATAAATTTGATTCTTTCAATTGGAAAATTTCACAAATATTAGCAGTTTCATCCATAATAAAATTCTCAATATCAGTATTAGATATCAATTCATGTGGATTGTCCATTATTTGTGTTATTAATGTTTCTGCTAATTTATTCATGTTGTTCAAATCTCAAAAAATATAAAAAATTCAATATATATATAAATATTAAAAGTTTACTATTTTTAAGTAAATAAATGCAATTAATTCAATATTATTCATTAAAATGTATATCCTTTACCATATATTGATAATGATATATCAAATGACTCAGTTCCACTAGCATGATCAAATCCATTTACCATAATAAAAATTAAATCACCAGCCGCCAATGAAACATCAGTATCGATGTCTACATCATAATATAGATTTGCTGTTGAACATAATACAGAAGTATCACTAGCAAATGATGCTGATAATGCTCCACCATTTGGTCTTGCAGAATGCATAATTTTAAATTTTGCCCGTCTATTATCATTACCTACACTTTTAACAACACCTTTAACGATTACATTCTCAAAATCAATTGGACATACAATACCATTAGATGCAAAACTTCCAGTTGGATCGCCAGCTGTACCTATTGTCCACGGCACATGACTCCACCCATATGTTGTGCTACCATAATAATAATCTGTTCCATTTTTAGCATCAATTTGTGTTGATAATGATGCAATTAATGTTGGAGGTGTTGTATTTTTCCATTTAGAAGCGGCTCCATCATATGTTATTATTTCATCATTTGCTATTGAAGCTATTGTCGTATCAAAAAGATCAGCTATATCAGTATTCTTATGAATATCAGTTAATACTACACTATAATCCATTCTCTTAACTGTACCACCATCATTTATAAGAAATTCATCTGTTGATGCTAATCCTGATGTCAAAGCAGAAGATTGTGCAGATATTATATTTAGTCCATCATGTTCTCCAGCATCATGACCAGATGATACATCACTCCAAACAACTGAATGTGGATTTGATACGTTTACAACATGTGATGCATAACTAGCACTTACTGCATTTACATCTACACCATCAACTGTTCCTGTTACATTAATACTACCTGTTACATTTATACCATCTGTAGTAACTTCCATTATTCCATTAGCAGGATATGCAGTTCCACCTACCAAGAAATTAATTACACCATTAGTATTTTTTAATGATAATTGATTAGCTTGACCACTATGCGCTGATCCATATCCTATCATATATTTATTAGTATCTTCATTAGTAGCAAGTCTCACTACACTATAACTATTAGCATCAGATGAACTAATATTCATTGTGGAAGCCGCAGTTTTACTAATTGTTATATCACCAACTACTTCTAATGCTGTAATTGGTGTTGCTGTTCCAATTCCTAATTTAGCTGTATTTGCTAACGCTGATGTTAGATATGCAGATTGTATTGAATCATCTAATACAAAAACAGTTGACTCTGAACTTTCTTCAATATCACCTAATTTAACCAATCCATTACCTGATGCATAATCTCCAGTTGTTTGGAATATTTTACTTGATCCCTCATCTAATATTATATGATTTGAAGAAGTTAGATGTCCAGATATATCAATTGATGATGCTGATATTGCACCATCTATATATGCATTGTTTGATAAATATAAGTCATCCCATCTATTAGATGACTTACCTAAACCACGTACAGCATCATTTCCTGGATAGAAATCAGCAGAATCCCAATATATAGCATTATTATTTGCTATTATATCAATTCTATTATTATTAAATCCTATTCTATCCGCATAATCACCATACCTACCAATTACATTTGTATATACTATTGATGATGATACTGCATTTGATACTTCAATACTTGATCCTGATATATTTCCATTTACGTGTAATAATGCCTGTGGTGTTGTTGTTCCAATTCCAACTCTACCATGATATGTAATTCTCATCTTTTCAGATAGAAGTCCAACGGATTGTTGAAACGTATAAAATGACATACCAGCCAATGCACCATTAGTATATTCTGTTACTGATGCTATTCTACCACCGATTCCCCCTGTAACAGATATATCGTTTGCCCCAAATTCTAACTGTGAGTGTATTTCACCTAATGCAGTTACAGTAGTATTTCCACCTTCTATTAATATTGTACCAGTTACACCGTCTGCACCTTTTACATGTAATAATGCTTCTGGTGATGTTGTATTAATTCCTACACTACCTCCTTCTGGATTTAAAGCAATATCTCGTACTGCTGTTCCAGGTTTCACAGCTTGTATCCATCCATAATCATTTGCAACTACACCGAAATTTAATTTCATATCAGTGTTGACACCCGTACCATCTGTTATCATAAATATTCCAGTAGATGCGTTACTAGCCGCACTAGTACCAGTTACTACTAAATTTCCTTGAGGTGTTGATGTTCCAATCCCTACATATCCAGATGAATTGATAGCAACTTGCTCAGATGAATTTGTTCTAATATACATCGTGTTTGTCGAATGATCATATCTAATTGCACCTTGATTTGTTGTATTATCCGTATCAGTAAACATTATACCACCAACACCACTATTTGTAGATAGTTGTATATATTCAGCACTAGTACCATCACCAACAGTTAAACTATAATTTGGTGATGTTGTACCAATTCCTACGTTTTGTGATGTATCAATTCTTATTGCTTCCGCACCTACTGAATATATACTTGTAGAACTCCCACCTGAAACTCCACCAATTTTAAGATTTCCAGAACCATCTTCTCTAAGCATAAGAGCACCACCAACATAAACATCTGATACCCCCACGTCATTAAATCTTGCACTACCAACAACATCTAAAGCATACGATGGTGATGTCGTACCAATTCCTACGTTTCCAATATCATCTATTGTAAATCTATATGATCCTGATGTAACATCATATATATTAAATGTACTATTACTATTTGCTATCAATCTCCAATCATTTGTATTTGTTGCTGTTGCTAATTGTATAGCTGAAAATGCTGATGTTGAACTACTGATGTTTAATTGAGGATATCCGTCACTAACTATATGTAGTGGATGTTTTGGACTTGCTGTTCCAATTCCAAATTTGGCTGTATTTGCTAGAGCTGTTGTTAAATGTGCAGATTGAATTGAATCATCTAATACAAAAACAGTTGACTCTGAACTTTCTTCAATATCGCCGATTTTAATTAAACCATCACCACCAGCATAATCACCAGTTGTTTGGAATATTTTATTTCCACCATCATCAAACATTAAATGATTTGAAGATGTTAAATGTCCAGAGAATGATCCTGATCCCACTACTCCAAGTTGAGCTGTTGGTGTTGATGTTCCAATTCCAAATCCAGCAGTTCTTAAATAAACCATATCAGTTGAACTAAGACCAAAGTTTAACGCACTACCTGCTCTCACATTACAAACTGTTCCAGCTGTTGGAGCTAATGCTGGATGTGCTCCAACATAAAATTCATTATCAGTATGAAATCCAACACCATATACTGGTGAACCATCTGCTCGTCTAAATGAAATATATTTTTGATTTCCTGTTAAAAATAAATTACCTGATCCTGATATATCACCTTCTACTGTTAATGCTGTTTTTGGTGTTACCGTACCAATTCCCACATAACCTGAAGAATTTACTACAACTCGTACTGTTGTTCCTAAAGCCGACCCATCTACAATTTGAAAAGTATCGGTTGAACTCTGATATCCTATTGAATAATCACTGCTTGTACCAAATCTAAACACCTTATCATCACGCATAAACTGCTCACCTTCAAAAACATTTAATCCATCTGAATTACCAATATATACTCTACCACCCGATGAATTATTTTTTAGATGAACATAGCTATCACTTCTAACATATAAATCTGCATAATCGGCTGCTCTATCGTCATACCCATATATTCTTAATGCTAAATCATCTGTTGGCTGACTTATATAAATATCACCTGATGCTGATATATTTCCCTCAACGGTTAATGGATGTTTTGGTACTGTCGTTCCAATTCCTACATTTCCAGTAGAATCTTGTAATGTCATAACTATAGTTTCAGTACCACCTCTATCTGTAGAGAATTGAATATTTTCAGCTTGATAATTTGTTAATCTTAATATTGAATCTGAATCATCACTAAATAAAGCAAATATATTTGTGCCACCTTCTTTAGCTAAATAGCCGACATCAGCACCATTACCATCTATCGCAATTGTACATCCTGCTGATGAACTTACGTGTACATTCCAAGCTGGAACGACTGTTCCAATTCCAATTTTACCATCTGAAAGAATTGTCATTCTTGTAGTATTCGCAGTACCAAAATGCATAGATGTTGATTCACGATTATAAAGATAAGCGGCACCATTATATCCAACAGTTAATCCATCACCAATTCCTGAATTTCCAGTAGCTTTTGTATAATATTGTGTATATGATACATTATCTGTACTTTCAACAGCTTGTATTACATTACTTGTAGGTGATCCTGTAATATGAAATAACGATACTGGAGCATCTGTACCAATTCCAACCAAACCATCTTGAGTCATATATAAAATATTATCAACTTCATCTGATTGAAATCTTAAATCTTCTCTACTAGCATTAAATGTCATTTTGAAATGTTGAGCTGATTCAGCATCATCATCAAAGAATTTAATTGATGCATCTGTTTCACCATCTACACCAATTGTTATTGCATCTTCAGCTCCATTACTTGACATTCCAGATATAAATATTGTACCTGATACTTCTAATGCTGATGTTGGTGTTGTTGTGTTTATTCCAACTTGTCCAGTTTTTGATATTGAGATACCTTCATTTGTAAGATTTTCAATTGAAGTTGCAGGGCCAATTCTTAATGTATCATCAGCACCATCATCAACACCAATTACGTGTATAGTGCCACCTTCTACATCAAATGTTATTTGTGGATCACCACCATTTACATTTATTGCTATAATACCAGTTGCACCAACATCTCTTGCAAAGGTTGCAACATTAACACCACCGCCTCCACCTGTAACAGCAAATGCAACCTCATTAGCATCTTGATTAATTAATACTCCACCAGAAACTTCTAATTCTACTGATGGTGATGTTGTTTGTATTCCTACATTTTCACTTGTGTCAATTACGATTGCTGGATCAGTTGCTAATAATGATCCTGCTGATATTTTAAATTTATCTGAATCACTATTATCAATTCCCATGTTCCAATCTACACTCGTTTGAAACCATATTCCAGCATCACCATCTCCATCATTTTGAATTTTAAGATGCATATTAGTACTTGAATCACTTCTCCACATATCAACTAATCTACCTGGTGAGCTTGTTCCAATTCCAACTTTTGACTGTGTAACATATAATGTATCATTTGCATCTAATGTACCAAA
>Ga0233430_1000239_pt1 | contig 113867 bp, 123 predicted proteins | sample SI_118_April2016_2_FD_179883 | JGI IMG/M metagenome (GOLD analysis project Ga0233430, IMG submission 179883) | Seawater microbial communities from Saanich Inlet, British Columbia, Canada - SI_118_April2016_150_MG | ecosystem: Environmental > Aquatic > Marine > Inlet | place: Canada: British... | reverse complement strand
TTATTAGAATTAATATACTGTTCTGGTTTAAGAGCAAAAGAAGCTGTTAATGTTAAAATTAAAGATGTTTTAGTAGAAGAGAAAGTTATCGTGGTTAGAGCTGGAAAAGGAAAAAAAGACAGAAAATCCATTATTTCAAATAAATTTATTGAGAATTTTAAAGAATTAAATAATGAAAATAATTATCTTTTCTCTGGAAGAAACGGACATTTAACAACAAGGTCAGTACAACAAATAATCAAACAAGCTGCAAAGAAAGCTAAGATTAACAAGAGAGTTTATCCGCATTTGATTAGGCACGCTTTTGCTACGCATCTATTTGAGAACGATGTTAAAACAGAATATATTCAACGTTTATTGGGACATAAAGATAAAAAAACTACTGAAAGATATATTGCCATTCATGACAAAAATGTCGTTAATGTCAGAAGTCCACACGATTTATTATAATCCTAACTAAAATATTATAAAGTAGCTTATGAAATAGACATTAGAGTAGATGTTTCTAATCAATGATCACAAAAATAAAAAATCCGTATAAAGCTATTCATCTTAAAGCTATTTTGCACCCTCTCATCAATAAATGGTTTTTCAAAAAATTTAAAGATTTCTCTCTTCCACAATTATATGGAGTAATGGAAATTCATCAGAGAAAAAATGTTCTTATCTCTGCGCCAACAGGAGCAACAAAAACTCTTACTGGATTTCTAGCAGTTCTTAACGAACTAATAGATTCTGCAAAAAAACAAATTCTGGAAGATAAAGTTTATTGTGTTTACGTGAGCCCATTAAAAGCGTTAAACAACGATATTGCAAAAAATCTTATTGAACCATTGAAAGAACTTGAAGAACTTAACAAAGATAAACTGGGGATCAGAATTGGTGTCAGAACAGGAGATACTACATCTTACCAAAAACAAAAGATGTTAAAGAATGCTCCTCATATTCTTATTACTACTCCGGAATCTTTAGCGATCATGATCAATTCTCCAAAATTTAAAGAAAAATTAACAAATGTGCAATGGTTAATCGCTGACGAGATTCATGCTATTGCAGACAACAAACGTGGAGTACATTTTAATTTAACCATGGAACGGTTGCAAAGAATCTCGCCAGGAATGGCTCGTGTTGGTCTCTCTGCAACAATCGCTCCGTTAGATGAGATTGCTAAATACCTTGTTGGTTACCAGGGAGATGATTTAAGAGACTGTGGGATAGTTGATGTCCAGTTCATTAAGGAAATGGATTTACAAGTTCTCAGTCCAGTAAAAAGTCTTGTTGATACAGATTATATGATGAAACATAACAAGATGTATGAACTGATGGACAAACTTATTCAAGAGCATCGAACAACTTTAATTTTTACTAATACGAGAGCAGCAACAGAACGAATTGTCCACAATCTTAAAGAAAGATTTCCAAAAGAATATAGTGATAAAAATGCAGAGAAATCAGAGATTTCTAGCACGTCCAAACAAAGTGGACGTATTGCCGCACATCACGGCAGTTTAGGTAAAGAAGCGAGATTTAAAACCGAACAGGATTTAAGAGACGGAAATTTGAAAGTTGTCGTTTCTTCAACAAGTTTAGAGTTAGGGATAGATATTGGTTACGTAGATTTAGTACTTTGTTTAGGAAGTCCGAAATCAGTAGCACGTTTTCTGCAACGAGCCGGTAGAGCCGGTCACCAGTTACATTCGACTGTAAAAGCTCGGGTCATTGTTATGGACCGGGACGATTTGATTGAATGTTCATTATTATTAAAAGCGGCAAAGGAACGAAAGATTGACCGGATCCATATTCCAATCAACGCATTAGACGTTTTATCACAACACATTTATGGTATTGCAATTAACGGAGTAATCAGCATTTACGAACTATTTCATTTAATTAAAAACTGTTACTGTTACCATGATTTAGACTGGAAAGATTTTTTTGAAGTTATTAAATACCTTTCTGGTGAATATGTTTCTTTAGAAGAACGGTACGTTTATGCAAAAATATGGTACGATAAAGAAAATGGTAACATTGGTAAAAGAGGAAGACTTGCAAGAGTAATTTACATGACTAACATTGGAACAATTCCAGAAGAAACGTTTGTTAGAGTTAAAGTCGGCGAACAAATTGTCGGGACGATTGACGAGGGTTTCTTAGAAAGGTTAAAACCGGGCGATGTATTCGTCCTCGGAGGAAGTGTTTACATGTTCAAATTTGCTCGAGGGATGACTGCGCAAGTTTCTACTTCTGTAAATCGACCGCCCACAGTTCCTTCTTGGTTCTCAGAAATGTTACCGTTAAGTTTTGATCTTGCGATGGAAATTAACAAGTTCAGATTTTTAATGGAAGATAAGTTTATTCATAAATCTACTAAAAAAGAAATTATAAAGTTCATTAATGAATACCTTTACGTGGACGATAAAGCAGCCAATTCAATTTATCAATATTTTTATGAACAGTACCATTTTTCAGAAATTCCGTCAAACAAAAAAATAGTTATTGAAAAGTATTCTGATCGAGGAAGAAATTACGTCATCTTTCAAACTTTGTTCGGAAGAAGAGTAAACGACTGTTTGTCAAGATCTCTCGCTTACATTATTGGTAAATCGCAACATCGTGATGTAGAAATTGGTGTTACTGATAATGGATTTTATTTATCATCAGACAAATTGTTTAACGCTCTGAGAGCTTTTGAACTACTTAAAGAAGAAAATTTTCGTTTAGTTTTAGAGAATGCAATTGAACGAAGTGAAGTTTTATCCAGAAGATTCAGACACTGTGCTGCTCGGTCATTAATGATTTTAAGATCGTACATGGGAAGAACAAAAAAAGCGGGTAGAATGCAAATTGGTAGTAGGATTTTGTTTAACGCAGTTAAACGAATCAGTAATGATTTTCCAATCCTGAAAGAAGCACGTCGAGAAGTTCTTGAAGATTTAATGGATTATAAAAATGCGCAACTGATTATTGATAATGTTGTTAATAAAAAAATGTCTGTTAAAGAAACAACTAATACTATTCCCAGTCCGTTCGCGTTCGGATTAATCCTGGGCGGTTATTCAGACGTGATCAAAATTGAAGATAAACAAGAGTTCTTGAAAAGAATGCACCAAACAGTATTGGCCAAGATTGCTTTGAAAAAAGGTAAGAAACTGATCAAAGAGAAAAAGGAAGAATTTTCTTATGCTGGATTTTGGAATGAACAAAAACAAAAACAGGAAGATCGTAAAGATGCCTACCAAGAAAAATTAAAAATGCAAATTTGGAACCTTAAGCGAGTACCTATTTTTGCTAAAGAAGAGTTGGTTAAGTTGGTAGAAACCGGTAACATGAGTAAACGTGTTTGGAATGAAATCGAATCTCATCAGGAAAATATTAAAAATTGGCCTAAAGAGTTAAAAGAATTTGTTAGTGAGAAGAAAAGTTAATCCAACAATTTTAATAAATCTTCCATATCTTTAGAATCAACAATTCTAACATCTTTACCTTCATCTTTAAGAAAATTAGCATATTCTAATAAAGAAAGATTAGGATTAAAAGCTATACCAACCCCGCCATTTTCAGCGGCAATCTTAATAAAATCTGCATCACCCATCGAATCTCCAACACAGCAGGCATTAGTGAAAGTTAAATTATTACTTTTTAAGTATTTATTTAATAATTCAGTTTTTGATTCTTCATTTTTGATTACAATTTTAATCCCATCAACAACAATTGATTTTAATTCTTCTGGATTGTTTTTTTTAATAATTGTTTTAATTTTATCAAAAGATAATTTTTTACATTTATCATCAACAAAAATAAGTTCATTACAGATAATAAAGTCAAACACATTGCCCAATCTTTTATTAAAAATGTCCATTAGGATCTTGAATCCGGTTGTGACCAAACCAACTTTGGCTCCTCTTTTTTTAAGTTCATGCAATGTTTCTTTAAGATTGGGCATTAAAGAAAAGTGTTCACCATAAGAAACAATTTGATCCAAAGAAATCCCTTTAAAAAGTTCGTTTAATTTAGTATAAGCTTTGATTATAGTTGTTTTACCTAATGTCTGCGAAATGATTATATTCTTAATTTCATTATAATTCTTATGTTTCTTAGCAAGTTCAACATGAGTTATTTCTGGCGTTAAAGTTCCGTTAACATCAAAAGCAAACACTTTGATTGTTTCACCAATTTCTTTTTTATTATTCTCATTAGATTTACTGATTTTATTAAAAAATGATAATTGATTATTAATCCATGACTGATTTAGGTTCCAAACTTTATTTTCTTTGATTACAATTTTCTCAATTAGAAGTTGGTTTAATAATTTATGAACTGCTTGGTAAGTTATTGATAAAGCATGTTCTTTCTTAAGTATAAAGAGAATTGTTTTTATTGTAATGGAATTATTATTTGCTAGAATCTCGATAATCTTATCTTTCGTAGAATAAACTTTTCTATCCATATAAACAATGAGATGAAATTTATTTTTAAACCTTTTGGTTGAAAAAAATTAAACCATGGTTTTATATCATAGTTTGCCGGAAATATTCTAATGAATCCGAAAATATTACAACTTTTAACACATCTGAGAGAGAACTCTCGGGAGAAGCTTACTACTATTAGTAAGAAGACAAATATCCCTATCTCTACTCTATTTGATCTGCTGAAAGAGCTACAAGGAAATTTAATTACTAAAAGTACCATTTTACTAGATTTTTCAAAATTAGGTTATCATACGAAAGCACAAATTTTTCTTAAAGTAAAAAATGAAGATAAAGAAAAGTTAAAAACACACTTGATACTTAATCCTAATATTAATAATGTATTTAAAATAAATAATGGTTGGGACTTTTTAATCGAAACAGTCCATAAAAACGTTAAAGATTTAGACATTTTTCTAGAAAGTTTAGAGCAAAAATATAACCTTGAAAACAAACAAATCCATTATCTAATTGATGAAGTTAAAAAAGAAGGGTTCACAATAATCCAATAATATTAATCTCTATAAACTTGTCTTATAGTTTCTTTCAAATAAACATTACGAGCAGTAGCGTCTAATCCTGACCTCTTTCTACTTTCTGGAATAAAGAAATCTTTTCCAGGAACTTTAATTTTGTCCATTAAAGAACACATAAATTTATTTTTTTCACAATCAGGAATTAAAGTTAACCTATTTTCTAATGGTGAAGAATAATGATTTCTTTCTTGATTGAATTTTTTATCAGGTTCAGTAAAATGTCTCTCTCCTTTATCATTTTCACCTAAAGTGTTATTACCCATACCAATTAAATAAGGGATCATCTCATTAAAATCAGAAGGTAATTTTAAGTCTTTGTTTCTAAAATCACGTAACTCTTTATACCGCCATACCCCAGCATACAATTTAACAATTTCTTCCGGGTTAAGTAAATAATTTATATCTGTAGTAGCAACGTTAGAAATACCATTATACATCCATTGTAATCCAGAATTGTCAAGAACATCATCAAGATAATTTTTTTGTAATTTTGAAAATAATTTCAACTTTTTAATTTCTTCAATTTTACTAACTAAACCGTCTTGCCTTTCAATGTAAAGTTCTTCCTGCTCATCATAAAATTCTTCCCTTTCAGTTGCAATTTGGGCAGAATTATCTACTGGCCAAAACATATTTTCAAGTCCGTACATTAATTCAATACTCATCTTTAATAAGAATAATAAGCCCATTTATAAGCTTTTCGTCACTAATCAGTTAATATCATTTAGATTCTTCTTTCTCTTCTTTTTTCCCGTTTTTACCTTTCTCATTAGATTCTAAACTTTCGGTATACTTACATTTGGGATATCCGGGACAAGCTAAGAAACTACCGTAAACAGATTTCCGAAGAACTAGATCTTTACTACATTTAGGACATTTTTTTTCAATCTTTTTTTGTTCAATCTTTTTAATTTCTTTTTTCTCTTCATCAGAAGTTTTACTTTTACAATCTTGGTTGATACAAACATCTAAAGGCCTTTTACCTTTATTAATAACTAAAATCATTGGAGAACTACAAACTTCACAAATTTTATCAGTATTTTTGATTAAACCGTTATTAGGAAGGTTAAAAGTTTTTTTACAGTCAGGATATTTATCACAAGCAATAAACTTACCAAACTTACCACGTTTCATCATTAACCGGCCTTCTTTACATTCTGTACATTTACCAACATAATTTTGTTTATCTTCAGTTTCCCGAACGGATTTTAATATTTCTTTACCAATCTCTTTTTCTTTTTTCTTAAAACCTGCAAGGAGTTTAGTTAAGAACTTTTTTGCTTTTTCCAAAACATTATCCTGCTTTTCTTTACCTTCTCTAATTTTCACCATATCAGCTTCAAAGTCAGCAGTTAATTTTTCATCAACAATAGTAGGAGCATACTTTTCTAAAACTGCAACAGTTTCCATCCCCAACTTAGTAACAAATATTTTTACTCCCTCAACATATCCTCTTTGAAATAATCTATCCAAGATATCTGCTCGAGTAGCTTTAGTACCTAAATTTCTTTTTTCTAACTCTTTAATGATTGAACTTTGGTTAAACCGATTAGGAGGTTGAGTTTCTTTATCCTCTTTAGAGATTTTTTTAACATTAACAACTTCACCTTCTTTCAAATCAGGCAAAGTAATTTCTTCTAACTTAACATATGGCTTGTAGAAAACGTGCCAGTTCTCTTCAACGGTCCTTGTTCCTTTAGCAATAAATATTTCAGTGTTAACATCTAAAGAAACTTCCATCGTTTCCCTAACTGCTGGCTCGGCAAAAGTTGCCATGAATCTTTTAACAATTAAATCATAAATTTTTTGTTCGCGCTCTTTCAATTCTCCTGGAACTTGACCAGTAGGATATATTGCTGGATGGGCAGGGTCAGTTTTCTTACCATTATTAGGTTTCAGAACACTTTTCTTCAACAAATCTTTACATAAACCCTGATACTGTGGTTGTTTACTCAAATCAGTAAAAATTTTCTTAAACCCTAACTTTGGATCTAATTGCTGTGAAGAAGTTCTGGGATAAGAAGTTACTCCTGCTAAATATAATGATTGAGCATGGGCCAAAGTTTCTTTAGGAGTTATTTTAAACAAATTATAAGATTCTGATTGTAAGTTTGTTAAGTTGAACGGGTTTGGTGGTGCTTGATTTCTTTTTGTTCTTTTAATTTTAGCAATTTTAGCTTCTTTCTGGCCTTTAACTTTCTTTAAAATTTCATCAACAACTTTCTTGTCAAAGATTTTATCTTTATTATGGCCAGCTTCAACTGCACTTCCCTTATAATCACCATCAAGTTTAATTAACCAAAAAGGTTCAGGAATGAAAGCTTGAATTTCTCGTTCTCGGTCTACTAACAATTTTAATGCTGGTCCTTGAACTCTACCAGCGGACATAACTTTAAACGCACCGGTAGATTTTACGGCTGCAGTTAGGGCTCTACTAAGATTAATTCCGTAAAACCAGTCTAACTTGTGTCTGGTTTCTCCGGCAAAAGCTTGACCCCAATCAAGATGTTTAAGTTTATTTTCGTAAGATTTTACCAAATCACCTTTTGTTAAAGTGGAAAACTTCATCCTGTTAGCGTCTTTCTTTTTACAAGCGAACCTAACAACATTATAACCAATAACTTCTCCCTCAACATCATAGTCGCAAGCTACAGTAAATTCGTCACACTTCTTTGACAACATAGAAATGGTATCAATGTAACCTTTAACATATTTAAGATCTTTATGAGACTTATAAGACGCGTCCCATTTAATTTCAAACACTGGATAAGTCCAACCTTTCTTCTCAGATTCAACTAACCCGTATAAATGTCCAACGGCAGAAGTAATGTAAATTAACTTTTTATTGTGAGTAACTTCGAAATAAGTTCCTGATTTGCTCTTCTTTTGCACAGGCGCTTTATCAGCTAGAGCAGCAGCAACTTTCCTTGCTGAACTGGGTTTCTCGGTGATTATAAGTTCTGTCATCGTTATATTAGAAAAAATAAGCTCTTTTAAAAATGTATGGGGTAAATGAATCTTTCTTCTACTTTTTTCAATAACTTCTATTCTTAGCCCATTCCTTCTCTTTCTTACCAGTAATATCACGCTGAGGGACGTTTCTCAATTTATTTTTTAAGAATTTAACTAGTTGATTAGACTTATCAATCAATCCATACTCAAAATATATTTTCTTATTACCGTTATAAAGTAAGGTATAACTAACACTATGATTACCATTATAATTATTATTCTTTTTAGTAAACTTAGTTATTTGTGAATACTTGACAGTTTTATCTTCCCTGAAAAGCAAATGCCGAGTAATCTCGTTTTCAGTAACCGTAACTATCTTTCTTCTTTTAGAGATTATTGCAATAAATAAAAAAATCATAAAAATGACTAAAGAAACTATTGTCCCCGTAGGGTCTTTTTTATAACTGAAAAGATTGATTCCTAAAATAATCAAACCAATAATAACAAAAAGAAATCTTGCAGCGTTAGGAATGTTAGTATAATAAGAACCCAAATACTGATTATAATCATTTTCTTTCAATTTTAACTTATTTTTAATTTTGTTAATAAATTCAGTAAAACTATCCTCAGTCTCTTTTTTATCAAGAATCATAACCGCTAAATTCCTGCCACTAAACTTCACTCGAAAACTTAATCCGGTTAAAAAATCATCTTCAGTAGCTGTAGTAAGACTATCTTCAAAAGAACTAATTTTAGAAAAAGAAATTTTTATGGTTTCTTTCTTCAATTTAAGAATAATTTCATTACTACTAATTTCAACAGTTCCTTTAAATCTACTTTTACCTTCAATAACATTAACTTTCATTTAATTTATGATAAACTTAAATGAATATAAAATTATCTGTCCAATTAACCAATTTCAGAGAAACCTTTATAAAACCAAGCAACAAATAAACAGAAACATGGGAAGAATTAAAACAAAACTGATTAAAAGGAAAACAAAAGAACTTATGAAAGTACACGGCGAGAAGTTTACTACTGATTTCACTAAAAATAAAGAACTTGCAGTAAAACATGTTCAAGTTGAAAGTAAAAAACTTAGAAATATTATTGCTGGTTACGCTACCAGATTAAAAAGACAAGAAAAGTAAAAAAATTACCTTTTCTTTCTCTTAACTATTTTCTTTTTCACAGCATTCTTCTTACCAACAGCAGCCCTAACAACTTTCTTCTTAGCACCAACAGCACTTTTCATAACATTCTTATGAGCACCAAGAGCAGTTTTAACAACTCGGTTAAGTTCTTTCTCCATCACTTTAGCAACCTTTTTCCCAGATCGTTCTGCTTCTGAATAAATATTTTTCACCAGTTTTTTACCCTCTTTAGGATCAACCAAACCTTTCTTAACCAAACCGTAAACAACTTTCTCTGAATGTTCACGAGCAAAAGCTGCTAAACCTACACCTAACAATAAACTTCTTTTCACAATATCTTGCTTTTTCATTTTCAACTTACCTCTTTTTTTTGTTCATTTTTATTCGTTCTTTTTAACCTTTACAAAAATTGTCCGCTGGACTAACCATAATCCTAATACGCCTGCTAAAGAAAATCCTGACCCGTACCAATAAGCACTTTGATCAGTTTGCATAATTAAAGCAGAAGCAACAATTAAAGCAGCAATAATAAAACCAAGCGAAATGTTCCCGGAAGAACGTTCAAGTTCAGTAGTAATATTTTTTAAATCAGTATCTTCCAAATCAATTTTTAACTTAAACTGTTTAGCTTTCTCCAAAATCTGTTTAGCAGTTTCAGGGAACGTTTCTGCCAAATGGGCATATTCAGAAAATTTTGTTTTTGTCCGGTCATAAACTTCACCAGCAATAAATTTTGGCGATACTATCTCTTTCAAAATTTTTTCTGTTTCTTTATACAACGGGAACGTAGGATCGAACCTTTTTGCCAACCCTTCAATAATAGCTACTGTTCTTCCATAAAGTACAAAATCAGCAGGGATTTCCATATGATGTTTATAGGCAGTGGTCAAAGTTTCCTTAATAAATTGACCAATCATAATATCTTGGGAAGAAGAATAATGTAACTGTTCAAAAATTTCCCGGACATCTTTCAAGTAGGCATCTCTGTTAATATCAGATTGAGGGTTAGTTCTCAGAACAACATCAACAGCTTTCTCCGGATCGTTTGTAATGAAAGTATAAAATAAATCTAAAGCGTACCTTCTAAGTTTCTTATCAAAATGACCCAGAATGCCAAAATCAATAAAAGCAAGCTGGCCATTTTTTAAAACTAAAATATTACCAGGATGAGGATCAGCATGGAAAAACCCGTCAACAAAAACCTGTTTAAGAATAACGTAATAACCGTTCTTGATAACTTTACGGACATTAATTTTTGCTTTCTTAATTTTTTCAACTTCATGTAACGGAATTCCTTCAATAAATTCCATGGTTAAAACTTTATCCGTAGTTAAATCAGAATAAATTTTTGGTATTTTTAACATTTTACTGCTTTTAAAATTGTCTGCCATTTTTTTTGCATAATGGGCTTCAATACCAAAATTGAACTCTTTGATGGTCCATTTTTCAAATTCATGGACAAGATTTTTTAAAGCGTACTCTTTAAATTCTGGAATATGATGTTCTAACATTTCAACAATCTTTTTCATTAACTCAATATCTTCCATCATTAATGTTTCAATTCCTGGACGTTGAACTTTTACAGCCACTGTTTGTTTACCGATTTTAGCTTTGTAAACTTGCGCAATAGAAGCGGAAGCGAGAGGTGTTTTTGGAAAAGAAGTAAATATTTTCTCTAACGGTTTACCCAACTCTTGTTCAATAATCTTTTTTGCTTCTTTATAAGAAAATGGTGGAACGTTATCCTGCATTTTTTCAAATTCAATCATAAACTCATCAGGAACTAAATCTGAACGTAAAGATAATAATTGACCAAGTTTAACAAAAGTAGGACCTAACTTTTCAAAAGCTTGCCTTAGCCTCACGGGATGGTCAGTTTTTTTTTCAAAAGCAATCTTTGCTTTAATTCGTTTATGAAAAGGTAAATGACGGTGCAACTTTATTTTAGAAATTAAGAAACCGAACTCTTCTTCTAAGAAAACGTGCAGAATTTGTTCTAACCTTTTTCTGTGCAAGCGATTTTTGATAAGTTCATATAAAGTCATGATCTGCCTCTTTTATTTACTTATTAAGTATAAAATGTTTTTAAATGTTCTTGTTTTAGATGCTTGTTTCAGATGATTATTTTATCAAATTTTTTTCATTACTTCTTTAACTTCTTGAACACTTTTAGACCGACTGATTTTATCTCTGAACATTCCCGCATTCTTGATCCCTTTAGTAAAAGATTGGGCATGAAACTTAATATGTAAGATGTCAATGTTATATTTCTCTGCCAATTCTAAATATGCAAAAAAATCTTTAACCTGTTGATCTTTATCTCGTTCAGAATATTTTCCTGTCTGATTATAATCATCAATTTGTTTGAACAAATAGGGATTGCCCATTGTTCCTCTACCAATCATAACGTAATCGCAATTAGTTTCTTTTTTCATTCTTAAATAATCTTCAACAGTTTTTACATCACCGTTTCCCGCTACGGGAATAGAAACAGCATCTTTAACTTTTTTTATCCAGGTCCAATCAGCTTTACCGGTATAACCTTGTTTCTGTGTTCTGGCATGGATAGCAACCATACTTGCCCCTGCTTCCTCACACAATTTAGCAATTTTAACAACGTTAATACTACTTTTACGAATTCCTAACCTCAATTTACAAGTTACTGGAATATTTACAGCTTCAACAACAGCTTTAACAATTTCTTTAAGTTTGTTCGGCCGTTCTAATAAAGCAGAACCTGAACCTTGCTTAATGATTTTCGCAGCAGGACAACCAAAATTTAAATCTATAATCTCACACTTATCTTCACAATATTTTGCTGCTTTGACTAAATTTTCAACATTTTGGCCAAAAAGTTGAATCACTCTCGGTTTTTCTTCTTCAGCAACATCAATCAGTCTTAAAGTTGCTTTGTTGTTCCTTGCTAAAGCATTAGCAGAAATCATTTCCGTAACTGTAAGAGCAGCACCGTACTTCTTAGACAAAATTCTGAACGCTACATCTGTAACGCCGGCCATTGGTGCTAGGATTGTGTCTGATTTAAGTTTTGGAAATGTCATTTTATTAATAATTCCCGTTAATTTTATAAATATACTGCCATTTTTAATACTTGGTATTTGAGCGTGTTCTTAAAAAAATGTTAACTTCAGTAATAATTCCAGCACATAATGAAGAAAATTATATTCAAGCTACTCTGGAGTCTTATAAAAAACAAATTGTTGGTTATGATTCATTTGAAACAATTGTTGTTGCTAATGGTTGTAACCCTGATGATGATACAGCAAGTATAGCAGAAGATTTGGGTGCTAAAGTAGTTGAATTAAAAGCAGCTAACGTTTCTCAGGCTAGAAACGAAGGAGTAAAACAATCTTCTGGAGATTTATTGGTTTTTAATGATGCAGATACTTTAGTAGCAACAAATTATTTAACAGCAATTCAAGAAGCTACTAGTAAAAGTTATGATATGGGTTGTGCTTTATTCAAACCAGAAAACTTTCATCCGATTTCTATCCTATATTCAATTCTTACTTGGGGAAGCGGTTATATTTTAAGAGATGCTGGAGGAAATATGTTTACTCGCAGGAACTTGTTCGACAAAGTTGATGGATTTGATCCAAAACTTAAAATTGGTGAAGACACAGACTTAAGTCGAAGAATGAAAGCTGCTGGTGGTAAGTATAAATTTTTACATTCTACCCATATTAAAACTTCAATGAGAAAGTTTGAAGAGAATGGATATTTTAATGAACTGTTTATGAATCAAATTTCACCTTATCTTAAAGGAATGTTTTCTAAGAAGTAAAACGAATTTAGCCCTAAAACTTTATAAATACTATCCTTTTCTAATCTTATACATGGCTAAAAAGAAAAAAGTAGAAGAAACTACTCCAAAAGTTACGAAAGAAAAGAAAGTTACTAAAAAGAAAACTTCTTCTAAAAAGACAGAAGCAATTCAACCAGAACTTAATTTAGCTTTAGTTGGCCATGTTGACCACGGTAAAACTACTTTAACAGAAAGGTTATCTGGAAAGTGGACAGATACCCATTCTGAAGAATTGAAGAAAGGCATTACAATCAGGTTAGGTTATGCTGACTTTTCAATTTATTATTGTAAAAAGTGTGATTATCATACTTCAAAAGAAAAATGTATTAAATGTAACGGAGAAACAGCGTTTCAAAGAAAAATTTCTTTAGTTGATGCACCTGGCCACGAATCTTTAATGGCAACAATGCTTTCAGGAGCAGCAATTGTTGACGGAGCAATCTTAATGGTTGCAGCTAACGAAAAATGTCCTCAACCGCAAACAAAAGAACATTTAATGGCATTACAAATTTCCGGTGCAAAAAATATTATCATTATCCAAAATAAAATAGATTTAGTTTCTCACGAAGAAGCACTTAAAAATTATCAACAAATTAAAGATTTCTTGGCTGAAACTGATTATAAAGATGCGCCAATAATTCCTATGTCTGCCCGAGCTAACGTTAACGTTGATGTTTTAATTAAAGCAATTCAAGAATTCATTTCTACTCCAAAACGAGATTTGAAAGCTGATCCATTAATGTTAGTAGCAAGATCTTTTGACATTAATAAGCCAGGTAGCGGACCAGAAAAACTGGTTGGCGGAGTATTAGGAGGTACTGTTAAACAGGGCAAATTTAAACTTGGCCAAGAAGTAGAAATAATTCCTGGTTATGTCGTTGAAGAAAGGAACAAGAAAGTTTGGAAACCGTTAAAAGCTAAAATAACTCAAATATTTTCTGGTGGAGTTCCAGTAGAAGAAATTGGACCTGGCGGAAGTATGGCAATATCCACTCCACTTGACCCTACCATTGTTAAATCAGACAAATTATCAGGATCGTTAGTCGGCTTACCAGGAAAAATGCCAACACTTCATAACGAACTTATCCTTGAAACTCATCTGTTAAAAAGGGTTGTTGGAACAAAAGAAGAAACTGAAGTTAAACCTTTAGCAAAAAAAGAAATTTTAATGCTTAACGTAAATTCTGCAGCTACCGTAGGAGTTATTACTGATGCTAGTAAAAAGAATACCACTTGTGTTTTAAAGAAACCTGTTGGCGTGAACAAAGGCGACAAAATCACTATTTCTCGAAGAGTCGGTGACAGATTCAGGTTAATTGGTTATGGTATCCTGAAGTAAAATGAACTTTGAAACTGATTATTTGAAAGCAAGAAAATATTTTGAAATTGGTAAAGAAAAATTCTTGTTCCCTCAAACGGCACAACACGCTTGGTCAGGACTGGCACAGATGGTTGATGGTTATCTGAATGAAAAAATCATGATTAATTCTGAAGAGTATGCTGATGATTTATTAGGAAGATGTCACCAACTGTATCAAGATCTTGATTCACAAGAAAGTTTATTAAAACGAGTAGGGAAAACTTTTGCTTACTTTACTTTAGATTTAGGACTAACTGTAACCATAAAAACCACAAATTCCGTTTTAAGCAAGATAGAAAAATTAGTTATTAAAGAAAAAGATGATAACTTTGATAATTCATCTGAAAATAATGTGATTAGTATTTGGCGATAATTTTATTAACTATTAATTCTTACTTAAATATAAAGAGGTGTACATTATGGTTAGAGTAATATCTTATAATATTGAATATTGTGAAGGGATTCCCGGAAAATGGTACCAATACTTAAAAGTCTGGAAAATATTTTTCCCGCCAAAAAATCTTGATCAACAGATGATTAAAACATTAAAAAAGTTAAAACCTGACATTCTAACTTTGATTGAAGTTGATACTGGTTCTTTCCGAAGCAGAGGTAAAGATGAAGTAAAATATTTTGAAAAAGAAATGGGGATGAAATCTTTTGTTGAAAAAGTTAAATACCCGCTTACAGGTTGGTTAAAATTATTTCATCATGCCCCAATCTTAAACAAACAAGCTAACGCCATCATTTCTAAGTACAAAATTGTTGATGTGAAATATCATGTTTTCCATGAAGGTACAAAAAGAATGATCATTGAAGCTACGGTTAAATGTCCACAGAAAGTAACTTTACTCGCTGCGCATTTAGCTCTAGGTGGTAAAACTCGTGCTAAACAGATTGATGAACTTGTCGGAATTGTTAACAAGATTAAAAATCCGGTAATTTTAATGGGAGATTTTAACACGTTTCACGGAGTTGAAGAAATAAAAAATATCTTAACAAAAACTCATCTTAAAGACATGATTAAGTTGGATAAAGAGTCTGTCCCGTTTACTGAACCTGCCTGGCATCCAAGTAAAAGGTTAGATTATATTTTAACTTCTTCCCAGCTTAATGTTAAGAAATATTCGATCTTACACTTTAACTTTTCTGACCATTTACCGATAATGATTGATTTTGAGTTTAAGAAAAAGTAGTTTAAACTTTATTTTTCTTTCTTTTCTTTCTTCTTTTTAATTCCTAACCCTTCTTCAATGTATGCAACATCTTTTTTAACAATTTTAACATCTTTCTCTAAAACTTTTAATTCTTTGAACAAGAATTTTTTAATTGGTTCTCTAAACACTGCTATTAAGATTAATACTAAAGTTAAGATTAAAACAATTGCAGTCTTGAAAGTAAATCCCAGGTACAAATCTTCACCTAAAGAGTTAACGATTAAAAATCGTGGGATGTGTCCAGCAACGACTAAAAGTAAGAATATCCTGTACCGCATTTTTGTTAATCCTAAAAGGGCACTGACACAATCGCTAGGAAAGATTGGGACAACGTAAGAAATGAAAGCAATTAACCAACCACGTTTTTTAAAAATGTGATGAAAATGATCAATGTGATGTTTGTCTACTAACTTTGCTAATAACGGTTGACCGTAAGTCCTAACCAATAAAAAAGATATTGATGATCCGATTAGTACTGCAATTAAAGCTAGAACACTTCCTATAACTGTACCGTAAAGGTATCCACCGGCTAAAATTATTGGCGTACTAGGAATTGGTAATGGTATTGCTGCTAATAAAAGTAAAATAAATATTGGATAACTAAAAATCCCGAACCCGAGAAGGTATTCCCTCACAAAAGTTGGTGAAGCGAAATCTTTTAAGTTTGGAAAAAAGTATGATAAAGCAAAAAATAGGATGATGAACAAGATTAAAATCCCATAACTAAGATACCTATGTTTTTGTTTCACGGGTTTAAGTAAAATTCAAGGGTATTTATTACTTTCTAAAATTTAAGGGAGAGAAAATTAAAAATTAAGAATATAAGTTTTTTATTCGAAAAGATTATATAATCTGTTTTTTTAATGTTATAACATGTTTGACAATTATAAAAAGAAAAAGCGAAAATTAAATTTACTTATAACTATTGATAGATTAATTGAATCTATTGAATATTGTTGGGAATACGCTTGTTCTAATAATGATTCTGGTGAAACTTTAAGTAAAAATGTTAAATCTGATCTTGATTCAATCATTAAAAATATTGATAATGTTTTAATTAATGCTAATAAGTACGAACAATTAGCTCAAAATAAGACAGAAATCCTAAATCAATTAAGAATAGATTTAAAGACATTAGAACAAGAAACTTCAAATAATTCTTTAAAAAAAATAATTAAATTTAAAGATACTCTTAAAGAATACAAAAATAAATTTTAATAATATTATTCTAGCTTTTCTAATTAAACATTTATCATCACGCTGAAATAATCAATAAAATATATAAACCCTAAAAATATACCTAGTAAGATGAACAAAATAATTTTAGCATTATTGTTTGCCGGGTTTGGTGCTCAGATAGTTAAATTAATTGGACTTTGGTTCAAACATAAGAGTTTAAGTTGGAGTGATTTAATCGTAACCGGTGGAATGCCAAGTTCACATTCAGCGTTTGTAGTTTCTTTAGTAACTATAATTTATTTGGTAGAAGGAACATCTACAGCTTTCGCGATTAGTTTAGTTCTAGCAATGATCGCTATTAGAGACGCTTTTGGAGTTCGTCGGACTGCTGGTGAAGAGGGTATAGTTATCAACCAAATCATGAAAAAGTTAAAAATTAAGAAAAAAACTCATTTTGTAATGGGCCACACCCCGTTACAAGTTACAGTCGGTTCTATTATCGGTTTTCTGGTAAGTATTGGCGTTTATTATTTGTTATAAGATTTTACTTTCTTTAACCTTCTCTTTCAACCCTTCTGGATAAACTAATAATCCATCCAATTCTTCAACAGATAACCATTCAAATATATACTGATTTTCTGCAGATTGTCTTTCCAATTCTGGACCGCCTAACTTTAATTCTCCTCTAAAACTTTTTACTAAGAAATAATAAGCGTATCTCTTTTCGCCCTTAACTTCTTCCGGCATTTCAAAAAGTAATCGGTCAATCTCAATATTAAAATTAGTTTCTTCTTTAGCTTCTCTTATCGCTGCTTGTTCCGAAGTTTCATTGAGTTCAATCGCACCGCCGGGAAGAACATAATATTCTCTTCCGTACTTAATTCTGTGAATAAAAAGTATTTTATTATTTTTTACAATTATTACTCTTGCAGCTGTTCTCATTATTCATACTCGCACATTGATCAGATTCCCACTTTCGTACTTCTTCAATCCTTTCCTGAACACATAGATAGCAACTGTAAAAAATATTATTGCTACTAAAATGCTTAACCCTAACCATTGCCAACTAAAATTTTTCAATAGTTCTACAGGAATTCCACCAATAAAACCGGCTGGGATAATTGTTAATATTAAAACCCTTACAAACCCTTTAAAGATTGGTAAAGGATAAATAGCAAAAGAAAGCATCCCAAAATTTAACGTTCTCGCAGTTTCTTCAGCGTTACCCCAGTAAAAAGCTAGAGAACCAACAATCACTGCAAAACTGATCGAAATTACTGCAGCAATAGTAATTAAAAGTAAAAATAACGGCCATTGCCAAATGCTGAACGAGATTATCCCCAATACTAAACCAAAAATTGCATCACCAAAAGAAAAAGCGCTAGATCTACTAATTAAAAGATGAAACAGTTCACTTTTTGGTAAACCTAAATAAAAGTCTAATTTCCCTTCAGCAATAATGTTAGCAATATTGTGATGGTTACCGAAAAGGAAACCTGAAAATCCGTACGAAAAAGTTACCACGGCATACAACATTAACAATTCTTTCAATTGCCAACCATTAACAACATTAAACCTACTAAAAAAAATCCACCAGAACAAAATCCAAATGGCATCGTTAAGCATCATTGTTATTGATTGCAAAACAAAATTGAACCGGTATTCCATGGCACTAGCTAAAGCAATCTTCATGTACTCTTTAAGTAAGATTAAATTATTTTTAATTCCCATCTTTAGCCACCGTTAATACTAATTTTTTCAATACAGATTCTATAAACAAGAGCAATAGTAATAATAAAAATCACAATCCAAAATAACTGGTTCATGATAACATTAACAAAGTCTGACCAGTTAAACATCACCCATAACTTTGCGGGATGATAAGCAACATAACTGAATGGTAAAACTCTACTAAAATCACCTAACCATTGTGGGAAAAGTTCTAACGGTAATAACATTCCGCCCAAAACAAAAACAAATTTTTGATAAATGAAATGTAATGCCCGAGCATCTTCTAACCAGAACGCGAAAATTCCTAGCAGGGCCATCATTAAAAAATTTATTGTTAAAGCAAACAGAACAGTAAGTAAAATTAGAGGTAAATGAACCAGCTGGACATTTATCCCGCCAACAAAAATTAAAGTAATAATAGCACCAATAGTAAAAGTCATGATGAAACGCAAAAAAGTGTTTCCGAACCCAGATGCGTACTTAAAAACAATAAAATTATAGGGCTTATTTAAACTTTGAGCAATGTTCCCTGAACGAATTTCCTCGCCAATTTCTTCTAATAACTTACCTTGACTAGTAACAATAGATTCTGTCATTACCAAATACCAAACCATCATGTTAATTGTAAAACCGTCAATTAATGAAGTACTATCTCCATAAACTACTTTCCACAAATTGATGAAAATGAAAATAATTAAACCGATAAAAAGTGATTTAGCTAAAAAGTCCATTAAATAAACAAGACTGTTAGATAAACTAATTTTTCCAACTTCAACATATTTGTTAAATCCCAAAATTAAACCTCTTTTTTGAAAATTTGTTCAATAATCTCTTCTATTGGTGGATCAAGAATAGTAATGTCATTAACTTTATGTTTAGAAAGAATTTTTTTTATTACTTCTCTTACTGGATATTTGGCAGTGTCAACTTCAATTGCATGTTTATATGCACCTCGATAAAGCTGTTTAACATTCTTGATACCTAAATTATCAACTTTTTCTTCAAGAACAACCACAATCCTTTTACGAGTTAAATGTTCTGCCCTGATTTTTTTTGTAGGACCGTCATAAACAATTTTTCCATGATTAATAATAATTAACCGTTTACATAAACTTTCTACGTCTTCCATATCGTGCGATGTTAAAATAACCGTAATTCCTTCTTCCTTGTTTAATTTCCTGATCAGTTCACGCATTTTTTTCTTAACAACAATGTCTAATCCGATTGTTGGCTCGTCAAGAAATAAAACTTTTGGCTGGTGTAATAAAGAAGCAATCAGTTCACATCTCATTCTCTGCCCAAGAGATAATTTTCTTACTGGTTGATTGATAAAACTTTTAACATCAAAAAGTTCAACTAACCGGTTTAACCTTTTTTGATAAGTTTTCTCGTCAAGTTCATAAATTTTAGAAAACAAATTAAACGTGTCAATTGCAGGAAGATGATACCATAACTGCGGTTTCTGACCAAACACTGAACCAATCTTGAAAGCTAACTTTTTCCTTTCTTTCTGTGGATTATAATTAAGAACAGAAATTTTTCCTTCCGTGGGAAATAATATTCCAGTCATCATTTTAATAGCTGTACTCTTACCGGCACCGTTCGGGCCAATGAATCCAACCATCTCTCCCTTTTTAAGATTAAAAGAAACTTCATTTACCGCTTTAAGAGATTTGTATTGTGGTTTGAAAACACTTTTCAAACTACCTCTCAGGCCAGCTTCTTTCTGTTTAGCTTTAAACTCTTTAGTAAGATTATTAACTTTAATTACATCTACCATTCAAAAAAAGAATATAATGAAATATATAAAACCTTCTCTTACAACCGACCGCCGGCTTGTAAACTCCATAACCTTCTGTACAATCCGCCACGTTTATTAGTCAACTGTTTATGAGTGCCAGTTTCAACAATTTTACCTTTCTGGATAACTACAATCGTGTTTGCTTTCATAATTGTAGAAAGCCGGTGCGCAATCATGATTGTTGTCCGGCCTTTCATCAACTTTTCTAAATCTTTTTGAATTTCTCGTTCAGTTTCCGAATCAAGGGCGGAAGTAGCTTCATCTAAAATTAAGATTTTCTTATCAGCTAATAAAGCTCGAGCAATAGAAACACGTTGTTTCTCACCACCAGAAAGTTTTACTCCTCTTTCGCCAACAATAGTTTTTTCTTTTTTTGGTAAAGCAGTAATGAACTTGTCAAGTTGGGCAAACTTGATTGCTTTCCAAACTTGTTTTTTACTAGCTTGTGGATTAGCATAAGAAATATTGAACCAGATAGTATTATCGAACAAGATTGGTTCTTGAGGAACAACACTCATACTATTGTGTAAAGATTCTTGCGTAATTTGACTAATGTCCTGCCCATCAATCAAAATTTGACCCTGGTCAATATCAAAAAGTCGATAAAGTAATTTTATCATGGTGGTTTTTCCACCACCGGAAGGGCCAACAAAAGCAACCTTTTGGTTCTGTCGAATATTTAAATCAAAATTTTTGATAACTTTTCTCTGTTTAGACTGCTGTTGCTGATTTAACGGATAAGAAAAATATACATTCTTAAATTTAACTTTTCCATCTTTTACTTTTAAATCTTTAGCGTTAGGTGCATCAACAACTTCGTTCTTTTCTTTAAATGTTTCAAACAAAGCGGAAACGTCAACGTTACATCTCACAAAATGTCGATACCCGTGCAAGAAACCGAAAAGTTGTGGTACTAATTTCCAAACTGCAGAAAAAATTAATGTGATTGTTCCTAAAGTCATTTCACCAGAAATGAAACTTTTAAAACTGAAATAAAACATCAAAGCGGTACCAATAGTAATGATAAAATTTTGAATACTAATGTAATACGAAAAAATGTCCCAGAACTTAATTCTTGCATCTTTTAACCGGTTTGAAAGTAACGCAAAATAACCTTGCGTTCGTTTCTCTTTACCAAAATATTTTACAGTTTCAATGTTCATGTAAACATCGCTAATATTTTGTTTAAGAATATCTTCCCGATAATTAGCTTCATTTTGCGGTACCCTTTGTTTATTAGTAATAATTATTCCTGAACTGATAAAAGCTGTAATCATTAAAAACATAACTAATGCAGTAGTAAAATCAAAATAAACAATTATTCCCAACGATAAAACTATTCGGAAAAATACACCAAGGAAATTGAATGCAATTGAGTCTAATAAACCTTCAATTTTTCCTACTCCTCTGGTAAATTGAGAAATCATTGATCCGGTTTTCTTGTTCAAATGATAACGGTAAGACAGATTTAAAACGTGCCAGAATGAACTTTTTTCGATATCGTTCATTAACCTTCCTTCTAAACGGTTAAACAATTTTACTCTTGCAAACCACAATGCTGCCCCAACAAAACCACGGACAAAAATGAATACCCCCAGAATAATAAGAAGATAAGAAATAAATCCGTCCATAGTGACTGTTCCACTAGAATATTCAGTAGCTTTATCTACTAAAAACTTGAAAATGAAATTATCAAAGAAACTGGTTAATTCTAAAGCTAGAGCGATTAAAATGATTACAAATACTAACCATTTATACTTACGTAAATAACTCCAAAGTGTTTTCAGATTATACTTTGTGTTAACTTCGTACTTCTTTAAATCGTATCCTCTAACCATTATGTTTCTAAATAGATGATAATATATAAATTTAAGTATTAATGAAGTATATATTTCTAAAGAATTTCTTTTTTCCGGTCTTTCATTAACTGTTTATAGAACTGTTCAATTTTTTTAATGTATATAATTATTTCGGGAAAATTATTTATATAAAACCAACTTTTATGAAAAAATATGATTACTATTGCAGAAATGAAAGCACTTGAACATCAAGCAGTCCAGCAAGGTATTTCCCTACAAGAATTAATGGAAAATGCTGGTAAAGCAGTTTTTGATGTAATTAATGAGAAATATGAGTTAGATAATGAAAAGATAGTAATCTTTGCCGGCCAGGGTAACAACGGTGGTGATGGTTTTGTTACCGCTAGACATTTCTATAAAGAAGGCTACCAAGTGATCGTTATTTTTTTTGGAGACCAATGGAAATTAAGTGAAGAAGCAAAAGTTAACTATGATAAAATTAAAAGTAAAGTTACAGTAATTGAAGTTAAAGAAAAAGAAGATTTGAAACAGTTTCGTTTTCAAGAAAGCCTAGATTTCATTTTTATTGACGCTTTGTTAGGCATGGGAATAAAAGACGAAATTAGAGACCCAATAAATTTTGCTATTGATTATTTTAATTCTCAAAAGGGGTTAAAAGTAGCTGTGGACCTTCCTTCAGGGATGGATGGAGACACAGGAGAGGGAGAACAAGTTTGTCAGGCTGATTTAATTGTTTGTTTCCATGACATTAAAAAAGGTTTAGAGAAATTTAAGGATCAAACAGTAATTGTTGATATTGGCATTCCTGATAGCGATGTTAAAATCAGCAGTGCTAAGTAGTATTCTTTCATAACTTTTATAAGAGATTTAAGCTTAAAGTAAGCTATGGGTGGTTCTAGAATAGAATGGATTGCAACACAAGTTGAAACTGGCGATTGTCTTAAATTATTTTCTGAAAATAATGAATACGTTTTGTATTGCCATAACAAAAACAAACAAAAATTAACTTTATCTTCTAAAAAGCCAACAAGTATTTCCAACGCTTTAGTTCAACAGGCAAGCGTTTATCTTAACAACAAAAAACTTTTCAATGAAGGCTTATTAGAATATAAAATAATTTCAAAAACTGACCAAACATTAGATATAAATAAACAATTAGACCTTAATAATCTTGAACAAGAACTGAATAGTGGAGATTTAGTGGAAATAATTACCGAACAAAACAGTTATGTGTTCCATTACTGGTACAATGATGCTCAAACCTTACCGTTATTTTCTGATAACTTAGTACTTGACAATATTAATAGAAGTAAAAAAACGTTTATTTTTTCTAGCCTCAAGCCCGGAAGACAAGATTATCTTGCCAGGGGAAACCTTTTGGCACAATACGTTGGCATTTTACCTGAAGAGGAATTATTATTCCAAGAACATATTAAAGCAATGCACCAAATTTTATCAAAATAAAAATTCATTTTCCTTTTTAGTTCGATAAATAATTATTTTTGTCTCTTTTCTAAGGTGAGGATAAAACCTTCCCAATTCAGATAAATGGTTAATAGTAAAATTGAACCAGATGATATTAACTCTCTTTTTCTTGTTAAGAACAAAAATTAATTTTAATAACCGTAAAAGAATTTTACTCTCTTTATTTTTGTTCCAATATAAAGTTCTAGTAATTGATAATCTTAAATCTTTAGCAGTAATAATAATTGAAATGAACGGTTTGATTACACTAGCCATTATTTCGTTAACTACCCAACTTTCTTGTTCAGTTTCTAATTTTGCAATTATCTTATCCAAATAAATAAAAATGTGTTTTTCAATTTCTGAAATGAACATTTTCTTGATAGTAGTTTTACGTTCTAAAGAATTTTTTAAATAAAGTATCTTTTGCCTCATTTCAAAAATCAGTTCAGTATAACCTTGGATAGTAGAATTAGAAATTACTAATAAATCTTTTTCTAAAGAATCCAAATAATAAAACAAATATTTCCGTAAATCATTTTCACTTGAAGTACTCATTTTGACAATTTTCTTTTCAACTTCTAATACTAAAACACGTAAAGGTAACAATTCTTGATTGTAAAAAATAAAAATAGTGTTATGAAGTTCAATCACGCCCTGTTTAGTTCTCGTCTCTTTGATTTGTTTAAAAATTAAATTTAATTTTTCTTTAATCCTGATTTTATAATTATCAATCTCATTTAAAGCATCTTCAATAAACTTTTTCTCATTATCAATTAATGAAGTTAATGTCAAAGCATGTTTTAATTTTGTTTCAATTACTGATAAAATCTTATCTAAATCCACTGCAAATTTCTGTTCCAAATCTCGTTCAATCAAAAGAGTCTTAGTAACTTGCTCAATCCTTTGCATTAGAACTGCTTCACCCAACTCAGTATCTCTAGTTGTTGCTCTTGATCCAGAAACTTCTCCAAATTTATCCAAAAGTAACTTTAATTGTTTCAACTCTTTTTCAAGAACTTTAAGAACATCGGTTTCTAAAGAGATGATCTTTACTGCTTTATGTAATGATTTGTAAATTTGTTTATTTTCTGCTACTTCTTGTAATTTCTGACTTTTATTCCTAGGAGTAACTTTTATTTCTCTTGTAACATCTAATCTTGCACTCTCTTCCATTATTGTTAAAGGATACTTTTATGTTTTAAATAGGTTTCTCTTACTTTAAAAAATATAACTTTTAAACAACAATAAATTATATATACTTTCTATCAATCTTTTAATTAAGATGACACTTAAAGAATTAATTAATTCAAAAGAGAAGTTAGGAGAAAATCAATATTTCCTTAATACTGGAAAAGGTTACGGCATTGCTTTAGAAAGGTTTGAAACATTCCATAAAGAAGATTTTAAGTATCTATTTGTTAGTAATCTTAATGCAGGAGCCAGTGTTAGGATTAGTTGCGGTTCAAATAATGCGCATTTATTATCTAATGGTAAGAGAGATAACTTTTCTATGCAATTTGATTACCAATTAAGAGAATTAAAAAACAAGCTACCAAATCCCATGAAAAATATTGAAACACAAACTAAAAACACTTATGAAAAAATTATTTCTCAATTAGATATTCAACCTGTTAAAAGTAGACCTTACGTTATGTTAGCATGTGGTATTGTTAATTCTATCATTTCTCCAATTACGGTGCCAACAGCTAAATTAACTGTGCTTGGTAAACGTTTGTTAAATAAGAAAGAACACACAGACCAATATTTGGTATTTAGTGCTTTAGTGTCAGGCATCCCTACAGTTATTGAAGCTTCAAAAATGATGTTTAATCCGCCAATAACTCATTACAAATTAAAAAATACTAATATTTTTGTTCCATTCTCAGACCATGAAAAGCCAGACTCTAATCTAATTGCTATTGGTTTTAGTTTTAACATGTATGATGATTTAAGTAACATTGAACCACCCGGAAAACCAATTTTATTTTTGGAAAATGAATTAATGGTTAATCATGAAGGGTTTGTGGAGAAATCGTTAAGTCAATTCTATGCTGCAAAAAATTACTTACAAGTTGACCCTGAACTAAGAGAGAAGCTATTACAAGCAAATGAACAAAAAAAGAATTTGTTTAATGGTTTAAGAAAGTTCCGTGAAGAAGCTACCCCTGAACAATTGGAAGAACTTGTTAAAGAGTTTAGAGTTCATACATAGAACATTTTCTTAAAAAAACAATAAATCTTAAAAACAAACTTGAAATCTAACATTTAAAATGATTGTAGGTATAGTAGGAAAAGCAAATGTCGGAAAAAGTACGTTCTTTAAAGCAGCCACGCTGGCAGAAGTAGAAATTGCTAATTATCCGTTCGCAACTATTAAACCTAACGAGGGAGTTGGTTATGTTAAAATTATTGATCCTGCAAAAGATTTTGGGAAAGTTTCTAATCCTCGGAACGGGTTTATTTTGAAAGATTACCGGTTTGTTCCCGTGCAAGCGATTGATGTAGCAGGCCTTGTTCCTGGAGCGCATGAAGGTAAAGGGATGGGTAACCAGTTTCTTGACGATTTAAGACAAGCCGACGTTTTAATCCACGTTATAGATGTTGCCGGTACGACTAACGAGAAAGGCGAATCAATCACTCCTGGAAGTTATGACCCTGCAAACGATGTAAAATTTTTAGAAGTTGAACTGGACATGTGGTATTTAGGAATTCTAAAAAAAGGGTGGGAAAAGTTTGCTCGAACAGTTGTTCAAGAAAAAGCAGAAATTCATCTGGCTTTAGGTAAACAGTTGTCAGGCTTAAAAGTTACTGAAGATATGGTTGAACATGCAATTAAAGAACTTGGATTAAATAAAGACAAGCCTAATTCCTGGACAGAAGATGATTTGAAACAAATCGCAGTAGTTTTACGTAAAAAAACTAAACCTATGATTATTGCCTGTAACAAAATTGACGTTCCCGGTGCAAAAGAAAATTTTGATAAATTGAAAGAACAGTTTCCTGACCATTTGTTTGTTGCCTGTTCAGCTGAATCTGAACTGGCTTTAAGAGAAGCCGGTAAAGCCGAACTGATTGATTACATTCCTGGTGAGAAAGAGTTTACAATTACAGATAAAGGAGAAAATTCTCTTAACGATAAACAAAAACAAGCATTACAGTTTATTAAAGAAAACATTTTAGAAAAATTTTCAGCAACTGGAGTGCAACAAACTTTAGACCGGGCCGTGTTTGAACTACTTGATTATATTGCTATTTTTCCTGGCGGAGTAAGTAAGTTAGAAGATTCTGACGGTAATGTTATCCCGGACTGTTTCTTAATGCCAAACGGTACTACTGCGTTGGACTTTGCCTACAAGTTACATACAGATTTTGGTAAGAAATTCATCTGTGCAAAAGACGTTAGGACAAAGATGACTGTTGGGAAAGAACATCTTTTGAAACATATGGACATTGTTGAAATTGTTGCTGGAAGATAGAATATTAAACATTTTTCTGAATAACACCCTAAAACTTATATTTCCTAATACAGAAATTCTTAAATACCCTTCTAATTAATTCTATATTATGGGATTATTGATTAAGATTTTAGAAAAATTAGGTTTTATAAAAATGGAATCGTCTACTTCTAAAATAGAAACTGTCCATGTGAACGACCTTCCTGATTGGGTAGAATTAAGAATTGAAGAAATTGTTTCTAAAAATAAACTTGACGAAAAACTTATCAATTATACTAATAAATTAAAAGATAAACGTTGGTTACTAGAATGCAAAATTGAAGATTGGGAAAAGAAAATCAATTCTCTCGGCCTAAGTTACAAAACTGGTGAAATAAGTACTATTTTTTCTGAAACAATAAAATTTTTGGACTTATTAACTTTCCCTGAAGAACTTAAAATAGAAACAGTTATTGAACTTAACGAAAAAATTGAAACCGAACTTAACAAAATTCAAGAACAGATAGAAAAAAGTACATTTTCTCATAATTATTCATTCATTTTAACTAAAGATGAAAAAGAATTAGCGATTAACCCTTTACTTAAAGAGTTCATTGAACTTAACCATGCCAAGAAAATTTTTCAAGAAGAAATTGTTAAAAGCGGTTATCAAAGAATGATTTCGTTAAGAGTAAAATCATCCCAACTTGAAGAATATCGAGCAAAGATAAAAAAACTTCACGAAAACCTAACAATAAAGTCTGAGAGGTTAAATTCAACAAAAAATAAACAAGAAGAAAAGGAAAACGAACTTCAACAATTTAAAGAAAATTCTGATTATTCAACAATTGAAGAGATTGAATTGAAACAAAAAAAGTTATTAACAGAACTTGAAGAAAACGATGATCGAGTTTATTTATTCTTTTCAAAAATCAAACCAGTATTAAAAGAATATTCTAAAATTCATCCTGAAAATCAACTTGTCCACAACTATTTTGAAAACACAATGAACATTTTTTACCAAGATGAACCGTTAGTTATTGTTAAAATTCTTGAAGAACTAAAAAGTGCGCTTGTAATTGGAAAAATTGAATTTGACCCTGAACAAAAAAATATGATTTTTAAACTGATTGAAAAAGCTGGTTCTGGATATTTAAAAGAATTACAAGATAACCATTTTAAATTGTCTAAAGAGCAGGAAGAGTTAAGATTAAAACTGGAAAATAAAGACTCATCGCAAAAAATTGAAGAGATTAAATATCGTCTGGATCATTATAATGAACTGGTAAACAAGTTATCTGAAGAAATGAAAGATGTTGAAGAAGAATTGAACGATAACAACATTGTTAAAAAAAGAGAAATTGACTTTTTTATAAATTTGGTCAAAGTGGTTCTAGACAAAGATATGGAAATTAAATTTTAAATATTAAACATTAATCAAATAACCCTGATTAACCTTGCTTTTTTTCTAAACTTTTGATAATTTTTTTCTAAAGCTGTAATTCCAACCAATTTGTTTCCAGCAAGGAACGTTAAAGTTGCACCGCCACCAGTAGAAAGGTGAGTGAAATTATGGGCAAGATGAAACTTGTTTACTGCTTCAGCAGTTTCTCCACCACCACAAATTTTTACTGATTCCAACTTTCCTAAAAATCTGCCAACAGCTTTAGTAGAAAATGCGTACTTTGCCCATTCAAAATAACCTAAAGGACCGTTCCAAACAATAGTATTAGCTTTACTAAGCTGCTTTTTGAAAAGTTCAACAGTTCTCGGCCCAAGATCAAGTGCAATTTGATTATTTTTAATTTGATTATAATTAACAATTTTACTTTTAGCTTGAGGAGAAAATTTTTCACTGACAATAAAATCTAATGGTAAAATTATTTTTTTTGCTGACCATTTTTTTAACAACTTTTTTGCTGAACTAACAGAATTAGAATCAACTTTTGACATACCTACTTTAATACCCTTAGCTTTCAAAAACGAAAATGCTAAAGCTCCACCGATAAGAATCTGATCAGTTTTTCTTAAAATCTTTTTTATTAATTGAACTTTGTCCAACTTTGCCCCGCCCATGATCCAGACAACTGGCCTTCTTGGTTTAAGCGCATTGTTAAGATAAAATATTTCTTTCTCTAACAAGAATCCTGCTAATGATGGTAAGAAATGAGTGATCGCTTCAATTGAAGCGTGTTTCCGATGAGAAACTGCAAAGGCATCATTAACATAAAAATCAGCAAGACTTGCTAATGAATGAGCGAACAGATGATTATTTTTTTCTTCAGCCCGATAAAAACGTAAATTTTCTAAAAAAAATATTTTTGTAGTTTTTGCTTTATTAATCTTTTCTTTAACTTCCTTACCAAGACAATCATCAATCTTTGTAACGTTAACTTTTAACAACTTTTTAAGTTCTTTAGCTAATGGATCAGTTTTAAGTTCATTAACAACTTTACCTTTAGGATTCCCTAAATGGGTTGCGATGATAATCTGACAATTTTTACTTAAAAGGTATTTAATTGTTGGTAAAGAAGCAATAATTTTAGTATTATCAAGAATTTTATTATTGTGAAGAGGCACATTATAATCTACTCTTAACAAAACCACCTTATTTTCTACTGGAAATTTCTTTAAATTAAACCGTCTCATTTGCTCTTTTTTAATAATGAAATGTAAACCCATATATAAGATTTATCAGAAATTAAAAAATTAATAATCATTTACTACTTCATCGCAATTAGCAACATTTAAATATCATACTAATTTTCAAAACAATCTCAGGGGTATGGTTTTTTAACATGCATTTAGAAAAAACAGTTAAGGAAGTGAGTAACCGCTATTCAATCAATGAAGCGGTAAATGTAGTCTCTAGCCTAGATTATCAAAGTGTGGTTAAAGTTTCTAATGAAAGTAAAAATAAAAGTGATGACAAAACAGATTTAGAATTGTTTGATTTTAAGAATGATGATGAAGATCATGATCAAATTAAAATGCCATCATTTGAAGATTCTCTTGAAGAACAGTTTATGGCAGAGAATTTTTATTCATCTTCTATTAATTATGAAGAAGCAGTTTCTCAACCAACTCTATCAGGGATTGATTTAGAAGAGTTTTATGCAGAAGGTGAAAAGATCCATAAAATAGATGATACAACGGCTGAAACAATGAGTAATGAAGAAGCACAAGAATATATGAGCCAAGTACAGTATGCAACAATGTTAGGAACAATTAACGATTTACCGTTAGAAGAAAGAAAAAAGTTAGCTAACTGGATGACTTTTAATCAAACAATGATGAAAATCTTTGAAGCAGAAGCAATTACCAGAGATGTTAATTACTCAATGATTTAGTTCTATTTAACAGCAATTTAACAAACATTTTTAAATTAGAATCAATATTTAACATAAAAAAAGAGTTCTTGAAAGAAGTTTATAGTATTAAGTGGTTTGACAGCGTGTTTGGAGATTATAAAATGACAGAAGATAATAATACAAACAATGTTCCTTCAACTGATGGAAATGAACCAGTTTTAGAAGAAATCACTAAAACAAGTCTTTATATTGTTGGAGAAGGAGTTTTTAGAGACGAAAAACATTTAGAAGAAGTAAGAACCACTCATGGCCAAGAACCCAAGAACCCGCCATTAGAAGATATGGGTTACACTCAAGAAATATTAGATTATCTTAATAAACCAAAAGATACTTCTGATCGGCATTTATGGCCATAAATTTTCTTTTTTATAATATTTTTCTACTTACTTCCATAACTTAATCATACTCAAAAATGTGTTCATTTTTGATCGCTCCATAAATGGAGCATTTCATCTTCAACGAAATGCATCTTACCGGGGATTATTAAACAGTGTAAAGGTTTACCAAAATCAAACTTCTTAATTTCAGATAATTTGCCTGCTTTAACAATAAACTTGTCTGAACCTAAACGAGCACAGCCAACAACTAATAAATCATCATTAATTAACCCTTCTTTCTTCTTAGATTCAATCTTTTCAAGAATTTCTAGTGCTTGATTAACACTCATGAACTTATCTTCGCCCGGTTTTAAATCTAATAAAAATAGTGTATGTAACCCTAAACTTAAATTATCACGATAAACATTGTACGGAGTTTCCAAATCAGGATGATCTTCAATGAATGGAATGGAAGTTATTTTACCGAACTTGTAAAGTTCTAATCCAGTAATCCCTACAGAATTTAGTACTGAAGCGTTATTGATAACATTTACTTCAACATTACTTTCTTTAGCTAATTTAAACAATTGAACATGAGTAGTAGCAGAAAATACATCACCAATAATTAAAAAAGCAACATCTTTATCTTTTGCTTCAGCTATAATTTTCTCATCACCTTGTTCAGTCATTTCTCGATCTGCCAGAACAATCTCTTTTCCATAAAAATGTTCTAAATCTTTAACAGAACATTGTAATAAAGAAGTATAATTTTCTAAATAAACAGAATCACATTTTTTAACAATTTCTAGGCCTTTAATAGTAATATCTTGCTCATCGTTTAGTCCAATTCCGATTAAATATAATGTCATGAACTAACAAATTTAGAGCAGTTATATAAATTTTTCAGTTAAAAAGTCAGTAATATGTATTAAATTGATTAAGTTAATGGGGCCAGAGTGAACTTTCTACTGCGCCTCGGTCATTATGGCTTCGCCATCCTCGGCTTACATTACGCTTCTAGTAATAGTCAATCACTAAAGGGCGCCACTAACTTGATACATAAAAAGTAAAGAAAAGTTGAGAAAAAAGAAAAAAAAGAAAAAAAATTCAATTTTAAGAGATATAAATATAATTATTAATTATAAATTAAAATCTTAAACTAGTTGTACGTTTTGAGCTTGTACGCCTTTTTCAGTTTCAACGACATCAAAAGTTACTTTATCGCCTTCATTTAATCTAACGTCTTCTGGTATTGCACTAAAATGTACAAAATAGTCTTTACCGTCTTCGCCGTTAATGAAGCCAAATCCTTTCTGGCCATTGAACCACTTAATAGTTCCTTCCATTTGAAATTCCTCCTAATTAATAATACTGTCAGAAAGAGTTGTGCTCTTACTTGTGGTATTAATTTTAAGTTAACATTATCGAGTTGGTTTATAAACGTTTTGGAAATTTATAAGAATATTTAAAAATTTACAGAATAAATTAGATTGTAAATTGTTTCTACATTACTACTAAAAAAACAAACACTTATATAAGCAGTTCACTTTCTGATAATATGGCAAAATTAAAATTTAAGAAGAAATGCAGAATTTGCAAAGATGTCTGGGTAGCTGTTGAAAGTAGGCAACCAGTAATCTGTGAAAAATGCAAAAAGAATTATGAAAAATATAAAAAAGAGCAAGAAAAAGAAAAAGAGTGATTAAATGTTTTTATAGTTTATTGTAATGTTTAAAGAGGTAAGATGAAATGACAGCAATCTTAATTAACCAGTCTGTGGCTATCCTTTGTGATGGTAATAATATTGAAAGAAGTATTCACGAAATTGCAAAAAATAATAGTGCAATGGTAAATTTTGATAAACTTATTCCAAAACTTCTTAACAACAGAGGATTGAACCGGTTAATTTATTTCAGAGAAGGAAAAAATATTTCTGATAAACTTGCAGAAAGGTTACATAACCAATATTATGGAAGTGTTGTCCCTTGCCATAAGTCTGCTGATATTCCACTTTCAATTAAAGCTACTCAACTAGCAAGTAAAGTTGATACAATTATTATCATGTCTGGCGATTCTGATTATGTTGATTTGGTAATTCATTTGAAATCAGAGGGAGTAAGAGTAGAAATAGCTGCCGTGAAAGAAACTACTGCTAGAATTCTTGTTAATGAAGCAGACTTTTTTCATCCAATAACTAAAGAAGATTGGTTTGTTTTCAAATCTCCAGCAAAGAAAGGAAGAATTCCGCAAAAGAATCAAAAAATTCAAAAGAGATCATAATAGTTTAGTAACCGTTCTATTCAATCTTAGAAAAGAAATGTTTGTGTTTTAACTTCTGAAAAGCGAAGTCCATTAAAGTTTTCAAATTCTCAACATCGGCAATATTATACTTGGTAAGAAGTTTTAACGCATTCTCATCTCCACGTTTATATTTGTACCATAATCTTACCGCTTCATAACCATCAACATCTTGCAAATCATCATCACGTTGAATGCCAACTTCTTTTTCAATCCGTTTTAAACCGCCCATGTAACCCAACTCTCTTAACGGATACCTCAAATCAATATGAAAATGGTTAAAATCAATTTCAGGAAATTTATTTTTTAAAAAAGGTAAATCAAAACATTTACCATTAAAGGTAATAATTGTTTGATATTTAGCAATTTCTTCAGGGAACTGATGTAAATTCTTACCGTTAACAAAGACTTTACTTTCCTGACCATCATATATTCCAATCATAGTTAAATCATTACGGTGCTTACTTAACCCTGTAGTTTCAATGTCTAAAAAACAACATTTAAAATCGCGATACACTCGCCAATGTTCATTACTGGGAAACTCGTTAATGAAAAAATTATGATTTTGGTCTTGATGAGCTTGTAATGACTTTTTAATGTATTGGCAAACATGCTCTTTTCGTTTAATGTTAATTTGGTCATGATTTTCTAAGAATTCGTTCCAACTGTAAACGTTATTTTTCCAAATTTCTGTTTCCATGGATTTGTTAATTCCTGGAATATGTAAAAACGTATTTTGTAACATCTAACCACCTAAAAAAATGAAGAACGAACTTGTTTAAATAGTTTTTGTTAATAGAGACTTCATCTGGAATAACACCATTTTGTATACTGCCTGCAATAGGCGCATTTTTGTCTTTTTACAAAAATCCACGCGCCGGCACGCAGTATACAAAGTAATTCCATTCCAGATAAAACAATAATCTTACTCTTCTTTGTCTTTTAATAATTGATAGGCTTCTGTAAAAGGTTTAATCTCTTCTGCTTCCGTATCAATCAAGAAATCTGGTAATTCGAACAAAGATTCTAACTTATCTACATCTCCAACAGCTATTGTTTCTGCAATTGCTGGTGTTAAAGAATCTTTAGCAGTTTCTTCATCACATAAACAAACATTAAAACCATACTTAACAATACTACCGATTTTATATATTTCTCCTGCTCTAAACAAATCGCCAATTCTACTTCCTAAATATTGCTTCTTTCTTTCAACTTCATCTTCAGTTCCTTTTTCTAAAGCATTAACTAAATTAACAGAATTTGAGTCTGAACTTTCAAATCCATCTACTAAAACCATAAAATAATTCATAGTATGGTCCTCTTTTTTTAAGTCACAACGATCAATTATTCCTGCTGCAACTAAAGCATTATATTCTTTATTATCCTCCTCATCAGTACTATCTTCTAAATGAAATCGGGCCATTAGCTCAGAAACGTAAGGCTTATCAGTCATCTCTATCAATTTAGGTAAAGCAGCTTCAAGAAAATCTTCTCCATAATTCTGTTCATAAATTTCCCAAAGACCATTCCAGCCCCCAATTGCATTTTTAACCATTTCTTTATAATTAACCAAATCATTCCATTGATTAAGAATTAAAGTATAATCATTCACTTGTCCAGAATCATTCTCATAATGAGAAAATGTTAAATCATAAGCAGAATCAAGAAGTTTAACCATCTTTTCTTTTAACGGTTTTAAATTGTTTCTAATAGCTTGGTTAACATGATCAGATTTCAGAAAATTTATGGCCCATCTACTAGATTCTGGACCTCGACCACCATCAATACCTTCATGTACCAAATCAATATATTTTTCTAACAATTCAGTGTTTTTTGTAGAATTAAAATAATCAACAAATTTTTCTTGAGACAGAAATTGGTTTATATCTTCATAACCAGCATAATTATCATACGTTCTAACATCATTCATTAAACCGTAAATTTTAGTTTCAGTAACAATTTCCTGTTTCCGATCTTCATTTAATTCTTTTCCTTCCAAAAATTGTTCAATGTCGGGATAGCCCCTTTTCATTAATAGTTCCAAAGTAAGATCTTCTGATTTCATAGTAATCTTTCTTACAAGAGAGACTGTTTATTAAGATTATGATAGTAAGATTGTTATTGTCAAATAGCTAGGTTGAAAAAATTAGGTTTTTAAAAAAGTTTGTTATTTTAAGAAAAAGAAACACATTTTTGTTAATCTTTAAAACAAAAACGCTGGGTTTATTACTTCGAAGTAGTTAAATAACAAAAAGTTTATATACTATTAGCTAATATTACTTATAAAATGACTGATAATCGTATTGTTCAAGGGGGAGAATTAGATTTAGAATCAAATTCTTTAGAAGATGTTATTGTTAATCCAGTAACTTCTGATTCTAAACCCGTTTCTTCATTTGTTAATGGAATTAAAAATGTTGACATGAGTTACTTAGATGGAAGGTTAATTAATTATTTAGGTGCTGTTGGTGGTGATCCAAGTCCTTCTTATAATTTTATTAAGGTGTATAACTTACTTAATCCAGAAATCACTGAAATTGTAAAATCTTTAGGTAACTCATTTTTTAAAATATCTGATTTACGCTATGAACATTCTAAAAGTGGTCGCGTTGTAATTGGTGATTTAACGTTAAATCCGGAGATACCTTATGAATCTCTTAAACGAGCAATTGCAGTTTCAATTGGTGATGAACATGTTGATTATTTTTTAGAAGAGTTTTCTGATCGTCTTGAAATTACTGATGAAACTAAAAATATTGATGCTTCAAAACCAGAATTACAACCTTATCTTCCTGGTATTGCTCAAGTTCGAAAATTAAGTGGAAAATATACCATTATGGCAGATGTGTATTTATTATTACTTACTCTTAATCCTGAAGATCGAGAACCTTTAACCTTCTTTTTTAATGCTGCAAGAGAAAGCAAAGTTTATCCATTTAGTCATAAATTTGAAGCTCAATATACGTTAAGTGAAAATAATAATGCTGACATTAATGAATATTGTCTAACTCTTTCTGATATGAATACTATTACTCAAAACCCACATATTATTCCTTTCCATGAAATAGTAAGAATTGGTGGTGAGAATAAAATTAAAGGTATCGCCGAATATACTGACCGACTTGAAAACTTTAGGGATTCCTTAAGGAATATCCCTGGACCATAAAATGACATCTGAAAATAAAATAAATATTCCACAAACAAAAGCATTAGAATTAATTGCTACTGAATTAGCCAGGGATGGTTATAATCAGTCTGAAATTAAAGAAAAGTTACATCAAGCTGCTTTCCTTGCAACTATTGAATCAGCATCACAAACAATGGGTTCTAGGGTAGCACCAACACCTCTGTTTAGAATTGCTTATGACCAAGATTCTAGTTCATTAGAATTTACTTTTTTGGAAGGAAAAGGCCTTGTTCCTGCAAAAAGTGCAATAGACGTAGATTATGCTGATTTTGTATTTGCATCATTTCAATGTGATCGAGTAGCATTATTATCTGAAGGGATTACTGGTACTGGTAAAACTTATACACTTGAACAAGTTTTAAAGACTGTTTATGATGCTGATAATCGTAGAGGGATAAGACTTAACACTAACATGTCTAATGTACTTCAACCTTATATTGAGGGTAGAGTTGACCCTAACGAAGGAGTTCTAAGAATTAACATTAACAAAAAAGCTGTCCGAGAAATTGCTGCTTTATTTATTGATGAACAAAATAGGGGAGATACAAACGCTATTTTAGGTTTACTTGATAATCAAGTAGTTTTAGCAACCGGTGAAAGAGCAGAATTAGGATTACCAATTCCACAAATTAATGTTAATGGTAAAGATGTAAAAATTGATTTTGAAGATGAAAAAGTTAAACCAGTAGCTGTTCATAGTGCACAAAATCCACCTAACCCAGAATATTCTGGTGCAAGACGTACGGATGGTGCTGTAGGTAACAGGCAAGTTAGAATTAATTATCCTAACATGGCTTTAAATTCTGGTGCGGCAACAATTAATATGACTGAACAGTTTAATCATCATCATCAAACATTTATGGATTTATTTACAGTAAAACTAGCTAATTATTTAGATGTTGATACTAAGAAAATAAGAGAATTTTTAATCCCACAAAGTACTAAACCTGAAGAGAAAATAAGAGCAAACCAAGAATATCTTAATATTCATGCTGCAAGTTTTGACCCTGCTAATGCAAGGAATTTATTTTTAAAGTCAGCAGTAGAAAGTGCAGACCATATAATTATGCTTACGGGCGGTAATGATCTTGAAAGTAATTTTAATGATGAATTAGAAATTGCTCAACAGTGGACAGATGAACTGAAACAGTATAATGCAAATTTTGTATACAATACTAGTGTTGATACCAAATCTCAACTAATTTTAAGAATTGAAAAGGTTAGAGCTGCTTTTAATGAAGCTTTAATTGAAAGGGATAAAACTAAAGCAACAAAGATAGCTGACGCTTTAGCTTTAATTACTCGTTATAAAAAGTCTTATGAAATTTCCCGTGAAAATGGAACTTCTGCACTTGACGAGTTTAAAACTTTACAAGCCCCATTAACTGTTAGAGATATTGCTTCAGCTTATGCAATTGTTTTGAATGATAAAGTTCAAACTAAAAATGGCACTTCACCAGTAAATGTAATTAATCAAGCTTTTACTGATTATGTAAGTTTACTGACTAATTTTTCTTCAGAAGTTTATAATGATGAAGTGAAGTTTGATTTAAATAATCCTGATCAAAGTATTAGATATCTTTGTTCATATGTAGCAGTTAATACTATTAAAAAAGATGAAAACTTGAAAGCTGATGAATATGCTACGAAGATGATAAGTGAATTAAATAAAACTTCTGCATTATTAAGAGGATTAGACGATGGTAGTGATACTAAAAAATTATTAGTTGCAAGAGTTAATAGTGATATAGCTTCATTAGCAGGTTTTATTCATCAATACAGAAGAGAAATAGCTGAAGGGTTTAACCAAATAAGTCCAAGTGATAAAGTTATGCCAAGATATGTTGCTTTAACTGACGTTGTTAAAAAAGCAAGAAATGACGTAAAAACAAATTATACTCTACCAAGAGTAGAAAGAGTTTTTGGTATTTAGAAAATGGCAACCTTGTTGTTAGAAGAATCAATAAATGCAGAACTGATCTGGAGAGAGATAACTTCTTCTCAACAACCTTTATTCTCTGATATGCCTATTGAACGTGTAGACCCTGATCCGAATAATAAAAGACATTGGATGGCCGCTACAGATGATCAAAAAATTATGCTTCATGTTTACAAACCAGATTATGTTTTAGAACAATTTGAAAAAGTAGTAGTTCCAATTTTTAGTAATGCTTACGGGTTTAATGTTAATAAAAGTCAAAAAAAAGAACTTGCGCACCAATTAGTTCAAGATACGTTCACTTACTTATTGTTTCATGAATTGTTTCATCCTGTATATTGTCCTAAAAGTCAAACTGATAAAGAAAAGTTTGACATTGCTTTAAAGAATGGGATTAAAAGAGCAGAACCTCACCTTTCTTCAAGAGATTTAATTAACAAAACAGGTAATGTTAGAAATGCAATTTGGGATTTATTAATTGATACTTTTTTCACTCATTATTCAACTAACGGAAATGTTTATGATAAACTGTTAGAAGCAGAAATATCCAAGTTAGGTAATAAATTTGATCAGAATTTGATTGAAAGTTTACCTGACGGAATTGTAACTACCTGGGATGTTGTTGAATTAGCTGATCATAAACCTGAAACTTTATTTTATCCTTTAACTAGGTCAATATACTCCTTACTTCATTGCGATGATCCTGATTTAAGAGGCGAAGTTTTTAATTATTTTAGAAATAAAATCAATACAAAAATATCTGATAGAGATTTAGAAACAGCAATAATTGGGTCTCTTTCTGGTTCAGTAAAACATCTTGACAAACATGAATTATTGCTTGTTGGTGTTGATAAAAATAAGATGATTGATTCTTCACAAGAATTATATCATGCAAGAAATGAATCAAAGGGTAGTGTCGCTAGAAAATATGTTACTGAAGCAATTACAAGAATTAACACTTCTACTGAATTACGTTATCGTTCAGTTGAAGGAATAATTGAACCACTTGCTAAATATATCAGTACACAAAAAGAAGAGAAAAGGGATGGTGCAAATTCTGATGGTAATAATAGTGATGATGATGGTCAAACTTCAACTTCACAAGAAGGTGGTGGTGCTGAAGACACATTACAAAGTTTGATTAACCAAAATGATCCTGATGTTAATAATATGTTAGCATCAATTGCAAACGATCAAAATGCTCCTAACAATAATCGTAATAAAAGGTTATCTAATTTGGCTAAGGATGAATATTATAAAAGAAATTCTCGAGCATTACCCATTAAATCTCCAACATTAGAATCTGAAACGTTAGTAGTAGGAAAAATTAAAACTCCTGTTAAAGTTAGTGAAAGATTGTTAACTCCTGACCAATTATATGATTTGCCCATGGACCAAATAGTTCAGTTTCAGCAAGATACCGGGCTTATTTGTTTAAGCAGATTATCTCAATATCAATTTAAGTATGAAATTTATGAATGGGAGGAACAACCAATTACAGATTATCAAGATAAAAAAACCGGGATCATTTTACCGGACAATATAATTTTTAGAGTGGACGGTTCTGGTTCAATGACATCAACTGATTCTTTTGTAGGTACAAAGGATAGGTATGATTGTTTAATGCATGTTATTTATGGAATTGCAAAATCTACTGCTCAAGCAGCAAAAGAAATGAGTAAAGATATTCAAGTAGTTGCTGTAAGTTATAGTAATCCCGGAAATACTATTGTTTCTGATCCAATAGAATTACAAACTTTTTATGATACTCCCAACAATTCTGCTAAACAGGTTTTGTTAAATCCTGGGAAAGGTTATACTTACCACGATTTGTCTGCATATCAAGAAGCCCATGCTAAATGTAATCCTGGTAAAACTATAGAGGTTATTGTTACCGATGGTGATTTAAATACTGACCATGATCAAAGTATGACCGAAATTAAAAAAATTCTTAACCAAGAAGATAATTTAATGGTATACTTTTCTATATTTCAGGAAGGCAATTTTGCGAGAAGAATTGGAAGGTTAGCGGCGATGAAACCAAATTTAACATATAAACCGTTCCTTAGTTTTGATCGGTTACAATCTGTAGCTAACGACATTATAGTTCAGTATAAATCAGATCAAAAATAAATAATCTCAAACGTAATTTATGACCAAAACGTTTATAAACCCCTTGAACAAATTAATTAACAATATTGAATAGGCAGAGACAGAGAGTTTCAATTATTAAAATTATACTTATTCTGTTTCACATTATTTAAACTAAAGTTTAGTAAATTATAAGTTTGTTCAAAGGAGAAATAAATAAAAATGTTATTTGAAAATATAAAAGTAAGTACAGAAGTGAGTAAAGCACTTAAAGAAAATGGGATTGTTAATCCTACAAAAATTCAAGAATTAGCTATTCCTTTAATCTTGGAAGGGAAAGACGTTATTGGAATGTCATATACTGGTTCAGGGAAAACAGTAGCTTTTGGAGTGCCAATAGTTGAAAATGTTAAACCCGGTAAAGGATTACAAGTTTTAATCTTATCACCAGTTAGAGAATTAGCAGTACAAATTGCTCAAGAATTGAAAAAGTTTTCTAAATATAAAAATTGTTACGTAACTACTGTTTATGGTGGTGTTGCATTAAACCCACAAATTAAAGAAATGGCAAGAGCAGACATTGTTGTCGCAACACCAGGAAGATTATTAGACCATTTACAAAGAGGAAATGTAAACTTTTCTAATGTTAACTGTTTCGTTTTGGACGAAGCTGACAAAATGGTAGAAATGGGTTTCATTGAAGATATTGAAAGGATCCTTTCCCAAACTCCCGCTGATAGGCAAATTTTACTGTTCGGAGCAACAATCTCTTCAGAGATTGAACATATTAAACATACGCACATGAAAAATCCTGTTGTAGCAGAAGCAGATAAACATGTTAAGCAAGAATTTTTAGAACAATATTATTACAATGTTGCTCATAACGAAAAGTTTTCGTTATTAGTACATTTGTTAAATAGTGAGGATATCGATCGAGTAATGATATTCTGTTCTGCAAGGTCAACCGTAGAAATGTTAAACAACAATTTACGTAATCATGGAATTAAATCAGAAATGATTCATGGTAAAATGACTCAAAGTAAAAGGTTAACAGTAATTGAAAGACTTAACAAGGATAAAGTTAAAGTTTTAGTAGCTTCAGCAGTTGCTGCTCGTGGTTTAGATATTAGAGGAATAACTCATATCTTTAACTATGACTTGTCTAAAGATCCACAAGAGTATATTCACCGAATCGGAAGAACTGCTCGTGCAGGTGGTAAAGGAAAAGCAATTACTCTTTTAAGTGATAAAGATTATGAAGTTTTTAACAGTATCTTTGCAAGGTACGATTTAAAAATTGATGAATTGACTGCACCTGAATTTAAAAAGTTAAGATTTGAAGCAAGGTCCAGAGATCGACCAGGATTTAGAGGTAGACATTTTAGTGGTCATCGAGACACGCATGGTCATAGAAATCAACACGGCCACCATTCTGGCGGAGATCGTAGAAGGCAACCAAGATCAGCTGGAGTTGCTCGTCCTTCTGAAAGAACTCAACCTCGTTCAAGAGAAATGACCAGAAGGTAACTAGGACCAAAATAAAAAAGTTTATTAAATGTTAAATATTACTTATCTTTATGAAACCGAAAATTGCAGGGATTATTCATGAAGATAAGTATCTTAACATTACTTTTCTTAAAAAACAATCACTTCTTAAAGTGTTAGCTAAAATTTTGTCTCATTTAAAAGCAAGAGAAGAATTAATTAGTGTGATGGTTACTGGAAAGTGTATTTGTGATGAGAATTATACTGAAAAAGAACAAAAAATTACTCAGTTGAAAGATAGAACCATTCATTTTCAAGGTAAAAATTTTATTGTGGACATTGTTTTCGGGAATAAAAAAGTATTTTTTCTTGCTAACTTAAAACTTAAACAGAAAAAAGAAGTAATGAAAATTCTTACTAAAGAATGTGATTGGGTTAAAGAGAAAAAAATTAAAAAGAAATAACCCTAGAGAATAAAGAAATATTCTTCAGAACAATGATCAATTTTTAGGAAAATCTTTAGGGAAATTTAAGTTAAACATTTTCATATATTTAGTGATCCAATCCCAGATATTTTTAGTTGGCGGAAAGCCCCACTCTTTAGTCATCTTGTTAGCGTACCTTTCTAAAGCCCAATTATCTTCTCCTTTTACAATCTTGTGTCTTCCCTGATGAATATGTCCTAATTCATGGGCAATGATAAACCGAAGAACGTTTAAAGGAATTTTAGGAATGTAAACTATAGAAATAATTTTAAACTTTCCTTTTGGGTTTGGAAAAACCATTCCTTGACCGATAATTCCCTCCTGCACAGAAATAATTTGTAAATTTTTAGTAACTTTATAAAAATCTTTATTAGGAAATTTTAGTAAAACGTCAGTTAATGCTTTTTGCATTTTTGAATAAAGATGAATACTTTCTTGTGATTTTACAAACTTATCTACCTCTTTTTTTGAAACCATAATTATAAAAGAAAAACAGAACAAATATTTATATCTTTAGGTTTAACAATTAATCTCACCACTGTAAAACAATAATCAATATAAAGTAACATTTTCTTTAATAAGTCATGGTAGATTATAGAATCATTTATGATGTAGGGGACAAAGTAGAATTTATTGAAACTTTTAACAACAATGAACCAAGAGAAATGCCCTGGTGGGTGCCTGAAATTCCAAAAGGAACAATTGGAGAAATAATAAATACAGAAAAAGATAGTATTTTAGTAGGCATAGAGGGATCATTGTTAAATGGTTTAGTACCAGAAGGGCAACTAAAAGAAATACGTTTCTATGGTTCTAGTAACGAAATTTACAAAGAAAATCCCATCGACATTTTAAGAAAAATACAATGAAATATGCCCATTTAGCAGATCTTCATCTTGGTTCTTGGCGAGATGAAAAAATGCGTAACTTATCCACGAAAGCTTTCCTTAAAGCAATGGATGATTGTGTGGAAAAAGAAGTAGATTTTATTTTATTTTCTGGCGATTTGTTTAACACCTCTCTTCCTAATTTAGACATTTTAAAACTGGTTACAAAAAAACTTAAACAACTACAAGATCATCAAATTCCAATATACGCAATTGCTGGCAGTCACGATTTTTCTCCAACAGGAAAAACTATGCTTGACGTTTTAGAAAACGCTGGCTTGTTAAAAAACGTTTGTAAGGGCGAAGTTAACCAAGAAACAAAAAAGTTACATTTAAAATTTACTACTGACCAAAAAACAGGTGCAAAAATTACCGGGATGTTGGGCAAGAAAGGTCTTTTAGACAAAGTTTATTACCAAAATTTATTTTTAGAAAACTTAGAACAAGAACCTGGTTACAAAATTTTTATGTTCCATACAACCATAAGCGAATTAAAACCTAAACATTTAGAAAAGATGGAATCGCAACCATTATCATTTTTACCAAAACATTTTAATTATTATGCTGGTGGACATGTTCACCATCCAACAATCTTGGATGAACAAGATTACGGAACTTTAACTTATCCCGGCGCTTTGTTCCCTAATAATTTTGCAGAATTAGAAAAGTATAGTCAAGGAAATTATTATCTTGTTACAGTTGAAAATGAAGAACAAAAAATTGAAGAAGTTCCTTTAGAAGTTATTAAACACCATTCATTAATTTATAAGTGTCATCATAAAACTCCAGAAGTAGTAACTTATGACATTTTGGAACATTTTAGTGAATTAGACATAACTGATAGTTTGATTACAATTCGTGCAGTTGGAATTTTAGAAGGAGGAAAAATATCTGACGTGAATTTTAAAGAGATATTTAACCAATTGTACAATAAGGGCGCATATTTCGTAATGAAAAATACTGCCAAATTAGTTTCTGAAGATTTTGAAGAGATAAAAATCGCTCAATCTAACCCAGAAAATATTGAAGAAGAAATAATTAAAGAACATTTACAACAAATTAAACTGTTTGATCAAGAGACTGAATTACATATAACTAAATCTTTAATTACAAGTTTGAACACGATGAAAAATGAAGGAGAGACAGTTACAGATTTTCAAAAAAGAGTTGAAGAAGAAGTAGAAAAAATTTTAAACTTATAAAATTAGAAAAAATTAATATCAATAAAATAAAAAAATGAAAGTTAAAGAATCGTTAACTCGAGCTGTCCAACTTTACTTTTCCAGCGCGTTACTTTACGGTGTAGGAATACTTTTGTTTAGAAATGTTTCTTATTACCAAAATGTCCTATTACTAGTAACCCAAAGAACATTACTTTATATCTATTTAACCTATTTAGTTGTTGCTCCAATAATTTACATTTTCAGAACAACAAAATATACAACTAACAAACCGTATTTGATTTTAAGATATTTGATCAATGTTTTCAGAAAGAACAAGTTCAAACCGAACAAAGAAGAGAGAGTAGCCTTACTTTTTATTCTTGTAAAAGTCTTCTACCTTCCGTTAATGATAAATTTTTTCTTTAACAACTTCAGAAATCTTCTTTTAGCAGACATGAATTTTTATTGGTACTCGTTCATCTTCACTTTAATGTTTACAATTGACACTTTTATTTTTGCAATTGGTTACACTTTTGAATTTCGAGCATTAAAAAATGTTGTCAAATCAGTTGAACCAACTTTATTGGGTTGGGTAGTAGCAATCGTTTGTTATCCGCCATTTAACGCTATGGTTGGTAAATATATCCCCTGGGGAGCTAATGACCACGTAACTTTTTGGAACCCTACAATAGATTTAATCATGAAAATCACAATCATTTTTCTTTTAATAATATATGTCTGGGCAACCATTGCTTTAGGACCAAAAGCTTCTAACTTAACTAATCGTGGTATTGTAACAAAATTCCCTTACTCAGTTATCAGACATCCAGCTTACATTAGTAAAAATTTAATATGGTGGTTAACTTTATTACCAGTAATCGGTTGGAAATTTGCGTTAGGAATGTTATTCTGGACAATAATCTATTTCTTACGAGCAGTTACTGAAGAAAGACATCTTTCTCAGGATCCTGATTATTTAGAATATAAAAAGAAAGTTAAATGGCGATTTATTCCAAAACTGTATTAATAATAATTTTTAGAATTAATAATTTGAAAAAAGAAAAAAAGAAAAAAATTAAAAGTTTAGGTTACTTACTTTCTTCGATGAATAACAATTCCAACAACTACTGCAATTATTATCAAAGCTAACGTTACCCATAACCAACTCAAGTCCACCAAGATTTTTCCCCAATCCTTACCTTCTCCTACTGCACCTGCAGACTCTGCTACAACCGCTCCACCAAGGTCTGTTCCTTCAACAGGAACTACTTCCTCACCAGAGGCTTCAGCTTCTTTTGCAACAGATACCGGAATTAATTCCGAGATACTTTTAATAGTAAAAGTTGCTCCAGTTGCAGTGGTATTAATATCATCTAACTTGACACTTAAATCGTAGTAGTTATCTTCGTTAACATCAAACTTTTTCAGTTCGCCTTTTAACAGAGTAGCTTCTTGAGGTTCACTTTCAACCGTAATCGTTGCTTTAGTAGATGTTAAAGATTTTACGGTCATGTAATGGCTCTCACTGGTAACAGTAAACTTTAAACGACTATTCACGGCCATGTTTTCTCGAGTATAACCTTGGATGAATTTTTCTTCAGTTACGACGTAAGTTGAACCTGCAGCGCCACCGCCGCCACCTCCGCCACCGCCTCCGCCACCGGAGGAAGATGAACTTGAACTAGATGAACTGCTACTAGTAGGAGGTGTTGGCTGTCCGCCACTCCAAGTTGAAAACTGACAGTTAGGAATTTCCCAAATACAATAATCAGATCCGCTTTCATTCAAGGTAGCATCAGATGTTCTATTAAGACACTCATCAAGATCATTGTCACAATGCCACAAATCAGTACAATTAGTATCTCCTTTAGGAAACTTAATTTGACATCTTTCTGGGAACAAATTATTAATTATTTTATCCCTTGTGTCTTCAACCATCCCTATATAACCAATTGAATCTCCATCTACAGAAGTTGCAGTACTTGAATTTACATCTCCACTATCAGTGAATTTTCTAACCTTACTATTCAAACCAGTTTTACTTAATTTAGCATCGAAAAACTCAATCCAACTACCATTATCATCAGTAAGTAATTTAATATCAACCCTTCTTCCATCAGAATAATTGGTTAACATACCTACAGTGTTGTTAAAAGCATTCTGGTCAAATTCATGTGTACCATCTTGATCCTTATCATAAGTAACATTCCATCCACTTGGAGGATTTATTCTGGTAACAAAATCACAGAAAGCACAATCAATTACAGAATCTTCTGTTACTAACTTTGAACATTTACTAGTTCCACACTTACTTTCATTATCACAGAACGTCAACTTATAATAATAAGTTGTGTTAGCTGTTAATGAATCATTCAATTCTAATAAATGCCATAGTCTGAAGTCTTCAATATCACTATTATTAACACCAATGTCATCTAAAATCCCAGTAGAACTAATAGTAGATGTATTTGCAGTTTCACAAGTTTCATCATCAAAAAGCGCTAAACTCCCGTTAGCTGGTTTATCGGTGTAAAACTTAAGAGCTGCACCATCTGGAAATACTTCTTTCACTAAGCCAGTAACTTTCGGAATCCTAGTATCAGTAAATGTTGGACTTTCTACACCAAAACTACCATTAGTACAATATGGATGAGATTTACATTCGTATTCCATACATCCTGCTTCTGTCCAACAATCAACATCTCCATAACTAATGTAACCATCTTCTGCCCCTTTACCAACTCTTTTTGAAGCATTCTTGAAAGCAAAAAGGTCTAATTCATCTATATCCTGATCAATTGCTCCCGGAGTTACATATCCTCCCGAAGTGATTGTATCAGTTGGATTAGTAATGTTTGCTGTTGAGTTTCCTGTTGCAACATATACTCTGATATCACCCCCAGTAGTATACAAAGTAGAGAATTTTTCTAATTCTGTCTTTTGAATCGCAACCATACCTCCTCGGATTTCAGTACATGCCTGTTGAGCACCGGTTGAAACTGGTATTGGTGCTTTCTCCCACGTTCCAGAATTACATTTGAATGCAGATGTAGTTTCAGAGGTAGTACTTCCAGTTCTTTGCCAAACATTCGTAAAGTAAAACTCAAACCCTGACAAATTATTACTGTCTCTTGTAGTACAACCATTATCACTACTTCCATTAGTATCTAAATACCAATAGAACTTAGTAGTGTTAAACCCTTTACCAGTAGATCCACCAGAAAGTTTTATTCCATTACACATCGTTGCATTTTCTAAACTATTAACTTTAATTCCAAAACCAAAAGCCTGGCCCATATCTTTCATCCCAAAACTAATTATATCAACTTCTGGTGGCGAAACATCACCGATAGTATCAGTCCCTAATGAAATTGGTTCTCCTTCTTCCATTTCCTTAAAGAAAGTTGCTGCAGCTCCAGGACCACAATCTCCATTAATCCAAACAAAAGCAGTTTCATTTATAGTTCCATTTGATGCATTGTAACTCAAGCAAGTAGCTTCAGAACTAATCGAAGAATTAAAAGCTACAGGTTCACAACCATTTCCATCATTCCAGTAACATAGTGAATTTGCTTCACAAGCACCTTCTGTAGTATATGACGTATTTGTGAAACAATCATAAGCTTTATCACCACAAAAGTTTTGTTCGTTAACAAATAAACATCTTGAAACTCCCTCACAAACAGTCTTATTATAACTGTACTGCGGACAATTATCCTGAACATCTACATCACAATAAGAATTAGATTCAGGAATCCAACCACATCCTTGTTGAGCTTCACAACCTGTTTTGTTTCCTCTATAATTGAAACAAGTCATTCCTGAACCACCAGCAGTATTTTCTCCACCACCGGTTCCACCAAAACCATTATCGTTTCCAAAACCTACAGGGTCACAGAAACCAGAAACCCAGACACAACTTGCGGTTTCACAAGCACCTTGATTTGCTTGATTCCAACAACTATCTGCACTACCTTCACCACTCATAGACTTACCTTCACACCAGCTACCCCATTCATCTGCTTTCCAGGTACAAAACTCACTTTTATTATATGTTGCATTTGTCTGGTCAGTACAAGTAGCTTGTGTACTGAATTGATGACAAGCATAATTCATATGATCACACCATCCCCCTTCATAAGCATCGTCACCGCTTGATCCAGAACCAGAAGTAAACCAGGTACATGGATAAATGTTGTTACTATCTTGAGTTCCTGCAACATTACAAGCAGTTGCTCCTTGTGAATCATAATTTTCACAGAAATTATCACCCGGCCAAGTTCCTACATAACCCCAACTAGGATCACACCAACCACTTTCACCCCCTACATCATCAAATTCAGTAAAGAAACTATCTTGTACCCAAGTACAATTAGCAGTTATATTAGCAATACAATCAGATTGATTGTAGCTCATACAACCTTCTGTTGTGGAACCCATCTGTGTCCAATTCTCTTCACAGAATCCACCAAAACCAGAATGCCAAGTACAATTCCCATCTAAACCACAAGCAGTTTCATCACCATCATTGCCCCAACATTGTGCTCCAGGCATATCACACCAACTACCCCAATTCTCATTAACCCAGGCACAACCATTTGTATCGCATTCCGATTCAGAATCATATCCAAAACAATCTTGTCCTCCAAAACCAGCCATGAAACCGCCACCACAGAAAGAATCACTGAAACATTGGCTATCTGCACAATCCATCTTACCATTGTTATTGTTATCTACTCCATCCCAACAAATTTCCATCTGGGCCCCTCCGGCAGTTAAAGAACAAGTATCGGTGTTATCATTCCAGGTACATTGAGCATTTAAAGTAGTATTCCCTCCTTTCTTACCCAAATTACTACAGTGATCTTCAGTATAACATAAATCACACCTATCATCGCAAGTTTTCTCTGCCTTTTGAGCACATCTTCCTTTAGATTCATCTGTAGATGCATCTAAATCCGAAATCCACTTACATCCACCAGTTACTTTACTATTTTTACAAAAAGTAGAAGGTCGAAATTCTGCTTCTGCAGCATTAGGGTCTCCCATATATGTACAAGAACCACAATCTTCATCACAATTTCCTGCAATTCCTTTGGAGAACTCAGTTTTAATCCTACACTCACCATAGCCATTAGATTTAGTACTATCAGATGTAAAATCACAACTACCTAACTTTGAACTATAACAAGCCTTTTCAGCATCTTTTAAACTGCTATGATTTGTTCCATCATTTTGATAATCACAAGCATAACATTGAACATCACAGTTTTTCTCGCCACCAAAGTCTTGTTCGCAATGTCCAAAAGAAAGTAGCATTGCAGTATCAGGATCATTAGTACTTGGATATTTATCGACTACCCACTTTCCACTAGCAGATTCACATACTTGTTTACTATCTATGTATACCAAATCTTCTTTTCCTTCCTCAAAGATAGTTTCAAATTTAAATTCACAACGATCATCTCCGTTATCAGTAGTACTTTTATTATCCCACTTACAAGGCATATACCACGGATCACTAGAGATCTTTTCACAAAGAGATTTATCGGTATAGGAATTAAAATCTTCACAATACATTGCCCCCTCGGGTAATTCTTCTTGATCATCCCAACACTTAGTACTTAGCTTATTTTCAGAACAACTACCACCTTGCCATTGACAACAATGTGGCAACATAGTCATGGTATTACACATATTTGAATTGTTAATATATTCACATCTAATTCCCCCTATTGAAGAATCAGTGTTTGTTATTGTAGAATTCCCATCACAACTTGACGTTCCTCCAGTCCAAGTACAACCAGTTACATTTTCACAACCACTCTGCCCAACAAAGTCATATAGGTTACATCCGGGATACCATTCTTTAAAGACTGTTTCGATACTTCCGGAAACTGGATCCTGGCAAGCACTACCACTTTGATTCCAGAAACAATAATTAGTGTCCCAACAATCATTATTATTTGTTATATCTGTGCAAGATTCTGCACTAATATCTTTGTAACACCACCCATCTTCTCCTCCAACTCCTCCAGATTCATTAGCCCAAACACAACTAAGGTCATAAATCGTTCCATTAGCTAAACAATTAGTTTCATTACCGTCTGTTTGCCAGCCGTCCCAATTCCAACAGTTGATCTCTTCACACCAACCATTATTATCTGAAGTCTCCCAGTAGCAAGGTAAACCATCACTAGAATTAGAAACACTACAAGTTCCTGAAGTAGTTTGACTCCAACAACCAACTTCTTCACAATAATTACCGTTATAAGCACAATTCAATTCATTTGTGTTATTCACACAAGTACTTTCATTCGTATAACTAAAATCAGAACACCATGTATCATAACAACTTCCACCTTGCCACTGACAATTGTTTCCCGTACAATCAGTACTATTAGTATAATCCCAACAACCAGCATCATAGCAAGAAGAATATTGTGCATTCCAGATACAAGACCCACCAGAAAAACCTACATTATTAGCACAAGCCGATGCAGTAGTCGCACTCCAACAACTTTTAGGTTCACAACTCCCCCAGGTACACCCTTCGATAGCGGTACAAGCAGAAGAAGTAATTTGATCATGGCAACCTTTCTCCCAAGGTCCATCACAAGGAAATTGATAAGTGTCTTCATCATAAGTATCTACCCAGGTACAATTTAGTCCATAAGAATTATCCTCACAAGTTGCTTCATTAGTTCCTTCTAAAGCCCAACATTCTACTTTCATACACCAACCGTCTGCAGAACCAGTTTTCCAAGAACATGATAAATTTAAATAAGAAGTTGAAGAAACATTATCTGATTGAGAACAAGAAGATGAATCCCAGTTATTCCAACAACTTTTCTTTTCACACCAACTGTCAAAACCCTCATCTCGCCAATTACATTCCGCATCAGCCTCACAAGCAATCTCATTAGTACTATGACTATTATCCCAACAATCAATAGCTGTAACCATCCCAGCCATAACAAATACAATTAACATAGAAATTAATATCAAAACATCTTTTCTTACCATTTTAAACATCCTCACCCATTTTTTAAGTTAAATTATAACATTAAATTAAATTAACTTAAATAAGTAAAATATTAATGTATTTAAACATTTCTATATATAGAACATAGTTCTAGCCTAAAAATCATTATATTTTTGTTTGTTGGTCCTATTTTTTTTACGTTCTAACTGATGATTCCCTCACAAACAGAAAAGCTCCTATAAACAGAAAGGTTTATAAAAAGCCCTCATCTTTTGCTTTCAAGATGAAACGAAGTTCAAGACGTTGGAAAAAGAAAGGCCAAATGCGTTGGAAATGGCAACGTAAGAAGATGAAAAAGGCTAAACGTAGAAGAAAATTACAAGCTAGTTAGTATTGCTGAAGATTAGTATTAACCTTACATTTCTTAAAAGTTTTAATTTATGTTAAGATGCAACTATTATAACCTTTTAGTTCTCAAAAATGTTTATATATAACTTGCTTTTTTGAAAAAATATGACAATTAAAGTATACACTACGGATCGTTGCCCTCAATGTAAAGTTCTTAAAAGTTATTTGCAAGTAATGAACATTGATTTTGAAGAAATAAATGTTAACACCCCAGAATTAATTGAAAAAGTTGTTAATCTTACTGGTCAAAGAACAATCCCAGTAATTCAAAGTGATAACGAAATCATTGTTGGTTTTAACCCAGATAAGATTAAAAGTTTAATTTCTTGATAAAAATTTTAAAGATTTTAATTTTTATTGTATCCAAAGAAAAAAAGTATAAAAAGCTAAAAGTGATAAGATTAAAATGCCAATAAGGTACATTGCTTTTTCTTTCTTATAAACTTCATTCTGTTTCAGTTCACTGGTCCAATTAGCTAACCCTTCACTAGCCACATTTTCATTATTAATATCAACATTATTAACTTCAGCTGCTACAGGCAAATTATCTTCGGCAGTAAGGGTTTCTTCTACTGGCGCAGTTTCTGCTTCTGGAACAGGCAAAGGTAAAGCAAGATCAGAACCACTAACATCAGACTCAGAACCAACAATTCCTAAAGAGGTACAATTCTGACAGGAACCACCACAATCAACTCCGGTTTCATTACCATTTTTAATATTATCAGAACAAGAGGTGGTAGATGAATTATTAACTAATGACGAAGTTTCATTAATTATAGAATTGTTTAACTGAGAATAATTAAAATTTAAAATTTCAAAACTTAATATATCCGAATAATTATCATTTCCAGCTAAATCAGCAACATATATTTGATAATAAAATGTTTGATTAAATGTGGAATTGTCTAAAAGTAAACTATAACTAAATAAATTATCGTCCTCGTAACTGAAAGAATAATTATTCCAGATTCCCGAATAATTTGAAGATAACGTTACAGTAACAAAATCCAAATTTAAATCTCTAACATTAGTGGTAAAGTTAAGAGTATCATTACTGTAAACAATAGCTGGACTATAGTTAATATCAACCAAAGATGGACTTGAAGTGTCAATCACAAAATTAATATCTTTAATTGAAACATTTCCTTGAGAATCTTCTACCTGGATTGTTAAAGTATAATTCCCATCATCTAAAGAATTGTTTTCTAAGTTAATTAACGGTTCAAAAAGATAACGGTCATTTGAATCATTGTCATTATTATCAGCATTACTATCATTACTTTCAATAGACAAATTTGAAGAAAGTAAAACATGACCAGAACCATTCACTAATTGATAATTTACAAAATTTAAATTTGTCCCGTTAACGGTAAAGTTCAAATAAAAATTATCACGATGATAGGAGTTATTTAATGGAGAAAAAATGCTCAATGACAAATTAGTATAATTAATCATTTCAGAATCTTCTGGAGCAGGAATGAAATGAATAGTTAAATTTCTGGTTTCTGTTTCACCAATACTTCCTAAACTATCTTGTCCATAAACTTTATAAGAATAATTTCCAGCTTCAAAATTAATTAATTCAGAAAAAGCATAATCAAAATGAGTATTGTTTTTTTTAACCAGACTATAATTCCTAGCACTATCATTTTCAAAATTAAATTCCAAAGTAACATTCGTTAAAGGCAAATATGAATTAATAACAAAAATGGGAATAATATCATCAACCCCATCAAGACTAAAATTTATTACCTCACCAGAAGAAGGAGTACTATCAACAAAAGTTAAACTTGGCCTAATTGCTGCAGAAAGATCTATTCGGGAAAAGGTTAACCCAGAACTAGAATCACTAACTTGTTTACCAGTTGAAACCAGTTTATCAAATATTTCTTGAGGATGAGCGTTTATCCCATAAGCAACTTTCCAGTATTGTTTCAACAAAACCGTTGCCCCAGCTAAATGAGGTGTTGCCATTGAAGTTCCACTTAAAGAAAAATAAGAATCAGACAAAGTTGTGGAATAAACATCAGTACCAGGAGCCAGAAGTTTTAATAAATTACCACGATTGTAAACAAGATTATCGGTTTCTGTAACTGCACCAACTGGGAAAGCATTTTCAACACAAGCAGGGTTAGCAATACCGTCCGTCCAACCATTATTACCAGTAGCAATAAAAACTGAAATATTTTTCCGGTAAGAATCTGCAATTGCACTCGCAGTCAAATCGTTGTTACAATAAGTTTGATAATGAGGACAATTACCACCGCTACACCCCAAACTCATACTAATCACTGAAATGTTTAAGTTATTGGCATTACTGTTACACCAATCAATGCCCGCAACAACGTCTGAAGAATGTCCCCCTCCAAAAGCACTTATTGCTTTAATAGCTACTAAACTTGCACCCGGTGCAATCCCTCGATAAATTTCATTTTCTGAAGCTACTATTCCTGCAACATGAGTACCGTGACCATGGTCATCTTTAGGATTATTATCATTATTATAAGTGTCCCAACCACCAATAACTTTCTCGCAAGTGTTCCAATTCATAGTTGTATTGGTCGTTCCATTAATAGTTTGATCAACCAAAAAACCATAATCATTGACGGAACCATCAGAAACTAGACGAACATAGAGAGTATCTCCCTCAGCATAAGGTGTCCAAAAATCCACCATTGATTCTTTGTAAATTGCTAAAGTCTGATTATTCTGATCATAAACATAAATTCGGTCAGTACTATCTCCATTACTTGGCAAATGTTCTAAAGATAAATTAACAAAATGTAAAGCAATTTTTTCATATCCTGGCTGAGTTATGGTCCAAGTGTAATCAAAACTGTCTTCGTAAGGGTGATTAGATTCAGTAGGAAGCGGTAAATTTTCAACGTTACCTTCAAGTTGATAACTAACCGGATTACAAGAACCTAAAGCAGAATGGGTATAATCAATTCCGGTATCAATAACACAAACAGTTTCTCCTTCCCCAGAAATGTTTTTCCCTTCAAAAGCAACATTTGCAATGTTCCAAACTTTATCAGCATTTATTTGCGAGACACTATTATCAAGATTAATTTCTACTGGATAATCCAAAATGATTTTTTTAACTTTCTTGTTTTGTGTTAATTCTAGTAAAGCAACCGGATCTTTAACCTCGCCAGAAAAAGCGTTAATAGTTTCAAACCGGTGTGAAAGTTCAAAATCAGTTTCGATTTCTTCTTCAATAATATTTTCAACATTAAGTAATTGATCTTCAAGCAGTTCATCTTCAAACTCTTCATCAGACATTGTCCCCTCAAAATTAATAATTTCTACTTTATCTTCCGGTTCTAAAACTTCAACTTCATCTTTTAAATCTTCAATAACCTTTTCTTGGACAATTTCAATAGCTTGCTTTTTCTCAACAAAATTTTCAGAAATGGTTTGAGAATCATCTTCAAGAATAACAATAACTTTTGAGTTTTCTTTACCAGAATTAATTTCGTTAACTAAAGCAGAATCAAGTTTATCAGTTTTAATTTTTGTTCCACCTTCAAAAACAACATAACCAGTTAAAGAATTTTCTCCATCATCATAAATAAACGCAAACCCGAATATTGTTATCACTAACATAAAACCTAACAAAATACCTAAATGCTTCTGGTTTAGTTCGTAGTTCATCTCTTTTTTATTATAATAAGAACAAACAAAACACATTTATAAGTTTTTTCAAATTTGTTGATGTTTTTGTTTACTTTTCCACTTTTTAAAGCTTGAGAAAATAACAAATAAAGAAACAATTAGTACTATTAATAAAATAACATAAATTTTATTATTCAAAATCCAAGCTCGTGCTTTATCAAAAATATTTTTTCCTGAACTAGGAGCGATAGCTAAAAAAGTTACTGGCGTGTTAATTTCTGTTTGATAAACCAATTCTTCGCCACTGCTGATAAGTGTAGTAGAAAGTTCTTGCCAAGAATTGTCCAGGTAAGCGTATAACGAAATTTTATCTTCAGAAAAATTATTACTTAAAATCCATTGTAAAGGAACTTTAAAATTAATTCTACTGACTTGCACCCCGCCAGAATCAACATTCAAATACTGATAAGTATTATCTAACCCAATTACTCCTTCCGGAGTTTCAGAGAAAGATTCAATTTCCAATTCTGTCTCAATTGAAATCCCAGTAGCTACAGCTTTTCCCGCAATTGTTGAAGAAGCTTCCAACTCAATCTCGGTTACAGAAATTTGATCATGATCTAAAGGAACTTTTAAAGATTCTCCAGGAGGGAGACTAATTTGTTGATTAAATATTGCGGGAACAGTTTCTTCAACTTTAGTTTCTTCATCGACTGTTGTTTTAACAGTACCTCCGCCAGAAGAGGGAGTATCCACAACTTCTGAAGGTTCGTCATCAGCATCAGCAGTAGGAAGAATAAAACCCCCTCCACCTCCACCGCCACCACCGCCGCCGCCTCCTGAAGAGGAAGAAGAGGAAGAACTGGAACTAGAACTGCAACCACTAGTATCAAAAGTACAACTAGCTGAACAAGCTAATGTTCCAGAAACAAAACTTTGTGAAACACAAGTTTGACTGTTAAGGTCTGAACCATCACATTGTTCATCACCATTTTTAACCAAATCACCACAGGAAGTAACGTTAAATTCGTAAGTAGTAGAATTAGTATGAGTGGTAGAATAATTATCAGTAGCATTGATGGTAAAATTGTAACTGTCATTAGTTATATTAGTCCAAGTCCAAGAACAAGTCCAATTGTTATCTGTCTGCGTTGAACAAGTTCTTGTTTGTAAAGTTCCGTTAAAAGATAAAGTTAAGTTAGATATGTCCGAGTAATCAAAAATGGTAATATTAACAGTTTGATTGTCTCCGTCCCGAGTAAGATGCTGTTCAGTAAAATAACTAATAGTTTCAATTGTAGGAGCTAAAGTATCATTAACAATTACAGTTATGTTAGTAGATTCATTGGTAGAGAAAGAACCATCGTAAGGGTCGGAAACAGTTAAACCAACATTGTAAGTTCCAGTCAAATTATATTGCCGAGTAATGTTTGTTGTTGAAACTGTACTAGTATTACCATCACCAAAATCCCATAAGTATGTTAAAGTATCATTATCCGGATCAGTAACTGTTGAATTGAAAATGGTAGAATTACCAACTTCTAAAACAGTACCGTTAAAAGGCAGAGTTATGTTAACAAAAGTAAGATTTCTGTTTTGAACAGTGAAATTGTCAAGTGTAGTAGTATTCACATTGCCAGCAGAATCAAACGCATGAAAAATGTAACCAATTCGTTCCTGGTTGGTTAAATTATCTGCATCTAAAGTGTAATTAAATGTTTCTAATGATTCATTCACCATGGTATAATTTGCCCAACTTCCACTAAAATTTGATTCAAGATAAACTGCCGAATAATTCAAAGCAGAATTGTCAGTAACATTAATTTTTATAATTACTTCATCATCATTATTAATTGTTGTAGGAGTAATATTTACTGCAAAAATTAAAGGATTAGTTTTATCAACAGTGAAAAGCATTGTGCTTGTTGCTTGATTACCTAAAGAATCATTAGCAAAAACGTCAATGGTATAATTTCCGTCAACATAAGTTGAGTTTGAAACTGATACAGATTCGTTCCAAGTAAAGTTTGCAGTAGTAAGAGTACTTGAATTACTTTGTACAATTACATCAGATGTGTTAGAAATAGAATAATTTGAAAATGATAAAAGTGTATTTTCAATACTAATATTAAAATTAAAATCATCATTTTGGTACGAATTATTTAATGGAGTATAAAAGGTAATATTAGGAATAGTATTATCAACCTCAATAGTTCTAATTTCACTAGTCCCAAAGATGTTAGCGGAATCATTCCCATAAACTTTGTAAGAATGATTACTAGTTGCTAAAGAAGTAAGATTATAATAATGACTAGTAGTATTTTTTGCAGTCATAGTATAATTTGTTATTGTCCCATTATTATGTTCCCATTCTAATATTGCAACTGAAAGATTAACATCGGAAGAAATGTTTATCAATGTAAAACTTGTTGTTAACACAGTATTGTTAGCGGGACTATCGGCAGTGAAATTGAGATAAGGTTGAACCGCTTTAAGAATATCAACCCGAGGAAAAACTATTCCATTCCTAGTATCATTAATATTTTTTCCAGTAAGTTTCAACTTATTTTCAATCTGGATTGGATTAGGCGTAAGATTATAAGTTTGTTTCCAATACTGATTAAAAAGTGCAGCAACACCCGCAACGTGCGGTGCAGCCATAGAAGTACCACTTTTTAGAACATAAGCAGAATTTATACTTGTTGAAGTTATTGAAGAACCAGGAGCAAGTACATCTAAAATACTGCCTGAATTATAATTTGAAATTGCATCGGCTTTTGTTGTTGATCCTACAGAGGTAACGTTAATCCCGCAAGCTGGCGAAGTTATTCCTCCAGAATTACCAGCGTTACCTGAAGAAGCATCTACAAAAATCCCTTGTGTAGCTGCCCAACTTGCTTCGGCAGCTAATCCAGAAGAGTCAGAAGCATCACAGTAATCAGAGTAAATAATTTCACTCCCACCACCGTCAGTAACACCAATACTCATTGTGATTACAGAAATGTTAAATGTTGAAGCATTATTAACACACCAATCAATTGCTGAAATTGACCAAGCAGTAGTTCCCGCACCATTATCGTTAAAGACACGCATCGCAACAATGTTCGCACCTGGAGCTGCGCCACGATAAGTTGCACCTTCTGAAGCTACAATCCCTGCAACGTGAGTGCCATGATCACGAGCACCATAAGTTCCGCTGGGGAAAGGATTAGTATCACTATCTGCATAATCATAACCACCAATAACTTTATTACAGGTCCCTGCTAAAAAACTAGCATTAGTACATCCGCCAAGAGCAGGATGAGTAAAATCCACTCCAGTATCAATAACACAAACAGTTTCTCCAGTCCCGTTAATGAGAACTCCATTAACAGAAATGTTCCAAACATCATCAGCATTAATAACAGGAATTGAACCGTCAAGTAATGGTTTTATCGGTTTTATGGGATAAACTTTTTCTACTAAACCAGAAGAAATTAACTTTTCTAAACCGACTTTGGTAAGATTACCAGTAAAACCGTTAATTGCAGAAAAACGATGTTCAATTTCAAAATCATAATTTTCTGGTTCAGAAAAAATTCCGACTACAGCTATTTCTTTCCCTTTTTTTTCCTTCTTTAATTTTAATTGTTTTAAAATTTGGTCCTGACTACTTTTAACAAAATTTCTTCTTTCTTGAATTTTTATTTCTCTGTCTTGATTTTGAGAATCTACTGCCAACCCAATAACTTGTTCAAGGGGTTCATCTTTTAACATTACAATAACAGGTAAATAATCATCTTCTTCCAAGGCGTTTAACACTTCCAAATCAATGTTTACTGCCGAAACAAAAGTCATTAGAAAACAAACTAACATAATAAATAATAAAATGATTAAACGTCCACCCTTTTTCATTTTAATTCTTAACACTAATCTTAAACTAAGATTAAATTGTTATCTTGCTTTAATAAAATTGAACCTAATCCCTCTCCAACATTGAACGAAAATTTCGATAACACACTACTTAACAAATCAAAAAAACTAGCCTCTCTCTCATAAACTAAATAATCAACACTTTCAATGTTGTAAGTTTCTTTAATAAAAGTTTCAGCTGTATCTCTATTACCTAATTGGTCAACCAATCCTAGTTCTAAAGCTTCAACACCCAAAAAGAATTCTCCAGTAGCCAATTGTTTAACTTTATTTTCAGAAAGTTTTCTATTTTCAACAATTTCTTCAATAAAAAAATCGTGAATTTTATTAATTTTTTTTTGTAAAATACTTTTTTCGTTATCATTAAGTTTTCTGAAAGGAGTTCCAATATCTTTATACTCACCAGCTGTAAGTTGTTCATAATTAACGCCATACTGTTCCATTAAACCACTAAATTCTAAAAATGAAGAAAGTACACCAATACTACCGGTAATCGACATTCGATTAGCAATAACATGATCAGTAGCAGAAGCTATCCAGTATCCACCGGAAGCGCCAACTTCTCTGATTAAAGCAACAACAGGTTTTTCTGATTTCTTTACCGCTAAAGCAATTTCATCAGAAGCAACCGCTGAACCGCCGGGAGAATTAATCTCAATAAGAATAACTTCAATTTGTGGATTATCAATTGCTTCGCTAATGAAGTGAGTAACTGTTTTTGAAGAAGTTGTTGAAGAACCTAAATAATTCCCCCCGTCAACAGTGATCATCCCATTAACAGCCATTAAAGCAACGTTACCAGATTTAGAATCGTCAAAAATGGAAAGAGTTAATGGCAAAAGTACAAAAACAACAAAAAATACTGCAACGATAGTTAAAATAGTAGCTTTAAATCTGTTTCTTTTCATATTACCTCTTTTCATACTAATATAAAATAGGATTACCTATATAAAACTTTTTGCTTTGTAAACTGATAGAAATAAGAAGGCCGTTAAATTTATAAAAAATAAAAAACTTCTTTATGTATAAAAAAGAGGTTTGGAATAAAATGAAAAAAATTATTATAAGCGTTATCTTACTAATTTCAATGTTGCTAATTAGTTGTAGTTTTATAGAAAGTAATGAACCGGTCAATAACGAAAATAATTCTTTGGTAGAACCAGAAACTAACCAAAAACCAATAGAAAAAGAAGAAGTAGAAGTTTCCGTAGAATTAAAAAAAGTTGATCCAAAACCAAAAGAATCTTTTTGCACCCATAATAGTAATTGTACTTCCGGAAAAATGTGTATTGAAGGGCAATGTCAAGTATTAGAAGAATTGTACCTTACCGAAGATTGTTTAGTAAAATGTAAAATGAGTAAAGTAAAACTAACAACTAGTGAAGGTGTAAATTATGAACTTCCACCTGGTAAAGGAGACTATTCTGCTGCCGGTGCTCTTGATTGGACAATTGTTAGTGTTCCAAAATATTGTCAAGGTGAAGAAATAGTTGTTCCAATAAAAGTTTTGAAACGAAATTATGAATTAGTTTATTCTGACGAAGTGGTTATGATTAAAGAAGGTGAGAAAAGTAAAGTCATCAAACATCCTTTAATGCCAAGTGTTGCTTTTGTTTTAGAGATTACAGATGTGGTAGAAAGTTGTAGTTAAAAAAATGTAGCCCCGCGCAGACTTTCGTTCTCAAATGAGATTTCGAACTGCGGTCCATGCCTATCTTCCTTTGGAGACCAAAGGGCACGATGATAGTCCACTACACCACGGGGCTGTCAAGCTTATCTTTAACTAACTCATTTATAAAATTTTTGGATAAGAATAAACACTCAGCCAATTTACAATCAAACCTAAATAAAGCTAAAACTACCAAAAATCTTATAAACGCTACTCCTCAGTAATAACCATGTCATTGGAAACACATCTAATTGGAGTTCATCATGAGGGAAAAGAAATTGCTCAAAGAGTTATCGATTACGTAGATGAAACCCATCCAAATTTAGAAAATATTATGATAGAATTACCTGAAGATTGGCATAACCTTGCAGAAGTAGGAGAAGGTTTCTTTATTGATTTGGGTTTACATTATGAACAAAAAGGAGTAAAAGTCATCCCTGGAGATAGGTTATATCATCAAGTCCTGGATCAGAGAGATAATCTTAAAGAGATAGAAGAATTAAAAGCAATGGATAGTGGTAATAAAAAGATCACAATGGCCTTGTACCTATTGGCAAAATATTCTTTAACTGTACCAATAAAACCATTAAAAATAATCCATGCAGGTGTAACTGGCAAATTGATTAAAAATAGAAATATTGATATGGATGCTCTTCTTCAAGAAGAAAAACCGGAAGTGGTTGTATTAGGAGGATTACATACTAAATATCTTAAAAAACAACATCCAGAATTAAAACACACCCATATTGGCAGCTATGACTTATTGGATCAAATTGTTAAAAAAGTACTTCTGCGGAACATTGATGAAGATATTTTAGTCAAAGAATATTCACCATTAAAATCTCGAGAATATCAAAAAAAGTTTCTTAAATTGTTAATTAATGCTGGGGTAATTGCAGGTGGAAATTGTTTTCTAGGGGAAATGGGCCAAACAGTTACCACTATGGTTGGCACATACGGAATGATAAGCAATCTTGGGGGAACAGTCAATTACGGCCGTTACCAATTGGGACAATTAAAAGAAAAAATAAGTCAAACTAAAACTTCTTCCTAATATTATAAAAACAGAAGAATTTAAAAACCTTAAAAAAATACTATCATCTATGGCAATAGGGGAGATAGCTGCACAACAAGCTCCAGAAATGTTAGGAGATTTACAACCATTAGTAGAATTGGTACAACCTTTAGTTGTTAAAGCAAGCATTCTTGTGGGTGGAATTTTTGGTGTTTACCTGATTCTTATAATAGTAAGAGTTTATTACGAACGAAAAAAGGTTAAACTTCTTTACGATATTCGTTATGATTTGGACCAAATGAACATTTCTCAAGGGGTAACATCTTCTCGACAAAAGAAAGGTATTTTTAGAAAAATGATTGAATTCTTAATTACTAAGCCTAAAGAAAAAAGAATGGCTAAAGAACTAAAAAAACGAGCAGAAAAACCTGCTGAAAAACCTAAGAAAAAAAAGAGAAAGAAAATATCTAAAAAATGAAGATTAGAATTAAAAAAGAAGTTTTTAAAAAATTTCCTAAGATTAAAATCGCGCTTATTCTTGCTGAAAATATTGACAATAAAAAAAAGTTAAAAGAGTCAATACACCTACTGCAAGAAGTTGAACAATTAATACGATTAACATTTAATAAAGAAACCATCAAAAATCATCACTTGATTGCTCCTTGGGCAGTTGCTCAGGAAGAGTTTGGTAAAAATGCTCAACATCATCACACTTCTGTAGAACGATTATTAAAAAATGTTTTAACTGGGAAAAGTGTTGTAACTAAAGATGTTGTTACAAATTTGTTAAGATATTTAGCGCTAAAACATATTGTTCCTTTAGGTGTTGACGATTATCAAAAAATTAATGGTGATTTAACATTTTCATTATCTTCAGGCAAAGAAAAAATTGATGTGTTAAGAAAATTAAAGAAAGGAGCATTGATTTATGGTGATAAAAAGAACATTTTAGGAACAAAATTAGATTTCTGGAAAAGTAAAAAAACTGTGTTAAGTAAGAACAGTAAATCTGCTTTGATCCACTTTGATATTTTACCACCAATAGATAAAAAGAAATTAGATATTTTGGTTAAAGAAACTAAAGATCTAATTACTAGTTTTTGTGATGGAAAAGTTAAAGTTGTTGTTTTAAACAAAAATAAAAGTTTTGGTAAATTCTAAAATGAATCTTAAAAACAGAATTTATCCAGGAATTACTTGTACTTCTGTTACCCGTAACAAAGATCATTGGCGATTACAATTAAAAGAAATTAATTTGTTAGGGATTAAAAAAGTAGCTTTATTCCCGACAACCATGAAACCAAAAGAAAGAAAAATTCTTTACAAAGAATTAGAAAAATCTTGCATTAAGAAGATTAAATTAGTGCATATGCGCGGACAAGATTTTACGGAAGAAGAGTTGAAATATTTTTATAAACGCTGGGGAACAAGATTGTTTAATTGTCATGAACATGAGTTTGATTTACTTTATAATAAATTTCCAAAATTCAGAAAGAATATTGTTTTGGAATTAAATTTTGATAATAAGATTGAGAACAAATTAGCTCCAAATAAAATGGGTGGTTTTTGTATTGATTTATCTCACATTACTGCCGCCAAAAAACGTCATAAAGTAGAATGGGATTATATGGTTAAACATTTGAAAGATACAAAGTTTATGGCTAACCACTTGAATGGGTACAGCAAACGGATGAAAAGAGATTTACATTTCGTTAATAATGTTAAAGAGTTTGATTACCTGCAAGAATTACCGGGAAAAATATTCAGTAAAGTTATTGGATTAGAATTAGAGAATTCTATTAAAAAACAGTTAGAGTTTAAAGATTATATTGTTAAGTTGATGAAGTGATTAAAATTAATTTTTCATCTTCTTTCTTCTATCTCTTTGTTTTTCATGACACCTATTAAGAAAATCTTTTCTATCAACAGTAAAATATTCTACATCCCCGGGCATGTTCTCAATTTTGTTATAGAAAATAAACGCGGGCCGATCAGGAACGGTTACTTCTTGTTCTGTATTTAATAAAGTTAATTCCAATTGGCCATCTTCTTTGAAAAGACAATTAAAAAAGTGGTGACGCATTTCTAAATGTCTTATATTTGGATCAGGATAACAGCAAGAAACAAGTTGATCCTCATGAGCAGGGCCAACTAAATACTTTGAATGATATCTTGCCACTTTAAATTCTAAAGGGTTTTTACTTTGCCTATTTCCAATAACTTTCAAACCAAGACGACAGTCTGAATCTGCCAATATTTCCAATGCATCAGGTAATTTATTCATTTTATTAGTAAATAAAGATAATTACTATTTAATTATTTGTTTAGTATAGAAGTATGGGTGTATACAATCTCTTAAAATTCTAAGAATTCAATGACTTTATTGACGTCTTTCTTATCAATCACGAACAATGTATCTGTCCAAGAGGATAAAAATTCTAAAATGTTAACTCCGTTCTCAGCAAATAGAGAAGTTAAGTAAGCAATAACTCCTGGAATGTTTTCAATATCTTTACCACTAATAATGTTAACTAAAGCTAAATCCTTATTGGTTTTAATGATAAATCCTTTTAGTTTCTTTTCTAATTGAACTGCATTTTTCTCTTGTGTGATAATAGTATAACTATTAGAACCTTCTAAAACATAAAACAATCCTGCTTCACTTTGAATCTTTTGAAATGATTCTTTAGAAATGCTTTTATTGATTATGAAGACAACAATCTTATTTTTTATTTCAATCTCAGAATCACGCAACAGATATTTGATCTTCTTCTCATAAACTTTCTCTTTACTTAATTTATCTTGAAATCTTCTTGCTGCAACAAGTATTGCTTCAATGGAAGTTTTCTTTTCAATCTTAAGTTCTTTAGAGATTTGTCTTGCCAATGATGAATAATTAATCAAACCATTTTTCAAACAGCTTTTAATGTTTGGATGGCTCTTAATATATTCAATAGTCAGTTCTGCTGTTGTTTTCATTATTATTAGAAATAATGTCCAACTTTATAAATTTAACTTAAATGTTTTAAATAAAACACATTTGTTTATTTTTGTTTTATGTGGGTCAATAGATATAAAAATTAGTTTCATTGTTAACAAAAATCATGAAACAATCAAATTTAGAACATGTCAGGACCAGACGCTCTTTCTGTTAGATTGTTAACTTTTTTTAAAATTAAAAAATATTTTTATGGAGGATAAAAAATGAAAGAAAAGAAAATAGAGATAATAAAACCGAAAATGTGTCATTTAGAAACAGTATTACAAGTAGAACAAGCTGCTTGGCCAGATGTTGGAGAAGGAATGATCGCAGAAGTGGAGAAATTTAAAAATAGAATAGAATTAGAAACCATATTTCTGTTATATTTTGATAATCAGCCCACTGGAGTAATTAGTTTTGAACATCCAAATTTTACCAGTAGTACTATTTTAGAGAACATATTGGAAGAACATGCCCATAATGGATTGCTGAACTGGGAAGAAATAAATCAAAAATATCACTTGCCTCTGGATTGGTATAAAGCAACAAATGATGGATATATCATGAAAAATGGTCAATCCGTTAATAATCCAAACTCAGACTGTTTATTTTTAATTGGGGTAGGGGTTGATTACAAAAATAAAGGTAATGGACTGGTTAATCATTTAATAAAACATACTTTAGAACAAGCAAAAAAAATGGGGAAAAAGTATGTAATAGGCTACGGAAGATTGCCCCAATTACATGAAAATCATGATGCGCCAAATATTAAAGATGCAGAAGAACATCTTTTGGAAAAAAAACAGGGAACAAACCTCCCAGCAGATTATGGGGCAAGATTTCATGTATTTAATGGTGCTAAAGCAGTGGCAGTAATTCCAAACGCAATGGATGACTCGGAAAGTAAAAATTATGGTTTTTTAGCGATTTATAAACTATGAAACCAATAATTAAAAAAATTCAATCGAACATTTACTTGATCCGAGAGTTAGACTATATCGAAAGTTGTAACTGCTATTTGATAATAGGAACTAAGAAATGTTTATTGATTGATTTTGGAATTGGTTTAGATAACATTTTTAATTTTATTTTTCCTTTGATTAAAAACAAAGAGTTAATTAAAGTATTAACACATTTTCATTTTGATCATTTTGGAGGAACTAAATATTTTGACAATATTTTAGCAAATAAAATTAAGATAAAAGATATTGGAATCAAATACTTAAATGAAAAAGATTTCTATAGCAATGAACATTACTTAAAAGCAATTGGAAATTTAGAAATAGATTTCAATAAATTCATTCATGTTAAAGATAAAGAGACCATAAATTTAGGAGATTATATTTTTGAAATCATTTATACTCCGGGACATGATTCTTCAAGCATTTCATTATTTGAAAAAAAGAATAAAATGTTATTTTCTGGAGATTTAATTTATGATGGAGAAATTTATCATGACTTAAAAGATTCAAACATCAAAGATTACATTTTATCATTACAAAAAATATTATCATTGGAACCAAAAATAATTTATGGAGGTCACAATATGGCAATGAGTTCTAGCACAATTATCAAGAAAGTGATTCAAAGTATACAAAAACTTAATAAACATAAATAGTTTGGTCACAATATGAACTTCCAATCCGAGATAATCAAACTTTTAGTAAAAGAAACTAAGTTAGATAAAGCAGAGTTAGAGAATCTGATTTCTATCCCACCAGATCCAAAGTTGGGCGATTATGCGTTCCCTTGTTTCAAGTTAGGTAAGAACCCTAAAGAAGCTGCTGAAAAGTTGAAAAAGAAATTAAAAATGCCAAAGTTCTTATCAGGAGTACAAGTCGTTGGTCCATATCTAAACTTCTACATAAAAAGTGAAGTGATTGCAGAAGAAACACTAACAAAGATTTCTAAAGAAAATAAAAATTATGGTAAACAAGACCTTGGAAATAAACAAAAAGTTGTTTTTGATTTCTCTGCTCCAAATATCGCCAAACCATTTGGTATTGGTCATTTGAGAAGCACAGTTATCGGTTCTTGCTTATACAAAGTTCATAATTTTCTTGGCTATAAATCAATAGGGATTAACCATCTTGGAGATTGGGGCACACAATTTGGAAAACTTATTGTCGCTTATAAAAAATGGGGTAAAGAAAAAGAGTTAGAAAAAGATCCAATTAAATATTTATTAAAATTGTATGTTCAGTTCCATAAAGAAGCAGAGAAAGATGATAAATTAGATGATCAAGCCCGAGAAGCATTTAAAAAACTTGAAGATGGAGATAAAAAGTATTTACAATTATGGAATTCTTTTAGAAAATTAAGTTTGGAAGAATTCAAGAGAATTTATGAAATGTTAGATGTTAAGTTTGATTCTTATAATGGAGAAGCTTTTTATATTGATAAAACGGATGCTGTTGTTAAAAAACTTGAACAAAAAAAAATAACTTCACTTTCTGAAGGGGCTTTAATTGTTGATTTGGAAAAGTATAAAATGGCTCCAATATTATTAATAAAATCTAATAAAGCCACAACTTATCATACTCGAGATTTAGCAGCTGCCTATTATCGTTTAAAAAAATATGATCCAGTAAAATTAGTTTATGTTGTTGGCAGTGAACAAAAATTACATTTCAGACAACTGTTTAAAGTGTTAGAATTAGCAGGTGAAGATGTTAATAAATTTATTCATGTTGATTTCGGTCTTTTCAGATTTCCTGAAGGAAAAATGTCAACAAGAAAAGGAAGAGTTATTTTTTTAGATGATGTTTTAGGTAAAGCAATAAAACTAGCAGAAAAAATTATTGAAGAAAAAAATCCTAATTTAAAAAATAAAAGGGAAGTCGCTACCCAAGTTGGGGTAGGAGCAATAATTTTTGCAGACTTAAGTAATGAAAGGACTAGAAATATTGACTTTGATTGGAACAGAATGCTTAGCTTTGAAGGGGAAACGGGACCTTATGTCCAATATACACATGCAAGAGCAAGTTCAATATTAAGAAAGGTTAAAAAGAAAACCACTTCAAAGATAAACTTTTCACTTCTTAACTTAGATGAAGAAAAAGCAGTGATTAGATTGTTATACGATTTTCCAACAGCAATTGAAAAAGTGGCAAAAAATTACAAACCGCATCACATTGCCAATCATCTAATTTCTTTATCGCAAGCTTTTAACGAATTCTATCATAAATGTCCGGTGATTAGCGAGAGAGATGAACAGATGAAAGCTCGATTGTTATTAGTAGATTCTGTTAGGCAAGTTCTTGAGAACGGCTTAGGATTGTTAGGGATCAAAGCGCCGGATGAGATGTAAAAATGACACTTTATTTTATAACAGGAAACCCAGGAAAATTGAAAGAAGTACAAGCAATCGTTCCTGAAGTTGAAGGGATTGATTTAGATCTTCCAGAAATACAATCTTTAGATCCAATGGAAATTATTAAAGAAAAATTGGAAGTTGCTACTAAAGATAGAGAGGAAGAATTCTTTGTTGAAGACACTTCTCTGTATTTCGAATGTTTAAACGGTCTTCCCGGTCCATTAATCAAATGGTTTTTAGATTCTTTAGGTAACAAAGGAATTTATGAACTTGTTTCTAAATATGATAATAATAAATGTATTGCAAAAACAGTTATTGGTTATTCTAATGAAACAGATTTACATTTTTTTGTTGGGGAGTTGAACGGAAAAATTGTTACTCCTACTGGAACTGGTTTTGGTTGGGATCCAATTTTCATGCCGGAAGGTTATGAAAAAACTCTTGGCGATTTCTCTGCAGAAGAAAAAAATAAGATTAGCATGCGTAATGATGCGTTGATGAAACTAAAGAAACATTTGGAAAAGTAAGCATCAATTCTACTTTTTTTGCAGTTTTTTACCACAAAAATTAAATAATCCAAAATTATTCAACTAAGTATGCCCTCTACTTCTAGTCTCGATGCTAAAGATAAAGCTATTTTGTACTGCCTCGATCAAGATGCCAGGCAAGCAAATTCTATTATTGCAAAAAAAACAAGATTATCAAAAGAAGTTGTCAATTACAGAATCAAACGATTGGTAGACCAAAAAATTATTAGAAATTTTTATGCCATTATTGATAATTCAAAATTAGGTTATATGGTTTTCAGAGTGTTTATCAGGTTCCGAGATGTGGACATTGATAAAGAAAAAGAAATATTAAGATATCTTAAAAAGTTAAAATCTGTTGGGTGGGTAGTTCTTTTAGAAGAGATGTACGATTTAGCAATCTTAATCTGGGCAAAAAACGTTTATGAGTTTAAAGAAATTTTTGATAAAATATTAGAAAAACATGGGGGTTATTTCCAAGATTCTTTTGTTACTATCATTACGCAAATTCATCATTACATGAACAATTACATTTACGATCAAAATGATTTATCGGAAAGGATTATTGGAGGTAAAACTAAAACCATCTCTTTAGATGAAATTGATATGCAAATTTTATGGTTCCTTTCTAAGAATGCCAGAGAACCGTTATTAAACATGGCTAACAAACTTAAAGTTGCCCCGAACACAATTAAGCATAGAATTAAGAACTTGAAAGAGAAGAAAGTTATTGTTGGTTTTAAAGCAAAAATAGATATTGGACAGTTAGGGTATCATAATTATAAAATATTTCTTAAACTGGCCGACGTTAATCCTAGTGTAAGATTAAAATTGAAAGAGTATCTTAAACTTAATAATAATGTAACTTACGTAACAGAAGCTATTGGGAGAGCAGATTTAGAATTTGAAATCCAAGTTAGAAGTAATAGAGAATTAAGAAAAAATCTTAAAGAATTGAGACGTAACTTTGGTCAACTAATTAGACATTATCGTACTGTTATGGTTAACAAAGAATATATTGTAGATTATTTCCCTGAAATAAAAAAAATCAAATAATCAAGTTCTACTAATTAAATCATGTTCTGAAACGAAATGTCTCAATCCCAAATATGGCCTTACAGGTTTAGCTACTTGACTCACAGCAATAATTGAATTATCATGATAAAAGAAATCATTCTGCCAGCCAATATTGGCCATCATGCTATTAAATTTATCTTCATCCAAAGTCCCGGAATCAATCACTAAAATGGCTTGAGCGTTATGATGAATGCCTTTGTTAAGAGGGTGTTCTTCCCGAATCAAATAAAACGATTTCATTTTTTGTTCACTTTCATCAATAGTAATTAAAGGATTTTTTGATAACAAATCGTCAGGATAGATTTGATAACGATTAGAGATACCTTTATTCAAAAATTCAATTGATGATGGTTGACAATAATAACTTAAATCTTTTCGTGAATCTCCTTCTGTGATTAACAAATCTGGCTTGTTAACATGTTCTCTTGCTTTAATCATCCATCTTTCTTCAGCGATTAAACTTTTTATCCAGGCAGATGTTCTGGTGAATATATTTTGATCATAATGAGGTCCATATTTTCGCAGTGCAAAAATATCTCTTTCCCGAGCATACATTTCCCACATGTTCGGTTGGTTAAATGGAGTTCCACCAAACATAGTAAACAAAATTTGTCGATCCATTAAATCTCGAAATTCTTTAAAATGTTCTGGAGAAATTTTAGTAAGATCAATGTTAAGTACCGGTGGCAAATCAGAAAGGCCATAAAGTCCCTTTTGAATACAATGTAACAAAGCTAAATTTGTAACTTGTTCGTTTCTATCAATCAATAAAAGTTCTGCTTGACGATCTTCTTTTTCTCTAAGTCTTTTAACTAACAAACTTTCCTTTTTAGCCAGACCACAACCACCAGCAACAACTAAAATATCATCTTCTAAATAATCTTTTTCTAATAAGAAATCAAGAAATCCAGTATATTTCTTATTTTCAAATTTCCGATTGACAACTTCTTGATAATTAGCAAAAGCATGATAAGTTGAATAAAGATTTGCTTGTAATGGTCTTAAATCCCAAACATGAGTTATTTCTGCATCGTACTCTGCTTTAATTTTCTTCCTTAACGAAAAATTGATTTTAGTAGGACCTTCACTTAAAATATTATCAAGGATAGTTTTATTTTCCTGTTTCCTTTTAGAATAAACACTTAAACTTCCCAACATCGAACCAAAATGTCGTTCATCTTCTTTAGAAAGTTTTTTCTCTAAAAATTTACAATAAAGGTTCATAAAAGTAGTTAGACTGCCAATTCCAACATCTTCAAAGATCCTGATATTTTTTTTAAATTCGTGTGCTTTATCTGGACCTAAACTAAGAGAGATATCATGTTCCTTTTTACGAATGTAAGGTTCAGGGTCATCCAATTCTAAAAGATAAATTTTTTCACTAGTTTCTTCGATTTCTCTGGCAAGAAGTTCTTTTTCAGAAGCACGTAATTGCATTCTTTGATTGAGTTGTTTAACTGCCATTTCAGCAGTAGCAGGGTATTGTTTATTGATCCCTTCTAAAAAAGCATTAATCTCTTTATTGTTAAACAAATGATAATGTTCAGAAATGGTCCTCATTAATTCTGTTAAATGTTCAGTATCACTGATATTTTCAATAGCATCAGAAATAAAAGTTGTTAATGATGGGGGAACATAACTTGGCAATTTTGCTAAAGCCGAAACTACTTCTGGATAAGTTCCCATAACAAACTTCCTCCGAAATTGTTCCCATAATTGATAAGTCTCTTGATTACCTTTTTCAATCACGCAACTTCTGTAAATGTAAGCGGTCTTAGTAGCAATTTCTCCTAAATGACTAAATTGGGGTGGAAAGAGGGGATGTTTTAACTTTCCGTTAATTTCTGTTAAGAATTTTTGGACATCTTCAGAATTACCTTGTAAGGTAACGGCTTTTTTTATTCCCTCCAATGAAGAACTAATATCTTTAACTAAAGAAACTGAATCATAATTTACTTTTGAATCCTCAATGTCATTCATCCAAGATGAAAAAATACTATAAGCCCAATCAACACTTTCTGCAAAATCATTTTTTAACCTTTCATAATCAGAAAGGTCGCTCACTAATTCATTAATAGAAAAAAAATATTTTATCTGATACCTTTTAGGAGGATGAAGAACCATATAACTTAAAATATCTAATAATTTCTTACTTGGAGAATAAGGGATTTCAGAGATCATTCTAGAATATGGATTTAAAACTATTTCATCTAAGCTTTCTTTTTCTTCCAGGGGGGTTTCAGTCTTATTTTTAAGTTCAGAGTCCATAGGAAAGTCATAAAAACTTGTCATTAATCAACTAATAGTGTTAGTCAATATTACCTATGAGGAAACATGTTTTTGATAAGGAGATTTATTTTTAGGACATAGTGGAGATGACTTTCTAATCCAAGTTCGAATTTCAATTTGTTTTTTCAACTCTTGATTTAGTTTCGTTTTATCCATTTTTCCACAAATTTTAAATATGAATTATGTTTTCAATAACTTAACCTTTAGCGAGGTATTGTTAGGGGGAGAGACTTGTTTCTCCTTTCTAACTTTTTCTAACTTTTTCTCGCTTAATTTGATCTAATAATTTACACTGCAAAAGAAGTAACTAATATTACCACCCCCTCTACGCCGCTAATAAAGTTATAACTATATCTATTGGTTATCAATAGCAAAGGAGTGATATAAACTTTCCGACCAATATTTTTATCAAAAAGCTGAATTAGCAGGATTTATGGCAGAAAACGATAATCAAACATTAAACCCAACAAATTTCTTCTCTTCTTTAACTCGCGCATATAAATTGATGACATCCATTAAATCTTTATCCTTGATCATCAATTCATCTTTACTCATTGGTTTACCATCAGCAGAAGATTTCATAAAATATTGAATTTGGTTAAATGAAGCTTGTTTCAAAACATCGGCAATGTCCGCACCAGTCATTCTTCGTTGATACATCATTTCTGACAATTCAGCGAAATCGTTGACGTCATAAATATCTCGACCAGCTTTCCGTTCTTTAAGATCCATCTGTTTAAAGAAAATGTCTTCCACTCCAGATAAGTTAGGTTTAGGTATTTCAACAACATAATCAAATCTACCAGCTCGAAGTAAAGCATCGTCAATCTTTTCTAGGTAATTAGTAGCAGCAACAAAAATTAGCCCTTCATTATTGCCCATTCCGTCCATTGTTCTTAGCCAGACATTTACGCACCTATCAACAACCTCATGACCATTATGACTTCCTTTCTTTCGGAACATTTGTTCAGCTTCATCAACAAACAACATTACTTTCTTTTTAGTCTGTTTATATTTCTTTTTTGCAGATTCAATTGCTGCTTCTAAATTCTGTTCAGCCTCGCCAACATATTTACTAATAATCAAACTTAACGGCAATTCTAAAAACCAGCAATCAAGTTCGTTAGACATTGCTTTAGCAACCATTGTTTTTCCCGTGCCGGGAGGGCCGTACATCAATAGTCCTTTCGGTGGATCAATCCCGTATGAAGAATATGCGTAAGGACAATTAATCCCATACTCAAAATGTTTGATTTTTTCCAAAACTGAGTCTAAACCGCCAATGTCTGCATAAGATGTTTCTTCCTGACTTAATGCAATTTCTAATGAAGAACTTTGTTGTTGTTGAGTTAACTGATTAATTTTGTTCTGATACTGTTCAATAATTTTTTTTTGTCCTTCAATAATCCGTTCCTGAATATACAATTTGTCAGCAATATCTTTAACAAACTTTTTAGCCTCATCTTCAGACAGTTCATCATCATCATCTGATTCTTCAAACTCAAATTCAAGTTCATCTTCTAAAAATTCTTCATCTTCATTTTCCTCTTCACTCTTCTTTTTTTTCGGATCAGCCATTTTATTTAATTTTAATTTTAATTTTTATCATGATAAATAGGGATGATTTTTTTCTCCTTACCAGAATAATAAAATGTCCTGATATTTGCACAATCCCTTAACAATAAATAAGCACGTTCCATTTGACTTACAGCTTTATCATAACCATCATTAGATTTAACTTCATAAATGTCCCAATAATTTCCGTTTATTCCAACTAAGTCTAGTTCTCCCGCATCATTTCGAGAAGGAGGCATCCGATAAACAACATTTTTCATCACAATTTGATACTGGTCCCTAACTAAACGTTCAAGTTCATTTACAGCTTTATCATGCGTGTTTACCATCTTTGTTAGTAATTTCTATTCTTCTCGCGACTCATTTTTCTTAACTCGTTTTTTTCTCTTTCCATCATCTTCTGGGGATAAATAATCATACCATTGTAACCATCTTTTTCTCCGTCTCATTTTCAATGATCATTCTCCAAATATTTTTTAGCAGAAAAAATGTACACCTTACCGTTAGGAAAATATTGACAACCTTTTTCCTCACTAAAAAGATAAGTTGTAAACTCTTCATAATCAAAAGCCACATCCATTTCTCCAAGTTCAGTTTTTACAGGAACGTTAAGGTAATGAAACTCTTCAACGATATCTCGCAAAGTTTGATATTCATCCAATTTAGATTCACTCATTTTAACCACCCTCTTTTTTTATTTCCAAGATTACAACATTTGTAAAAAGAAAGATAATGATGGTTCAATTCTCTTTTATCACCAACAAGAATTTCTAATTGTTCGCCACGGAAAGCACAATCTATCGGTTGGTATTGATTATTAACATTAAAAAAAGCACAATAATGAACTAAATTGCTTTTACGGTCATAACCATCACCTTGATAAGTTCTTCTAACAATACAGGTAGTAACACCCTCTGTTAAACGTTCAATCAAATTTTCTTCTTTCTTCTTTTTACTTTTTTTCCAAATCATAAACTCACCCTGATTTCATGTTTCTCTCCGTTTAGTTTCAATATTGGACTACCTTTTCGCATTGGTTCCAAAGATTTCATGTGTGCATAACTTCCCCAATGGTTCAGATAAGAACCAGTAAGAATGAAATGTTTCTGTGCTTCGATAACTTTTTTATTTCTCAAATCTGCAGAGTAAAAATTTTTCACATGATGACTAAGCTGATGCAAATGACCCATGGCATAAATTTCCGCTTCTGCCAAATTTGCAAGGTCAATCACTCCTTTAATTTTTGTATGTGGCATTCTTGCCCCAGAAGCTCCGTGCGTAGTGTACAAAGTGTAACCTTGTTTCCCAACTAAAAAATAATGCATCTTCCCCCAACCAAAATAAGGAACATCCAACTGTTTAGCCATGATTTTCGAAAGGTTTAATCCTGCTTGATTATAAACACGATTTTCATGGTTACCAGGATGCAATCCTAAAATCAACCCCTTTTCTGCTAACGGCTTGTAAATATGCATAAAATGGTCAAGCTGTTGTTCCAGTATTTCATCCTGTTCATAAACTCCTGACCCCACAGAATCTCTAGTAGCAGTTTCCAATTCATCACCCATTAAAATCATTGGAATTCCTTTCTCATAACAATGTTCCAAAACTTCTTTATGCAAATCTTTATCATAATACCTTGACCCGATATGTTCATCCCCCATCAACATGATACTTAACCGGTCAACATCAAATTTTTGATAATTTAACGTCGGCTTTAATTCGTTCTTTGCAGCAGCTTTTTTCATTGATTCCCATTCTTTCATTTTGTCTGATAATTCTCCCATTTTTCACCCTCCTAATTTATTAGGGGGTGCCAGAAATCATTTTGATTTCTCAGCACACCTCTAGCGATTTTTTTTGTTCTACCCATCTTTCCAATTCATAATTATATTATACGGCCATTTTGATTGCAGTTCGTCCATCATTTCTCGATAATGTGTTATTAAACCGCAACCAGTACAAACATATTCATAACGAAAATTCTCTTTGCCGGATTCGTTTCGTAATTGTTGCACGTACTCAATTTCATCTTCACATTCTTGACATTTAATATTGAAATATTTAGGAAAATCAGTCAACTGTTGTTTGAACTTTTTGTCAATACTCATTTTCCTTTAGCGAGGTTAAATAGCCCTGCCGTCACCTTTAGCTTTCCCGGGGTGGGACTCACGGCAGGACTAATATCTACATTTTGCATACTCCAATGTAGTCATCAACATTCATGATAACATAATCAGTAATAGATCGAATCATCTTAGAATCCATAGCAAGAGCTAACCCAGAATTTTCTCTATAGAACGGGCCACCTGCATTATGAATTAGGTAAGCGCTAATAATTCCTGCCCAATACAATTGACCTTCTTTTTTAACAAATAAAGGACCACCAGAATTTCCAGGGTTGGCTGAAAGGTCCAACACTTTTCTGGTAGAATTTGGTACAGTTAAACCATTTTTGTGATCTTCAAATTCATAATGAAACGGATACTTTCCAGGATTAGCAACTATCCCTCCCGTAACTGCAGGAAACATTCCTAAAGGATAGCCGACCAAATAAACTTCTTCACCAAAATTCAAATCAGATTTGAGGTTAAGATTATTTTCAGGAAGAAAGTTTAATTGTTGATCTGTTCTTAAGATAGCCAAGTCAAGTTCTTCAGATTCAAAAACTACTTCTAAAGGAATATCATCATCTTTATTATTGTCAAATTTAGAATCAATAATCTTTATGTTAACTTGATCTCGGTTGTAAACCACGCCGTTAACATTTTGTTTAAAACCACCTACAACATGCTGGTTAGTAATTAAATAAGAATAACCATCAACATGACGATAAGCAAAACTAGAACCATATCCTCCCTGATGAATCGCATTTCCAGCATCGTCTTTGTATTCTCTTTCTGAAAGCAAACAATATGATGAAGAAATTAAATCATCTAAAGTGATTTTATTTTCTGTAAATTCATTTTGGGTGGGACAATTATTTATGGAAGTATATTGCATCGGCACACAAGCAGTTCCTGTCCCTGCAAGAAGTGTTACTGCAGCAATTAAATTTACCAGTTTACTTTTCATTCATATCACCTTTAGCGAGTTTTTTTATTTTATCCAGAATAACGTTTTTTTGTATACCTGCGCCAATGGAGGCGCATTTTTTGTTTTTTAACAAAAAATCTCGGGCGCCGTGCCCAGGTATACAAATTTATTTTATTCTGGATAAATTTTTGTTAATGATGTACTAGTTGTTGATTTTTTAATGTTCTAATCTTCATTTTCGGATAAGATTCCGACGATTCCTCGATATTGTGGATCGTCTTTCTCTTTCTTTAAACGTAAAATGTTGGAAATGGTTGATGAATAACAAGCAGCTGATAAGCCAGCCATGATTGTCCCCATTTGATTGTCTCCCAGATAATAATATCCTGCTGAAAGACAAGCAGCTAAAGTTCCTGCTACTGGTTGAAATTTTTTGATAATCTGCATAGACTCTTGGTCTGCTTGTTGATTACCCATGATTGCGCTCATTCCTGAAACTGCTACCCCCATTCCCAAAAAAAGATTATACGGAAAAATATCACAAGCAGCAAAAGCAATTGTAAAACCTCCTGCCGCTGCAATATCCGAATACACTGCTAACCGCTCATACTTCCTATCTTGGGAACCGGTAATATCTTCTAAAGAAACTTTATCCTCTTTGTTATTTAGCCTCTTTTTCCACCCCAACATATTTTTTAGAACTTCCCCTTTAGCGAGATTTGGTGAGGAAGAGCCCTCGTTTTTTTGAGTTAAACTTTCAACTCTCATTAAAGAGGATAGTGCAATCTAATGATAAACATGTCGAGAAGATTTTTTATCAATTTGCAGTTTTATGCTTGGCTGAGGTTATTGAAGAAAAATGCTTTTTTATTCTTTTACGTACCCTAATCCTTTAACTTGTAGAGTTGTTGGACACCATGCCAAAACTCCAACCTGTTTCATCTCAAATATCTTTTTATGTTTTTCAAATGGTTTATTGCTATCAAGAAGATTAACTACTCTATCCAGGAACGGAGTAAACTTTGAAAGATACTTGCCAAACACACCAGAATATTGTTTTTCTGCTCTTTCTGAATTTTCTGGGCAAGTATACGTAAATTTATCTAGGTTTAATTTTTCTGAAAGAATCACATCATTTGTATGAGTTTTAAGATTATTTGTACCATAAAATAATCTTCCTTCTGGTTTTATAACTCTTAATGTTTCATCAAAAGCTTTATTTTGATCCCAAAAATACATAGAAGATTCAAAACAAGTTATCAAATCAAATTTATCTGTCCATTCTTCAGGAAGTATTTCTGCTAAAGCTAATCTAAAATCAATAGTTTCTATTCCATTATGATTCACATTTGAAACTCCATAACAATTAATAGAATCACCATACCTGTTCTGCAAATCTTTTAGAAAAACTGCTTGGCCACACCCAACATCTAATACTTTTATAGTTCCATTTTTTTTTATTTTATCATCAATAATTTCTACCAGTGAAGAACCTGCCATTTTAGTATATAATTCTAAACCTCGATCCCATTTACAATATTCACCAAGAAAATATTCTTGTATTGCCTCATTAGACATTGTTTCTAAATCATCGGGTCTATAATCTGAAAATGTAGATGCTAACCAGTAACTTGTAAGTTCATGTAAATCATCCTCACTAATTTCACGTTGTCCTAAAGATTGTAAGATCTGAGTCTTCAGATAATCTTCCATCATTTCTATTAAATTACTGACTTCTATTTTTGATAATCTAATTGGTTTGTCCATTATGAATATATTTGTGATGTAATACTTTATAAAGTTTTTGACGAGTTTGCTACTTCAAGGTAAAAACAAAAACATTTAAAAAACAACCCAATAAAACTACAACTATGACAGATAACTTAACACCACTCTGCCAAATCAACGGTGGTTGTATGGGCTGTTGCGGCCACGATTTCGTTTCAAAAGAAAAAATTCAAGAAACCGTTAGATTGAACACTATCGAATTTAATGAAATTAATCCGCGAGTTAAAGCACAATTTATGAAATTTAGGGATAGAGCCCATCCCTCGAATCTGCGTAACGGAGTTTGTAGAAACTTGATTGAAAAGGGTGGTAACATTTTTTGTCCACTGCATCCAACATTACATGATGAAGACCTAAGAAGAAATCATTGTGATATTAAGCATTTATGTGGTACTGCTAAAAAATACGCGGAATGGAATCAAGATAAACAAGAAAAATTTATTTCTTTTGTAGCAAATAAAAACATTGACAATTTAGAATATTCTATGGGAATGGACAAAGGAACTTTACTTAAAGAGTTTTTAGAGTTTCTAGAAGTTTAATGGTTTCTTTAACAAATAAATACTAAAAACAATTTCAAAAATTGAAGTAATAATTCCAGTAATGATCAAAGTTAATGTTATCCAACCTAAAGTTAAATTAGAAACAAGAAGATAAATCCCTAAACCTACAAAAAAAATGTAAGTTAATAAATGATAAATTGGCAGAACAAAATAAATTTTTTTAAGAGGAGACCGAAAAAAGATAATTAAAGCAACAATGTTAAAAATGAAAAATGAAAAAGCAACAATAACAACAAAAGTTGAAAAAATATGATTTAAGTTGAAAAAGTTTAAAGTATTATCAAGTAAACCTAAGAAACCAAAAAATAAAGTAATCCAAAGATATATTTGTAAAAAACTTTTTTTCTTTTCCATTAATTGTAATAATAATCTTTTTCTTTATAAAATTTTTTAATATTAAAATAGTTAATTCCGACGAAAAATAGTCTGAAATTGGAAAAAATTTATATACTAGTATAGTTTATAGTAAGAATTACAAGGTGTTTTTATAAATTAAAAAAAGAAGGTGATAGAAGAAGTAAAACTTTTCTGAAACTTTCTTTAACAAAAAAAAGAAAGAAGGTAAGCAAAAAAGAACAAAAAGTTCTTTTTTTGACCTTCTTTAAAAAAAGAAGGTGATAAAACTGAAACAACATGTATTTCAGGAAGTTAAAAAATTTAAAATCCAAAGGTGTTGTAAGGGTTGCGGTTCTAGAATTGTAGTGGAGAATGCTAACCGTTATTATTGCAAAAATTGCCGAGGATACTAATTTCTTTTTTTTTATTTTTTTTCAAGTGACAATATAACATTCTATTTATCAGAAAAAAATAAATTTAATAAAATAATTCTACAAAGAAATCTTTAGCTCCTGTAAAAAAACCTTTACTTTCAACTTCTTCAACAACGGGTTCAACTTGTTCTTCAGAAACTTCTTCCTCAATTACAGGGAGAGGAGTAGGTTGTTCAAGTTCAGGTTTGATAGGTTCCTCAACGACTTCTGCTTCCTCAACAATAACCACGTCTTCAACTTGAATGTCTTCTTTACCAATAAGAAATTCTCCCATTTCATTTGAAACAAGTTCATAATAAACATAATCATCATCCATTCTTGTTAATTCAATGTTTAATTCTTCCCCATCTTGATAAATTCTAACATCTTCTTTTTTTAATCCTATAGATTTAAGATCAACTTCTTGAATTCTTAACGTGAATACTAAATTAGTAAATTTTTCTTCATCAAACGAAGACACTTCAAACATAGAATAAACTTTACCATTAAAATTCCAATTGACATTATCAATTTCTTCAGTAAGAACTTTTACGGCTTTAACATCTTCTAAGGTGGTTAAAGATATTGACTTTACGCCAGCAACGTTAACTTCAAAAAAAATGTCATTTCCCGCTTGTAAATAAGAAATTGTTTGAATTGCATTACCAGCAAGATTGTTTTGTCCTACCTGGCTCATTAATACTACAATAGGAAGTATAAAGATAAATGCCAAAACTATCCAAAACACCTTATGTTCTAAAATACTCTTTTTCCAATCCATAGCTAATAGTAATTAGATTAGGTTTATAAATTTATTCCTCGTTGAGATTAATTCCTCATTACTTTTTAATGTATTAACAACGAGGAATGAACAGAAAATTCTTATAGAAATGGGGAAATATTATTATCTATTTTCTAGTTTATTGTTAGAGAGAATATAAAAAAATAAAAAAATGTGGGGCTGCGGGGATTTGAACCCCGAACACCTAGATTTCAAATAATCCAAAATGGGAACTTCAGTATCACTTCCTAACAAGGAACTAGTGCTCTCCCAGATTGAGCTACAGCCCCAACTAATACTCCTAATCAAGCAGTTATTTATAAAGTTTATTGCAATTAATTTTTAAATTAAAAGACGACCCATATACCCCTGTTCAGTGATAAAAACCAAAAGATTTATAAACTAAGTTCAAATATCAGTAACAAAATGACATTATATGATACAATGAAAAAAATGGGAAAAAATACCATCTTAGCTGGAAGTCTTGCAAGCATATTAGTTGGATGCGGTAGCGAACCAAAAATAGTGAAACACGAAGATCTAACAGGAGATAAGGTCGATGATTTTATTATTGAAACAGGTCATGGATTTGGAACAGGTCATGGAACTTGGTTATACATTGGTCAAGAAGACGGCAGTTTTATAACAGCAGAAGCAAATCAAAAAAAGAATCCCGAATATTTCACAACCGAAGATGGAACAAATTATTTCTTTGATGGAAAATTCTACAAACCAGCAAAGAATGGTTTAGAATAATTTTCAGAACCAAGTTTTCTTTTTATAATCTTTATACTTCTTACCAAACTTCTCAGCAAGAACTTTTTCTTCATTTTTTGGTCTAATAATAAAAATAGGGATCGAAATTAAACTAGCAACTGCCCAAAATGGACAAGGGATATAAATTGCCCAACCAACCATTGTTAATAGTAATCCAAGATAAATAGGATTTCTAATTTTAGAATAAATTCCTTTAGTAACTAACTTCTTTGCTTTTGCTTTGATTGCCCAAGCATCTCCTAAAGTTAATTTTCCTGTCCACCAAATAATCAAACCAACAACAGTAAAAACCATTCCAATATAATTATGAACCCTATTCCAGTAATAGAAAATAAAAATACCAATGGAAATAATTGTAAATGCTAAGGGCAACAAATTCTCATAATGGTGTCTTTTCATTTTAACTGCACTAGATTAATTATATGTTATATTTATCCATAACCAGTAATATTTTTTTGTAATTTTCATTTAATTTTTTAGCAAGAGGAATAAAATGAGAAATTAATGTGATTTCATTATTTATCATCATTAAATAAATATCATTTTTCTTCTTCGAAAAAAATTCTTTGGGTTTAATTTTTTTTAGTTTTTTGTGCTCTTCAACTAGATATTTTAAACTATTACTATTAGCTATTGAACAATTATAAGAAAAGGAACTTAAAACAAAATTGAGTTCATACTTTCTAATTTCATCATTACTTTTAATCTTTGCAATCAACTTATTCAGTTTTTGATAAAGAATCAAATATTTTTCAAACAAATTTTTGTTTAAAGAATAGGCAAAAAGTTCAGGTCTAATCTTACTTCTCACTTTTTCGGGACTTAAAGGAATCATTTTACCGCTATGATGTGCGGTAGAACCAGAGTAACTTTGTTTTGCAGTTTTTAAGTTACCCATAATTTCTTTAACAAACATTATTTTTAAAGAAAGTTCTTTTTTAACTTCTTTTAAAAGAGGAAGAACTTCTGTTAAAAACTCATTTGAAAGTACTTTCCCTTTAAAAATATCTTTAAATAAACTCACCTAACCACCTAACGCCATTCCACTCATAATGTTCTGAGCAAACAGATTAAACAATAACATTACAACGCCGGCAATGAAACAGAAAGCAAGTGTACTATGAATTAAATTTTTTCCTAACGCGTACCTTTCTCCAAGTTTATCCGCACCATTTTCTATCCCGCTACTTAACGATGTTAAAATGTAAACTATTTGCACAATATAAATCCCAACAACAACCTGGAAATGGAAAGTAGGAATTCCAATACCAAATATTTCTAACATGTCTCCCATCCCAGAAGCACTATCAGCACTAGCAAAACTTCCCAACTGAGCACTTAACTTAGTTAAAATAGTAGAAATCATAGAAGTAATTCCAATAACTATCCCTGCAATTGCCGGAGTTAAAAATTTTGTCTGCGCTTTCATGGAAGAAATGATGTCTGCCATTAAATCTTTTAACCGTTCCTCAACACGATGAATTTCTTTAATGTACCGTGACATGGAAAGTAATGCTTGTGCAGCTATCCGTGGCCCTTTCTTAATACTTTCAGCTAATACTTTCATTGAAGATTCAATAACTTTTGAAGGAAAACTTACTACTGCCCCAACTTTAGGATCAAATAACGATTGTTCAATGCCCATCCCTAATTTGGTCATGTTCCTTTCAGCAAGGTTAAAAAAATCTCCTGAAGTTGTCCCACGCATGATTTGAGCAATTTTAGAGAAAGCAATTTCTGCAGGGATACCATCTCCTAACCGGTTACCTAACTGGAACAATGCTGAAGAAAATTCGTCTTCCAACTCTTTAGTCTTTTTTCTAACTTTAATAACATTCTTTGAACGGAGAGCAAAATACAACCCGAGAGAACAACCGAACCCAATCGTAACAAGTAAAGATAATAAAGAAGCTCCAATACCGTAAGGACCAATTTTATCTCTTGGTTGGCAAGCTGGATTATTTGGTGGACAAACATAATCCATCATTTTAAATTTTCCTTCTTTATCTTCAATTTCAAATTCAGGACTAAGGGTGTGCAAAATTATTGGACTAAAACCTATCAAAAGTGCAACCACTAACACCATGACACTAAAATATAACGGATTAACACTAATAACTAACTTTTTTCCTAAAGATAAATTAACATTTTTCAGTTTCTTCATTCCTTTTTTGTCTCCAATATCTGCGGCGCCGTACCCTGCAGGCCTTTTAGACAAAATTGATTTTCCTAAAAAGAATACAGATACGGGTAAAGTTATGTTATAAAGTAAAGAAATGTAAATTGCCATCACTAACGGATTTGAATCACTACCCATAAAACTTACAACTAAAGGTAAAATCACTAACCCCAAAATGGGTAAAATCACTCCTAACATGTGCAACATGGTCATTGGCGATTTTAAAGATTGAGCATAATGTAACATGTTTTCATAAGTACCGTTAAGAATAACATCTAAAGATTTGTCCAATAAAGATAATCTCCGATCTTCAGCACCTTCAAAAAGTGAAGATTCAATCAAATGAAAAGCTTCAACAAAATCCTTATCCCACTCTTTCCAAACTTCTAAATAAGAGTCAGCAGACTCTCTTAAAGTACCATACTTTTCAGTTTCCACGTCCCACAAAATTTTTCTAAAATCAAGTGACAGTGGTTGATCAAGATGGTCAGCAGCAAACTCGATTGCTCGTTCTAAGTTAGAAGTATGACGCATATAAGTTACTAAATAGAAAATACTTTGAACCATCTGATTAGTGGCTTTCATCCGCCAAGTATTAGCCATAAATTTTGGGATACTTTGTAAAGCAGGAATCATTGCCAGTCCAGCAAAGAAAGAAAAAAACACCAAAAACATCATTGGTGGTAAACCCAATAAGATTGGGAACATAAACATGATGAAAGAACCAAAAACCATTGTGGCTAATCCAGCCATGATTGCAAAAGATAACACTCCAGAAGGTGTTGTATTAAGATGGCAAGCATCAAGATTTTTTTGCACTATCCCTGCTTTTTTGCCATCAACAGTTAATTTTAACAAATTACCAGCATAATTGCAAACTTTTTCATAAAGTGAATAATGGTTAGGGTAAAGTTCCTGTTTAAATTCTGTATATTCTTTGGTAGAAATTTTTGTTGGAGCTTGAGCTGCCTGTTCACCAAACTCTTCTTTAACTTTATTTTTATATTTCTCTAAAAGTTTTTGATACTCACTTTGCTCCATCAATCTACCTCTTTTAGTTAAACTAATGATTAAAGGTTTAAAAATATTCCCCTATATTAGATTCTAATAATACAATATTCTAATAATATGATGAGAATAACAACCCAGACAATTTTAAAGATTTGTTTAATTTAAAAAATAGTTCATAGAAAACAATCAATTATTAAAAGAAAAAAAGAAAAAAAATAAGAAGAAATCTGAAAAAAGTTTATTTCTTTCGTTTCTTCTTAGCTGCTTTAGCTGCTGGTGGAACTGAACAACAAGATCCATTTTTAGGATGAAACAACAATAATACTCCTCCTAAAACCATTAGAACTGCAAACCAAGCAACCCAACCATCAATTCCTGACCACATTGGCCAAACAAAAGCGTTTAACAGTAATAACGCTCCAAAAACTATTTTCATAGTACCATGACACTTCAAATTATCACAACATCCATGCATATTAATCACCTCTTTTAGAGAAATGAATTAATATAAGTTTAAAAAAGTATCGAAATTGAATTAGATTCTTATCTCCATTCAGAATGTCCAAACTGGACTAACAAATCAAAATCTTTAACTTTAGGCAAATCACAAGAACCGTAACAACTCCCTGCCCAAAAAGTTAATTTTACTGGAGAAAGTTTACTTTTAATAAACTCTTGAATCTCTTTAGCCTTCGGCTTTAAACCGTCAGGTAATTGTACAAGAACAGTTTCAGCTTTAGTTTTAGTAATAGTTTCCAATAATTTTTCAATTTCTAAATTAAATTTAAATTCCATTTTAATGTTCTAATTGATCAGTAATTTCGTTAATTTCTCTGATTAATTGAGTTTCAGATTTCTTACCTTCACAATAATCAATAAAATTGTCTAACTTACCAGTTTTAAGATGAGTTAACCACCCTTCTAATGAAGATAAATATTCATTGTTACTAAATCTTTCATCCCTTGCAGCTTGAAAACCAACATAACCATTTCCAGCCATATATGCTTCATGCCGAATAGCAATTGGAGCAAAGTTCTTTCTTCCAATTAAATCTTTATGAAAGTCTAATAACTGAAATTTTCCTTCAATATTAACAACAAGAACGTTAACCTTATCATCAACACCGGCAGCGATAGTTTCTAACATTTCACCTTTTGTAAAAAGTTTTGGTTTAGTAATTCGGTAAACTCTGGGATCATGAAATGCCACAGAAGAATCACCAAACGTAATTTCACTAGGATTAACACGATAAGTATGATTCCTAATAGTAATTTCTTTATCTTGAGAATATGGTATCATTGCATCTAAACTACCAAAAAGTTTATCATTAGTAGTAGGGGAAATAAACCTTCCAAATTGGTCATTTAAATTTCTCCAACTAAGATCTTCTTGCAATCTGTATCTGGGTCCAATAGTTCCTGTTGCCAAATCTAATAAAAATTTCATATTTACTCACCACCTAAAAAAGTTTAATTTTAAAAAATAATAAAATTTATTCGTCGTCTTCATCTTCTCTACGAATAACCTTTACAGCGTCCATCTTAACAGTAATTGGAATTGGAACTGCCGCTTCAAGTAACTCAACAACAATTTCTTCTTTCTGTTTGTTTATTCGCATAACTTTAGCATTTTCACGTTTGAACGGACCGGAAATGATTTCAACAATGTCACTCTTTTTAATGTTCATTTCCACTTTAACTTGTTCAAGCATGTGTTCAATTTCTGGATAAGGAATTTCGTGTGGTAAAACGCCACGTGCGTAAGGAACGCCCTGTAATGATTTTTCAATGTCAAGTTTAGATTCAGCTTCTATGAAAATATAACCACGCATACCGTGCGGTCTCATAACTGCATAAACTCCTTCAACGGTCTTTCCCAATTTTGCAATAAGAAAATCTACTACTTGATCTTCCCTGTTAGCTGCTGTTCTGATAGCAAATATTTTTGTCCCTTGTGTTTCTTCTGTCATTTTTTTATCCTAAAATAATAATTGTCTCAAAAGGAAGATAATGAACCCAATTGCACCAATAATAGCTATTCCTATCCCCGTAATCTTAAGACTAGTACTAAACTCTTCTTTATTAGGTTTTTTAGTTATTCTCAGTACTCGAACAGTTTCTTTCCAGAAACGTCTCATTTTACTTGGTCTAGCGTTTACTTCCTGCATTATTTAACCTAAACTAGCTATTTGCTTTATAAAATTTACTGTTTTAAATGAATTATTCATAAATAAGAAAAAAAAGTGATAAATTGTTAAATAAAAAAACTATTTAACAAACTCAATTCCAAGTTCAGATTCAATAGCTTTCTGTTTCTGGGAACCATACTTGTTTTCCAAGCCAAAAATTTGTTCAGACTTAACCCCAGTAACAATTAACATTGTCCGAATAGTTTTATCCAAATCTTTGTAAATTTGTGCACCCCAAATAATTTTAGCACCAGCATCCAAACTTTCAGATACAGTTTCAACAATTTTTCTCGCTTCTTCTAAGGTAAGACTTTCACCACCAGAAATGTTAATCAAAGCCGCTGAAGCGCTAGATATGTCCACATCAATTAAAGGATTTTCTAAAGCTTTTTGGACAGACTCGTCTGCTCGATTTTCTGAATCTGATTCGCCAACACCAATTAAAGCAACACCGCCTTCACCCATAACAGTTTTTACGTCAGCAAAATCTAAATTTACTAAACCTGCCCGAGTAACCAGTTCAGCAATACCTTTAACAGAATTTGTTAATATTTCGTCAGCAACTTTAAAAGCTGTCTGTAAAGGTAAATGAGGTGCTAATTCTAAAAGTTTATCATTAGGGATAACGATCAAAGTGTTAATACTTTGTTCCAATTTCTCAAGGCCAATCATTGCATTTTCGCGCCGATGAGCGCCTTCCATCATGAAAGGCATAGTAACAATTCCAACACTTAAAATACCCATTTTTTTTGCTAATTGAGCAATAAATGGTGCACTACCTGTACCCGTTCCACCGCCCAGGCCGCAAGTAACAAAAATCATATCAGAACCGGTCATTAACTTCTTTAAATCGTGTTCATTCTCTCTAGCAGCTTCTTCACCTAATCTGGGGTTAGAACCTGCACCTAAACCTTGAGTCAACTCTTTACCAATAAGAAACTTTTTATCTGCACTAGTATACAACAAATCTTGAGCATCAGTGTTAATCGCGATAGTCATAATTCCTTTAATTCCTACTTCTGACATCCGGTTAATAGTATTATTACCTGCACCACCACAACCAACAACTTTAATTCTCGTTGTTTGGTTAGCTAACATTTTTGCTAATTCATCATCAATATCTTGATTTACAGCTTTTGCTGATACCGGTTCAGTTTTAATTACTGGTTGAACAGGTTTTGGCTGCTGTTGAGAAGGCGCAGTTTGCGGTCTCGATTGTTGTGACTGCTGATGTGATTGCGGTCTTGGTTGTTGCGATTGGTGTTGCGACTGATGTCCTTGTTGTGGCGGAGAATTTGTTTGTCCAGCCGGTCTATTATTAAAATTATTTTGTGTATTTCCTTGAGAAGAATTTGTCCTATTTTCATTATTATAATCATTCATTATAACCACCTCGTAAGTTTAAAAAAATGTACCCTCTACTTTTTTTAAATTGTAGTAAATACAGAACGGAACTACTTTATAAAGATTATTATGCTGAAAAAGTGAGTTAATTAGAGGTTATTTTCCTTCTTCTTACTTTTTCATGGTTTCTGGTTTAACAAACTTAATTTCTTTCAATTTAACCAATTCGAGCAATTTCTTACTAACAGCTTCAGTGAACTGTTCAGGAAGTTGAACTGGCATTTGAATTTCTGCGATCTCATCTTTAACAGCAACACCAATTTTATCTTTAGGCATTCGCATTGAAGTGCTTAAGAAAGAAACTATTTTTTCTTTAGGGTCAGTAATAACTTTATTAGCTTTAACAAGATAAACAACTTCCTTTCCAGCTAAAGGATGATTAAAATTAACAATAACTCTTCCGCCAGAAACTCTAGTGATAACGCCCATTTCACCATCAGCTTCAATTTGCAATCCCGGTTGAGGTTGCATGTTATGTTCTTTAAATGAATTGATAGGCATAATTTTCATTTTTTTAATATCTCGCTTACCAAAAGCATTCTCTGCAGAAAGATTGATGGTATATTCTTTACTGATTTCTTTACCAACAAGTTCTTTATCCAAACCGGGAAGAATTTGATTTTCCCCTACACAGATGGTTGCTGCCCCAAACTTACCTTTATCTGTTGGTAAATTGTTATCTTTAGCAACTTTTTCTTCAGTAGTATCAAAAATAGTTCCATCAACTAATTTTCCTGTATAATCAATTTCAATAAAATCATGTTCTTTTATTACGTCTGTCATTTTAAGTTAATTTTAATTTGTTGTTTATAAGTTTTCTTATTTTTTTAATCAAGAAACACCAATACGAATGATGTAATGAAGATCGTGAGGATAAATGCCCACTGAATATTTTTCATCTTCTTTTGTTACTTGAAGTGAAGTTTCAGTATCTTGAATAACTGTAAATCCTTCACACATATAAAAATGTTGTACTTTTGAGGTTAATGTTTTTCCCGATGAAAATGGTTCTCTTACCGCTAAAGTTCCTGTCTTAGGATTATCTTCATTTTTTTCCAATCTTGTTTTTGTCATCATACCAATTTGCAGTTTATCTTCCAATCTCTCAAGAATTTTATTAGGAAAACATTCCTTTTGAAACTGTACAAAAGAATGGTAAGCTTTTTGAGTCATTTTCTTTCCTCAATAAACTTTATTACTTTCTCTGCAACTTCATCAGCAGGAATTCCGGTTGTATCAACAACCAGATCATAATTATCATGATCAAAATAGTTAACTTCATAATAATCTTGGTACCTTTTAATTTCAGATTCTCTCCTGTTTTTAATATTATCTAATGTTGCATTCAAATCTGTATTGTACTTTTCATCTTTTCTACCTTCGTTAAATATTCTCTTTGCAGCTTCTTCATCTGTTACGTCCAAAAAAATTTTTATAGAGTTGGGAATAAAATGCCATCCTAACCGAGCATCAATAATAAAATCATTTTCTTCTTTACCAAACTTAATTTGGTAATCGTCCAATTCTTTATCAACAGACCGGTCAGTTTCTGCTATCTTGCTCAGTTCAAGAAGTGTAACTCCCCTTTTAGCAGCAATTTCACGCATAAAATCGCCAGTAGAATAATGTTTAAGGTTAAACTTCTTAGCCAAAATCTTTGCCACTGTACTTTTACCTGATCCAAGAGCACCGGAGATAGTAATTATCATATTACTGAAATATTGAGAGGTAATATAAAAAAGTATTGTTAAAAAAATAAAGTTCAATTCTGATTATAGCAATTTACTATTGTGGGAATAAACTTAGAATTTCAGCAAATATTTCTGGATTGTACTTAATCACCATGATCATCAAAACCATGTAAAGGAAAACAAAAATTAAAATTATCGCTAACGGAATAAAATATAGCATAATAACTTTCTTTGTTTCAAGTTGATGAACTTCTTTTGTACCAATAATAAGTAAAGAAAAACTATAAACCCAAGCAAACAATCCAACAATTGGAATCCAACCAAATAGTAATGATGGTGTTCGAGAATAAACGTAAAGTTGGTAAGTTTTTAAATAATTACCTTTACCACCAAAAGAAGAGATCCAACCGTTAAGAATAGCTGTGAAAAGAAAACTGAACAGAACTTTTAAAATAAAAATAAAAATACCAATTTGTAAAAAGTAAATACCGGTCATAGGAACAATGGACATTTTAAGCACATTACTAATGTATCCGTTAAAAATGCCCTGCATTGAAAATGAAAGTAATGCTCCCATCATTATTCCGAAAAGTGCTAAAACAAAAAAGTATGAAAACGCAATTTTAAAATCAGTTTCACTTTGAATTTTTTCAAAAAACAATCTAGGGTCAAAAAGTACAGTTTTAATCTTTGTTAACAGATTCATCTTATTTTTTCATACTTACTATTTTTTAAATCGCCGAAATAGTTTTTGAACCATTCTTTAACCCAAAATGCTGTTGCTTTAGTTAAACCCCATTGTTTAAACCTACGCATAGAAGTGGTAACTTTTGTGTCAACACATTTAAATTTCTTATTAGTTTTACGTTTTAAATCAATAATCAGTTTCCGATGTTCTTTAACAATCATTTCTGGGTAACCGCCAACAGCAGAAAAATCTTCTTTTCTACAAATTAATGCCCCGCTACAACCTTGATACAAATTTGTTTGATGATAAAAATTTTTAAAACCTAAGGCCAACTTAAATTTTAATTTGTTATCATCGGGGATAACTTTAGTAGTAGCAACCACATGTTTATCAGTAAACTGACTTTTTACTTTTTGTAATGCATCCTGTTCCAAAGTTGTATCTGCATCTAAGAATAATAATAAATCGCCATAAGCAAACTTTGCACCAAAATTTCTCGCTTTAGAAACGTTTGCTTCTGGGATAGAAAAATGTTTCAATTTATCGTTAGCTCGTTTATTAACAATATTTTCAGTCTGGTCAGTGCAACCGTTACTAACAACGATCGCTTCATAGTTCTGATAAGTCTGCTGTTTAATAGAATGTAAAGTCTTCCGAATATAATTCTCTTCATTATGTGCTGGGATGATAACGGAAATTTTTGGGTTCATTTAAACCTAATCGACCTCTTCTCTCTTTTAATAATTATGATACTCTAAATGTTACTTTAGAGTATGCAAATACATTTTTAAGTGTTTGCCTTTTTCATTAAAATTATGGTTAACGATTTCTTCCCCCACGAAACCGTCCGAGAAGGACAGAGTGAAATGATTAAAGACATGGAGCTTGCTTTTTCTGAAGAAAAAATCCTTCTTGCTCACGCTCCTACCGGGTTAGGAAAAACGGCTTCCGCCCTATCAGTAGCTTTAAAATTCGCTTTAGAAAAAAAGAAAACTGTATTTTTCCTAACTAACAGACATACTCAGCACCAAATCGCGGTTAACACTTTAAAAATGATTAATGAAAAAGTTAATGATAGTATCTCTTGTGCAGATTTGATTGGTAAAAGATGGATGTGTAACCAGACAGTTGCCGGTCTTTTTGGCACGGAATTTAACGAATATTGTAAAGCAGTAGTAGAAAAAGGAGAATGTGAATTTTATAATAATGTTAAAACTAAAAAAGAATTAACTGTTGAAGCAAAAAGGTTGTTATTAAGACTTAAAGGTCGAGGCCCGTTACATAACGAAGAACTGATAACTATTTGTCAAGATGAAAAACGGTGCAGTTACGAAATCGCGCTTGCTTTAGCCAAAGATTCACAAATCATTATCGGAGATTATTATTACTTGTTTAACCCTTTTGTACAAAGTACAATTTTTAACAAACTGGATTTAGATATGGAAGATGTAATTCTTATTTTGGATGAAGGCCATAACCTTCCTAACCGAGTTACAGAAATGTTAAGTACTAATTTAACTACTTATGTAATTAAAAACGCTTTATTGGAAGCAAAAAAGTTTCATTATAACGGTTTGATCATTTGGTTACAAGAACTTAACAAAATCATTATCAAACTTGCAGATTTTGATTCTACCGAGATGGGTAAAGAAAGATTAGTAAGAAGAGAAGAATTTTTGTCTGCAGTAGAAAAGTTTGTTGATTATGAACAACTAATTGACGAATTAGAAAATGCTGCTGATGAAGTTAGAAAAAAGCAAAGGAGTAGTTATTTGGGAGGAATCAGCCATTTCTTAGAAGAATGGAAAAACGAAGAGCAAGGTTTTACCAGAATAATTTCTGAACAAGATAGTAAGTATGGATTACAAATAAAGTTGAGCCATTCTTGTTTAGATCCTAGTATAGTTACAAAAACCGTTTTTGAAAGGATTCATGCTGGTGTTATTATGAGCGGAACATTAAAACCAACTTTCATGTATAAAGATGTTTTAGGAATTACTAACGGAATTGAAAAAGAGTACGGTTCACCATTCCCGCCAGAGAATAAACTAAATTTAATCGTTCCTGAAACAAGTACAAAATTTAATTTAAGAGGAGAAACTATGTATAAAAGAATTGCAGAAATTTGTTCAAACGTTTCTTCACTAACACCGGGCAATGTTGCTTTATTTTTTCCGTCATATGCTTTAAGAGATAAAGTAGGTTGTTTCATTTCTACAAAGAAAAAATTATTTTGGGAAAAGAGCGATTTGAATAAAGAAGAGAAAGAAAATTTTCTGAACGGTTTTAAAGATGAAAAAGAGAAAGGTGGAGTTCTTTTAGGAGTTACTGGCGCAAACTTTGCAGAAGGTGTCGATTTACCGGGAGATTTACTTAACGGTGTTGTGGTTATTGGTTTACCGTTAGCGAGACCCAGTTTGAAAACAAAAGAAGTTATCAAATATTACGAAAATAAGTTTGCCCGTGGCTGGGATTACGGTTATACTTATCCCGCAATTAACAAGTGTTTACAATCAGCAGGAAGATGTATCCGTAGCGAGACGGACAAAGGGGCCGTGATTTATTTAGATGAACGATTTGCCTGGCATAACTATTTCTGCTGTTTTCCAAGAGAAGGTTTAATCGTTTCTAAAGATTATGAAAAGTTGTTAGAACAGTTCTTTGATTGAAAAAAAGGAATAAAAGCAAAAAATTAAAATAATAATAAAATAGTTCTTTTAAATATCACAAACAACCACAAAGTATAAAAAAAGGAAGAATCTCTTAACAATCGATGGATGAAAAAGAAATTATAGAACTACAAGAATACCTAGAACGAGAATTCTATGAAATACATAGATTTTCATTAATGTTAAAAAAAGCGGTTAAAAGTTCAACAATCCACCCTCTTAAAATAAGAAAAAAAGCTCAATTAATTTATAACAAAATGCGTGGTGCATTAGGTGTTAGGAGAATATTCTTGGGAGAAACTAGGTGTTTTAAAAGGATAAAAGAAGATTATGAAAAATTAGTTGCTCATTTAAAAAATATTGAAACTGAAGATTCTAAAAGATTAAATGCTTTAATGCAACAAGCAGAAGTGTTTAACAATTTCTTAGTAAAAGCTGTTTCCCGTGGTGGAGAAATACAAGAAAAGCTAAAAGCCGTAATTGAATCTCCTACGGATCAAGAAGTTATTTCCCCTTTACTAAAACTATTTGAAACAACACAAAATCAGGTTAGTGGATTCGAAGAGGTAGTAAAACAAATTGAAAAAAATGAAAGAGAAAGATTTCTTGCTTTTGATTGGTTAACAGAAAAGCCGGTAAAAGTGAAAAAGTATTTTGATTGGTTAAGTGATAGTAAAAAACATCATGTACTAAAAATATTACCGAAACGTAAAGATGTAACTGTGCCAAGACATTTTAAAGGAAAAGTAGTGCGTCTAAGTGATTACCCGTTTTACTTAATGACATCAAAAATGGAATATACCCATATTGCGGGATATCATACAACTTGTGAAGCAATTGCACAAATAATCTTAAAAGAAGGATTTCGACAACCATATAACGGGACTGTTGACTTCCATCATATAACAACTTTATTTAATCACCATTACATTACAAGACAAGATTATTATGGATCTAATGCCTGTGCTAAAGCAGTAAATGCCGTTGTGATTGAATTATTTGCTAGCCATAATAGAAATAAAATTGAAAATAGCAAAACAGCATTAGAAAGAGAGATTAAAGAAATATTAAAGAGAATTAACCCGGGAGACTATAGTGTATATTCTGGATTAGCGGGTGCGGTCCCAATTGATTTTGTTCATCGTCCATTTTTTAGAGCCCAAACAATAGAAGTAATTATCCCTAGAAAAATGTTAACCGGAGATTTTTCTACTGCTAAAGTGGATTCACACGGAGACACAAAAGGCTATGAACTTCACGTTATAAAAAAAGTCCCCGCTAAGTTTATTACCCATTTAGGTAAACCATTCAATGTCTTTGGCTACAACACTATTTTAGTACCACCCACCCAGCAATTATTAAAACATTATTCTGGAAAAACTGAGATTGATATGGATATGCGAATGGAAATCATAGGGATGAAAAAAGACATAGATCGCAACACAGAATACTTTCTTACTCGAAGTAGAAGAAAAAAAGATGTTAAGTTAACAAGAAAACTTTTAAACAGTATATAAAGCATTATAATTAGATCATACTACATTTACTAAAAATAAAAAATTAAAGTTCATACTGTTTAACTAAAGTAACAAGACCTTCATCACAAGCAGATTCAAATTTAAACCCTTCTGGAAGATATTGGCGTAATAAAGTTTCTCCTTTAGTTGAAATTTTCTTATTCTTTAAACTAAACACTTTCAATCCACCTTCTGCATAATCTCTAAGATAAAAATTGGTTAATGCTGCGGTTAGTAAATCTTTAGTTACCTCATTCGGCGTGAAAAAGAAATCAAACGTTGGACAAACAACTACATCTTCAGAATGTTCTGGAAGTAAATTATAAGGATTACTACAACTAAAACCAATAAATAATTCTTCCGGACTTTCAAATTGTATTACTCTTGCTGTTTCCCCAATATTTTCTTCTTTTTTAGTATGAGTACCGTTATTGTACGCTTCTGGCAAAGAACTTACCAATGTTTCAGTTAACTTTTGACAAGTACCCTGATATTTTTTACCTTGAAAGTTCTTCCATTGGTCCACTTCTTTTGGAACTAACTCTAAAACAATCTTATCATAATTTTTATTTCTAACCATATTTAGAATCACCTAAACTATAAAAATAGAGATTTATTCTTAAATATTTGTGTACTTGAGAAATTGTTAGAAAATTTTCATTTAATCAACGTTGCCATAACATCTTGGAAGAAAACTTCTTTACCCTTATGAAAAACAGACTCTCTGCCAGTGAAATAACTATAATCGCCTTCAAACGTGAAAGAATACCTAAAATCTCCCTCTTCAAATCCGTCCAATCCTCTGAATGGTATTTCATTAGTGAAACCTCTTAAAGCTTTTTTTAAGAATTCAAAAGTTTCATCAATAAACTTATCTGATAGATCTCCTAAAGTTTGACCTTGATACGCCATACACCATACTGGTTCATCTTTGAAAAAAACTACTTCTCTACCAGGAGCCCAGGAACTGCCTGCATATGAATCATGATATCTCCAATCACCATCAACAAAATCGTAATCTTTATGTTCTGGAAGAATGGGAATTTTACACTTATATTTTGATTTAATTTCTTGAGGCGCAGCATAAGTGTTTCGATGTGCTTTTGCAATAAACCCAATTAAAGTATCTTTATCCATTTTCTAATCAAATTATTAACATTATTAATAAAATTATTGTAAAAATCCAAATTTAAGCTCAAAAAAGATTCATCTCTCCAGAGTGGAAATGTTCCTTTTTAAACTACCAGTATACAAAATAGTAACATTTATATACTTGTTGCACTTTACCTAACCTAGGATAACAAAAACTCACATTCATACGGGCTTCCACCCCAATTTCTACCACCCTCACCCCCTCAGGAAGCCCGCAGTTTTTTTTTAAAATTAACTTAAAGAGAAAGTATTCCGAAAATTAGTTTAAACCACTTGGTAGTGATAAAATAAACGAAAAGTTTATAACCATCGGTAAATATTTTTATTATATGCACAAACCAGATCATTTACGTTACTTATCTCAACCTTTAGATTGGTATACCTATGAACATTCTACACGACAAGTAAGTATGCAAAGTTCTCGTTCTGGACCACCAGCATATAATCTTGATCAACTTCTTAGAAGAAATAAAAGCAGGGAATACAAAGGAGTCCATCCATTTTGTGCTGCTGAAGAATTAGGAGAAATAGTAACTTGTGTTATTTTTAAAAGAGAAGATCCAACCGAATATTTCCATACTTTATACTTAGGTCCTGAAACTCAAGAGCCTGAAACGGTCCATAACTTAGTAATGGCACGATTAGGTTTAACTGAAAATGATTTACAGAAAAGTTTAGTTTGCAGATTTCAACCTGAATAACTTTTCTTACTATCAGCATAACTATAATGAATTTCTCCAAATTTACAACCTTGACAAGTTGCATCTAAATTAACCCAATCCTGCTCGTCTTTATAGCTAGAAATTGCTTCAGTAAGTTTAACTTGGACAAAAACATGCCCAGGAACGAAAACAAACCGCGTCTGTAAGCCAATTGATTGTAATAACGAAGATAATAAAATTGAACTATCATCACAATCTCCAGAATTAGATTTAAAAGATTCCTGTGGAGTTTTAAAATATTCAAAAGCTAGTGGATCGTTAAGATAATTAAAATTCTTTTGAACAAAATAAAATATTGCTTTAGTATTACAAACTTTATGTGTCGTTTTACAAGATAAAGTTACTATTTTATCAGCAACTTGTTTAATCTCTTGATTAACTTGAATAAAAGCGTTTATTTTACCAGAATTAATTTCAGGAATTGCCATTTCAGGAATGTTTAATTCCTCTAGTGAAGGAGTATAAGCAGGTTCAGGGTTTTGTTTGATTGCATAGAACGGAACTGTCATCAGAATGATTAACAGTAACAAAAATAGTCCTAAAATTACTTTCATTGGACCTTTATACCAAGGAATATGATCATCAAATATATCTTCGTGATGGTCTTCGTGATGGTCTTCGTGATGGTCTTCGTGATGGTCTTCGTGATGGTCTTCGTGATGGTCTTCGTGATGGTCTTCGTGTTCCATTTAGTGAAGAAATATTTCAGGGTATATAAGAGTTATTGAGTGAAGAATAAAGGATATACATTATTAAGTTCAATTTAGAATTTTGGTTAAAAGATAGAAAATGAAAAATTTGTTCTAAAATGGTGTTAATCCAGAAACATCGTCCATTCTTATTTTATAAAGTGTGAAATCAAAATCACCCTTAGTTAATTGAACAAAAGAATATCCCCTCCAATAATCTGTTTGGTGTACTCTAGATAAATTTCTTTTTACTTGAAATTTGCCCCAATATGAATCAGGATTTTTCACAAGTCCTGCTTCAACCATAGCACTAACAATATCTCCTCTTTTAACTTCACCAGGATATAATCGTTTTCCTAATTCTAACTCATCAGATACTAATCTATCAATGAAAGATTTTTCTCTTCGATATTGTTTAAGCTGTCTTGAAGAACTTGACAAATTAGTTATAAATTCATCTGAACTATCAAAGCATCCGACTAAATCTTTTTCTGACATTTTTATTTCCCTCTCTCAATTAATTCAATTGTATCACTATCTGTTTTTCCTATACGATCATCTCCTATTCTTGTATTAAAGCCGTATGTGATTCTAATTCTATCTCCTGTTTCAATTGCTTTTGCTAATCCCATAACAGGTTTTCTATTATGATTATTTACTGTGATTACATACTCTCCTTTATCGGTTTCAAGAACTAATCCATATGTTTGGTTGCTAATTTTAACAGATTCATTTCCAAACATTGCCCCACTGGATTCCTCAATTATTTGAGCACTTCCAAACTCTTCTTTTACAGTTCCTTCAAGAGTGTCACCACATCCACTTAATCCAACTGATGCAATTAATGCGCCAGTTGCCAATATTTTTTTATATAGTCTCATCGTGTGATTGGGAAAATACATTACTTTATAAATCTTTTGGCGGATTTACTACTCTCCAATTACACAGTCCTCCTGACGCCTGAACTCTGAAATCAACTACTTTAAAAAAAATCAATCTTTTTCGCCTAGAATCAGTTTTATCGCTTCATATTTTGGTTTAGCAATTTCTTTTGCTTCAGGAATTAATAGTTTTTTCCAACTTTTCCCATACTTTTTAAGTAAATTTTCTTTACATTGTTCCACAGATTCTTTTTTCAAAACAAAAGTGTAATGTGCTAAGGCAAGTAAATTATCAAAATGAGATAACGCATCTGCACTCGCAACAATTTTTGCTTCAATAGATTCCGGAATGTAATTCTCATCAGAAGAATGAGTTATAATACAATGTTTTACTTGTTGAATTTTTTCTTTTGGATAATTATATCCTTCTAATATTTTTACTGCTTCTTCAGAACCTTTGACATGATGTTTTTCGTGTTCTCCTTTAATTTTTTTAATATCATGTAACCAAGCAGAAATTTCACAGATTTCTTCATCAGCATTTAATTTTTTGGCTAATAATTTTGAATACTTTACAACTGATTCAATATGTGCTTTCCAATCCCATTCTTGACCTTTACATAATTCAAGAACCATACTTTTTATTTTTTCTATCATATTAAAAAAAAGAAACATTCCCTATATAAATATTTTTGGGAAGATATTTATATATTATAACTATCCTAACATTTATGAAAGTATTCCATACCGTAACTTCAAAAAAATTAAAATCTCTTAAAAAGGAAAGAATCTTGAAACCTAATACCCCTTTCTTTCAAGACAAAGACGATAAAAAAAATTATGGTAAACCCAAAAAAGTTTTCAAAAATGCTTTAAAATTAAAATATATTTGTGCAATTCCTAAATCTAGAATTAAATCTTGGATAAAAAGTGAATTTATGAAAGAGATTGAATTTTTTATCAAACCAGAATATGTTCTTGAATTTGAAATGCCAAACGATTGTTTTAAATTTGTCAGGGAACATAACTACACCTCGCCAATTGAAACAAAAATAAAGTTTGGCATTAATCAATTCATGAAAGTACCAGAACCTCACTTAACAAAAATATGGAACAAATATTTAAAATCAAATAAAACATTCAAAAATAGTAAAGATTTCAAAGGAATTAAAGTTCCTGAATTATGGATTAACGCAGAAATCCCTATGAACAAAGTAAAAATAACTACATTTAAAAATTTCAAAAAAAAGTATGATTTTTAGAAGTCACTTACTTAAATTCTGCTTTTTCTAAACCTTCTTAATTAAAATACTCCATGCCGTGTTACCCGCAGTAGAAATCAGTAATACAATTACTCCGGCAATTAAAACGCCAATTACTGCTGCCATAAAAAAATCTCGTTTTCTGAAACCAAGTAAATAAGCTGCTAAAGCACCGCTATAAACTCCTGATCCAGGTAAAGGAACGCCGATAAATAGTGCTAATCCTAAAACGCCATACTTCTCAACGTACTTATGAACTTTCCTTTGTGTCCGAGTAACCAGTTTCTGATAAATCCGATTAATAAACTTTACTTTTAAGAAAATATGGACAACATTATCCAAAAAAAAGTATACTATTGGTGCTAAAATAATGTTAGTAATTACACAAACTAAAAATATTGTTAATAATGAAAATTCTGTTTGAAATACTCCGTAAGGGATAGATGCCCTTAACTCTAAAAATGGTAATAAAGTAATCCAAATTAAATTTAAGATTTCGTTCATATAAGTCAAGAAATTTTCTTTGTTTTTAAATCTTTATCTGGTTATGACAGTATGGGCAGTAAATACCTTTTAGCCCTGAGAATAGGAAAGAAACAAATTTGTACTTGCAATATGGACATTCGAAACTTTTTTGGTTAATTTTCAATCCCTCAATTCCAAGAAATCTCTAATTTATTTATATAATTAACGGAATAAAGAAGCTTTATCTAGAATTTAATAGAAAAAGAAAATAAGAAAAAAATGAAAACTTAATCCGAAGCAAGTCAAGTCACTTCGTTCGTGACTTGCTTCCTAGTCGGAAGCAAGTTTCCAAATAGTTTTCATGCCCACAATGATTGCTCCTGGAACAACGAAAACAACAATGTTACTTAAAATTCCACGGATCATAAATCCTATTTTTGGAATTAAGCCCAGATTAACTATCCCTGCTAACATTAAAGCGATTGCTGCCAGTAAAAAAGGAACAGTTTCTTTTGCTGTTAAGTTAAACAAACCAACAATAAATCCTAAAATAACTAATGTTGTAACTAAAACTTCTGGTCTAAAAAAACTTTTAAATATTCCTGCAACAATAGCTATTAATAATCCTACAAAGAAAGTATAATGCGCCATTCGATGGAGTTCCATCTTTTCTTTTTTAACTAATGAACTAGATTTTCTTTTTGCCATTTAAATTCACCTCTTTTAATATATCCCTAATAAAATGATTTTAGTATATAAATTATTCGTTTTTTAATAGGTTAATTTATAATAAAAACAAACATTTCCCAATTATGATAAAATTTTCATTAGCTAAATGTAAAACTAAAGCTGCTTACTCTGCAAAATTAATGCAAAAAGGCAAACTAGACCTGGCTAAAATCAAAAAAAAGTTTGAAGTATTAATGGAAACACCAATTTTGTTAGTAATTAAAACTAAAACTGGTGAAGTTATTGTTCATAGTCATGGCGAGATTCTGTTTAAGAAATGTACAGATACAGAACTGATGGAGAAGATTGCCAACGAGATTTACAAAACTGGGTTAGAAAAATGAAAAGAGTGATTAGTTTCGCATTAGGAAACATCTGGAGATGGGGCGAATCAAAAAATCGAGCTGATTTGATTCAATATGCAAAAAATTTAGGTGTTGATGGAGTAGAAATAACTTTTTCTTCAAAAGAAGAGTTGTACAATTTTAAATTATCAGAAGAAGACTTAAATTGGTTAAAGTCGTTAAAATACGTCACCATCCATGCTCCGTTTAAACTGAAAAGGAAATCAAAAGATAAACAAGAAATAATTAAACAATGTGATATCATTTTAAAATTGTACCAACAAGTTAATGCTAAAGACGTCATCATCCACCCTTTAGATTTACCATCACCAGAAATTCTAGCCAAATATCCGTTCAAAGTATCTACAGAAAATCTAGTTAAAAAAAGAAATGTTACTATAACCAAACTTGAAAAAATATTTCAAGAATATCCGAACATTGGTTTATGTTTAGACGTTGCTCATGCTTACTTATGGTCAAAAGATGAAACTCAAAAACTCATTGATGCATTTAGCGAGAGAATTACCCAATTTCATCTAAGTGGAACTTACAGAAAGAAAGATCATCAATCGTTAAGAATAGTTACAAAAAAATTCCTTTCTTCAATTGAACCAATTAAAAAGTTAAATGTACCAATCGTTATTGAGGAAGAAATTTTTGCTAAAGATTTGAACTATCTTAAAGAAGAAGTTGAATATATCAAACAAATGTTTAAATAATAAAAAAAAGAACGCCCCCGGAGCGATTCGAACGCTCGATCTGTCGGTTAACAGCCGACTGCTATAGCCAGACTAAGCCACAGGGGCATAAATAAACAAAATAAGCAATTGATTTATAAATATTGTGGAGAAAAACTATACCCTACAATATCATTAAAAAAATCAGAAGATTTTTTATATATTTCTTAATAATATGAATTTTATGCACATTTCAGATAACATCGAAATAGTAAACTTATCCCTCTGGATAAAAGACAAACAGATTTTGGTAGTTAGCGATTTCCATTTAGGGTATGAAGAATCTTTGCACCATAAAGGAATATTTGTTCCAAAATCGCAAATCAATGAAATTATTGATAAACTGAAAACAATTCTTAACAAAGTTAAACCGAGAACAATCATTATTAATGGTGATTTGAAACATAATTTTGGTAAAAATCTGAAACAAGAATGGGATGACACTTTCAAACTGATAGATTTCTTAAAAGAAAACTGCAAAGAATTGATTTTTGTTAAAGGTAACCATGATAATTTCTTAAAAACTATTGCTACGCAAAAAAAAATTAATGTAGTTGACGAATTTCAAACAGATGAAATTTTAATCACTCACGGAGATAAAATTAAAGAAATGAACAAAGAAATTAAAACAATCATCATCGGCCATGAACATCCAGCAATTTCTTTAAAGGACAGATCTAAAACAGAAAAATATAAATGTTTCCTGAAAGGCAAATACAAACGAAAAGAATTAATTGTCATGCCCAGTTTTAATCCACTTCTTGAAGGTACAGACATTTTAAAAGATAAATTGTTAAGCCCGTTTCTAATAGACATTTCTAAGTTTGAAGTTTTTGTTGTTGGTAATGAAGAAGTATTTGATTTCGGAAAACTGAAGGATATCAGTTTTACGGGCCAAAAATCTATTTTCTAGATTTTTTAGCATGGAAAAATGAAAGAAATTAAATCAAACCAATTTTAGATTTCATAATCCTTGCTTCTAAAGTAAAAATTTTAAAGCCAAGATCTACATTTTTTCTTGTATGAATTTCTTCACCCGCATCAAATGCTTCTTCTCTAAGATGATATAATGCTTTCTTTTGTTCTTCTATATAATCGTTTAAGCAATTAGACCTATAACCTAAAAAGAAAGCCCTTATTCTTGCTCCCCGAACTGTTTCTTTTAACAAGTCTCCATATTGGGTTGGATAATCAATCATAAAATAATGGAGAAAAATTAGAGTTTAAAAGAACTGTGGTTTTACAACCAATAAATCACTTACTTCTCGCTTTCTTATTGTAGCCTTTCTGTAACTTCTGATGAAACTTACAGAACACAATTCCGGGAACAACTTTTTCTTTGCATCTTACACAAATACCAGCTTTTTTTCTTTCAGAATAACTTCCTCGTCTTTCTTTGTTCAGTTTGTTTTGATGAAGATAATAATGTTTAAGAAATCTGTTAGGATACTTCTTTTTTTCTTTTCTTTTTAACTTATTTAATAATTTTTTTAACATTCATGTTCACCTTTGACATTTCGAACAATAGTAAGTACCTCTACCACCTAAAGTGATTTTCTTTAATAAATGTTTCTTCGGACATTTCTTACATTGATAAACCGCTAATAAATTTTGAAAATCTCCTGCCCCTTCAATATGAGCATAATTTTCAATAGTGGTACCATGATGTTTAATCGCCAATTTTAAAACTTTAATTATTTGATTATAAAGTTTTTTCATTTCAACAGAAGATAAATCTCCAACTTTCCGAGACGGATCAATTCCAGCATAATATAACGCTTCTTGAGCATAAATATTCCCAATACCAACAATTACTTTCTGATCCATGATAGTTGTTTTAATATTTCCTTTCTTTCCAGCAATAAGCTCATTAAACTTTTTCAGACTGATTTCTAACGGTTCTGGTCCCAATTTCGATAACTCATTCTCCAACTGTTCATTACTTAACAATTTAATAGAACCAAACTTTCTGATTGAATTATGGGTTAAAAAAGAACCATCACTAAAATTAAACTTAGCCACAACAAACTTTTCAAATAACTCATCTAATTTTTTTCCTTTTGCAACATAATGAAAATGACCAGTCATCCGTAAATGAACTAATAAGAATTTTTTTCCGCTTAATTCAATAATGATAGATTTTGCTCTTCTCTTAACATTAACCACTTTGCTACCAATAATCGTTTTAATTTTACTGTCCACCATCTTTTTGGTAATTACTTTAAGAGAACTGATTTTCTTACCAACTAGCTTCTTTTTCAACTGTCCAACGATGGTCTCTACTTCTGGTAGTTCGGGCATGTTTAAAACTCCAAGTTTTTAACAGGCAAAAATTGCATAGCAATTTTCTGCATAGATGTAAAAAAGCACAACAAAATATATAAACCTTTTCAGTATAACAACTTTATGACAGAAAAAGGGGTTAAAAAAAAAGTTAACCAAGAAGAGAGAAAAATACTTTATACTTTTAAAAGGTCAAGGAAAGCTTTTTTATTAGAATACGCCTGTGGACTTTTCTTATTAACTTTTTTATTGGTCATTTATGTGAAAGGGATACATCTTAAACCGGTAATAAACTATTCAATTCTAGGATTTGGCCTGTTTTCAATAGTATCAGTAGAATTTTCCAGATTAATGTTAAAATACAAAATCATGGATGATAAACTAGTTACTATACATGGATTAATTCAAGAAAACAGAAAAAATATCTATTTTCATCCGTTAGGTTTTGTCCCGGACATTAATACTCACCAAAGTAGAATTCAAAGGTTATTGAATTATGGGACAATCTCAATCGTGATGGGCGGCTCTAATTTTGAAATTAAAGATGTTAACAATCCCCATTCCATCATCGATATCATTGAAGAACAAATAGAATATAGTAAACATCCTGAAAGAAAAAGGGAATAAAGGCTATTATGCTAAGATAATTTTCAATAACAAAAATCCAAAATTAAACCTATCCTCACACTAAAGTGTGAAGTATTTACGGTTCTCGTCTTCTGCATTGGATTTTTAGGATTAAAAATTATCTCCCTGATTGAAATGGTATTATAGTAAGATAATTTTCAATAACCAAAAAGTTTATTAAACATATAAGATTATATTATCTTACATTAAAAATTGAGGTGAAATAATATGTTACATCAACCACGTCTAGCACATCATAATTTACGTTTTTATATAGTTTTAATAACTTTAGTCATCGGAGGAATATTTATTTTCTTGTTAATGAATAGTGATGGCGATTCTTCACTTAGTAGTGCAGTAGTAGGAACAATGGAAAATGCAGGGCTTGAAAATGAAGATACGTTCGATCCGGAAGGGTTCTTTTCTACCAGCGAAGAGCAAAAAGAATTAATGGTTGATGAAGAACAAGATATGTTTGAAGAAGCGCTTGACATTAATCAAGTAGAATTTACTTTAAATTTTAACCAAATACCAATTATAGAAAAAGAAGCCAGGATAGAAGAAATGAGTTTAAGATTTGAAGATTTAACTACCAATATCAACATAAATAATGATAAATTAGAATTAAATAATTTGAAAGACGTTAATCTTAAAATTAAAGGGTTAGTTGGAGAAATTAATTTGAACGAGTATGGTGCTTCAGTAACAGGAACCGCAAGGAGAATTGAAGTTAACGATATTGCCCTTTCATCATTAGGAGAAATTAAATTATCGTTTGAAAATCTTAATTATAAGTATTTAGAAATTGACGAAATTGAACTTCAAGATTTAGAGTTAGAAGATGGAGAAGGAGAATTTAAAGTTGGTGATAAATTAACTTATAATCTAGAAAACGAAAAAGTACAGATTCATTATTTTAATGGTCAAATTGCAATTAACCGCGAAGATGGTACAAATTTAGACCTAAATGGAATAGCTAAAGGTGTTGGTGTTAGCGGCAATATTTTAGATATGGATTTAAGATAAAATCTTCTCATTTTGAGAAGAACTTCTTTTTTATTACTATTAGATAGTTAAGAATAACAATATTTATAAATAATAGATTGAAAATATCTTTTATGTCAGAAGATACGTCAACAGAAAAACAAGACAATGATTTAGAACAAATTCTAGAAGCGTTTGATCAAGTTAAAGGTACATTTAATTCTCCTAGAACATTATCTTATGAACATGATGACGTAACTGTAAAATACTGGAATTCTATGCTTAAAATAGCTGAAGAAAAAGGAGTAGAAAGAGAATCTGTTGTTAATAGTTTTTGTGAACGCTTTGAAGCTAATCAAGAACAGATGAAAAGTCTTCTAAGTGATAAACATAATTGGGTAGACTTTAATCTTTATCATGCTTTCGCTGCCCATTGCCAACAACAACTAGGAATGGATACTGAAACTTTCTGGCAAGAAACTGCAGATAAGACTTTTCAAGATTACAGTGATGAGCAAATTAAAGCAGCAGAAAACATCCCTTTGCGTTTTGTAATTATGGGCATGAACACCCAATTTAAAAATTGGAGTAAAGTTAACACAATAAAAGTTGAAAAATTAAAAAGAAGCAGACATTCACACGTAATTAAAAAGAATACTACCCCTGAAGCAAAAGAAAGAGCCACAAGATTAGTTGGAAAAGAAGTTTTAGACCTCTTACTTAAGAGAGATGACATATACACGCATAATTCTTTCACAACAACATTTAAGAAACTTTATAACCAACCCAATCTTTATCTTGAACAGGGACAATCGGAAGTGGATGGAAACGAGTGGAGTGAACATTTTGTCCATCCGAGTTCACCACGTAAGATTAAGATAGTTGAAAAATATTATTCATTTCTATCCTCATTAAAAAACTTTGGAAGAACTTTTAAAAATTATATTTTACCTTGGTCAGAAAATAAAAGACTTAGAAATGTTGAATTTAAATACGAACAAACTATTAGTGCCAGAACAAGAGATTTAGAACTTGCTAATGCTAAATTAGAAAGAAGACAAGAAACGATTATGGATTTATTAGAAGACATTTCCGAGATCAGAATGACCGGTGAAAGGCATGGTATAAGGGGAACTTTAGATTTAACTTTTAAACTAAATAAAAAAGAAATTATTGAGAACATTTCTCAACAGGTAAATTTTCTTTATAATCATTTCAAAGATAACACAGAAGTTTACGAATTTTTAGTAGAATCATGTGAACCATTTAAAATTAAAAAAGAAGATCTTGCTATTAAAAAAAATATTCTTGAACAATTAAAAAATATTAACTTAAAAAATTATTCAACTGAGCCAGAAGAAGAAATTAGTGAAGAAATAATTGAAGATGAAGAAGAAGATTTTGACATTTTTGATGAAATTATCAGTAAAGACATTGATTTTGACGTTGCCTATGATGAATTCATTAAAGTAAAAGAAAAATATGGGGATACATTAACAAAAAATAATTTAAGCAATTTTGATCCATTTCGATTATTACTACGTCTAAAAATGACACAAGAAGAGATTGGAACTATAAATGAAAGAATCGATAAAATGAGCAAAGTTGGTTTCCTAGATGAAGTTAAATTATCTGAAGCAGTAAATGAGGGGATAAATGAATCTAAAAGAGAAAAAAAGTCAAACATTAATATCATAACTGAATTAAATTATGATCCAATAATTAATACAAACAGAGATGCCTTAGTTTACCTAATTAAAGATATAGTTTCAAACATGATTGACCATGGTAATGCATCAGAAGGAACCATAATTAGTAAATCGCCAAAAGAGATTAAAAAAAACGATCTTGAAGAAAAGTTACCAAATTATGATCATTTTAATTTTACTGAAATCCCTATTCTTTACTTGAGTTTTAGAGATAATGGAATTAGCATCACTCCAGAAAAAGCAGATGAAATTAATGAATACTTATCAACTGGTAAAGGAAACACTACAGAAATTTCTTCTAAGAAAGATAAAAACAAGAAAAGCGGACTTGGCACTAAAAATCTTTATAGAATATCAAAATTACATAACATTACTATTCATTATCAACCAAGCAGTAACGGAACAACTATTGATTGTTACTTTGACCGTTTAAATATTTAATTATTTTCTTCTCTTAGCTCTGGCTCTTTTTGCAGCAAAAATCGCTGACAAATCATAATTAAATTTCTTTGATGTTTCTCTTAACTGAAGAATTTCTTCATTAGAAACTTTATAAATATTCAGGATAGACTCTAATTTCAATTCTACATTTTTATCAGCGATAAGAAAAAGTACATTTTCATAATTATGTTGTGTTGACATAATCTCTGGCCCTTGTTTAACTTGATTGGGATTAGCAGTATTAAAAATAACAACACAATTATTATTCAAATAGTGTAAAAAATGAGGAGACTCAATGTAAAGTCCTTCAGCTGATTTTCTACTTACTTTACTTTCACCCATATTATAATCTAATAAGAAATCCAATCTAGCATTCGGAGAGCCGTGATGATATTTTTTTAATTCTTCCTGTGCTTCTAAAGTATTCGAACAGACACATAATTCAACATCATTCCCTAAAACAGATTTTGCAGCATCAACTCTTAATTTTCTATGTTTATCGTTGTCTTCAACAATCATAAGTGCATACTCAATACCCTGATACTTAGTAACATCTTCAGAAACAGTATCTAATGTTTTCTCATCAATGTGGTACGTTTTAGGACCATCAGTGTCTTCCAATTCATAATCATTATCTGCCATATTATTCACCATCAAATATTTTATTCACTACTATTAGATGGTTTCTGTTTAAAAAGATTTATGTGTTTCAGAATATAATTAAAACCCAGTGAAAGCATAATTACTAAAAGAATACATATTTAATAAGAAAAGCTTAATAAAGACAAAATATATACTCAAACAAAAGGAAAAAGAAAAAGATGTTAAAAAGCATTACTAAATTAACTCCTGTAAAAATCTTACAGAGATTTGAAGATTTTTTATTAGCAGATTATTCTAGAACAAAAATGTTCATTACAAAAACTAATCCTGACGTTCTTGAAGAAATTTCTAAGAAGAAAGCGTTAGCAATTTTTAAAAAAACAGCAAATGATACGCCAGCATATGCTTCATTTCTTAAAAGAAAAAGGATAAACTTTGAAAAAATTAATTCAGTAAAAAAATTTAACCAATTAATACCCGCAACAGACAAAAACAATTATATTAAAAAATTTTCTTTTGAAAAACGTTGCCGAGAAGGACACTTACCAAAATTAGGTAACGTTGATGAAAGTGGCGGCACATCAGGAGTAGCAACTAACTGGGTGCACTCTTTTAGTGAAGAGACACATATTTTTAAAGCGATTCAGTTTGAATTCAATTATGTTTTTGAAGGAGATAAAAAAGATTTCATGGTCCTTAGTGCTTGGTCAACGGGGCCATGGGCAACAGGAATAAAGTTTTGTACTGCCATGGAACGTTTATCTTTAGTAAAAAATACTGCTACAGATCCAGAAGATGTTGTTAAAACACTAAAAATGTTTGGCAATAAAAGAAATTACTTAATTAGTGGTTATCCACCTTTTATCAAAAATTTGATTGATAACTATACAAAGAAAATCAAATGGAAAAATTATAAAATCGATTTAGTTACTGGTGGAGAAGGAGTAACTCTAGAATGGGTCCATTACATGAAAAATAAATTAAGAAAAGGAGCAAAAGTAGTCTCTTCGTATGGGGCATCGGACATTGACATTGGTGTTGGATTTGAAACGCCTTTCAGTTTTTTTATTAGGGAACTAGTAGCTAAAAATAACAAATTGAAAGAAGAACTTTTTGGTCATGAAGATTTACCAATGATTTTTCAATATAATCCCACCATGCATTATATTAGGGAAATTGACGGGCCAGGAAACAAAAAAGAATTTGAAATTACTGTCCTTGATAAGTATGCAATCTCACCAAAAATAAAATATAATTTACATGATGAAGGAAGAAAATTTTCATTCAAAGAATTATTAAACATAATTAAAAAACATGAACCAGAATATCTAAAAAATTATTCTACTACTAAAAAAGAGATTAAAAATATTTTAAAATTGCCTTTCCTCTGCATTTTTGGGAGAAGTGACGGAACTTTAAGTTTTGACGGTGCTAATGTTTTTCCTGACCAAATTGAAGATGCCATTTTAACTGATAATGAACTTGAAAAGAAAACAAACAGGTTCAAGATGGAAAAGAAACATAACAAAAACCATGACATTGAATTTCATGTCCATGTAGAATTGAAAGAACGTTATAAACAAGATAGAAAGTTGAGAAATAAATATGTTAATAAAATATTAAACCATTTGTTAAAAGTCAACCCTGATTATAAAGAGTCAGTTACAAAAAATAAAACATTAAAACCACAAATTAATTTATATTCTTATGATCAAAAAATATTTAAAAAAGATGATTCAAAAATTAAAAATATTTATATTCTTAAAAAATAAAAAGACTAAAAAATGTTAAAAAAAATTAATATTAAAGAATATCATTTTAGAGATATAACTTCATTAGGAAGTTTTTTCATCACTAGCCTTATTCTACTACTAGTTTTAGTATTACAAGAATATAACCTTTTTTATAGATTACTTTTTGGACTAATTTTTACTTTGGTCGGTGTTGTTGCCATTAGAACATTTTATTTTAAAAATAGACCAAAAAAAGAAAATTATAAAAATTATATTGGAAAACTTGAAGCGTCTTCATTTCCCAGTTTACATACAGCAAGAATGATTTTTCTTGCTCTGATTTTTAGTTTTCATTTCAAACAAATCCAAATGACTCTATTTTTTATTTTCATAGCACTGATCACAATGTATTCTAGAATCCATCTAAAGAAACATGATTGGGTAGATCTTACTGGCGGAGTAGTATTAGGGATAATTACTTTTTATCTCACAACTATTTTTTAATGTTATTAGAAAAGAAATTAGCCATAACATGATTAACTTTCTCAGCATTATTTACAATAGCCAAATGATGTGCTCCTTTTAATATTTTCAAGTGTGCTTTTTTGTTAAGATTTTTAATAATTCTGGAATATTTCACGGGAACAACTTGATCTTTTTCTCCTCCAATCACTAACATTGGACCATTAAAATGTTTCAAAGTATAATCAATCCTTTTCTGATTCTTAAAAATGTATTTTTCTAAATTGTCTAAAGATCTGACTACACTTCTTAAAGGAGTCAAATGTAATAAATGAGAAATTAAATGAAGATTTTCTTTAATCCCGGTATAAGACAAATCTATATCTTTTAAATGAAAAAAATGTTCCTTTTTGGTAAGTTTATGTTCAGAAATAAAACGTAAAAAATGAGTCAAATAATGGTTATGATTTAAGAGATGATCGTGTTTAAATGGATATGTACTAGCAGTTTCAATTAAAACTAATGAATGAGGCTGTTTATTTTTGTACCGCATACAATAATTAATTATTATTGCTCCACCCAAACTATGTCCAACTAAAGAGAAATTTTTTATCTTTTCTTTTTTAAGAATTCGAGAAACGTCCATAGTAAAACGAAACAATTGATATTTTTTAAACGTTTTTGGTGCTCCAGAAATTCCGTGACCACGTAAATCTAAAGCAAGAGTGGAATAACCTTTTTTTTGGAAATAAGCAATCTCTTTCTTCCAAACGGTCCAATTACCACCAACACCATGTAAAAACACTAAAGTATGGTCATTGCTACCTTGATGATAAAAATAATGAATCTTTGTCCAATCAAATGATCGAATATTTTTCTCTTCCATTAAAACAAAAACTCCTGAGTAATATTAAAACACTTTTTTAACAGGTCCAGATGAACAACTTTATTACGGATAGTTTTCATGTTCTTTGTCCCTTGATTCTTATTATCTTTTAACCATTGTTCAACAATTTCAATTTCTTTTTTCAAATAATCTGCTAAGTGTTCCTTAGTTTCAATGTTATTCTGTTTAATATGATCAAGTAATGCATGAAGTTGTGGTTCTTCTTTGAGCTGTTTAGGAATTTTGTTAAGAAGTTCTATTTTTAAAGACATCTGGGCATCACCAATTTAAGTAAAGTTGAGATTGTTAATAAATGTTATGGATTAAAATAGGATTAAAACAAAACTAAACCGAACATTTCTTCTCAAATTCTTCTTTCCTGACTTTCCTTTTCAAGCTTACATATTTATCATCTAAAGAAAATTTTGGTGGTCTTGGAATTATCGCTTTTTCTCCACATTTACATTTTTCAGAAAGTGTATAATTGTTACAAGAAACACATTTATGGATATGCTTAGCCATTTTCTTAATCTTTCTCTCTTTCAAAACTTGCTTCAGAAATCTTATCCACAAACTTTTCAACAAGAGATTCAATCAGTTTAATGTTTTTCTCTGCCGGTTTGTAATCAACATCTTCAATAATTAGTTTGTACCTGCCTGCACCTAAATAAGACAATTTAATTGTTGGAGAAATTTTCTCAATATCTTGAAGAGTTTTTTTAATTTTTTCAACACCTTCAGAAGAATAAGTTTTAAGTTTAACTTCTCCTTCAATTCTAATTTTTTCAGGTTTGAATTTATCCAGGATGATTTTTGTTAATTCCTGAGCAATTGATTTATCAATACCTAACTTAATAAGATCAACATCTCCAGTAACAACATCTTTAAAACATAAATAAAGGTGAGAATAATCTTCAAAGATTTTTTCACTTAAAATATTGTAAACGTCTAAAGTTTTTTGATCTACTCGCTTAGCAACAGTTTTCACTATACTTTCAGCTTTCATTTCAGATTTAACTTCTTCCAACTTCTCCTGACGTTGGTGAGAGTTTACTCTTCTTAAAGATAAATCAATGTGCCCTTTCTCTCTATCTATTCGTAAAACTTTACAAACAATTTGTCTTCCGATAGAAACATAATCTCTCAGGTTTCTAATTCTTCCTGGAGATACTTCTGAAATGTGAATCATCCCGGAATCACTATACTCTACCATATCAACAAAGACTGAATTAGGAAAAATCCTTGTAACTTTACATAGAACAACCTCGTCTATTTCCGGCATTCCTGAACGTTTATAAAACATAGATTGTTAAGAAGGGAGCTTATTTATAAATGTTTGCTGTTAAAAAAATAAGCGTAATTAATAGAAATAAAAACAATTTAAATTATTCTAATACTTCTAAAACTCTAGCGGCAATCTTAGCTTTTCCACCAGTAGGATAAGCCAATTCTTTACTACAAACTAAACATTGTACTAAAGTACTAGCATTGCCAAAAATAATTTGTTCATTCTTACATTTAGAACATCTTACTTTAATAAATTTACTTTTAGGTCCTATATTTTCTGCCATTTTATACGAATTCCACCTTTTTAGCTCTTATTCCTGAAGCTTGACAACTCATTTTCTTACATACTGAACAAACGTAACGTAAATCAGTTTTTTTAGTATTTTTTGCCCCTGTCCGTTTAAATTTGGTAACTGCAGGTTTGGAATATCTTCCTAGATTACCTACTCCCTGAGCTTGACCTCTTTTCTTAGCCCTAACTTTAGAACCTTTAGATAGTGGACTAGGACTTTTCTTTTTATTCTGAGATACTTTATGTAATGTATGCTTCTTACACGTTTTACATAATCTCTTACCAGTCTTAGGAAGTTTCATCTTGAAGTGTAAGAACGGAGTCTATTTATAAAGTTTTTGTATTGATTTAAAGTAAACTTAACTCACTGGTAATCTGATCAATCTTTTCTTCATCATCTGGGCCAATACCGACACAAGTCTTTGTCCCAGGAGCAATAACTGTTCTCCCGGCATCAGTAATTAAAGAAACAGTAATATCACTATCTTTAGCAAATTGGAAGTATTTGATAAGTTCTTTCTCATCTTTAACTTTAAGAACAATCTTAGCCATTCCTTCATCTCGCCAAGCTTTTACTAGTTTAGAATCTGACTTCAAAACAGCATCAACCGAAGCGTGTGCTGCCTGAGCTGCTAATTTCCCTTTCGGTAATTTAAGATCTTGTCTAACTAAAATTACTTGTTTATACGTTGTCATTAATTAAAAAGAAATAGTTGTGGTTTAAATTATTTTTGGTATAATTTTTTAATTTATCTTATAATTGGCTTTCTTTTCGCATCATTTCTTAATTCTGAACTAACAAATTTATAAAGTAAGTTTTCCAAATTTTTCTGATCATCATTGTCTAAACCAGAAAGATTTAAATCGAAAGGATTAAAAAAATGTAAACTTAATATCTCCTCCTCAGCAGGATTTAATTTTAAATTGTTAACAAACTCAGCATAAAGGGTTTTTACACAAGAATCAAGCAAACAATACTCCATCATATCTTTTAATCTTCCAA
>Ga0233430_1000238_pt1 | contig 114011 bp, 150 predicted proteins | sample SI_118_April2016_2_FD_179883 | JGI IMG/M metagenome (GOLD analysis project Ga0233430, IMG submission 179883) | Seawater microbial communities from Saanich Inlet, British Columbia, Canada - SI_118_April2016_150_MG | ecosystem: Environmental > Aquatic > Marine > Inlet | place: Canada: British... | reverse complement strand
GAGATTATTATATTAGACAAATCCGCTTGGAAAGTAATCTAACTTAAGTTCATCTATGATATTTAATATTGTAACATCTTGAATTATATTATGAAAGTTTCTACGAAGTTCTGAAATATAATTTTCTAAATCAGTATTTGTTTTAAAGCAAACAAAAGTTAGTATTTCATTTGTATTGGCCGCGCGTAGGGCAAGTTTTGTATGAACATCTGCTTCAAACCATTTTCTTAATTTTTCTTTATCTGCTAGAGAATAATTGCGCATTTTTAGAACAATAAAGTTTCGCGTATATCCTAATTTATAATACCACATTATTGGAACAAACTTCATTATAATATTTTCATTAATCATTCGATTTATGCGATTTATGATTGTTGGCAAGCTTACTTTGAGTCTTTCTGCAACTTCGTAATAATGCATACGACCGTTTTTGCAAAGTGTGTGTAATATCTTTCTATCAAGATCATCAATTTTGTCTGGCTTGAAGTTTAGTTTAGGCCATTTAAATTCATATTTGAAATCAACACCCTCAGTTATTTCTGAAAGAAGCGGTTTAATTTTTAGCCTATCTGTTGATAAATGAGTTTTATATTCTTCAACATTGCCCATATGTTTTACAACATCCTGAACAACTTCATCAAATTCAAAAACATCTTTACATAAAAATTCAATATAGTAATCCCATCTACCAAATAATGATGTTGCCCAAAGCACATTTTTATGCTTACTAATATATTTTTCAAATTCTTTTTTCTTAGCAAGAGTTAAGCTGCATTTAAAGAAAACATCATATGGGTGCATTAACAGTTTTTGATAATTTACAACAGGCATGATTTTCCAAATAACATTTCCCATAAGTTTATCTAATCTATATTTAGCAGTGTTTTTAGTTAATCCAATTAATTTTCCTAAGTCAGTATAACTGATTCGGGGATTTTCTGAGATTATGATCATTATTTTCTTATCTATCTTGTCTAGCGTATACATTTTATTACATATTAAACATTACTTATAAATATTGTTATTTTGTAATAATAATCAAATAAAAACTGTTATAAACTAATGTTATTACCTGTAAGTAACTTAGAATGTTAAGTTAAAGGATAGATAAAATGCCACTAGAAAATGCAAAAAAAGCAGAAGAAAAAGAAAGATTTGAAGAGATTAGCTATGATCAATTAGTTGATCGTATTGTAAACGGACAGACTTTATTCCAAGATATTTTAGTAAAACCACAAGAAGATATACCTATTAAAACTTATCATAAATTTATAGGTTATTTAGTTATGAGGCAACCACAGCTGGAGTTTCAAAGATCTGTAATGAAAGGAATTTATCTTGCTAATCTTCCACTTAATCTCCGTCTTAATGATGTATTTTTAGGAGAAGCTAATTTTCAGGAATCAGATATAAAATTAACCGCATTAGATGTATACTTCGGTGATGCTAATTTTAAGAGATCTAACTTAAACCGAGCTTTTTTTATCGATACATATTTGGTAGGAGCACGTTTTGATGATGCAGATTTAACAGAAGCAGCAATTACACATTCATCTTTTTTTAAATCAGAAGTACAAGATACATCTTATCCAATATTTACAGGTGCTAATGTAAGAGGCGTAACTATTGAGGGTAAGCCATATCAAGAATTTGATGCATTTGATAAAGCTCTTTTCGAAGATGCAATAGATGAATAAAATGAAAGAAAGAATTGATGAAAGTAAACAAATAGTTGAGCAGAAACAGAGTTATGATTTGGGTATAGATAATTATATACGATTAAAAAAAGAAGAAATGCAGTTAAAAGATGATTTGCTAAAAATTATTAATGCAGACTCTTCTGATCTAGATGAGATGACGCACTATTTAAGCCGTATTCAATCTACTGATAAAGTAAGTACTATTCAGACGTATTCTGATCATATAAATAGAATTGTGCGTAAATATTGTTTCATAATTGATGGAGCAATTATTTCGGGATATACTCATGTTGAAGAAATAGTAAATAATATCCAAGATATTGTACAGAATCGATTACAGAATAAGTTGTTTTAGAAAAAGAAATAATATATTAACTTACAGAATAACTGTTTATCTTCTAATCGTAAGCTTTTTAAGTCTCAGTGTCTCCTTAATATATTCTACTATATTAGGAGAGAATAATTATGGCACAAGAACAACATAAAAAAGGCACTACTACTGTTGGTGTAATTTGTAAGGATGGCGTTATTCTAGCTGCAGATCAGTTAGCTAGTTTAGGTGATTTTCAATTTAATAAAGATGCTCGAAAGATTTACAAGATCGCAGAAAATATTGCTATGACAACTGCAGGAACTGTTGGAGATAATCAAGCAATTATTAGAATAATTGAAGCTCAGATGAAGCTTTATGAATTAGATGTTGGTCAACCAAGTGTCAAAGCAGCAATTACTTTACTTTCAAATATGCTTTCAGATAAATATCTTTATACATATTTACCATACGGATTATTTAATTTGGTTGGTGGATTTGATACAGAACCACGATTATATAGCATAGATCCAGTTGGTGGAATTGGTGAAGAAAAGAACTTTGCATCTACTGGCTCTGGAATGGTTGTAGCTTATGGAATTTTAGATGCTGAATTTAAAGCAGGAATATCAACTGTAGATGGAATTAAGTTAGCAATTAAATCAATTGTCGCTGCAAGAAAAAGAGTTAGCTCTGTTGGTGGAGAAAACATAACTGTTATGAAAATAACTGCAAAAGGTGTTGAAGAAATGGAACCAGCAAAAGTTCAAGCAATTGCTAAGACTTACTAATAATACACATTAAATTAGTTGTGATAACATGAATGTAATTGAACAAATTTTAGAGAAAGTACCACGTGATGCAATGATAGCTAATACGGGCTATGAAGGTGCAAACATTATTCTATATACAAAGAATAAGCGATTTTACTTGCATGGTGGAGATATAATTCGAAGGCTAGTTGAAGACTTCAAAAAACGAATTGAATTACGTTCAGATTCTTCAATTAGAATGGACCCTGAAGCAACATTATCTCTTGTAAAAACATCAATGCCTGAAGATGCAGATATCACAAATGTTTTTCTTGAACCTGCTAGAAGTTTGATAATTATTGAATCAAAAAATCCCGGAAGAGCAATTGGTAAAGATGGAGAAAATCTAAAACGTATCAAAGAAAAAACTTACTGGACACCAATTGTTAGAAGAGAATCTACAATTCCTTCAAAAATTACACAGAACATTAGAAAAGTTCTTTATGAAGATAATATTGAGCGAAGAAAATTTTTACATAAAGTTGGAGAACGAATTTATGAATACAAAAAATCTAATGGTAAAGAGATGTGGGCAAGATTATCTTTTTTTGGTGGAGCTCGTCAAGTTGGAAGAAGTTGCCTTTTGTTACAAACTCCTGAATCAAAAATTTTGTTAGATTGTGGCGTAAATGTTGCAGCTAGTGGTATTGATTCTTATCCAATTTTAACAGCACCTGAATTTGATATTCAGGGTATTGATGCAGTTATAATTTCTCACGCACACTTAGATCACTGTGGATTTTTACCTTATATTTTTAAATATGGTTATGATGGTCCAGTTTATTGTACTGCACCAACAAGAGATGTAATGGCACTTTTACAATTAGACTACATTAAGGTATCTCATGCCCAAGCTAAAGATGCACTTTATTCTGCTGAAGATATCAAAAGAGTGGTCAAAAATACAATTACATTGGATTATAATGAAGTTACAGATATAACGCCAGATGTTAGAATTACACTTTACAACGCAGGACATATTTTAGGGTCTTCTATGGTTCATCTTCATATTGGAGAAGGTTGGCACAATGTTCTTTATACAGGAGATTTTAAGACAATTCCAACTAAATTATTAAATCCAGGACATTGGACATTCCCACGTGTTGAAACTTTGATAACTGAAAGCACATATGGTGGACAAGATGATACAATGCAGCCTAGAAAAAAGAGTTATGATGAATTAATTAAATTAGTTAAAGAAACTATTAAGAAAAAAGGAAAAGTTTTAGTTCCAGTTCTTGGAGTTGGCCGAGCACAAGAAGTTATGGTCATATTAGAAGAAGCATTTAGAGAGGATAAAAATAAACCAGATATTTATGTTGATGGAATGGTGTGGGATGTTACAGCAATTCATAATTCATATCCAAGTTTTTTAAACAAAGAAATTGTCCAACAGATTTTCTATAATAATAAAGATCCATTTAGTTCAGGAATGTTCAAAGAAGTTGCAGGATACAAAGAAAGACAACAAGTTTTGAATGGCGGACCATGTATTGTTTTAGCAACATCCGGAATGCTTGTGGGCGGACCATCTGTTGAATACCTAAAAAGTTTCTGTGATGAAAAAAAGAACAGAATGGTTTTTGTTTGTTATCAAGGAGTTGGCTCACTAGGTAATAAGTTACAAAGCGGCGAGAGAACTTTTATTGATAATGGCGAGCAATACGAAGTAAAGCTTGATATTCATACATTAGCAGGAATTACAGGACACTCTGGAAGAAATGAGTTAATGGATTATGTTCGAAAGATTAGCCCAATGCCTAGAAAAATCGTAGTTATGCATGGTGAAAACTCAAAGTGTTTAGGACTAGCTTCATCATATCATAAAGAATTCCACGTTGAAACAACTGCACCTAGAAACTTGGATGCAATTCGACTAAGATAAAAAGCATTTTAAGATTAACTTCTTTATTGTAGTATGACAGAATATGCTTTTATATATGGTATATGTAGTTTTGCTACTAAGATTTTAGACGAACTTATTCCTACAGGATATATTCATAGTTTAATTGATAGAAACATACTCGGAACACCTCATAGTAATTTTGTAAGAAGAAATGACTTTGATTGGATTAATGCAAGTTCACTGAGTATAGATAGACATCAGTGGGAAGGAGAGTTTTCAGAAAAGATAGAACAAAAAATAAGCAAGAAGCTCCGCGAAATTGACGAATATCGTTATACATACTCTGAAGAAAAGATGCGCGAATTAAGTTTTTCTGAAGAAGAAATAAAAGAAAGTTTAGAACACCGTAGCGAAGAAATGACTGAAAATATCTGTGAAGCAAATACTCTAATATTTATTGCTTTTGAACTTAAAGACAAAGAACTATTTGAGCAAGAAGCTGAACATTTACAAGAAAGATATGGATTAAGTATTGAGTATTTTCAGAAACCTTAGATTTTACTTCATCTTTTTAATTTTCCAGACAATAACATAAGCAGGATAGATTGTTTTAAGTTCGTCTTTTAATTTATTAGCAATGTTCTTTGGTGTGCTCGTTACAAATACATCTTTTGCTTCTCTTTTGTTAATATAATTAGAAACAAAATTTCTTGTTGCAGAGTCAAGTGCAGTTTTTACTGCTCTAATAACTGGATTATTTAATAAAATATAAACTTTAATTCTGATTTTTTGTTTATCTTTTGTTGTTTCATCAACAATTGTTATAATTTTTTCCTTTGCACGTCTATCGCTTCTTCCAACTTGTGCATTTTGAACTGATAGTTCTTCTGGTTCTACTGAGCAAGTTTCACCTCTAACTTCAGTAATTCGAAGTTTTATTTTACTCATAGAATCTCTTGGTGAGCCCGTTATTTCTTTAAGTGGGATACAAATTGTTCTGCCAGGTAAGCTTGCAGGTTCATAAGCAGCAACTTCGCCAAGTTCAATAGAATTTAAGTAATCAGGTGTAACTACTTTAAACCATTTTTTCTTTATTTTTCTTAACACCTTTTTGTTTTTCTGGTCTTTCTTTACCATTTTAGTTGCTTTCCTCCTGTTTTGCAGCTGAAACCAAGCTAAAATTGTTTAGCGTGGCAACGCAAAAGTTTTTCTTTTGCTCTGTCAGCAAATTTTTAATTTGTGCCATTTTATCCTACCAATAGTCTAGCTTTTTCTGGATTATATTTCCATTTTTTAGGTAGCTGACCTGTTCGTTTGTAATACTTTTCTAAGCGTCGAATTTTTGATTCGATTAATTGTAATCCTCGCTTTGATGTAGTATCTTTCTTATTTGAGCTTAAATGTTTTCTTACTTTAACTGCTCGTTTGATTAGATTTTGAATATCTTCGGGAACTTCTGAACCTAATTTGTTTTCCTTAAGAATTTGAGATATTGTTTTTCCAGTTATTACTTTAACATCTGGAACACCATATGAGTCTCTAAGAATTAAACCAATTTCACTTGATTGATGATCTTTCTTTGCTAACTTTAGAACTAAAGCTACAACTTCGTCTTTCTTTAATTTTAACCAAGTTGGTGATGTCTTAGACTGTGGTTTCTTGCTACCTGATTTTCCTTTACTTGATGTATGCATACGACCCATATTAATTTACCGTTTAAGCTAACCAGAATTTCGATCCAGTCTAACGCCGCCGAAACGAGATTAGCCTTAAATATAGCTAAGTTGATGGGTTTATAAAAGTTGTGCTTATACTATTTAATGGGGTTAGAAGAGCACATTCCAAGCAAAGATAATGGCGGTTCTAAAGCTGATAAAGAGTGTCCAGACTGTAGCGGCACACGATTTGTTGAAGATGATGTACGTGCTGAAATTATTTGTTTTAAATGTGGTTTAGTTATAGAAGAGAAATTAATTGATGATGGACCAAGTAATGTTTTTTCTAATGAAGATTGGGATAAGCAAACAACGGGTCCAGCAAGTAATATAATGATTCATGATAAGGGTTTATCTACGGAAATTGGCTGGAAGAATCGTGATTATAATAATAAACGATTACCAAAAAAACGCGGAGCTCAAGTATATCGTATGCGTCAGTGGCAAAATCGTATAAGATTTTCTAATTCAACTGAACGTAATATTATGGTTGCATCAAAGGAGATAACTACGATAGGAGCTAAATTAAATCTTCCAGAATCAATAAAAGAATCAGCGATGGTTATATATCGTCTTGCTGCAAATAAATCACTTGTTCGTGGAAGATCTATTGAAGCAGTTGTAGCTTTTTCAATATATGCGGCATGTAGATTAGCAGATAATCCTCGAAGTTTAGATGAAATTGCTGAATATTCTGACCAAAATAGGAAACAAATTGGTAGAACATATCGATTCTTAAAAAGAAAATTAAAAGTGAAGTTGAACCAAACAAAACCACAAGATTATGTTGATCGGCTGTGTTCAGAGCTTGGATTAAGTAGGGAAACAAAATTTTATTCTTTAGATATAATAGCTAAAGCTACAGAAGCAGGACTTGTTTCAGGTAGAGGACCTTTAGGTATAGCAGCTTCTTCTACATATCTTGCTTCAAGAATATATGGAGAAAAAAGAACACAAAAAGAAATAGCACAAATAACAGGAGTAACTGAAGTTACAATTAGAAATAGATATAAAGAAATGATTAAAAAATTAAATATTGATCTTCCTGAATAATTAGTGCTTATATTTGCCTCTGCGTTCAACAACTTCTAAGCGTTTTAGAATATCCTTGCTTTTGTAATATTGCAAAAAATGTTTCCAACAAGATAGCCAGATATCAAAGTGCTTTGATTTAAGACACTCTTTGAATAGATGAATGTCAACTGCTTTATCTTCAACGCGCTCTGAATATTGAGCCAGCCCAAAGTCGATTAGAACAACTTCTTTTCCGCGTAATATCATATTAGAAGTAGTTAGATCACCATGTATAATGTTTGCTTTGTGCATTTTTAGAAGTTCTTTTCCAATTAATTTGCACATTTCAGGCGTTAAAACATCTCTCACTTTTGAGCCAGAAATTTTCTCAATTTCTAACTTCATTTTTTTATCATCAACTTCAAGAATTTTTGGAACTGAAATACCTGCTCGATCAGCCATTCTTATTAATCTAGCTTCAGCACGAGTTCTGGTTCGTCTTAGCTTCTGATCAATCTCCGGCAATCTGTAGCCTTTTTTAATCCGATCTTTAATGATCTTCTCTCCAGATTCATAGATCTTTGCTTCTGCTCCTTGTGCAATAAGTTTCATTTTAAAATGATACAGATAATATTTTTAAAGATTGGCTATTAGATAATAACATGAAAATTCTAGTAACTGGTGCAGTAGGACAAATTGGATCTGAGCTAACTTTAGAGCTGAGGAAACGTTATGGAGCAAATAATGTAATTGCAACAATGCATCGAACTCCTCCAAGTGATGAGCTTAAAGAAAGCGGACCAATAGAAAAGGTAGATGTTACAGATAAAGAAGCAGTTAGAAAATTAATTAAGAAACATAAAATAGATACAATATATCATCTTGTTGGAATTCTTTCAGCAGTTGGTGAGAAAAAACCAGATCTTGCATGGCATATTAATATGAATAGTTTGAAAAATGTTTTAGATCTAGCTGTTGAATATAAAATTAAGAAAGTCTTTTGGCCAAGTAGCATTGCAGCGTTTGGTCCAACAACGCCACGAGTTAAAACACCACAAAGAACCGTTTTAGAACCAACAACTATGTATGGATTAACAAAAGTTGCTGGCGAGTTACTATGTAATTATTATTTTGAAAAATATGGATTAGATGTTCGTAGTCTAAGATACCCCGGAGTAATTAGTTGGAAAACTGCTCCAGGTGGGGGAACAACAGATTATGCCGTTGCAATATTTTACGAAGCTCTTGAAAAGAAAAGCTATGAATTCTTTGTAAGTAAAAATACTGTTCTTCCAATGATGTATATGGATGATGCAGTTAAAGCAACTTGCGATTTAATGTCCGCACCTTCAAAAAATATATCTGTTAGGACAAGTTATAATTTAACTGCTTTGAGTTTCTCAGCAGAAGAAATTGCAAAAGAAGTTCAGAAACATATTCCTGATTTGAAAGTTACATACAAGCCAGACTTTAGACAGAAGATAGCAGATTCTTGGCCACAATCAATTGATGATTCACAAGCTCGAAAAGACTGGGGCTGGAAACCTGAATTTACTCTTGCAAAGATGACAAAAGATATGTTAGATAATTTGAGTGCAGAATGTAATCGATTTTAAATTAAGATGTCAAACTTTTTCAAATCTTTCTTTAGCTGAGAAATAGATTTGAATTGTATTGCATTGATTCCTAAACTCTTCGCATTCTTAATATTGAGTAAAGTATCGTCAATAAAAAGACATTCTTCCGGCTTATATTTAACCTGTTTTAGAACAAAACGGAAAGGAGATTTGTTTTTCTTTATCAATCCAATTTCATTGGAGAAATAAACTTTGTCAAAATTATCAAGATATTTTTTATACTTCTTTCTTAAATAATTTGTATGACTTGTAACTTGATCAGATAATAAAACTAGTGAGTAATTTTTAAACTTTGGTAAATATTTTAGGAAACCGATCATAAGCTCATAATTGAAAATCTCTGCCATCTGTTTGTCAGTTTTATTGACACCATGTTTTTCTCTAAGTTCTTTCCAAAAACCACTACAATTCATCGTGTCTGAATATTTGTATTCTAAATCAGATATTATTTTTATGGGTGCTTTAAATTCCTTTGAAATACGTTTGTAATCATTTGTAGAGAAAATTCCGCCCCAGTCAAAAATAATGCATTTAATCATTGAATATTAGTAATCTACTTTGAAATTTTTTATATGTTCATAAGCAGCTTGAGCAGCATGAGCTCCCTGAGCAACACCTGTGATCGCTTGTTTAAAATCATAATCTGTACAATCGCCTGCAGAGTAAACTCCATCAACATTTGTCTGTGAGTGCTTGTCAACAATTATTTCATGTTTTTTGTTTGTCTTGACGCCTATTTTTTCAGCTAATTCTGTCTTTGGAATATAACCAATTTCAATAAACATTCCATCAAGTTTTAGTTCAGTTGAACCTTTGTATTCATTATCTAAGATAAGATGTGTAACAAATTTATTTCCTTTTACTTCCTTAACATTTGTTTTGTAAATAATTTCAATTTTCTTATTAGCTAAAACTGTCTTAAAATTTACTGGCTCAGCTCGAAGTTTATCACCTCGATAAATAATATATACTTTTTTTGCAAACTGTGCTAGTAAAATACTTTCTTTTGCAGCTGAATCTGATCCACCAATAATTGAAACAGTCTTGCCTGCGAACATTGGAGCATCGCAAGTTCCGCAATAGGAAACGCCTTTTCCAGAATATTCTTTCTCACCCGGAATTCCAAGTTGTCTGTGGAATGAACCTGTTGCAAATAAAACAGTTTTTCCTTCAAATTCTCCCTTGCCGGTTTTTATTTTGAATGTGTTTCTTAATTTCTTAATATCTTTGACCATTGTTTCTTTCATAGTAACTTTTTTGTAAGATTTAGCATGATCAATGATTTTTTTAGTTAGGTCAATGGCACTTATTGTTTTAAATCCAATATAATTTTCAACAACATGAGTTTGTTGTAGCAAACCACCAAAATTTCCAGCAACCACCAAGACATTCATTTCATATCTAGCAGCATAAACCGCAGCACCTAAGCCAGCAACACCACCACCAATAATAATCATATCATATATCATATACTTCAAAAACTGCTTTAATATAAAAAAGTTACTAGCTAATTAAGTTTTTATTAAAGGATATACTTCTGCATGGCCGACTTGATCGTTTTCTGGCTGTGGTCCATAAAGCATTTCCCATGTTGTTTCAGTCCATGGAAAAGGATGATCTGTTACTCCAGCAAGCTGTTTTTCAGCATATTCTTTAAATTTTTGTTCTCCGATTTTAACTAAAGTAATTAGTTGATCTAAATTTAGCTTCTTAGAATGATGTAATTCAGCATTGTGCAATGGTGTCCAATTACTTTCAGCGTCAGGATTTATCTGAGCAAATTCTCCAATATTCATTATATATATGTAATGAAAACCTTAAAAGTTATTCGATAGTCCTGAAGTCATTTAGAAGCTGTGGAAATTTAGTATAACCTGATTCGCTGTTTAGATGTCCACCATTTTTTATTATTAGCGGTTTTACTCCAACAAGTTTTACAAATTTAGCTAAAATTGTTTGTGGAACATATGGATCATTGTCTCCATAATAAGTAAAAAATTTAGGGCAATTCTTATGGATATCCTTCCAATTGAATTTGTGTGTGATGAATGTCTTGTTTACAATATCATAATCAGACACGCCAATTTTATCTGCAAATCCCGAAACAAAGAAGCAAGCTTTTGCTTTGTGAGTTTCTAACAAGTAAAGAATAAATGCAGGAGATAGACTATGCCCAAAAAAGCATGCTCCATCTAAGTCTTTTTCATATTTTTTAATTGTTTTAAGCCAAGAATTTAGATCTTGTTTGCCGATTCCAATCGGAAATTGAGGCATAAATACAGTATGTCCTCTTTTTTCTAATTCTGTTTTTAGCCATGGAAACCAATTGCTATTTGCTTTTCCATAAGATCCATGTATTATGAATATTTTCATAGTTCTTTGGGATTATAAGCGAGCCCACAAGGATTCGAACCCTGATCAACCGGTATCTTCGTCCCCATAAGAATAGTTCTTTGGGGCAGTAAGACCTTTCTTTCTAAGAAAGGGATTACACCGAAGCCAGTCGCACTTTACAGAATCTTATGTAAAGATTTATCCATTATGCTATGGGCCCACATTTCTTTCACATTGGTTTTGTACATGCCTCGGCAACTGCTGTGCTCGGCTTCATATGTGAAAGCTGAATATAAAACATATTCCGAGTTTTAAAAGTTAATGCTTAGTAAATCTTATATAATAAGAAATGTATATATTATTATGAATATTTGGCTTTACATAACAGCATTTTTCGGAACAATTACAGCAATAATGGTATTATTAGGTTATATATAAATTTTTAAGCTCGATTAATTATTACCTTTTATGTATGATGTTATAATTATTGGAGCAGGGCCTGCAGGTTGTAGAACTGCAGAACTTCTAGCAAAAGGTAAAAAGAAAGTTTTAGTGATTGAAGAGCACATAAAGATTGGAGAGCCAGTTCAGTGCACCGGTTTGATTTCTGGAAAGTTGCTTAAAATTCATTCTGATTTGCCAAAAAACGCTATATTGAATAAGATAAAAACTGCTAAATTCTTTGCTCCGAACGGAACTACTTTTTCACTTTCTGTAAAAAAACCAGCTTTGGTTGTAGATAGAAAGAAAATGGATATATGGCTAGCTTCAAAGGCAAGGCGAGCAGGAGCTGAATTTAAGTTAGCTACAAAGTTTGAGGGTTTTCAGAAGAAGAGTAATCATTTAATTATTAAGACAAATAAAGGAAATTTTGAGACCCAAATTTTGATTGGCGCAGATGGACCTCTTTCAAAAGTTAGATCGCTAGCTAAAATAAAAGCAGATTATACTCAGCAGATTTTCTCACAAAAAACAATCAATATTGGGGGAGACTCCGAGAGAGTCGGGGGAGGTTGCTCCGGGGGCACAGGCCCGGAGGCAGACTTGTGCTTTGGTGGAGAATATTTTAGTTGGTTTGTTCCGATTTCTAAAACAAAAGCGCGTTTTGGTGGACCAAGTAAGGAGATGAAATTCAAAGGAGAGAGTGGAGGCGTTTGTAGATATGGACTTTTGAAAACTGCGCAAAAAGGAAATATATATTTGGTTGGAGATGCAGCTTTGCAAGTTAAACCATTTTCTTGTGGCGGTGTAGTTTATGGACAAATTGCAGCAAATTGCCTTGCAAAAGCAATCCTTGAAGACAGAGATTATGATGAACTTTGGAAAGCAAAATTAGCATGGCCAATTAGAAAAGGACTTTTACTGTGCCAGTTTTACACATTTCCAAATTGGCTAAAGAGCTTGATATTTGAAATCATTGTGCGAACTTGTTCTGAAAAACTGCTAGAACATTTAGATATGGATTTTTATTAGAATGCCCCCAACGAGATTCGAACTCGTGTCCTCAGGTCGAGAACCTGAGATGATTGACCGGACTACACCATAGGGGCTTGAGTATCAAGCTTGATTTTAATTTATAATACTTTCTTCCGAAGAAAGTGTTACGCGCAAAACACGTTTTGTGCTGTAAGCTTGTTCTGAAAATATTAGTTAGTATTATAATTAACCAAATACATATTTTTTATGCATAGAGTTCAGAAGTTGATAAGTAACTATGGATATTGTTCTCGTAGAAAAGCAGAAGAATTGATCGATGACGGTAGAGTAGAAGTTAATGGAAAAGTTATTTCTCTGGGAAACAAAGCAACAGATTCAGATAAAATTACAATTGATGGAAAATTGATTAGTAAGCAAGAGCGAGTTTACTTGATGTTCAATAAACCTCTTGGTTGTATTACTGCTCTGAAAGATCCGAAATACAAAACAATTATGCACTATATCAAAATTAAATCCAGAGTTTTTCCAATAGGTAGATTAGATTTTAATACATCAGGGCTTATTTTGTTAACAAACGATGGCGACTTTGCAAATAAAATTATGCATCCAAGATATGAGATAAAGAAAACATATCGCGTTGAGTTAAACAAACCAATTTCTGAACAACATATTCTTCAGATATCAAAAGGAGTAAATCTTGAAGATGGAAAAACTGCTCCAGCAAAAGTTAGACAGGTGGATAAAACTGTTGTTGAAATAATACTTCATGAAGGAAAAAATAGAATTGTTAGACGTATTTTTAATTCATTAGATTATAAAGTTAGGAAATTAGAACGAATTCAAGTTGGATCGATAAAACTTGGAAAATTAGAATCTGGTAAATATATTGAATTAACTCCAAAACAAATAGCGAGTTTTTAATTATTTAGTTTTTGTCTTTAAGTAAAAAGTAAATAAATGGCACAATCAGTAACGCAAAACCACAGAATTTGAATGCAGTTTGTATGTTATATAAGTCAGCCCAATAACCCACAATTGGCGAGACAATTGCAATACCTAAACTACGCATTAGATTTGATGTAGATATTATTGTAGCACGCATACTTGAAGCTACTTCTAAATTAAGTAAATGTTCAGATATTGGTTCACGTATACCGTAAGGAATACCTGCAATACTTAGGAAAATTATCGCTAAAATTGTTGGAGAAAATACTGCACCTAAAAGCAAAAATGACATGGCTAATGAAGCAAAAATAAGCGATTTTTTATTGCCAAATTTTTCAGAAACATCATGTGATATGTAATGACCTATTGCTGAACATCCAAAAGTGAATGCTGCGATATATCCGAACCATTGTATTGGCACGTTTCTAAATTCGAAAAATAGTGCATTCATAAAATGAACTGATTCATTAAATGCCAAGAAAATAAAAGCTGCTAAAAGAATAATAATTATTTGTTTATTTGAAATTATTACATTGAAACTATTGGACATATGTTTGAATATATTTTTGTGTTCTTCTTTTTCATATTTTGGTTCTTTAACTTTCAATAAAAATACTGTTGCTATGAGAAGAGGAATAATTGTTAAAATAAATGGTAATGCTAGATCAATGCTTGCTAGATAACCTCCTATAATTGATCCACTTGATGCACCAATTAACCACATAGCGTAGAGCGTTCCAATAATCTTTTTGTAATATTTTTCCTTTTTCTCTTCTTTTAATGTATCGTAAATTAATGCATTACTAGTTCCGCTGCTTAAACTTCTTGCTAATGCAATAATTAGAACAGCTATTGTAAATACTTGTATACTTCCGCCAATATATAATACATAAATACCCAACATTGCAAAAGTATGTGCCACAAATATTGTTTTCTTGCGTCCGAATAAATCTGCTACAGCGCCAGTAGGTATTTCAAATATCACCATAGCGATAGCTTCTATAGCAAAAATAAGTGCAACATTAGTTATGGAAAATAAACTCCTTTCCAAATATAGTGCATAAATTGGTAGGAAAAATAGCATACCTCCAAAAAGATTTGCTAAATACATTAGTGATATATTTTTAGATTTTATACCGAACTTGTTGAACATATTTATCTACTGCAGTGTATAATTTAAATATATACGTATTAATTATCAAAGAATTTTTGTATTTTATCTCCAAAGTAATCTGTTGTTTGAGCATTCCAATCAGGTGGAATAATTTTTGCATATTTACTCCATGAAAATCGCTTGTCTAAAAATGCAATTATTCCTCTATCTTCTGCGCTGCGAATACATCTACCCGCTGCTTGAAGTGCACGATTCATTGCAGGAAAAATATATCCATAATCCCAACCATGGCTAAAGTTTTTTTCATAGTAGTCTATAATTGCTTTTTGTCGTAAATCTGGAGGTGCAAAAGGGACACCAACTATTGCAACAGCTTTTAGTAAATCTCCCGGTAAATCAATACCTTCAGAAAAATTAGCACCCTGCACACCAATAATTGCGCCACCACCATTAATTAAATTTTGCTTAAAATCTACAAGTAGTTGCGAACGTTCTGCTTTTGTCATACCTTTTTTTTCAATAAAAAGATCTTTTTCAACAATTTTATCTAAAAATATCATCGTCTTTGCTAAAATATCATATGATGAAAAGAATATTGCAGAATTCCCTTTAACATTATTTATTATATATGCACAAGAAGCAGCAATCTTTTTGAACATTTGCTCAGTTCGTTCTTCATATTTTGTAGTAATATCTGATGAAACTAAAACTAGCCTGTTTTCATTTGGAAATGGATTGTTATATACTTTCAATAATGTATCTTTTTTTAATTCTAAAATATCTCGATACATTTCTGTAGGTGTAAGTGTTCCGGACATTAGTATTGCTGAATGAACTTCATCAAAAACTTTCTTAGCAAGTGCTCCAGGGTGTAAACAATTGTATTCGATCGATGTAAATGGTCTGCGTGCTTTTGTGAATTCGCGTTTTAAAATTCTTACAAATCCTTCTTCTTTACCTAACCAACTACGTAAGAATTCAACAAAGCGAGTGATATTATCTTCATTATCTGGATCTTCTATTTCACTACTAATTGTTTCAAGTGTTTCAATAAAATCAGAATAAGTAGCATCTGTTGCAGTTTCTACGATGCTAATAAAATCTTCTTTTGTTACCTTTACTTCCTTTTTACTTCCCAAAGCAGTTTCACCATACATTCTTAGGCGATTTACAATATCTTTTAGTGTAACATCTAACTCTTCTAGGACATTATTTTTAATGTCTTTAGCAAGGTTCGAAAGAGTTAATGTATTGATTTTGTTTGTTAGAAGATTACGAATTCTATCTGGTAAGTTATGTGCTTCATCAATAATAATAATAGAATTAGCAAGGTCTTTTTTTATTTTATTAAGAAAGAACTTGCGAACTTTCGGACTAAAAATATGATAGTAGTCTGCTACAATAACATTTGCTTGTTGAGCCATAAGCATAGAAAGTTCATATGCACAAAACTTATTTGCACTTCTAGCAACAACTTCCTCAACATTTAGTGGACCTTCTGCAATTAATTTTGCAATAAATTCTTCTGATTTTTTTGTAGCTTCATTTTTATCTAATGTATTATTAAATAATTTACAGTCTTTTGTCTTTCGTTGGTCTTTGCAAAATTCAATAAAATTTATGCTTCTAGTGTCATAGTTTATCATGTGAGGACACATACCTTTTTTGCCAATAAAATCAACTGCTATAATTTTTTGCTTTTTGTTTATCGCACGTAGTGTGTCTATAATTAATGTGTGTTGCGTATTACGGGAAGTTAGAAAGAAAACAGTCTTGTTATTTTCAATTGCATATTCAAGTGCAGGAGTTAGTGCTGCAGCAGTCTTCCCCAGACCTGTTGGTGCATGTGCAAGTATGCTTTTACCATCTTTTATCGCAGATTCAATGTCTGCCATTAGTTTATTTTGTTCAGGTCTAACTTCATCAAATGGAAAAAGATTCATTTCTTTGAGGCCTATCTGATATATTTAAACTTTTAGTGGAACTAGACCATTGTATGACGCATTAAACAGATTAAACTCCAAATTGGCTTTGTGTATAAAGTACTTTAAATGAATTAAGTTACTAATGAAATACCTGTAGTAACTACTCCATAATAGATATTTATTTAAAGTTAAGTTTTTGCTATTTCAGATGGGAAAGAAAGTTTTATTATTGTCCGTATTAGTATGTTTTTTTGTTTTTCCAAGTTTTGCTTTAGCAGCGGATATTACAGATTGTCAGGAAATCACTGCTTCAGGTGATTATACTATAACCGCAGATATAATCGGTCATTCAGGAACATGTTTTAACATTAAAGCAGATGATGTAAATTTTGATTGTAATGATAAAACAATATCTGGTGATGGTACTGGTTCAGGAATTTTATTAAGTTCAAGAACAGGTGTTACTATAGAAAATTGTAATATAGAACATTTTGACAATGGTATAAATTTAGGAAGTTCTGACGGAAACATAATTACTAACCTACATGCAAAAACTAATGAAGCATATGGGATTAGATTACTCGATTCTGATAGCAATACTATAACTTATGTAACTGTAGAAGACAACGGACACCAACTAGCAACTCCTGGGGCAGATAAAAAAGACGGAATAATTCTTCAGTCAGGATCTCACAATAATATTTTAACAAATATCAACGCAGACGGAAACGCAAGAAACGGCATATGGATTGCAGGTGGAAAAAACAATGAAATTACAGAAAGTGTATTAGAAAACAATGGAAGATATGGAATATTCGTTCAAAGTTCAGGTGGATATGATGTAACTAGATACAATGTCCATGATAATACTTACCACACCAACACATACGGTGGATTTGGAACTAATGAATGTGGGAAATTATATGAAGACACCATTTTAACCGGAGACATTTTAGAATATTCTATACATGATGCTTGTTTTAAAATAAAAGCACCTCTAGAATTAAATTGTAAGGACTATAACGGAAACTATCGGATATTAGATGGAATTGATACAGGTGCTCAAGATGGAATTGGAAGTGCTATTTCAATTGATGTAGGTGGCTCAACAGTTAGAAATTGTAATATTAAGGAGTTTGATTATGGTATAGTGGTACTTTCAGATGGAAATACTATCATAGATACGACATCAAATTCAAACAGAAGATATGGTATTATCTTAAATCCTGCTTCTGGAAATACATTAACAAATATAAAAACTAATTATAATACAGATGGTATATTACTTTACACACAAACAGATGGAAAAACAAGTTCAAACAATGTTTTAACAACTATTATGTCCAATTCAAATACACGAAATGGAATCAATATAGCTAATAAAGCTACAGGAAATATATTAACCGGAATAAACACACATTCAAATGGAGAACATGGTATAAACATTGCTACATTATCTTCAGGAAACAAACTTACAACAATTTTTTCAAAAAATAATTTAAAAAACGGAATTTCTATATCCTCATCCGATGATAATATTTTAGAAGACATTTCAGTAAGTGATAATGGTGTTGATTCTGATGCTGATGGTGTCAAAGAATCAGGAGACGGTATAAGAATTACTACATCAAATAACAATGAATTGACAAATATAAGAACAAACCATAATTATGTGGGTGTATATCTTCACAAAAGTACGGGAAATACTGTAACCGATATTAATTCAAAAGGAAATTATAATGGTTTTCAAATATATAATCACGATTTAAATACAGATTCAAATATCCTAACAGAGAGTACATTTGATTCAAACACAAACCGTGGAATCGCAATAACAAGATCAGATGGAAACACAATTCATAGTAATAACTTCTTGAATGTAGGCGTTTCACATGCATATGAAAAAGAATCAACAAACACATGGCATGATTCTATGTCAGAAACAGGAAATTACTGGGATGATTATACCGGAGCAGATGATGGAAGCAGGGGAAGATTAGCTGGAAATGGAATTGGAGATACAAACTTGCCTTATTCTGGAGTAGATAATTTCCCATTAATGAAATTAGCAGGAACAACATTTCCAATTGTAATTGATATTATTACACCTGTTGGAACAACACACTCAGCAAGTCAGGTATTAATGTATAAAATATTATGGGGATCAGAACAAGATGTTTGGTACAATATCGATGATGGTACAAATATTACAATAACTGGAAAAAATAACATTCCATTACATTTAGGAGAAGGAACATTTACATTAAATATTTTTTCAGATAATTATAATGGCGTAGAGTCAATGGATTCTGTAACTTTCACAATTGAATACTCGGATCATAAAAATAAAGGTATAAGTAACCGTGGAGATTCATATTCTGGTTCTGGAACAAATGATCAATCTAATCCAGAAACAACACCCGAAATAACATCAGATATCTCGTTAGAAATAATACCTACTAATACTGAAATACAGGCATCAGAATCAATGGGACCAACAGGACCAACAGGATTCGTATCTGGAATAACAAATTTAATTAGCCCAGGAGTTTCAATAGTAGTTATATGGATAATGACAATTATTGCAGTATTTGGTGCTTACAAAGTTTTAGGAATAAAGAAATAAGCTGCATAATTAATATATGTATATAGCTTTGTTTAGAATCGCAGTAGCTTGCCGTGCTCTTTTAGCCAGCCTCGATGTCTGCGATAGTCTGGACATTTTTCTTGAACAGCTAGCCAGAATCTTGCAGAGTGGTCCATATGATCTAAATGAGTTAGTTCATGAGCAACAACATAATTAACAACTTCAAACGGAGCCATCATCAATTTCCAATTAAAATTCAAATTGTTCTTTGTCGAACAAGATCCCCAGCAAGTTTTCTGACCTTTGATAGCAATCCTTTTGACGCGGTCTGTGTAACTAAAATTTTCAATTAAGTTTGGAATAACTTCACGAGCCTGCTTTGTATACCATTTTTTTAGCTCATTTCTTACATCGTCATAAGTATGATCACCTAAAGATAGCTCAAACTTATTTGTTTTGAATTTTAGTTTAGCGCGTTTTGAGCCACCTAAAACTTCAACAGGATATTTGTTACCAAGAAACCGAATTTCATCAACAACCTTTGGCTTGGCTTCAGTTTCTCGATTAATTTTGTTTAAATGCGCTAAAATCCAAGCACCCTTTTTCTGAACTAGCTGAATGGCTTCGCGTTCAAATCGCTTGCTAGGAATTGTAACATTAACTTCTCCATCATTAGAAATCCGCAGAATGATTCTCTTAGCTAATCGATTAGCTTTAACAGAGAAATTAATCTCCTGATTCCGATAGATGATTGAATGTTTCATAATTCATCAAGAGGTTCCTTCCATTTATACTTTGTTGTGATGCCGTCTTGTTTCTTTTCAATGAAGTTTTGCTTAACTAGCTCTTGAAAAACCTGCGACCATAAACGGTTTTGCTGGCGTAGTTTATTTTCAGCTACCCATTTGCCTGCCCACGTTGTTAGAAATAAAACTCTGATTTGATCTGCAATATGTCTCTTCTCAATATCGCGATCCATAAAAATAATATTATTTGTTTGTTAAAAATTCTTCGAGTTTTGTTAGAGCAAGTTTTCTCATGCTAATTGCATTTTTTTCTCCAGCATCCATGTCGCCATATGTTTTATCATAACCTTCTGGCTTGAAGATTGGATCCCATCCAAATCCTTCACCACTTGGATTAACAATTTCACCACGTATACTTGCTTGGAAATATTTAATCGTTTCTGGATCTTTTGCATATCCTATTGAGCAAGTTACAGTTGCTTTATTGTTATCTTTATCCTGAACTATTTCATACATACCTTGATTTCCAATTGTTTCTAGAAACCATTTGATTAAAGGACCGGGAAGTCCATTAAGACAATCAAATGAAACAGATATATCTTCTACAATAAACGGGCCTTGATGATGTTTGAATGCTTCTTTTAGTTTTGCTTCAATAACTTCTTTTGAATTCATACTTTGGATTTCTTGAAGATCAATTTCACTTCGTTCAAGCATTGGAAGAATTTCTTTAGCTTCATTAAATTTTCCAGTATTTCCTGTTATAAAATATAGTTTCATTACAAATCAATCTTGGTTTTTAATGCTTCTCGAACAGTTTCCTGAACTTTAGTTGGTGTCCAAGGATTTAAGAAACCATTTACCATAACAAAATGAATCTCATTTTTCTTTAATTCTTCAAGAGCAGGAACAACTTTTGTATGGAATTCATTTAAGCGGCTCTTGATTTTTTCTTTAGTATCATCACTTCGGTGGTAGACTTCCCCATCACATTTGCTACATTTTTTACCTTTTGGTGGGTTGTCGACCATATGATATGTTTTACCGCAGGTTTTACAAATCCGTCTATGAATAACATGATTTACAATATGTTCGTCTTCCCTATGAACTTCGATAATCATATCAATATGACTACCATTTTTCTTTAACAGCTTCATTAAGAATTTTGCTTGCTCTGCTGTTCGTGGAAATCCATCAAGTATGCAGCCTTGAAAATCGTGTCTTTTGAAATACTCTGCAAAAACTTCATTTGTAACTTCGTCAGGGACCCATTTACCATTTTCAACATAATATTTTACTTTTTTAGCAAGAGGCGTATCTTTTGAAAGAATATCTCTAAAAATTGTTCCAGTAGATAATTGTTTTAATCCTAGCTCTTCAGCAATAACATCAATACGTGGCTGCTTTCCAGCTCCAGACTTTCCAGCTACAATTATATTTTTAACTTCGCTCTTAGGTGTTTTCATGATAAAACCTCTGTTTTAGCAAGCTGTTCAAATGCTTGCTTTTTAACAGCATAAGCTATTCAATCTAATTAGTTTTTAACTCTTTCTTTTAGAAAGCGTTTACTAGCTGAATTTTATTCAGCTTAGTTAAGCTTTTTCTTAAATGAGTTAATTATAGCAATAACTTCATCGCGTGTTTTTGTAGTATTAATTTGTTCACGAAGGGTTGTGCTTTTACTAATTCCTTTTGTAAATAAATGCGCATGAGCAATTAAATGACCTACTTTAATATTATATTTTTCACAGAGTTTTGCATATTCAAAGAAGTGATTTATCTTTTCCTTATCAGTTGGTTCTGGAAGTTCTTTTCCAGTTTTTAAATAGTGATTAATTCGTTTGAATATAAATGGATCTTTAGCAGCAGCTCTACCTATCATAATAGCATCACAGCCAGTTTGATCAAACATTTTCTTAGCAGAAACACCATCAATAATATCGCCATTTCCAATTACAGGAATTGAAACAGCCGCTTTAACTTCTTTAATTGCTTTGTAGTTCACCTTGCCTGAATATTTTTGAGCAACAGTTCTACCATGAACAATAATTGCGTCTGCTCCTGCTTGCTCAATAATTTTAGCAATATGGATGTGATTCTTTTTGCGATCATTAAGACCTATTCTTATTTTTACAGTAATTGGTTTCTTTGTTGATTTGCGAATTGTTTCAATAATTTTCTTAACTTTTTCAGGCCGACCTAATAATGCAGAACAAGAACCTGCTCTAATAATATGTGTTGCAGGACAACCCATATTAAAATCAATTATATCTGCTCGATCTTCGATTTTTTTAACTGCTCTTTCAATTTGCTCAATCTGCTGTCCAAATAATTGAATTGCAACTGGTCGTTCTTCTGGATCAATTTCAGTCATTCTCATTGTAACGCCATTATTTTGGTTGATTGCATTTACAGAAACCATTTCTGTCCAAACTAATCCAACACCTTGTTTTTTTGAAAGAACTCTAAAAGCAATATCAGTTAGTCCTGCCATAGGTGCTAGACAAATGTTATTCTTAATTTCTATAGAACCAATTTTACAATTCTTCATAATATGCATAAAATTAAGAATTTAAATAAGTGCTGGGACATAAATAATAACTCTTTAAAATGTAACTCTAAAGAAGTTATATGGATAAGTATACTACTGTAAAAGGATCTATTGATAGCCATACTATAATCGATAATTTTACAGGTTTTTTTGATTATATGGATAAGCATACCACAAAATATATTGATATGTATACTATAAGAAATACTGTTGGCGATTTTTTCGAAAGCAAAATAGCATATATTTTTGGCTATTATAATACTAAATATGCAAAAGCCGGTAGGAGAATGCTAGATCTTTCAACAAGAGATAACTCTTGTGCCTTTGAATGCAAGGCAGGCCGTAGTTTAGCAGGAGGAGTTATTCTTGAAAAACAAATACATCCACCACAGCAGCAATTACCTTGGATTAATATGTTCTATGTTTTTGGATACCATAATTTGAAAATTATGAAAGACAAATACAAAACAAAAAAGGAACTCTTAATTGCATTGGATTCAAATATTAATTCTTATTATATTATGCCGAATGTAGTTGTAAGTGCATACTTCAATAGCAGAACGCCCCGTCCAATAAATGAAAAAGCGGGAACTATTCGGGATATGAATGTTCAGATGCCCGAATCTAGGGCTAGAAAAATATTTTCCAAAGATCAAGGAATATGGGAACAGATGAATCTTTCACCAGATAATTTCTATCGGGCACAGTCACAGGAAAAAGTATTTGTTATGGCTCAAAGTCCTGAATTGCTTGAGACGCTCATAGAACACTTTCATCCTAAAAATATTCAAAGTCCTGAATTGCTTGAGACGCTCATAAACGACCTTGCTGCTAAAAACGTTTAAGAATATTAAGAGTGCTGGGGACAGGGTTTGAACCTGCGTAGGCACTAAGCCACAGGATATCTTCCACAAACTAACGTTTGGGTGATAGTTTCTGCCTTAAGTCCTGCCCGTTTGACCACTTCGGTACCCCAGCATAAAATATAGAACTATAATTGCTTTTTAACAGTTTCTAACGAGTATAGAATTTATTTATTTCTTTCAAAGCGAGCTTGTATTTCTCTAGATTCAGCATATCTAAAAATTAAATTACCATCGTCAAAATTTTTTCTTTCCCGAAGAATTTCTTGTGAAATTGGTCTTTTCTGATACAGAGGTTTTCCATTAGCGTCTTCGTCAAATATTGTCATTCACCGCATCAGAATAACGATTTAAAAGTCTTTCTTCTAACCAACTTTGTGTATCTTATTTATGTGTCTGTGGATGAAAAAGTAAGCTAGCTCTCTTGAGCTGATTTCTTCATCAATATCTTCTTGTGAAAATTCACCTTCATCAATAGCATCTTCTATTTCATCAGAGTCTTCCATTTCTTCTGTTTCTCTTATTTTTAATTTGATTTTGACTCTGCCTGCGAGTTTTTCAGCTAATAGCTCTTCAACTCTATTCCAGTCCATTTTAGATTTAGTTTGTTTAGATTTCTTTCTAGCTATTAATGCAGGTTTAACCATATCTCGGGTGAGAATTGGATTTTATAAGAATTTGGATACTTTTTTAAACAATTTTATTGGCCAGATTTTATATGGAAAATTATAAATATGTGGCATTCACTATATAATATGAAAATAAAAGATATTATGCTTTTAAATCCAAAAACAATTAAACCACATGAGAATATTTTAAAAGCAATTAATTTGTTAATTTCCGTCCCTGAATCTTCATTACCTGTAGTTAATAAAAAAGGTAAAGTTATTGGTGAACTAAATCAAAAAGATTTACTTTTGAAGATTATTGCTAAACAAAGACTATCTTCCGAGGGGTTAGACTTTGAAGCTATAAAAAATTTACAAGCGTCTTTTTCTAATATAGTTGACGATTTTTTCAATAAACATGAAATTGTTGCTTATCCAGATGATGAATTATCAGATATTATACAAATAATGTATGATAAAGATATATCAACTATCCCAATAATTGATAAAAGAAAAAAATTAGTAGGCATATTAACAGATATTGCGATTTTAAAGCATTATAAACAAATAACACGAGGTAATAAAATAAAGAGAGTTAATAAATAATGGATATTAATATTTTTTTAGGATTGGCAGTTTTATTACTATTTGCTAAATTATTTGGTGAATTAGCTCAGAAGCTAAAAATGCCGGCTTTATTAGGTGAAATATTAACTGGAATAATACTTGGTCCAGCAGTACTAAAAATTATTAATCCTGATATGACCTTTAAGCTGTTTGCAGAAATTGGAATTATATTATTAATATTCTTAGCGGGTTTTGAACACGGTTCAATAAAGGAATTATTAAAATACAAAAATACATCCATATCAATATCTGTATTGAGTTCTACACTGCCAGTAATTGCAGTAATTATTTTAACCCAGATGCAGGGTTTCTCATTACTTACGAGTTTATTTTTAGCAACAGCATTAGGTGCAACTTCGATGGGAGTATCACTTGCTTCATTAATGGGAGTTAAAGAACTAGATACTAAGGTGGGTAAAACTGTCATGGGTAGTTTAGTTCTTAACGATATTACTGGCCTTTTACTTTTAACTGGAGTAGTCACATATGCAGATGTAGTACTTAGTGGTGCTGGAAATATCTTTTTATCATTAGGAAAATCTTTCGCATCTATTTTAATTTGCTTTACAGTATTTTATTTAGGCTTTAAATATATGCCCCGAATCAGCAATAGTTTTATTAAATTTAAAGTTCAAGAAGCACAATTTACATTTGCCATAGTATTGATATTATTATTTGCGTGGTTGGCAGCAAGTTTTGGATTGAGTTTAATTATTGGAGCATTTATTGCAGGAATTATGATTGCAAGATCGCCTGTCTTCGAAACGGATAGTTTCCATAAAAAAATACATTCAATCGCATATGGGTTTTTTATACCAATATTTTTTGTAATGACAGGTACTTTATTAGAATTTACGAACTTTGCCTCTAACATATCTAGGGCATTATTATTTTTTGGGGTTATAATAACCATACAAGTAGGTGGTGCATTTACTGTAGCAAAATTATTTAAATATGATACTCGAGAATCTTTAATAACTGGATTAGCTATGTTGCCTTATGGCGAAGTAACATTAGTTGTAATGAGTGCCTTAATGATATTAGTTAGTGATAATAGTAATTTCTTTGTAAATGAAGATATATCGGGTTTATTTTCAAGTGTATTAATATTAATTTTATTAACTGTGGTTATGACTCCTATTTTAATGAAGTTAGTAAATTATATATTTAAAAATAATAAAAAATCAAAATATTCTAATAGTAAGAAAACTCCTAAAAAAGATACAAAAAGATAAAATGGATTAGCTAAATTTTTATGCTATAGTAAATAGGTATTCTTTTAAACAATAATTTCTGATAAAAATATGGCAATTCAAAGACCTAAATCAATGAGTGAACTTGATTATTATACTCGTAGAGCAATTGGTGAAGGAAAAGCAGAAGTTTGGGTCTTTAAGCAAAAATGCGAGTGCGGTGGCGTTCTTAAAAAACCAAAAATGCGAGCTACTGAATATATTTGTGAATCTTGTGAAAAAGTAGTTCCAAAAGCAGATTATGAAGCTACAGAGATTGCAGGTATAGTATACACTTGTCCAAAATGTAAACACTCTGCTGAGAAAGAAGAGCCATTTAAGCGAAAGAAAGTTGGAATTATAATTAAAGGCAAGAGAAAGTCAGTTTTATCATTCACATTTGAATGTGATTCTTGTGGCGAAAAGATTAATGTTACTAAGAAGCTAAAGGGATAGTTTTAAAGATTTTAACGTCTATGTAATTAATGACAGATGAAATAAATAGTATTCTTTGTGATATATGTTCTGAATGTCCGGGTGGGCGATATGATAGCTTTGGAGGCATATCTATGGATGAAGTTCCTATTGAAGTGCAAAAATCATTTGAGGATGATGCTATAGTGGATAAAGCAATTGAGCAATGTAATGAATATCATACAGCAGTAAGCATTACACGTGGCACTATTTTTGAGGAAAAAATGCTTTTCAATATAATTTGTGATATATGTTTTAAACATAAAATGATTGATGATTCAGTTTTCTGGAAAAGATATAATGAAATATATGATAAAAAGAAAATTTATGAATATTTAGAAAGTATAAGAACGTAATTACTTTATATCAGAAGATTTTTTGACAGTAGTTTTGGATTTTTCAATTATATCATCAGCATCTGTAAAAGCAATTCCCATGTTCTTAAGAAGTTCTTTTAACTTTTCCTTGTTGTCTTTTTCTATCATCATATCAAAGAGTTAACTGATTAAAATAGTTTTCTAACTTCAAAATCTTTTTAACTAATACTGAATTGATTAATTTGCGCCTCGGTGGCTTAGGGGTACGTGCCGAAGCAAAGCTTCGCCGGCTTAGACCGGAACGCTCTAAATAGCGCTGCCTTGGTAATTTTACCAAATAGGCAGAGGTCGGGAGTTCAATTCTCCCCCGAGGCTTTTATACTGAAACTAAAGGTAATTCAATACTTTTATTTTCATATACAGTTATTGTAATACAAGAACCTGCTGTATCTTCACCCACAGAGCAATAGCTTACATCTATATAATCATCATAGTGGTGAACTGTTCTTTTGTGGTTAGTAAATTGATTTTTCCAAGAAATCATATTTTCATGTTGATCTGCAATATCTATTGCTTCTTCTTCAGTTAGTGTTAGATCGTTATCTGTGATGTATATAAAAATAATTAATGCCATGGCTAATAATATAATTGCACCAATGATTAAATTTTGATATTTCATTAAATAGAATATTAGTTCTTTACTTATAAATGTAAAGATAGCTACGAACTGTTTCATAGTGTTTTAAAATTGAGTCAAAAGACTTATAAACCAACTAAATAGAGTATTACAATGAGTATATGGAAATTACGGTCAAAACGAAAAATTAGTGGTGGTAGATATCATAGTGCACATAAAAAGAAAGCTAGCCACATTGGCAGAGATCCAGTTCTTACAAGAGTTTCTGATAAAATCAAAAAGCGATTTCTTAGAACAAAAGGCGGAAACCAAAAAACGTCTCTTAGAGGAGCAAATCAAGTTAATTTAATGATCAGCGGCAAAGCAAAGAAAACAAAGATTAATCGAGTTGTAGAAAATACTGCCTCACGACACTTTGTTCGACAAAATGTTCTTTCAAAAGGCGCAATAATTGATACACCTGAAGGCCTTGCACGAGTTACTTCAAGACCAACTCAAGAAGGCATTGTTAATGCGGTTTTAGTTAAAAAGAAGTAAAATCGAAATACTTTTAAAGACAAGTTCTGATAAACTTTTAAAGCTTGTGTTCTAACTGTTGAACAAAAACAAGCAAAATGAAGGCGATACATTTGCCAAAGGTAAAAACTCAAGAAAAGGCGAAAGCTGGTTTTATTAAAAAATGCCCTGAATGTCAGAGCATTAATCTAACCCTTGACGAAAAAAGGGGAGAAGTTATTTGTAAAAGTTGTGGACTTGTTGTTGATGAAAATGAAATTGACATAAGTCAAGAATGGCGTGAATTTGGTGGAGAAGGTGAATCAAAACGAAGAGCTGGATCACCTACAAGCTTTGCAAAGCACGACATGGGAACAGGAACTGAAATCGGAGATGCTGCAGACGTTTATGGTCTGAAGGGATCTGACCGAAGAAAGTTTATGCGACTTAAAAAATGGCACTCACGTTCCTCAACATCTCTTGAGCGAAATTTAAAATACGCTCTTGTAGAACTTCGAAGAGTTTCTTCATTACTAAATGTTCCTCCTGCAATTGAAGAGGAAGCAGCTAGAATATATAGAATGGCTGTAACAAAAGGACTTGTTCGAGGACGATCAATGGAATCTGTTGTTGTAGGCGCAGTTTACATTGCTGCTAGATTATTTAATTTACCAAGATCTCTAAATGAAGTTTGTAACATTACAAACACAAACAAAAGAGATGTAGGTAAGACTTACCGATTTATTGCAAGAGAATTAAGAATTCGAATGCTTCCAAGCGGACCAATTGATTATATTCCAAAATTCGCAAACAAGCTAAAATTCTCAGCAGAAACCCAAACAAAAGCTATTGAAATTCTAAACATTGCACAAAACTCAGAACTGACTTCAGGTAGAGGCCCAACAGGTCTTGCTGCAGCTGCTCTATATGTAGCATCTTTAATGACGGGTGAAAAACGAACACAGCGAGAAATCGCAGATGTTGTTGGAGTTACAGAAGTTACAATCAGAAACCGTTACAAGGAAATGATTGAAAAATTAAACCTTGACGAAATGATTGAAGCTGCAAAAAAATCACGTGAAGTTGTTGAAGAAGAAACTGAGGAATAAAAAATGTCAGAAGTAGTTAAAGGAAAAGATGGTCATTTGATTTTAAAAATAGATGTTGATACTGAAATAAAACGTTTTAGAGAATTAGAAGTACTAATTTCTGAATTAAATTTAGATATTAATCTTGTAGCAAAAAAACCTGAAGAAGGTCATATACAAGTAGATGGTTTAGATATAAGTCCAGACGCATATGATGGAAAAATGGATATGAAATATATTAAGAATTTTTTTAATGAATCTGTAGGCGCTGCTTCTGGAACTATTTTAGCAGTGCATGAAGCTGCAGGTAGAACTGATGCGGATCTAAAACAAAATTATGGAAATCAACTTCCAAAAGAATGGATTAATACACTGTGGCTTTATGTTAAAGATATACCTGAAAACGAAAAACATAATTTAGGATATGGTATAAAACAAAATATTCGTGAAGAACAATCTCGTCAAGATATAGCAGCATTAGGAGCATAATAAAAATGAGAAATATGAATTGTTATACTGAAGAACAACCTGATCATGGAGAGGGACATGTTCGATCTGTTGAGGAGTTAGAAATTGGAGAATGGTATTCTCAAGTTCACTTTAAAACACAGGAAAGTAAACCATATAAATTAACAACAATTTTTGATAATGATACAATTTTACTTGAAGATGGATTAGATAGGGACCATATACACCTTTCAGATCGTGGAATTATCTCCATACATAATGGTAAATTTCATGGATTTAATTGGTTAAAACATGTTGAAGCGCCAAAAAAATCAATTGAAGTTGATGAAGAATAAAATAATTTTAAAATGGAATCATTAAATAGTTACAAAATGAATGGTCATGGGGAACTAACTCCCTTTGCTGAACGAGATATTATTGTTGAAAAAATATCTGCTTTTGATCTTCAAGAGCAATTAGAAAATGTAAGTTTAGCAATTGAAAAATCTGGATATGAGCCACCAAAAGATGAATTTGATAGTAGATTTGATATATTTTATGACATTGGACTTTTAAGAAGAGTAGACGAAGTAATTGAATTAGCAGAAGCTATTGACCGCGTTGAAATAAAAGAACATATTGATAAATTAGATAAAGCAGGAATTTTTTTTGAATTATTTCCAATAGATGATAGAAAATTAGATATTTAGTTCTTTAGTTCTCACACCCGTCAACCGAAAATGAGTTCTAACACCGTTGGTTTTAGATAAAACATCATTTATTCGTGGGACTTGTTTCCATTTGTTTTTCTTAGCAAGAATGTGAAGGTCATAAAAACCAACTGTTGGAATTGCTGATTCTTCATAAATTTGTCTAACTAACTTGTTTGCTTGTATAGAAGTTGTAGTCTTACCTTTTGATTCGGCTTCAGTATTAATATTCTGAACCATTTTCTTAACAAGATCTCTGTCCCATAGTTTTCCTAGCCAGACCGGTCCAATTGCTTTTAATCCACCTTTGCACATATCACAATTATCATCTTCGGGAAGAAGATTAATTGCAACACATCTAAAACAACATTTTGGACAGTATATAATGTAGCCATGTTGCCTTAAAATTTCATCTGCTTTTTTTGCAGAATTGTATTTTTGCAGATAAACTCGAATATAATGGTTTGAGCTATGCGAAAAAATTGGAACTAATGCAATATCATATTGAGCAGCAACTTGTTGCACTTTTTTAATTAGGATTCTGACAGCAGTTTCATGCATAAATTCATTACGTAGCGGTTTTGAACCATATTTTCGCAAACAAGCTTTCACAGCTGCACCACAGAGCGCAGAAGTATCTGTTGCAGTTATACCTATAATTCCGTGCGGTGAAAGTCGTTTGATTGCATCATCTAAGAATGGCACTGGAGTTCCAAATGGATCTAAATCGATATAATCATAGCTATCTAATCCCGAAAGTAACACATTAGCAGGTTTGCACTCAGTTTTGACCTTTAGTTTGTTTAATTTAGCGTTATATTTAATTAATTTGCAAGCTTCTTTGCTATAGTCATTCAAAGTTACATCACATTTTTTGACCTCTTTTTTGATTCTTAGACCTCTAGCACCTGAAGCAGCTAGCAAGTCTAAAACACGCAAAGGTCTGTCTGATTTTCGATCAATTGATTTCAAAAGTAAGATTGAAGTATCTCGATTAAGCACCTGAATAGGATTATAGAAGACAGGCATCTTGCTATCTAATTTATAATCTCTAGGAACTTTTAATTTAATTTTCCCTTCCGATATTGTTTGAGATTTCATATTATTTTTTCCTAAAGACGTTTAATAATTTATGGGTGAAAGTAATATCCTTCACCGACTTCTTCATTTAAACTAGCTTTTAATTTTTCTTCTTCAGCATCCTCGTCATAAAATATTTTTGGAGCAACCTGACGTGGCTTTGATTTTGTAGCAACCTCTTTAACAATATGTATGGGGTGAATTGGCGCAAATAAAAGATCCTGTCCTTTATTTTCAAAAAATATAATTTTCCCAAGATCTAATGCATAGGTTTTATCTTTTTCACTTTTTACTTTGGGCCCTAATTTAAATGTGATCCCTATATTATTTGTTTTTTCTTCAAGCGCATTAAAGTGAGCATTTTGCGGTAAAATTTTATAGTGTTCTTCTTTTTGTGGTTTAAAATACCATTTTTTAATCCAACCATTAAAGTCAGGATTATAATTAAGATATGTTCTAAATATTTGTTTTGGTTGATATATAAAATTTAATCTATGATTTCCGTTATCTAACTCGGTTTTATCAACCCTTATCATCGCGAAATTAACGAAAACCTTTTATAAGACTTTTGTTTACTCAAAGGTAGTTAGGTACTAGCACCATTAATAAGGCGCTGCTTAACTATATAAACAAAGCAAGATATAATAGTAATGCAACTATGGTACAGCGACCAAAATTCGAAGATCAATTGTCAGTAATTCGTGTTAGAAAGAACTACGCTGCTCCATATCTCAAGCAGAAATACGTCTACATCGATAAAAAAGACGTTAAAACTGAAAGAATTTTTAAGCAGGCTATGAATGATCGAATCAGAAATTGGCCTGACGGAATTTATTTCTTAAAACTTTCAAGTGGAAAGGTTTTCACACGATTCAATGTTCGTGATGGAAAAGTTATTCAAATTTTTAAAATATCTCCTGCAACAGGAATGAAATACCCTATGCATGAGTTCTTTACAAAAAGATAAGTATAATGGATTTTTTATTTAATAAACAAACTAACGTTAGTATTGATAATAATAATTTTAATGAATTAAAAGATATAAAAAATGAATTGGGCGATAAATTCTTTCTTGGAGCAATAGATGATTGTTTAGAACAATATGCTCATCAATATGGTACTAAATTTGTATTTAAAGATCTGATTCCATGGGATGATTTTAGAATTCTAGCAATAAGCTATATTGAAAATTCTATAGACAGCATAGTTAGTTGCTTGGATCAAGATAATGATTTTGTTGGTAGTATAGATATAAACATAAATGCAAATGAATATATTTTCAGATTTGAAATTGAAGATAACGGCACTGGAATTGATCCCGAAGTTAAAGATTTAATATTTAAACAACAAATCGATTCAAAGAAAAATCGCAGGATTACTTTTGGTGGTTTTGGTGTAGCTACTTATACTAACAAAGCCGAAATAGATGAATTAGACGGAAAATATGGATTTAATGATAAAGGAAAGAATGGTGCAATGTTTTGGTTTGAAATTCCAATGGATTCATTAATTTCAAAATACGGACATAAATAATTAATCAAATTTAGCAGTGATTGCATCAAAGCCTTTTATTTCGTTTCCAAGGCCCTTTCTTTCAATGCCATGTTTGCTATGACCATCAACAACTTTTCCTTTTGCTCCATTTAATATATCTTCAATTGGAACATCGCTTTGAGTTGAATCAACTGAGAAATTAACTGTTGCGTTTGTGTCTTCTTTCTTTTGGCTAAGATTCATTTCTAGATTATCGTGTTTAAGAAAATCATTTTCAATTTTTTTCTTTTCTTCATCTAGCTCGTCTTTCGCATTTATTTCACCTACGTTGTACGCCATTTGAATGGCGTCTTTGTCTTGTGATTCTTTACTCATATAATTAAGTTGAACATTAGCAGATGCATTAGTATCATTTTGTAAATCTGCTTGATAAGAAACAGATACGCCCGTATTATCATCACTGATATTTTGCACAGAAGCAGAATAATTTGTTTGAAAAGAGCCCTCAGATCCACTAGGTCCTTTGCAGGTATAGCAATCCTGACTACAATTACTTACATAGCTTCCCATGATTCACTTATAAGTAACATAAATTGTTTAAAAATGTTACGATTCTATAGAATTTACTCAATTTCGATTTGAGTGCCTAAAGATTGGCCTGGAAGACCACCATCATCAAAGCGAACACGAACAGCGCCTTTTGCACCGTGTGGTGCAGTGATTAGACCTGTAATTTTCTTATCAGATTTAGTTGTCCAAGTAGCTTTCTTTCCAACTAATTTCTCAGCATCAGCTTTTGATTTTGCACCTTCTGGTTGAATGATCATTTGCTTTGGATGCTGTGTATGATGTGAACCACGATAGTTCATTATTATTGCTTTCATTATAATCAAACCAATAAAACTAGTTTAAAAAAGTATCGAAAAGGATTATGCTCCGATAACGATCTTGACATCATCTGAGAGAATAGCTTTAAGACAATCAATTGTTTGTTTTGTCATTGTTGTTGGTGTGCCTGAAAAAGTCTGAAGTTTCTTCTCAACATCAGATAATTTAGCATCTTTTTCATCAGTTAAAGAACCATTAGATGAGATTTTATAATGCATAATTGCGGTGTTTGGATCAGCTATATCTCTAATTATGTATGCATCTTTTGTGAATAACCATATTGCTGCAGTGTCTTTTCCTTTATTATATTGTGCTGAGACTTTGAATTTTTCAATTTTCTGACCATGTTCAGCTCTAATTAAATTGAAAACATCTCGTGCTTGCTTATCTTGTTCAAAACTAAGTGAAGCAATTTCTTCTCTACTTGCTTTGCAAGATTTGTTTAGTTCTTCAATTCTCTTAACAAGATCATTATATCGCTCTGATGCAAGCTGTTTATCAACAAGCTCGTCTTTGAATTTCTTAAAAACATCTTTCTTAGTAGTTTTCTTTCCAACCATTGAAACTGCAGCTAAGCAATCTTCAACAGTTTTATTGTAAAGCTCTTTCATTTCATCACAGATAACTCTTTTCTCAACTTCTTTGAATAATCTATCAATTCTCTTTAAATATACTTGAGCATCACTCATAAGTTCAGAAACTTCTTTTGCGTCAATGTCTTTTCTACGACCATGCTCAAAATCTTTTCGAACTTTGAAGATTCGCTCCCACATTTTTACATATTTTTCTTCAAGTAAGCCGTTTTTTACAAAGTGTTCTCTAAGCGCAGCAGCAACTTCTTTGTGTGCTGGAGGTGCTACACCCATAACCATAAGTGCACCTTGAGACGGTGTGCATGTTGCCCAGAAAAAGTCCTCAATAGACATTTCTTTTAGCTTTGCTTTAATTCTTTGAATAATTTGATCACCTGATTTCATGTAGTTTGTAATTGCTTCAGGAGTAGGTTTAATTTTACCTTTTTTAAGAAGCATTTTCCAAGGAGTGAACATTCCTCTATCATATAATGGAATTCCATCTCTTAAGAATGTAACAATAACAGGGTTAGCGTTTTTTATTGATTCCCACATATCACTTAAAACATAAACTTGGACTTCAAGCTTGTTCTTAACGCCTGCTGCTAAAGCAGCTTCTCCTGCATATCCCCAAATGATTCCCATAAGCCGGTTTTTCAGCTCAGCAGAAGTCATTCTAGTTACATCAGTATCATCAATAACAATAAATCCATCTACATCAGATGTTTCTGTGGCATCTCCTCTAATCATAGATCCACCAAGAACATAACATATAACATATTTCTCAAACTTCTGAAGTACTTTCATTTTATGAATTTCAGTCATTCTAAGAGCGCCTATCCAACCACTATCATAAAGTGGAGCACCGATAGATAAAATATTTAGAATATCGTGTTTTCCTTTTAGACACATATCCCATATTTCATCTAAAAGAACAACATTAACATCATGTCCAGATAGCTTTTTCTTAGCAAGGTCTTTGATTTTCTTTTCAATTTCTTGCTTTTTCTCGATTTTTTTCTTAATTTCTGAAATATTTTTAAATTCTAATAAACATAAAATATCTAATTTATCATCAAGTTTGCCTGCTTTGGTTTCAAGTTTTTTATCTGCTTTTGGAGGCATAATTAGTATACCAATTAGCTGTTCCTTGAATTTTCCAAGAATCTCTTTCTTAAATGGCGTTGCTTTTTTAGCAGTTTCATCCATTAAAACTTTGATTTTCTCTGCAAATTCTCGTTTTTGCTGCTCTTTTTTAGCGGCTATGGCAGCTGCTTTTTTCTTTAAAATCTCCATATCATCAATTTTAACTTCAGAAGAATTATCTTGGTTTTGGTATTTTGGTTGTTCTTTTTGAATATATTCTGGTTCTGTCATTTAAATCGTGAAACACAATAGATATAAAGCTTTTGGATAGCCTTTTAAGTTTTTGGGTGTTATCATTAGATGGTTTCAAATGTATTACCTGATAGCTTAAAGCAATCTATCGATGATAAATTAATAAAACCGCACCCAGAAACTAAAGATGTTAATGAACATTATGCTTTACTTAAAGAAGCTTATTATGATATTAAAAACGGCAAATCTGTGTTAAGAGAAGGAAAAAACAATATGCTGCGCTTTGGTCTTCCTCGCGCACCGGGCGTAAATGCTAAAAAGGAATGGTCTTTAGATAGCAACGATTTAGCTAATTCTTATTTTCTGAAGCAAACCGAAACCTTTTTAAACCGTCGTAATTACCCTTTAGTAGAAATAACGGATGTTAAAATGCCAATAAACGATAACGTAAAATCGGATTTCAAGTATGTAGAAGATGACTTAATGCCCCAAATGGGAGAAGCATTAAATGATGCCTATACAGAGTTTAGAGAAAATCACTTAACAAAAACTCAAGTTAACGGTATCGATGTATATGATCACACAATTGATGCTGAAAAAGCAGTAACATTTGTAGATTTAGTTAAAAAACATTTAAAGATTAAAGTTGCATCTACAGGACATTATGGTATATTAAATACAAGACAAAGTCGACTTATTAGTGATGATTTAGTTGAAGGTATGTTTAATATGCAAACTCCTGAATTTACTAAATATTTAATGCGTCAAGGTAAAATTGATTATACTGTTGCTAAAGCACTTTTTGAAAATTACTTAAAAGACGGAGAAGAAAAATTTAAGGATAACTCTGTAAAGGATCTTATTAAGGAAGATAATTTAGATGATTTCGTAGCTGAAAATACACCTGAATTTCCAGATGCTGCTAATATTAGTACAGTTAAAGATGGTCAATCATTTGCAAAACAGTACTACTCAAAGAAAAACGATGACAGCTTAGAGAAGTTCTTAAAGAGCTTAAAACGATAAGCTTTTTATTTAGCTTAAGGTTCCTGCCTGGTTCGCAACACACGTTGCGGCCAACGTAGGAATTTTATTATTATTATTTAATTTTTATTATGTCTGTGTTTAATCACAGATTCCACAGAGCAAATTTATACATAAATTTGCGTGTGTAGAAAGTTATTTGTTTTTTTGCTTGATAACTTTCTCCATATCTTTCATAAATTTTTGAACATGGCGCTGATATTTATCATAATCATCACCTTCTAGGTGAGAATATTCACCATGTGTGATCTTTTTTGATATAATATACATATGTCTCATTATAGTTGCACAGCGTGCTGGACATAATCCAGGTTCAACTAATTTCTTTTGAATCATATCAGAAACATGTGCAGGACTAGGTGGAATTTCACCAATACTCATTAAAGCTGCATGCGCAGCGTCAATTGCAGCCCAATAAAGGTCTAAAAGTGCTGCGTTGATATGCATTTTTGAGCTATGCATAGAGCTTGGTGCAAGTGAAAAATAAGTCCAAATGCTTTCTTCACTAGGTCTTATTCTACCTTGGAATAAAAGTGTTTGAAGTGGGTCAAAGAACCCAATATCTATTAATGAAATACTATCACGTAGTATGTTTATTGCAATAGGATCTCCTATTCTAACATATTCCCAAAATGATGTCCAAGCCATAGTTTGAATGTGAAGCCGCTTTGGGTCAACATCTGAAACTGCTTTTGCAAGGATTATGCGATAAGTCTCAATTAATTCTCTAGTTAGTTTAACATGAACGTCATCAATTATAACTAATACATCAATATCGTGTTTTTTATGGCCTCCTCGAGCTGAAGAACCAAATAAAGACATAGCAACAATAAATTCACCCATCTCTTTGTAAAGTTTTTTTGCTAGCTTTCTAGCAGTATCTATTTCATTTTTTGGGTATTTTTTATTATAATTTAGATGACCTTGATTACGTTTAACTCTAAATTTCATGTTCAATTTAATATATAGTTCCGATTATATAATATTTTAGTAACCACTTCATAATTAAAATGTTATATTGGCAAAATTTGTTTTGACTTATATAATATTTTAGTAACTACTTCTAGATTAAAATTAAATATCTGCGGGAAATCTTTCAGGCATTACTTTATCAACTAAATTTCTAAGAGATTCATTATGCCATTTTAATTTTTCAGGTCTTGCTTTGTGTTTAAATTGTGGTTGTATCCATAGTTCGCTATTAGAATTGCCATTTGGTGGAATAATAAAATAGAAGAAAAATGGTGATGTATCGCTACCATAATTATTATGAAATACCCGAGATACGTGCTCTTCATTTCTACCATTAAATTTTGGGTGTGTTTTTTCTTTATCTTCACGTCCAGGTCGGTCAGAAATTTTAATTTGTTCTAATGTGGATATAATACTTGTTATATCAGCATCATTAGATAAATTATATGATTGTTCATCTCCATTGCTATCCTTATATCTCTTATAAATTTCGATATCTTTAGCAGCAATTTCTAATGCATTACTTATTTTATTTATTAAAAATTGTGTCGTGATTTTACTAATTATTTCATTACCTGATTCAGGTAATAATTTACGTTCAACTTTTAATTGCTTAACCTTTGTCCAAGTATATCTAGAACTATGATTATTTTCGTCGTTTTCATCATACTTTGGATTTGGAACGTTTTTACCCTTATTAATTGTCCACATAACAGGTATTGTCATATTTTTGAGTGTTTTAGGGTCTACATTTAGCATATATGCGTGAGGTAATTCAACACTAATTGATTTCTGACGCGCTGCTAAATCATCTAAAGCAACAGCATATTCTTCTTTTAAATAATTAGAACCTAACGTTATATTTGCAGTTCCGCTCCAATTTTCCATGCGATGCATTATTGCTGGACCATGGTCTGAACAACCAGGTAGGTCCATGCTACTGTGTGAAGGTATATTGATTTTAACTGTCTCTTTTCCAATGTCTTTAATTTTATACCAATCTCTAACATATCCAGATTTACCTTTTTCTATAACAATGCGTTCAAGCTTGTTTGTTATAGGATTTCTTGAGCGTTTTACATCAATTGCAAGCATTGGCCGTCCATAACGTGATTTTTCAACAAATAATCCTTTTTTACCAATATAAAATACAGTTTCAGTAGTTGTAGTTGAACGACGAGGAAAGCCACCACTAGAACCTGAATAATGGTCAACGGCACCTAAATTTCCAGGATTAGTATTTTCTGCAAGAAATTGTAATCCTTCAATATGTCCAGAAATTTCATCTAAATCAATTTCAGATATTGATTTTCCAATAGGTAATTGAGATATGGCTTTAGGATCTAAGCCAATTCTTGCATTATTTACTGTATCTAATTTAATATCTAAAAGAGACATGCCTATTTGACTTTGAACTTTTGCAATACCTGCTTCCATAGTATATAAATACAAAGAAACTTTTAAGAATATATCTATTGAATTATACAGAAAATTATTCCATTGGGACTTCTGACCAAAGAGTCCAAGTTTTTGGATCTGGTGCAATTTGACCAAATAAGAAATTAGGTGATTGAGTTTTACCAAAGTAACCATGTTCAATACCTGTCCAATCTTGCCATCCGCCACCGATTTTATAAACAGGACTGTGTACTTTTCTCCACATATCAGTCATTGCTTTATAATCTTGCTCTGCAGTTTCAACCGTAATCTGGCCTTTATATCCCGATTTTTTTAATTCTTTAACAAAAGCTTCAACTGGAACATTACCTTGTCCTGGAGATAAGTGTTCATCATAGTAACCAAAATTATCTGTAACATGCACATGACCAAGAACTCCTGCCTTATTTAGCTCAGATACTTGACCAATAAGCCACTTTTTGAAATCTTTTGGCTTACCTTTGAAATATTTTTGCCAAGTATTTGCATGCCCTATATCAAATGTTGCTTTAATATGTCTTGCAGCCATTTCTGTAGCTTTACTTTTGCTAAGATTTGCATGATAATCATTATTTTTTATTTTTCTTTCTTCATCTAAATAGGGTTCTGTTAGTTTTTTTACCATTTCTTTACGTGAGTCTTGAACAATTTTCTTAAGTTCTTCAGGGTGAGAACCATAACCCATTTCTGGAAAAATATTTTCAGGAGCTATGAACATATCACGTTTTAAGTTATGCTTTTCTTGTTCTTCTGCAGCATAAATAGCCATTGTAGCAATAGAATCTGATGTTTTCTTTAAACCAAAGTCGGGAATAGAAGTAACTCTTGATTGTTGGTCTCTAATTTCTCGTTCATTAGATCGCGAACTAGAAGCGATTTCTTTTCCATAACTCATTTCTTTTTCAGTATCTTCGAGCATTCTTCTTAAATGCTCAACTCTACTTTTTTCATGAGGTTCTACAATTCCATAAGAGTCTCTATATGCTCTTACTTTGTCGTAATATCCTAAAACTCTTTTTGTTCTTTCAGGTATTTTATCCCAATCTTTCTCCCAAAATTCTAAAGTTTTCTTTATTTTTTCTCGATCTTCTGCACTACGCCTATAATTCATTTCATATTCATCTGCTTGTCCTTGTGCTTGTAATCGTTTGCCTTCAAGATTTTCATAAAAGAAAAGAATCGCAGGATCTGCGGATTTTAATGGATCATATTTTTTAGTTGCAGGATTTTGGTATTCTTCATACTCTTCTCGTTCGTTCTTTTTTGCTTCTTTTACATAATGATCCCAATCATGCTCAACAATATTAAATTCGCCTCCAGGTTTGTCTTTCCACCTTATGTGCCTTATTTTTCTACCATATTGATCGTTTTCATTTGTTTCTATATAATCTGGAACGAAATTTTTCTGATCTTCTCTAACTGCAGTAATTAACTGACCTGTTTTTTTATCCATAAGATAGTGCGTTTGCTGACCACTTTCTTTTACTAATGTGGTAAATTTATCGCCATCTGGTACTTCTGTAATACCTCTTGGAAGTTCTCCAGTATGAATAACAATTGGTCCGCCCTGTGCTACCTCTGCTGCAAATTCAATAGCGCGTTTACCTTCGAAAATATTTTGCTCTCGTGCATTTTCATCAAATTTATTCTCATGAAAACCTGACCAAGAACCTGCACCAACAGATGCGTGCGTTGATAATCTAACTTTATTTACTTTTGCAAGGTCGCGCATTGCTTCTCGCTCTTCTTTGCCATGCATTCCAGGTGTGGTGTTTCCCTGACCTTTTACACCCTTTCCACGACCCATAAAGCCAAGTTCAACTGCTCCAGCACCTTTGAATATCTTTGCTTTTAACTCCTGAAGTTGGTCTTTACCTGCATGAGTTCCAATTCCAATGTTACCAATAGAAGTAATATATTTATCATTACCAGCTCTTCCTGCTTCCCAATAGTTAGCAGATAATTTCATTATCTAAGATATATTCTTTAATATATAAATAAGTTTGGGAATTAGTAATTTTGTTCTTTAGATTTTTTAGTGTAGTCTGATTCAGGAGAATTATTTTCATCATCTGTAGTTACAGGATTAAATGAAAGTAGCTCTGTTTTGTATTGCTTTAACTGCTTATCTTTTGCAGGATATTTTGTTACATCTACGTCAGCGTGTTTGTTGTATTTAGTATAATCTTCTACACCCGCAGTATATTGCGTTTGAATAAGATTTTCATTTTCTTCTTCTGGAACAAATTGTGCTGCGGTCTTTTCTAATGTTTCAGTTTCTTCTGGTTTGTTTGGTGTTTCAGTTAAAATTTTAGTTATATCTATATGTTCTGGCTGCGAGAATTTGAAAAATAGTTCAAAATGATCGTTGTTATCAATAATTTGTTCTGTTTTTTTCTCTTGTTTCTTTTTTACAGTGTCGTCTTTTGGGTTGTTGTTACCATTCAACTTCTTCTGAAGCTTTTTAGCATTTTTTTTGCTTGGTTTAGTCATGCTATAAATAAATAGTAACTTCTAATAGAAATAATTTTCTCTATTCTACCATCTGACTACTTTTAGGCTTTTCTTAAGTGTATCATAAATCTTCCAAACTTTATCTTCTTTTGATTCTACCTGTTTTTTAACTACTTTTAGCTCATTTTCTTCTTCTTTAGTATTGTGTTTTTTAGATCGTTCTAAGTATTTTTTAAATAATTTATCATCATCAAAATCTTCGCGTGTTTTAAATTTAACTCGACTGCTTCGTCTTTCTTTTACAGCAGCTTGCCTTATTTTCCACATTTTTTCAATATCTTCGGGTAAATCATAAGTTATTGTTGTTTTTTTCAATTCTTTCTTTTTTCCAGGTTTAAGTCCACCAAATAATGTAGTAAATCCCTTTCCAATGTCTGCAAATGGACCAAATAAACTAATAATTCCACTTGGTGCTTTAGTTTTTCCAGATTTTAGTTTTTTACCAAGCTTTCCTGCAGGATCTTTTTCTTCCGCTTCCTCTAAGTAATTCACTAAGTCATCTCCAAGTGCTTCCATTGCAGAGAACATATCTTTTAGCAATTCAAGATCTTTTATCATATCTTTTCTAAACTTTTCACGCACTTCTTCAATTAGCATTGCTTTACCAACTAGTACTATGCGCGTTCTTCCAACATGAATTGGCCCTCTTTGATATTCTTGTTGATATGATAATTCAGGAACCGTTGTGTATTCAAAATTAGTTGTTATTATTGGAACATATTTTTTATATTTCTTCTCAAAATCAGCAGGATATGAAAATAATTCAATATCTGAAATTGCAGTGTCAGCCATCTCTAGTATATGCTCTTGTCTTGAGCCGTGTTGTTTTAATCTATTTACATTTTTCAGATAAGGTTTTACCCAATTTAAATACATTCTAATTGTATTAAAATGCTGTCTAAGATAAGCAAGGTGGAATCTTCTACTTGTTCTTATTTCCTCATCAGTTTTATCTCGCCATTCCATATACTGGAACATCTTTCTTCTGATAACTTCGATCAGTTTTTGATTTATGCCGTTTTTAGCAAGTTCATTCATTTTCTTTTTTAGATCAGCGGAATTTTTTGGGCAGATATCAAAGAATAAATCGGGAAGTGTTGTAAATCCAACTTGTGTAGCTAATCCATAAACAGAGCTAGGATTTTTACCTGCTCCTTCAACCATGTCAATCCAAATTCCTTTTAATGCAATTTCAGCAGACTTTCGATCAGGACCGTTTTTAGCTTCAGTATAATATTTCATTTTTTCATCCATAATTCGTAAAGATCTGATGATTTGGAACATCGTTTTGATCATATTACCAATTGTTGCAAGGAACTGTGATGCTTTTTCTTGCTGCAAAGTTCTTCGCTGTTCAATTGAACCCCAGAATGAAGACGTTATACTTGACGTAAATGTATCATTTGTCTTAATTGACTTAAAACCAAACTCTCCAAGTAATTCTAGCAGTGCAAAATAGTATTTTTCAACACTACCTTGATATGATACCATAATTATTTCATATCTACTCATATAAACTCTAGAATACAGTTGTTAATAATATTTTGGGTCAATCCAAGAAAATTATATAAGTAATAAGAGTTTTTGATTTTATGGGCGTTTTTGATAAGTTAAGGGGAAGACCTGATGAAGAAGAAGATTTTATGAAATTACCTTCTAGCGGGATTGGTGGCCCAAGTGGAGCTTTAGGTCCTGCAGGTGGAGAAATGCCTGATATCGGTGGCGTAGGTCAGTTACCTAGTCCGTCCGCACTTCCATCCGCATCAGCAGCATCATCATCATCTCAAATGCAGTTATCAAATAAAATTGAGATCTTAACTAGCAAGATTGATTCTTTGCTTTCTGAAATGGAAGTTTTAAAGCAGAAAATTACACAAATGGAAAACAAATTAAGTCCGGCTAAACCACCGCAACAACCGCAACAGCAGCAAGCAGGTTATGGTCAGCAAGATCCTAACGCTTTTGGATCATTCCAAACCCAACAACCTCAACAACAGCAACAACCTCAACAACAACCTCAACAAAACTGGCAGAGCCCTTGGTGAAAATGTTAAGTAAATTATTGATTATTGGATTAGTATTAACTTTCATAATTAGTTCTGCTTATGCATTAGATACCGATGGTGATGGATTAGATGATGCTTCAGAAGAGGCGCTTGGCACAGGAGTTAATGACATGGATACCGATAAAGATGGTTTTACAGATGGTGTTGAAGTAGAATTTGGGTCAAATCCATTAGATGATTCAAAACATCCAACAAATGCAATTACCGGATCAGTAGTTGTAGAACTGCCCGCTAAAAATTATTTAGTATCTCTTTTAGTAATTACTGTCTTATCTCAGATAGGACTTTTTATGTATATTCGATCTCGAAATGAAAAATTTAATTGAAAAGTATTTCTTATCCCCAATTAGGGTAGAACAAGGTTATAATTTTGTAAATACAATTACTTACGCAGTTGTTGCTCTTGCTTTACTTTATGCTATTTTTATAATTCTTAAAAGATTTAAAGTAAAAACTGATTTCAAGTTTTTCTTAGCAACGCTTCCATTTATTTTGTTTGGTTCAACACTTAGAGCATTTATTGACTCAGGATATATGGTGCGGAACTTTTGGACAGTATCTCCGGGAATTTATTTGTTAACTACATTTATTTTCTTAATGGGATTAGTATTTGGTCTGCTGATTGGACATAAAACAAAATATCCTTGGTATAGTGTTACTAATTTAATCGGAATTATTGTTTTAGTAAATCTCATTGCAATTAATATTACAAAAATTAATTTTGAAAATGTAGGTTTGTTTTTAGGAATAGCATTTACAATTGTTGCGCTTGCAGCAGCGTTTTATTTTGTATTTACAAAACTTAAATGGAAATGGATTACAGATAAGATTGGTTATGCTGCATTTACTGCACACCTGCTAGATGCAACTGCTACAGCGATGATATTATTTTTTGTTGGCGGCTGGGAAAAACATCCACTGCCAAGATTTTTCATAGAGCGCTTTGGTGCATTTAGTTTTATTCCATTAAAGATGCTCGTTATAATTCCCGCTATTTATGTAATGTCAACAGAACTTAAGGACAAACAACTAAGAAATTTTTTACTTATTGCAATTGCAGTATTAGGTTTAGCAGAAGGTCTGAGAAATTTGATTAGTTTACTTATAATTTAATACCTGCTTTAGTTGGTTTACCACCATACATATTTTCTCCAACAAAAATAGGACTTTTTCCTTGTGCAGCATCATCAATAAATGAATCTAACAGATTAATTATAGGTTTTATATAATCTAAATCATTAATTTTATCTTCAGGAATAAATGCTGTTTTAGAACTAGCTTCTTCTACAGATATATCTGAATTTATGTCTTCAAAAAAGAAAAGACATCTTTTTCTTTTAAGGTTTAAATATTGCTGTATCCCTGATGAATCTATCGTTAAGCAACAATACACACCAGAGCTTTTTCCTTGATTATCTAAGTTACCTTGAAGTATAATTGCTCCATATAGAGCTTTAGCCGGTGTCGGAATGTTTCTCCATTGTGTTCGTACTTCTTCAAATATACTTGGTGTTTGAGCATAATCTTCATCAGTAACTGCCTTAAATTCAACATTATCACTAATTGCACGTCCAGCACCGTTTAGTATAATTGTGTAATCTGTGGAACCATCTTCGTTGTGGTTTAGTTCTTGACTTGTATGTGTATATCCCATATCAGTTAATTCATTAAATATATGTTTTAAGTCAGTTGTTTTGAGTATACTTGCTATATCATTACTTAATTCTATAAATTTTAATTCATAATCACGTTTATCTGTTCTAAGATTTTTTAAATTTTCTTCAAGGCCTTTTATTTTTTCATCAATATATTTTTGATCTTTAAAATGTGTAGTCCTTAGTTGAAGATATTTAGGAAATGTTAGTGATTGTGTTGATTCTTCATCCATAAGAAATGTATATGTAAAATCTTTTAAACTTTTGTATAACGTAATGGCATTATTTATCTGAGCAGAGCTCACATAAGAATTTATCTTTATTAAAACTAAGATGACCTGACTGGCCGCAATTTTCACATTCTCCAAAAGAACTTGGTTGAAATTTAAATTCAGGATTTGAGATTTTTAGTCTTTCTAGTAGAACATTAATTAAAACAGGAGATTCACGTGCAATGTCTTTGTTTGTTATGAAACCAACAAGTTTTTCTTCATGTACTATCGGTATTCTTGATACATCATGCTTAACCATTTTTTTAGCTATATGAGTTAAATCATCATGTTTTTCAGCATAAACTTTTACAGGCGAAGTCATTACATCTTCTACTCTCATTCCTTTAGCAGATTTACCTTTAGCAACAACCTTGTTTATAATATCTCTTTCCGTGATAATACCAACTAATTTCTTTTTGTAAACTACAGGTAATCCTCCAATTCTTTTCTTAGCCATTTTCTTAGCTATAGAAGTTAGCTTGGCTGTGGGCTTAACCGAAATTACTTTTCTGTTTCCTATGTCAATTGCTCTTATTCCTGATCGCATATAAGCTTCCTTTAATTTTAAGTTAAAAACATTTTCTTTATTATAGTTTATGGAATATAGCATCATGACCTATCACGCATTATGATAATGTTTTTAAGTCTTCCTATCATAAACCTAGTTACCACCAGGGTGATAATTTGAAGAATACTAAAGTAATAGAGCAGCTAAAAGTACTTGACAATGAAGTAAAATTAAAAATACTTGCATTGCTAACAGAAAGCGGAGCAAAATCAGTTACAGATATATCTAAGCAACTTAATTTAAATTTTTCAACTGCGCATAAGTATTTAGAACAACTTGAGCATGCGGGCTTTGTTCGTTCAAAACAAGAACATGAGAATCGTTTAAAGCGAATGTTCTATATCCAAGATTTTTATATTAGTTTAAGTCCATCTAATATTTCTAAGATACTTAAATGTGAAGAATTAGACCGCCCTGCCGATGAATATGGTAATTTTAATATTATTACTGATGATGGTACTTTAGAGAAATTCGATAAATTCAAGTTCGCAAAGCCATACATGGACGCAGGAATCCCCAAGAGCACAATTGAGACAGTATTTAATACTATTAAGGGTCAAGTGTATAATAACAGTATGTTGATGCAGTTGAAGTATTTGTTTGACCAAGAGTTAGTTAATCGCGTAAATATTTTTAGTTCAGCAATCAACAAAATTAAAGAAGAAAACATGCACGATAATTCAATAAAACGTAAGCTTCTGCTATCAGATCCAAGTGCAATCCAAAATCATATTAATGGTAACATCTTTATCCAGAATCTGAACACAGCTCGTTTGCTTAGTTTTGTACATGATATTAGAGCGCTGATAATCCACGGAATCTCCGGCAAACAACCAAAAGACTTAGACGAGCTGTTTGATAATATTATAACAGTCATCAACAACGAAGAACTTCAAAATTCACCACAATGTCTCGAATCGTTTAATTACTTTATCGCGCCTCTTGCAAATAACCTTACTGACAAACAGATCGAGGATAAATTAAGCGTATTCTTCGCAAAGCTTAAGTCAATGGAATTGAAGATATATATTGGTCTGGAGTTTGGTGTTCCAAAGCATCTGAAACAAATATCTCCTACTTTTTTCAAGACAAAGTCATCTTATTTAAACTACTCTGAGGTTGCTGGCCGAATATTTCAGAAAGTTACCAAGCTTGCTGCCAGCAATAAGTATAATATAAGACCTGTTATTAAGATACATAATGGGGACCTTCCTAAAAATATACCGTCACGCAGTTATGTTGCAAACATGGATTTTAATGGCAATAAATCTAATATTAGTTTTGTTGGCCCAGCTTATTTTGATTCTTCTTGGAGTGGATGGCTTACAACAATGCGAGTCGGAGAGATCCAAAATATTGCAATTAACCTGCCAGCAATAGCTGCGCAGTCCATAGATCCTAGTATGTTTTCTGAGAAACTAGATAAATTAGTTGATCAGATTATATCATACCACTTATCTATTGCAGAGTATATCTATGCGTATTCTATTCGACACTTTAATATAACATATCCTTCTGTTGAGCGAGGCAGTTGGACATATATGCACGTAAATGATTTTTTATACAATATATCTCTTTACGGATTGGATTTACTTCACACGTTTTCATATGATGAATTGTTTATTAAAGAGCAGCTAACTAATATCCAGGCTAAACTAGAAAAAGCTTCAAAGAGATATAGAATAAGATTAGCACTTAAACAAGAACAATATCCCGTTGTTACGAACTACTTTTCACATATCAACCGATCAAAACACAAAGTGCATAATATTATGCCTAACGCAGCAATACCAGAACGGATTCAGAAATTTTTAGATGGAGGTTATGTTCATAGATCAAACTTACTTAGCAAGAGCTTATTGAGTAAGCACAAATTGATTAGGATAGAAAAATGATAAAAGAAGTAAATACTGACGCAATGTATGATGTTGCTTTTAGTAACGCAACAAATACTTTACGGCAAAAGATTGTCAATGAAATTGGAACAATTGACGAACGTACTGCTGAGATAGTAAGTTTTGTTAATCGATATAAAGATCGGTTTGGTATAAAACAAGATGTGCTTTCTGCAGATGTTACTCCTGCTAAGCGTAGCCTGCATATAATTGATGCAGAAGATCGTATTTTGTTAAAGGTCGCATATAATCGTCATTCGTATAACGGTGTACTTGCCAATCATGCTGCGCTGAAAGAGTTATTTAACCCGAGCAATAATTCACTTTGGCAAAGCTTAACTGCTGTTCGATGCCTAGACACACCAGATTTTATAATCAAACGTAAACTTATGAACATGAGCGTAGCACAGGCATTGGGTGCTCCAAGGGACGCAACAATTAACTCTTCCGGAGTATCTTGTAATGATATGGGTAAATACTCATTTTTACACTTTTACACAGGAGAGCGATTCATACCAAAAGACCTTGAGTTTGAATTTAGAGATGACCAGACAATGCTAATAACTTGTGACAATGGGCAAAATAGTGTTGCTGAATCCAAGCAAGGATTCAAGAACTTTAATAACTATTTCACAAAAAAGGTTAAGAATTCTTTCTCAAACGGCGTAGAGATACCTGAGAGAGTTGACCGTGCACTACATGAACTGAAAGACAAGTACTTCTTAGTATTAGATGCTTTTAATGGTGCAACTAATGTTCCTAAGACCTTTATACATGGTGATGCTTCTGCAGGAAACACTCTTATTTCATACCAACATAAGGACGGATTTGAAGTTAGTGAGTATGCTATAGATATGCCTGGAGCTTTCTTTGGACCGCATGAACTACAATTAGGATTATTAAGTCAGTCACTGGATCCAGAACAGAAAGATGGAGAGACACCTGCTACAGATTATCTTCAAAACATAAAGTTTGTTCGTCGAAGTTTAGATAATTTTAATATTTCTGATATTGCGGTAGCTAAAGCTGCAAGAGCTTATGGTAAAAAAGCATATCTTACAATAGGTGCAAGAAATAAAGAATTACCTAGCGACGGTAATATAACTTAGATTTAGAGTAGAACTAAACCACATGCACGACAGAACTTTTCTCCGGTTTCTGCAAGTGTTGTAATTCTAGAGCTTTTACAATCTGGACACTTCTTAAACATTAAAACTCCCCTAGTTGCGCTTCCGCAATCTTCGCACGTTTCTTTGGGTTGTCCACCCGGTAGTCGATTTGTTATTATTCTTTTAACCATTTTGTATAGCCTCCTTTTCTAGGATTCTAAAATTCGAGTTGTCCCTTTATATATCTTTTTTTGAGATATGTGATATTTGCAATATGTGATATATCCCAAATCATGTTAGGAATATTTTTAAACTAATATTAATTAAGATATAATCTATTGCACTGCTGTTTTAATATTCATAGAATTTATTTTGTTTTCTTTGGATTTTATCTTTTTGTGATCCAGGCTGATTAACTCGAGGACGATGAGTTGAAGGATCTTTTCTAAGCGTGATATCTAGCTCTTTCAAAAAGTGATTCATTCCTGCTTTTACTGTTTGGATTTTGTTAGCTTTACCTTGCTTTGCAGGTGTTCCATCAAAAACCATTAAGCGATCTGAAACATAATTGACAAATAGAAGATCATGATCAATTACTAATGCTGCAGCTTCGCGATCTTTGATAACTTTTTGAATTGCGCGTGCAGCTTGAAGCCGTTGCTCAACATCAAGATATGTTGAAGGTTCATCAAGCAAATAAAAATCTGCTTTGCGAGATAGACATGCTGCAATTGCAACTCTCTGAAGTTCCCCTCCAGATAATTCATCAAGTTTGTGATTCATTAGATGTTCAATTTCTAAAGGTCGTAAAATATCAAGCTTGAATTTTTGTGTCATAATTTCTTTTGTAATTGAGCTAAGTGCTGCAAGAACAGTTACACCTTTTTGTGGTTTTAGATATTGTTCTTTGTAAGAGATCTTTAGTTTTGCAGGAACTTTGCCAGAGTCTGGTTTAAGTTGACCAGCAATCATTTTCATAAAAGTTGTTTTACCAATTGCGTTTGCACCAACAATTCCAACAATTTCCTTTTTGTGAATTTCAGAAGGTTCAATATTTAGATTAAATGTTCCTAGTTTTTTCTTAAGTGCAGGCCATTTTGTAAATATAATTAGATCTTGGCTTCTGCTTGCTGCAGAATGATCAAATTTAATTGACTGGTCTCTAAAACGAATGTTTTCATCTCGCAAGTAACCATCAAGATACGTATTAATTCCATTTTTAGCTGATAATGGATGTGATACAACTCCGTATGCTGCCATCTGCCCAAATAAAATATGAATAAGATCGGTAAGATAATCTAAAATAATTAAATCATGTTCTACAACAATTACATGCTTTCCTTTTTCTGCTAATTTACGAATTACTTTTGCAACACGAACTCTTTCTTTAACATCTAGATAAGATGCTGGCTCGTCAAATAAATATAGATCCGCTTCTTTTAAAACAGCAGCAGCAATTGCAACTTTTTGCAATTCTCCACCAGAAAGCTGATCAATTTTTCTATTAATAATATCTCCAATATTTATTTCTTTTGAGAGTTCATCAATGTGTTTTTTACTTCCTGCTTTTGAGAGCAAGTCAATAACTTTGCCTTTGAATTTCTTTGGAATTAAATCAATATACTGAGGTTTGTAACTAACTTTGATCTTCTGAGAAAATAGTTGAGTAAAATACGCTTGTAATTCAGTTCCCTTAAAACTATTAATAATTTCTTTTTCAAGAAGTTCTTTCTCAAACTCGCCCAAGTTTGGTTTTAGTAAATTAGCTAGAATCTCAAGTGCGGTTGATTTACCAATCCCATTTGATCCTAAAATTCCAACAACTTGGCCTTTTTGCGGAACAGGAAGTCTAAAAAGTTCAAAAGCATTTTTACCGTATCGGAAAACGGGATTTTCTTTTAGCTGCTGAGGAAGATTAATAATTTGGATTGCATCAAATGGGCATTTTTTTGGACAAATTCCACATCCAGTGCAGAGCTCTTCAGCAATCTTCGCAGTTTCTTCAATAATAATGCATTCCTTGCCAGTTCGGTTTACCGGACAATATTTTTCACATTCATGACTACATTTTTTAGGATTACAATCAGCTCGTTTTACTATTGCTATTCTACTCATTTTATAATATACCTTAGAACTTTTTAAGTCTAATCTCTATGATCAAACCAATCATTGACATGTTGAATTTGTCCTGCATCAATACCTTGAGAATTATAGAATTCTTGTGTTGAAATTAGTCTTTTTCCAAAATCTGAATAGAATTTCTGACTACCATGTGTTAAGTTCTTAACATCTAAACTTATTCGAACGCATGTTTGTTCTTTACATATATCCCAGTATTGTGACGCTGTTGGTAGTCTTCTACTCTTATAAAATAATAAACCACTGCATTCAAGAATACGCATAAGTTGTTGATTATCTTCTTGTGTGGGTGTAGAAATTACAGCTCCATCTAATGCATCAGTCTTTAAACTCAATAAAAGGTTTGGTTTATCTACATTTTCTGCAGGTGTTGTTTCAGTACTATCATGTTCAGGTGATGCCATATAACACCTATAGAGTAACATTTAAAAAAACTACGTTTTACTTGATTTTCTTTAAGTTGTAATTTCCTTTCTTTTCTGGCTGATTTGGTCTGCCAAAGTAATAAGGTAATAATATAATCGCAACAATCGCTAGAATTGCAAGTGCAGCTGCATATAGTGCATTAAATGCTACAAAGAATATTATTGCTAAAATTGCTAGACAAACAACTAGTATCAATCCACCAATTCCTTTAAGATATTTTATAATCATCTGCTCATGCCTCTTAAAACTCCACCAAGGATATTTCCCGCAGCTTGATTTTTACCCATATTTGAGTGAGTTGTTCCACCTGATGTTCGAGGACCCATTAGCATTTGTTTTGTCATGCTTTGTAAAACTACTTTTCCAGGTCCAGTCATTTGTGCAAGGAATAAACCTTCACCACCAAATACTGTTGTCTTGATTCCACCAACTCTGCGAATATCATAATCCACAGTTGGTTCAAAAGCAACTAAATGAGATGTATCAACATCTAATCTCTCATTTTTCTTAAGATTATATTCAATTAAATCTCCTGCAGCATGCAGTAAAACTGTTCCAGGTCCAGAAATTTTCTGTAAGAATATTCCTTCACCACCAAATAATGCCGCTCCAACTTTTTTAACTGTTTTTAAGTCAATATCAATAGTTGAGTCAGAACATAAGTAAGCACCTTTTTCAGCGATTATGTGATGGCCTTTTTTTAATTCAAATGCTTTAATTTTACCAGGGATTTTTCCACCAAAACCAACTAGTCCAGAGCCACCAACTGACTTGAATTTTGTTAGAAAAAGAGATTCACCTGTTAGAATTCGCTTAAATGCTTTTCCAGCACCTTTTGTTTCAGTATCAATTGTAACATTACCTGATTTGTAAACCATTGCTCCTGCTTCTGCATTTACAATATCATTTTTTGCAAGACTAACATTAGCTACCTGCAAATTATCGCCACTAATATTGTATTTCATTTTAAATTAAGAAAGATAAAATTTATAACTGTTTTTAAAACTTATTTTTTTATGTCTGTAGGTATGCCTTGCCTTGAATAGTCTCCTTCTAATACCTTAACAATCGCTTCAGCTCGACGCTTTCCAAAATACATAATTCCTAAGACGCTTTCAGTAAGTGATGACGTATTAAATAATTTAGATTTGTCTTCTGCACCAGAGGTTTCGTGTTTGATTAGAATATAGGGATGCGCATTTATTAATTCAGTTTCTAAAGTTACTCTAATCGTATTATTAGTAAGAGGCATTTGTTGATTTATTTCACCAATTACTTTTTCTTTTGTGCTTACCATATTATATTTACACAGAAAAATTTAAAAAACAATCGAAAAAACTTATAATTGTTTTGAATTAGAGTGCATCTGATCCATATTTCATTACAATTATTTTATCAGTAAGTTCACGCATAGCCTCCATTCTTTCTGAACTACGGTTTAACTTGAATTTTAATTCTATAGGATTACTAGCAACAGGTGTTAATGTAGGTAAATAACATCCAACTTGCGAGTCAATACCATGTATATTTAGAATGATATCTCTAATTTGTTCTAAAGTTTCTAATTTAGTAAGGGGTCGATTTTTATGATCATTATCAATTTGTTTTGTATAATAGCTTCCCGGCTTTGGATCTATACTTAATAAAGTCAACCACTTTGGTTTAATTTCTCTTAACAATTCTGATGTTTTTAATACATGATCCTTATAAAATCTAACTCCACCTAAGCCAGGCATAACCATAACAGACGATTTAAAGTAATTACTTGATAAAAGTTCACCAGCTTCCATCATTTGATCAAAAGTGCAACCTTTATTCACGAATTTAAGAAGAGCATCACTACCTGTTTCTATACCCCAATAATTAACATCTAAACCATAATCATCAAGCTGGTTTAATTCTCTTCCAGTTTTTTCTAGTATCGATTGAGTTCTACTATACAAAGCGATTCGTTTAGGGTCAAATTTTTTGTTAGTAAGTCGAGCCATAGCACTAAGTGTTTTATATGGTATTGACATAGCATCAGCACCTGCAAAGAAATTCCTTCTAAAATTATCAATCTTGTCACCGAGCCAATCTTCAACAAGTGCAGTATGCTTCTTAAATTGATCAATTGTTGCATAAGCATATTCGATACCCAAAAATTCTGTGCAATAAGTACACGCAGCAGGGCAACCATTAGATGCTTCTAATTTCAGAACATGAGATTGTGATTCAGAAGGTGGTGCTCGCGGATAAAATTTAAATATTTTAGGATTAATATACATCCACTCTGCAGAGAGAGTTATGTTTTGTTTAAGAACATCATCAAGATTAAGTTCGAATCCATCAACAACCTTATGATTTTCTCCAATAACTTCAACTTCACTTGGATCTAATTGCCAAGTTCCACCATTCTTAATTCTAATTTCTATGCTAGAGTCCCTATATGATCTGAAACCAAAATCAATAGTATCAACAACAGGATATATTCCAAAAGGTACTGTGCGAGTATTTCCACCATGCATATATTCATTTTTACCGCGCCCATTTGCTTTGATTATTCTAACTTTTTTTCCCGTATAATTTATATCTGTATCTAAATATGCCTCATCAATTATTTCTTCATCAATTATTTCTGAAATAATACCAAAAATACCTTCCTGATCCATCAGATCTAATGAATTTAATAGTTCTTCATCCATTGAACTATCTCGAGGTATTTTTTTAGAACGCTCTAATAAATCATATACCTTAGTATTAAGATTAAGCATGGTTCTATTAAAACCACGTACCGTCTTTATATCTGGAACATTAAGTTGAATCGGATATCCTAATTGATCACTTGTATATAATATAACAACTTCTGCCCATTTGCTAAGTAAATTTCCATCAATTTTAAGATCAGGTCTATTAATATCTGAAGAGTTTAATGTATTTTCTAATGCTCCAAGGACCTGTCGAGCACCACCAAATAAGTTTGGTGTTCCTACTAGTTGAGCTATATTTGTCATATTACTAATCAGTAAATGCATTTAAAAAGGTTATTATAAAAAAATAAAAACAATCGAAAAAAGAAAAATTACCCTCAATAATTAAATATTAAGGAGTAACTATGCCTGTCCAGAGATTGGAGGCCTTTCGTCAGTTAACATCAAACAATATGCTACAACTCTAGTCCAATATCTCCAGAATCCTTTTGTAAAGTTTTCAAGAGATTTATGTCGTCTACCTGTGAATAGGACGTAGAACCATTGTAAGACCCAAACAATAAATACAAATATCATCCATATTTCTGCTATAATTCCATATACGAAACATAGAATTAATCGTATAAATAATTCAAGTCTTGATGCTTTCTCAACGAATTTCATTTCTGGTTTCATTGGGAATGCCATGTTAATTAAACTAATATCGTCAGGTATATAAATTTAATCCCTAATATGTTGGATGGATTTAGAAGGTAAAACTTTGCAAGAAGGAATCGCTGAAGTGAAAGCAGAGATAATTTTATTAAGAGAAGATCTAGAAAAACTATACAATATTGCTAAAAGAATAGACGAAGAATTGAGTTATAATGAAGAGGAAATTGACATGGATGTGGAAATTATATATGTGAAACAAGATACACCTGAAAGTAAAACGCCTCCACGTTATGTATCAGATATTCACCATAAAAATCCTTAAATACCTTGTTTTTGTAATTATTTAATGCTAATTGGTATAGTTGGAAAGGCCAACGTGGGAAAAAGCACGTTCTTTAAGGCAGCTACGCTCTCTGAAGTAGAGATAGCTAATTATCCTTTTGCAACAATTGAGCCAAATTCAGGTGTTGGATTTGTAAGACATGAATGTATTGAAAAATTCTTTAAAGTAAAATGTAATCCTCAGCATGGTTTTTGTATTAATGGAGAGCGATTTATATCTGTAAAACTTCTTGATGTTGCTGGTTTGGTTCCTGGAGCTCACGAAGGAAAAGGAATGGGTAATAAATTTTTAGATGATTTGAGCTCAGCAGACGTGTTAGTTCATGTTATTGATGCAGCAGGCTCAACAAATGAAAAAGGCGAGCCAGTAAAAGCAGGTAGCTATGATCCAGCTAATGATGTTCGTTTTTTAGAAGTTGAGTTAGATATGTGGTTTTTTGGAATGATGAAAAAAGTTTGGGCTAAATTTTCAAAAGTTGCTGTAATGGAGCACAAGGACTCTGTTAAAGCAATTCACAAACAATTTTCTGGTCTTAAGATTAATGAAACGATGATTCAAAAAGCAATGAGGAAGTTTGGTTTGAATAGCGATATTAGCAAATGGACAGATATAGATCTAAAGGCATTTTCATCTGAGCTACGACAGGTTTCAAAGCCAATGGTTATTGCTGCAAATAAAGCAGATTTGCCAACAGCTAAAGAGAATATTAAGAAATTGAAAAAACAGTTTCCATCATATAAGATTATTCCCTGCTCAGCAGAGTCAGAATTAGCTTTGCGAGAAGCTGCAAAGCACGAATTAATTGAGTATGTTCCAGGAAATAAGGATTTTAAAATTCTAAAATCGGGAAAGTTGTCAGATAAGCAGAAGAATGCACTTAATTTTATTAAAACAAAAGTTCTCAAAATTCTTGGAGCAACAGGAGTTCAAAAGTGTCTAAATATAGCCGTATTTGATGAGCTAAAATATTTTGTTGTTTTCCCTGGTGGAATGAAAAAGCTTGGAGACTCAAAAGGAAATATCTTGCCAGATGCATGGCTGTTCCCACAAGGCTCAACTGTGCTTGATTTTGCTCGATATATTCATGAAGATTTTGTTAAGAACTTTGTAACTGCTTATGACGTCAAGACAAAACGCCCAATAGGAAAAGATCATAAGCTAAAAGATGGCGATGTTGTTGAATTGGTTTGCGGTAAATAAAGGTTTTTAAGATTTTAGTACGTAATAATAAATGAATAGATTTGTAGAAAAAATATTAGATACAAAGAGAGTTGATGATTTAACTGATAGGTTTGTTTTTTCTTCAGGTAGAAGATCTCCTTGGTTACATCGAGCACATTATATGCAAATTCATTACGCTACTAATGAATGGGGTGGTAAAAATCCCGTTCTTTTTCTTGTTAAAGCGCCAGAACAACTAAATCGGGTATATTCAACTACATATGACCAAAGAAAATCTTTTGAGCAGAAATGCTTTCCTGAGGCAACAATTAGGGGAATAGAACCACTTACATCATTAAAAAGCGGAAGAGAAACCAACCAATTAATACATGAAACATTAGATAATGGCGCAGTTATTATTGGGGGCGAAATACAACACCAATTAGCTGCATTTTTAGGCGGATATTATTTATTTAGTGGATATAAGAGAGGAAGTTTAGATTATGCTATTACAGATTATTTAGCGGTTGAGGGAAATGAAGTTCTTTTTATTAATAATAGAGATTTAGCTTATTCTTGCTCTAGAGAAGAGTTCGATAATACAGAAGTTTCAGGCACAAATCTAAAAAGACTTATTTGGAAAGATATTTATCATTTAAAGAAAGATAGAGATCTTAAAGACTTACCTCAAAAATGGAAGATATTAACTCCGCCACAAATACACAAAGATGCTGAAGCACTAATAAAAGACAAAGATTTTCAAAAAGCACTTGTGAGAGATCCACCAGCACCTCACGGGATAAAAAAATATATGGCTGATTTAAAATGGGTTCATCGTTAACGAGTGCACCATTTAGTGTCTTACTGTCTAATCTTTTACTCTCGGAAAAGCTTATAAATGCACTTTTTAGGTTTAATCATGGGTCGAATAAGAACCAAACAGATTAAGAGATTAGGACATAAGTTTATAGAATTATATAAGGATAATCTACATAAAGAATTCCAAGGAAATAAGCAAAAAGTCCAGGCACTGAGTGATGTAAGAAGTAAGAAGTTAAGAAACAAGATTGCAGGGTACATAACTAAAAAAATGAAGACTGCAGAAGACTAATCTTTATAAAATATTCAGAATCTTTGATTACAGAGAAAACTAAGGTGAAATGATGACAGAGGAGCACGCGATTTTCGTTGGCGGAAAGCCGTTTATGAACTACGTAACGGCAGTAGTTATGCAATTTACAACAAAAGGAGCAAACAAAGTTGTAATTCGTTCTAGGGGAAAGTTCATTAGCAGAGCAGTTGATGTTGCTGAAGTTGTCAAAAGCCGATTTTTAAGAGACCAAATTGAAGTTACTAATGTTAGAATGGATTCTGAAGAATTCAAGAACAGAGAAGGTAGAACCGTTAGAGTTTCAACTTTAGACATAGATTTAAACAGAATTTCAAAAGAATTAGCACCTGCTGAGCCAGTTGAATCTGCTCCAGTTGCAGAAGAACCAAAGCCAGAAGCAACTCCTGCTGAGCCAAAAGTAGAAGAAAAAGTAGCAGAAGTCGTAGAACAATTAGATGAAACTCCCGAAGCAGTTGAAGAGACTGAAGAAGTTGAAGAAACTGAATAATTATTTATTACTACTTAATTACAATAATATTTATAAAGAAATATTATTATTATTTTTATGACAAGTGAAGCTACATCTGTAATCGATCATTTAATTGATACAGTAAGAGAATTAGGTGGATCTGAGCCAGTTTTAATTGAAATAAATGGAAATCTATTGGTTGTATCTGAGAATAATGTTGTTGGAGAAGTAAATTATGGATTAGCTCTAACAAATGCGACAAAAATGGATGGATCTCCAATAAATGAGACAAAACCAGATGGATTAGAACAAACAATAATTTCTGGAGAATATGAACCAAAACCAGATGATACTATCGAAAAAGAAAGACCCTATTTAAATGCAATACCTTTTGAACGTATTCGACAAGATATTAAATTAGAAACATTATCTAAGCTAGCAAAAAATATTTCAGAATTACCTAATGATGGAAAAGTAAGAATAGTTAACTACGGCGAAAACTCTAGATCTTCTGGTTATGATGGAAGAGAATCATGGACATTTATTAAAGAAGCATTCACCCTGGATCGCGAAACTTATCTTGAATTAGTTAGAGAAAAAGAAAAAGAAACATATACTAATTTAATTCAATTAGGTTCTGATGTGCAAGAAGAAAAATCACATAACAATGTAAGTAATATGATATTTAGCAGACCTGCGCCTAGTTGTGCTATTTTAACAGGAAATATTTTTGTATCATTACCTCGATCAGGTCATTTAAATACAGATAGATATAATATAGATAATTGGAATAAGGAATCCAGAATCAAATCAGATGAATATGATAGTAATATTATTAATGATTTAGCAAAAACAATACAAAATGGAGATGTATCTATTAAAATAAATGCTCAATCATTATCATTAAATAAAGGAAATATTAGTGAACAAAAAGGCACTCTTCTTGGACAAATTGATAAAGAAATATCAATAGTGCAAAAACATATGCCCGGATTATCTCAGTATGTAAATCAAGTTAAAGAAACATATGTAACTGCGGAAAGAATATTAGATTTAAGATCGAGGGGAAAATAGTTTTTGCTGATTTAGATTAGAAACTGAATAGAGTTCTATTGTTTAGTTAAATAATTCTTTTAAGTTGATTTATAATATTTGTTAAATGTGTGGAATTATTGCATATCATGGGCCAAGAAATGCTACAAATATTATTGTTAATGGGCTAAAAACTCTTGAATATCGTGGCTATGATTCTTGGGGTATCGCAATCAAAAACGGTTCTGAAGATTTTACCGTAAAGAAAATTGTTGGAAAGATTACTGAATCCACAGATGTTGAAACTATGCCAAAAAGTAATATTGGGATAGGCCATACTCGTTGGGCTACACATGGAGGAGTTTCAGATAAAAACTCACATCCACATTTATCTAATAATGGAAAAATAGCAGTTGTTCATAATGGCATAATTGAGAATTATCAAGAGCAAAGAGATTTTCTTATTAAGCAAGGTTTTAAATTTAAATCAGAAACTGATACTGAAATTATTCCAAATACAATTGAATATCATATGAATAGGGGCTATGATTTTATTGATTCTGCAAAGCGTTCTCTAAATCACATTAATGGTCAATTTGCAATAGTTGTTATGCATTCACAATATGATCAGATTGTAGCAATTAGAAAAGAAGCACCACTTGTTATTGGTGTTGGAGAAAAAGAGTTTTTCATAGCATCAGATATTCCTGCTTTTTTAAATTATACAAAAAAGGTTATCTTCCTTGAAGAAAATGATCTAGCAATTATTGATCATGATAATCTATCTATTTTTAATTTTAAAGAAAATTTAATTGTTAATCGAAAAACAACAAATATTGATTGGGATGCAGAGCAAGCAAAAAAAGGCGACTTTGATCACTATCTTATGAAAGAAATTAGTGAGCAAGCTGATGTAATTAGTAAAGTTGTATCTTTACCTTCAGAGCAAATTAAAGACATTGCTAATGAAATACGAAAAGCGCAAGGAATTTTCTTTGTTGCTTGCGGTACTTCTGCACATTCTTGTATGAATGGGATGTATTTATTTTCTAAAACCGCAAAGACACATGTAAACTTTTGTGTTGCATCTGAGTTTGAATATTTCACACATTTTCTGAATAAGAAAAGTTTAGTAATTGCAATATCTCAGAGCGGAGAAACTGCTGATACTCTTGCAGCTATTCGTGTTGCAAAAGAAAAAGGTGCTAAAATAATTTCAATTGTAAATGTTATGGGTTCGAGTATTATGCGTGCATCTCACAAAACAATTCTTCAGGGCGCAGGTCCAGAGATTTGTGTTTTGTCAACAAAAGCATATACTTCTCAAGTTGCAATATTATCTCTTATTGCTCATGAACTAGCAGGACAGTCAGATAAGGGAAGATCAAAAATTAAGGAATTAATAAGATATATTTATTATCTAACATCAAAATCTATGCGAGATCATATTAAAGAACTTTCAGAACGTCTGAGATATACACAACATATTTATCTTATTGGTAGGGGCTTGCAATATCCAACTGCATTAGAAGCAGCACTTAAAATAAAAGAAGTTAGTTATATTCATGCAGAGGCATATGCAGGCGGAGAATTAAAGCACGGAACAATTGCACTTATTGATAAAGGAACGCCTTGTATTGTTTTTACTTCAAAGAAAACAGAAAAAGAAATAATGAGCAATGCATCAGAGCTAAAAGCAAGAGGCGCATATATTATAGGTGTTGGTCCAAAAAACAATGAATTATTTGATTTTTACATAAAGGTTAGAGAAGCAGAAGATTTAAATTCTATATGTCAAATTATACCTATGCAGATATTAGCTTACCAACTCGCCCTTTTGCGCGGCTGTGATCCAGATAAGCCAAGAAACCTAGCAAAATCTGTAACTGTAAAATAAAATGGCAAATAAACTTTTTGGAAGTAGTGGAATAAGAGGAATAGTTGGTGAAAAACTGACTACTGAATTTTGTGTTGATATTGGAAAATCAATTGGATCACTATTACCTGAGGGATCAAATGTATGTATTTCTACAGATGCTAGAGTAACAAAAGATTATATTAAAAACGCAGTTTTAATTGGAATATTATCAACAGGTGTAAATGTAACTGATTTTGGTTTGCTACCTACATCTATATTAGCTTTTACTACCAAACATCTAAAATTTGATTCGGGTGTTATGATTACAGCATCACATAATCCTCCTGAATTTAGTGGAATGAAACTTTGGAGTTCAGAAGGTATGGGTTATAGTAAGAATAAAGAAATAGAAATTGAGAAATTGTATGAAAGCAAAAAATTTAGAAAAGTATCATGGGATAAAATTGGTATATTAACAAAAAGAGATGATGCTGTAGAAGGATATTTTAAAGTTATTAAAGAAAAGTTCCCAAATATTAAATCAGATTTAAAAATTTTAGTAGATCCGGGAAATGGTGCTATGTCTGGAATTGCAAGTAAATTATTCAATGAACTTGGATTAAATATAATTACTATGAGTGATAAACCAAATGGAATGTTTCCAAACAGAAATCCAGAACCAAAAAGAGAGACACTAACAAAAACTATTGAGAAACTAAATCAAGAAAACGCAGATATTGCTATATGTTTTGATGGAGATGGAGATAGAGTTGTTTTTTGTGATAAAAGAGGATTTATTGAATATAATGAAGCAATCGGATTTGTTGCAAAAAATATAATATCTAATTCAAAAGATAAAATATGTATAACTACTGTAGAAACAGGTATGCTTTTCGATCTTGCAGTTAAAACTGAAAGTGGAACTGTAAAAAGATGTGAAGTTGGAGATGTTTTTGTTGCAAGAGCAGCTAAAGAAAAAAATGCAAAGATGGGTGTAGAACAATGCGGACATTATATTATTCCAGAATTAGGTTTTTATCCAGATACAATTTATCCAACACTTTCACTAATAAAAAATATTAAATCTGCTGATGAGATCAGAGAATTTTTTACAAAAATAAAATCATTATTTTATGATAAGATTGGTGTCGAATGTAAAGATGAAGAAAAGTATGTAATTGTAGATAAAATATCTAAATTAGAAACTAAATTAAAACCCTTAGAAATCAATACTCTTGATGGGATGAGAATGGAATTCTCTGATGGATGGATATTAATCCGCGCTAGTGGAACACAACCATTGATTCGTGTAAATGCTGAAGCAGAAACACAAGAAAGATTAAAAGAATTTTTATGTGAAGGTAAGCGATTAATAAATTTAATAATATGTAAGGTGCAAAAATGAAAGTTATAATTTTAACAGGCGGTATTGGTAAACGGATGGCTCCAATCGAGAAAGATAAATGTTTGATTAAGTTTCTTGGCAAAGAATTAATTTTACATCAAATAGAAAAGTTACACAATGTTGGATTAAATGACATTATAATTATTGGTAATCCTACAAACATAAATGTACTAAAAAAATTATGTGGAGATGAGATTGAATATGTTGTGCAGAACGAGCCAAAAGGTATGGCTGATGCACTATTAAGTATTGAAAAAATTCCAGATCAAGCTTTAATTGTTAGTGCAAATGATGTCTTTGATGAAGATGCTTATAAAAATGTAATTAATACAAAAGGTGATTCTGTGATTTTAGGTTATGAAGTTAAAGAGTATTTTCCAGGAGGATATTTAATCGTAGAAGGAAATAAGATGAAAGGTATTATTGAGAAGCCTGGAGCTGGAAAAGAACCCAGTAATTTAGTAAATATTGTAGTTCATCTTCATAGAAAATATGCAGATTTAGTGAAATATATGAAAGCAGCAAAAACAAACAAAGATGATCAATATGAAGTTGCAATGGATAATATGATAAAAGAAAATTATGATTATAGTGTTTCAAAGTACAATGGATTTTGGGGATCAATAAAATTTCCATGGCATATATTTGAAATAAGAAATTATTTTTTAGATAAGGCAGAAGCAAGAATTTCACCAAAAGCAAATATTGCAAAAAGCGCGGAAATTATTGGAAAAGTAATTGTTGAAGAGGGTGTTAGGGTGTTTGAGAATGCAGTAATAAAAGGTCCATGTTATATTGGTAAGAATTCAATAATTGGTAACAATGCATTTATGTGGAATTATACGCATATTGGAGAAGGTTGTGTAATTGGATTTTCATCTGAATTAAAAAATAGTTATGTTGGAGATTGTACTAATACACATCAAAGTTTTGTTGGAGACAGTATAATTATGGATAATTGTAATATTGCAGCTGGAACTATAACTGCTAATTATCGATTTGATACTAAGAATATTCAAATTAAAGTTGGAGATAATATGATTAATACCGGACGAAATCATTTTGGATGTATTATTAGTAGTAATGTTAAAACAGGAGTTAATGTTTCTATAATGCCAGGTATACGTATTGGTATGAATACAATAATTTGTCCAAATGTGGTTGTTAATCAAGATATTCCTAAAAACAAATACATTAAAATACATCAAAAGATAGATATGATTGATAATGATGTTAAAAATGGAAATTTTGAACAGCCCACTAAATCGGAGGATTTAGTGTGAAATTTAATTGGCGAATTGGTGGTGAAGCAGGAAAAGGAATCATTAATCTTGGTCAGATTTTTGCTAAAGCATGTTTACGAGATGGTTTGAAAGTTTTTAGTTATGCAGAATATCCTTCCTTAATTCGTGGTGGACATAATTATCTTAATGTTAGTGTTAGTGATGAAAATGTTTATTCTCACAGTAGTAAAGTTGATTTGTTGTTAGCCCTCGACAAAGAAACAATTGTAAAGCACAATAAAAGTTCATCTGCAGTTTTATGTGATGTTTCTTTAAGTAAAATTACAAAAGGGAAATGTTATGCAATTCCTATGCAAGAAATTGCAAAAGATCTAGGCAATGTTCTTTATCAAAATATAGTTGCAATTGGTGCGACATTGGGTTTGGTTGGATTAGATTTGAAACAGTTAGATAAACTTCTCAAAGAAACTTTTTCACACAAAGATAAGAACGTAATTAATGCAAATCTTAAAGCAGCAAAAGCTGGATGGGATTATGCAAAAGAGAATTTTAAATTTGATATTAAAATTTCACCTGCAAAGAAAGAAGATAGAATATTTATATCTGGTAATGATGCAATAGTTGCTGGAGCAATTAATGCAGGTTGTAAATTTATATCTGCATATCCAATGACGCCTGCAACTTCAATACTTACTGGAATGGCAAAATATTCCCGAGATTATAACATCGTTGTAAAACATACTGAAGATGAACTTGCATCAATAAACATGGCAATTGGTGCAGGATTTACAGGAGTTCGTTCAATGACTTGCACATCAGGAGGAGGGTTTGCACTAATGTCTGAAGGATTAGGACTTGCTGCTCAAACTGAAACTCCTGTTGTTATTGCTGTTTCTCAAAGACCTGGTCCAGCTACAGGATTAGCTACAAGAAGTGGACAAGGAGATTTGCAATTTGCATTACATTCATCTCAAGATAGTTTTCCAAGAGTTGTAATTGCTCCAGGAGATGTTAATGAATGTTTTTACTTAACTCAACAAGCATTTAATATTGCTGAAAAATATCAGATTCCTGTTGTCATTCTTGTTGACAAATTTTTATCAACTGCACATTCAAGTGTTCATAATTTTTCTATGAATTTATTTTCAAAACGAATTAAAATTGAACGAGGTAAGATAGCAACGGGCTCTGCAAAATATAAACGATATTTAATTACAAAAGATGGAATTAGTCCAAGAACTTTACCTGGAACAAAAAACGGAGAATTTGTTGCAAGCAGTTATGAACATGATGAACATGGTGCTGAATGTGAAGACAAAGAAAACAAAATTGATATGACGGATAAACGTTATAAAAAATTTGAAGTGTTAGCAAAAGAATTATCTGATCCTAAATTATTTGGCAATTCTAATAATGTTGTTGTGAGTTGGGGATCAACTAAAGGAGTTGTTAGAGAATCACGTAAAATTTGCAAAAAAGATTTTGCACATATACATCTTAGTTTTATAAGCCCATTTCCAACTAAGTTTTTTAACAAACTTTCAAAAAAGAATTTGATTGTTGTTGAAGGAAACAAAACTTCACAATTATCTGACTTGATTAGAAAAGAAACAGGAATTGAAATTAAACATAAAATATTACGATACGATGGTAGACCATTTGATCCAGAAAATCTTGCTAAGGAGGTTAGTAAATTAATATGAACATTCCAACATGGTGTCCTGGCTGTGGAGATTATATGATACTTGCAGCTATAAGAAAAGCAATACAAGAGCTTAAAATATCTAGCGAAGATGTTCTTATTGTATCTGGAATTGGTTGTGGTAGTAAGATGCCACACTATGTAAACGCATATGGATTTGAGGGATTACATGGAAGAGCGCTGCCTGTTGCAACAGGAGCAAAACTAGCAAATAATAAATTACATGTTATTGTTATTTCTGGAGATGGTGATGCTTATGGTATTGGTGGAAATCACTTTTTGCATTCATGTCGAAGAAATATTAATATAACATATATTACTCAAGACAATTCTGTTTATGGTTTAACTCGCGGACAAACTTCTCCAACAAGTCCACAAGGAATGAAAACAAATTCAACACCATTTGGTGCGCTAGAACAGCCAGTAAATCCGCTAACTCTTGCGATAACACAAGGAGCAACTTTTGTATCTCAAGAAGCATCACATAATATTGAACTTGCAAATACCGTAAAGCAAGCTATAAAGCACAAGGGCTTTTCATTAGTTAATGTTCTTCAGTTATGTCCAAGTTTTAACAAACATAATGATATACAATGGTTTAATAAAAACACAAAGCAAATCAAAACGCAAAAGAATAAATACAAAGCAATTGAAATAGCAGAGAGTAGTAAGTTACCAATTGGTGTTTTATATCAAATTAAAAGAAAAACATATGATGAACAAGAACCACAAATCTCCAAGATACCTCTTGTAAAGCAATCACTGAAAGTTAATATAAATAAACTTCTAAATGATTTTATTTAATTAAATAAATTATTTAAGGAGCAAATTTAAATAGAGAAGAGTATTCTATATTGTATGGATGATAATTTAAAAGAAGTCATTGCTGAATGGAAATTTAATCAATCTGTAACTATTGAATTGATTAAAGGATTTAATGATAAGATAATACAAAAGAAGCTACCTCGACCTGGAATCAATACGTTTTGCAAACATTTCCAAGAAATGATTGGAGTTCAGGAAGCATATATTAGGGGAATCGAAACTGGGAAAATGGACTTTAGTATAATGCCTGCAGATGATAAACTTGATGGAAAAGATACTTGTAAACAATTGATGAAGAAGATAGAATCTATTGAAAAGCGGTTTAATCGCGTGGTTAATACTGCCAAAGTAAAGCAAAAAATACAATGGTCTAAAGATGATTCAAAAGCACTAATTGCGCATATAACTACTCTTTGTACTCATGAGGTTCTTCATCAAGGTCAAATAGTTGCTTTTTGCTATGCATTAAATATACCTATTCCTAAGTATGTTGTAGAAATGTGGTCTTTGACCCAACAATAATATTGTTAAATTGCAGGTAGATTAGGGCAAATTCTTTAAACAAGTAGATAAATTAAATATATGCATAAAATTATATTTCTTGGATCAGCAGGTGTTGGAAAAGGAACTAATGCAAATCGTGTAGCTATGCATTACAGTATTCTAACAATTTCTTCAGGTGATTTACTGAGAGCAGAAGTTGCAGCATCAAGTGCTATTGGCAAGAAAGCAAAAGCATATATGGATAAGGGTGTGTTGGTTCCAAATGAGATTATTGATATAATGATTAAAAATCGTTTACAAAAACCAGATTGTAAGAACGGTTTTATTTTAGATGGTTATCCTCGAAATTTAGAGCAAGCAAAATTGCTGAACAAATCAATGAAAATTGATACAGTAATAAATTATTTTGCTTCAACAAAAGTAATTTTAGAGCGACTTGGAGGTAGAATGTCTTGCTCAAAATGCGATAAAGGATATAATATTAATACAATTAAAAAACCAAAGGAAAAAGGTATTTGTGATGATTGTGGTGGTAAATTAGTTCAGAGAGATGATGATAAGCCAGATGCAATCAAAAAGCGATTAGATGTTTACAAAAAACAAGTCAAGCCAGTTATTGAATATTATAAAAAACAAAGTATTCTTACTGATATTGATTCATCTTATGGTTACACTGAGCTACATAAGATAATTGATCCAACTATCAAAGCAATAGATTCTGCAAAATGATTATATATTAGAGATATATTTTACTATATGATGTTAAAATGTGAAACATTTAAACAGCCCGCTAAAACGGAGGCTTTAGCGTGAATAGAAATCTGATTATTAGAGCAATATGTGGGCTTAATATAGTTCTTAGTTTTGCTCTTGTAGCTAATTTTCTTCCAATTTATCTTGACAGTATGGGCATAAGTCTGGTAAATATTGGACTTGTTTTTGCTTTTGGTGCGATGATTGCAGGGATTATTCGGTTTCCAATTGGAACTATGGCAGATAGAGTTGGCCGTCGTCCACTTATGTTAATTGGTGCTATAGGATATCCCCTTTTTGCATTAGGAGTTATATTCTCATCAACTACCGCACACTTTATTGGGATGAAATTAGTTGTTGAAGTATTTGGCGCGCTCTTTTGGATAGCTTTCTGGGCGTATATTTATGATACAATAAAATCTGGCAAAGAAGGTAAAGAAATGGCACATGCAAATATGATTATTGGCATTGGTAATGTTATTGCACCATTTATTGGTGGATTGATTATTGCATATTATGGTTTTACTCACTTGTTTTATCTTGCAGCATTTATTGGTGTTCTTAATATTGTGTTTATTAGTTTTGTAGTAAAAGATTATGGAAAGAAATCTCATGAAACTTTAGAACAGCTAGAGAAAGATGTTGCTTACGAATATAAACATCTAATTAATATGCATAAATTTCGTACACTTGCTACAATAGGTGTTTTGCATAATATTGCTTGGTGTATTTGGTATGTGTATATGCCAATTTATCTTAGAAGCATAGGCATTTCAATTCAAAGTATTGGAGTATTACTTTCAATTACATATTTAGTTAGTATGCTTACTCAATATCCTATTGGAAAAGCAATTGATAAATTCCCATCAAAATACATAATAATACCTGGATTCTTTTTAGTCTGGGCTTCAGGATATGCATTTTTGTTATTCAAAGATTTTATGGGCTTTACAATTTCTCGCGCAACAATGGGCATTGGATTTAATATGGAATGGAATCCTCTAGTTGCTAGATTATCTCATTTAACTCCACGAAAAGAACATGGTGGAACAACTGGATTGTTTAGGGCAGCAAATGCAATTACCGTGGGATTAGTTACAATATTTGCAGGTTATCTTGCAGATCTTTATACAATTAAATTGGTTCTTTGGGGAGCTAGCACATTTGCATTGTTAGTTGCACTTTTCTTATTCTTTGTTAAAAAAGGTATAATGGCCAGAGGAAGATCACTTATACATAAACACCATATAACTGACTTACATGCTTCAAGCATTCATTCTGAAAAGAAACAAGGTTAGATTTTATAACAAATCACTCATCTTTTCAAACTTTGGCTCATCAACAACTTGGAATAACTCAAAATTATCTATAAAATTAGGAACATAAGTTTTGATTTCTTCAACAATTTGATTAAGATGATTTGTGTTCTCATAAATAACTGCACAATTAAAATCAAACTTACCAATTAGTTTAGAAACATGAAGAATGAATTTATTACCAACTAGCTTATCTTGGAATTTCTTTTTAGAAGCATCATTTCCAGTTTTAACTCTAAATAACATCAATGCGACATTAGGATATCCTAAAGCAGGAGGATTTATTACTGGAACAAATCCCGTTATTACTTTATCTTTTCTTAGCCGTTTTAATCTGCGAGCAACAGAGTCTCTTCGTAATCGTGTTTTAGTTGCAATATCTGCAATGCTCATTCTACCATCTTCAAAAAGTACTTTTAGTATTTTCTTATCTTTAGCATCAACTTTCTGCTCAACACCATATACAATCCCAACCTTATCCATATAGTATATAATAAGCCAATTTTATAAGCTTTATGCTTATTTTAAGCCCTTTTTCATAATAACGCTTATATAGTGTCGTAACTACTTATAGATAATACACAATTTAAGTGTAAAGGAGAGATAACAAAATGACAACAATGAAATTAAGAAATAGATTAAGACAACTGTCTACAGAAAGAAGAAACATTACAGGTAATTCTAATATTAGAATTGATAACTCTATGATTCAAAAAAAAGATCTTGATGGAACTATTGAAAAAATTCCATTTAAGTTTAAAGATGGTATTTATCAAATTGATGGTAAATCTTTTACAGATGAAAACGATGTTAAAAATTATATTAACAAACAAGGGCTTATTATCGTTAAAACTGGTGAAGAAACTTCAGATTCATGTAAAGATTGTGTATGTAAATATTTATTTGACAGTCATAATGCATTTGGACGAATTGGTGCACGTAAGTATGCTGATTGGGTAGGGGATGCAAAACCAGATTGTACGGAACTTGATAAAAAGCCTCGTGCAAGTGGATCATTATTAATTGGACTTTGTCCTCACGATGAAGTTTATATAGTTAGAACGTATAATAATATTAGAGAAGCGCTTAATCTACCTGGAAATGTTGTAAGTGTATCAGGATATTCCAAACAAAGTTTGCAAGCAAAATTAGATCATGAAGAAGACGCCAGAGATTGGTTAGATAGAATAGAACGAGAAATTAAACCTAAGTTAGAAGCGCATCTCAATAAAATAAATGCTAAAGCGCAAGCTATTGAGAGTTATTTAAAAATTACAAAATAAAAATGACAAAAAAGAAAACAAAAAAAGACATATATATTATAAAAGTTGATTATGTTACGGGTGGCCGCTGGGGTAGTGGTTATGAATCTGAAAGCATATTCGCAGGTGTCTATGATAATAAAAACGCTGCAAGAACTAGTGCAATTAAATGGATAGATGATCTTCGAGGATATCAAGGGTATTGTCTTAATAGCCGTATAGATATTTACAAAACGCATATGAATGTAGATCGATGCGAGAATAAAGATATAGATTTTAGCATAAACATAGATGCACTTAAATCGCGTTTAAGGGGATTAAGAGAACATATCTATGAAACAGAAAAAAAGAGTTTAGAAGATCAATTGATTTCCGAGGAAAATGTTGAACGCAAAAGAGAGTTACTTGTTGATATTGATTCATTAAGACCTATCACACCAAAATTAACAGATGATTTAATCACTGAATATCATCGTATATTATTAGCTAATATCAGAAAAGAACCTAACGAAGAAGGACGTGGCTATAATTACATTGGAAGATATATGAGATAAAAATGACAACAGAAAAAATAAAAGAACCATCACCGTTTGAAGTGCATGTAGATGCAATTTATCCACTTCGTGAAGAGCAGCCTCCACTAAGAGATAAAATAGCACAATTAGAAAGTGAACAGGGCGCATATTATAGCGAACCTCAAAAAGATTATGAACATGATATTGCTCAAGTGAAGAATAAAATTAATGCTATTGATGATGAAATAGAAGGACACAAAAATGATTTAATGGATATATTGGAAAATGAAGATATACGATTTGCATTAGAGATAACTCCTGTTTTGGATAAAAGAGGGTTTTCAGAAGGACAATTTTTTGCAAAATTAGTTTCACCAGATTTGTATAATCAATCAGAACAGTTACAAGTAATATTTTATTGTAAATGTTTATTTAATAAAAATAATCAGTTTCCTGAAGAAGGATTCAAACAAGAAATTATAGATTCACTTGAAGAGCTACATTTTTTTTGTTATGATAAAATAAAAGAAATCGATGTAAAGTTAGAAGATGAATCTTCTTATCAAGTTAATTTAGATATGATGCGTACATATGGAGGTTTACCAAATAGAGATGGTAAGGGCGATAGCGCAATGTTTGTAATGAATAATTCTAATAATAGTTTTCTTAATTCAAAAAAATCAATAGATGATTTTCGTTATTTTGTTAAATATTGTGGAGTAGAATTAGATTTAATTGAAAATAAACCTCAAAGAATCACTGCCACAACATACCCTATAGAAGGTTATTGGATACCTGCATAGAATTAGTTCCTAAGTTTTCTTTTCAGTCGTTTTCTCTTACTTTTTAGTTTCTTATTCTTTAGCTTGAGTTGAAGGAGTTCTAATTTTGATTTGTTTTCAATAGCTTTTTGCTTGAGCTTTTCGATCTTGCGTTCTCTGCGTAGTTTTGATTTTTCTTTAAGTCTCATTTTAGCTAGCTGAAGCTCAAGTTTCATCCGACTAAGAGGGTTTCTCGTAAACATAGAATCCATATTAAACTAATCAACTTAAAATTAAATAGATTTCTGAAAACTCTTAAAAACTAGCTTTTCTTTTGTTTAGTATGATTAGACAACCAATAATTACAGTGTTAGGTCATGTAGACCATGGAAAAACTACCTTGCTAGACTATATTCGAGGAACTACACTTGCTCAGCGAGAAGCAGGTAAGATCACACAGCATATTGGTGCTACAGAAGTGCCAATCGGCACGCTGAAAAAGGTTTGTGGTGGTCTTTTAGAGGTTTTTAATCTGAAATTTACTATTCCAGGTCTTTTATTTATCGACACACCCGGTCATGAAGCATTTACAAATCTAAGAAAGCGAGGAGGATCAATTGCAGATCTTGCAGTTCTTATAATTGATATAAATCAAGGTGTTCAACCACAAACAAAAGAAGCTATTCAGATTCTTAAAACTTTCAAAGTTCCATTTATTGTTGCAGCTACAAAGGTTGATATGATAACTGGATGGAAACCACATGATAAAACATTTTTATCAAACCTTAAACAGCAAACTCAGCAAGCAAAAGAAGCTTACGAAAACAGATTTTATAGATTACTTGGAGAATTATCTGAATTAGGATTTAATTCAAATATATATAACCAAGTTGATGATTATAGTAAAAATGTTGCTATTGTTCCCGTTTCAGGACACTCTGGAGAGGGAATTGCAGAATTATTAGCTATTTTAACTGGGCTTTCACAGAAATTTTTACAAAATAAGCTTGATATTGATGTAAATAAGCCTGCACAAGGTACGATTCTTGAAATAAAAGAGGAAAAAGGCATGGGAACTACAGCAGATGTTATTATTTATGCCGGTTCTTTAACTAAAGATGATACTATTATTGTTGGTGGTGTAGATGTTTTTGATACAAAAATACGATCTTTACTAAAGCCTCTCCCATTATCTGAAATAAGAGATAGTAAAAGCAGCTTTAAGCACATTGATAAGGTTGTAGCTGCAACTGGAATTAAAATTCTTGCGCCAGGCTTAGACAAAGCACTGGCAGGAGCACCATTTGCATCTGGACGAAACGAAGAAGAGATTGAAGAAGCAAAAGAGCGAATTTTAAATGAAATTGAAGAAGTTTTAGTTGAAACAGATGACACTGGCGTTATTCTTAAGGGAGATACTCTTGGTTCAATTGAAGCTGCTGCAAATTTACTAAAACAAAAAGGAATTAAGATCAAAAAAGCAGACATTGGCGACATATCAAAGAATGATGTTTTAGAAGCATCAAGTCAGAAAGAGATTATAGAAGCAGGTTTTGTACTTGGTTTTAATGTAAAATGTTTAGATTCTGTTAAAAAAGAGGCAGAGAAAGAGAATGTTCCAGTTATATGCCACCCTGTTGTTTATAAAATTGTTGAAGAATATGAAGAACAAATTGAGAAATTAAAAAAGAAAGCTGAATTAGAAAAGCTACAAGGTATAACTTGGCCTGGTAAGTTCAGAATTCTTCCGCAATATATATTTAGGCAATCTGGTCCAGCTATTTTTGGAATAGAAGTAATTGCAGGTAAGATAAGAGCAAATACTCCTATAATGAATAAAGATGGTCTTGTTATTGGAACAATAAAGAGTGTTGAAGATGCGGGAAAGAAATTAGATGAAATAAAACAAGGCGAGCAGGCCGCACTTTCTGTTAAAGGAATTACAATTGGTAGAAATGCAGAAGGTGGAGATGAATTATATATCGATGTGCCAGAGAGTAGCTTCAAACAGCTAAAAGACATTAAAAAGTTATTAACGGGTCAAGAAAAGACCACATTAAAGGAAATTGCAGAGATTCATAGACGGACTAAGGAAATTTGGGGAATATAATGGATTGGAAAGATGCGTTTAACATTGGAAAGGAAGCAATTTTAGTTACTAGTTCGAAAAAAGGTAAGCCTCATGCAATATATGTTATATGTAAGGGTATTATTGATAATAACATATTATTAAGTGTGTGTCAGATGAATGTTTCGTTAGCCAATATAAGAGAAAATCCGTTATTATGTTTGATTACAAAAAATAAAGATGAATATTATAGAATTAATGGTCGAGGGACATTGCATTCTTCAGGTAAATATTTTGATTTGTCTGTAGAAAGGAATGTAAAAGGTACACCTGTACCTAATTATGCTTTAATTGTTAATATAAAAGAAGTTCATGATGTAGATGCAGTAAAGAGAATTCTTTGAATATAATTAGAACGTTTCAGGGAGTGTAACTTCTTCTGCAGAAATTACAGCATCATTTGCTATATGTGATAAAATAATTGAGTCTAATTCATATTTGATATTGTCATCTGTTACTAGTTCGGGATTATCTTTTTTCCGTTCTATTAATTTATTATATTTTTTAATACATTCTGTAAAAATAAAGTCTTTTGGTCGATTAAATATGAATAAATATTGAGTACATACATTGTTTATATATGTCTTAACTTTTGATCGGTGTTTAGAATAATCTGTAACATCATTTAAGTTTACTTCTTCTGATGCATTAGATTTTATCTGCGTATATTTTAATTGCCCTAAGTAATTGCCATCTATTCCAATAGTCATTAAATGTAACTCAAATATAATTTATAAGGCTAACTAACTCCATAATTTTTAACTAAGCTGAATATAAATCAGTTAGTAACGTCTTTCCTTTCAGAAAGACTTAAAAAGGGCAAACAAAGCCTTAACTAATGGAGATCAAATTAGCTATTGGCTCAAAAGAAGAAAAGAAAGTATTCAAACACATTGTTAGTGGAGCTGATGCTGAAAAGCTTTTTGGAAAGAAAATTGGAGACAAATTCCGTGGCGAAATCATAGGACTGAACGGATATGAGCTAGAAATTACAGGTGGTTCAGATAGTTCTGGTTTCCCTATGAGAAAAGATATTGATGGTCCTGGACGAAAAAAGATTGTTGTTGTAAAGAGTCTTGGTTTTAATTCAGATCGAAAAGGCCAAAGAAAAAGACGATCCCTAAGAGGTAATACTATTTCTGATCAAATAGCTCAAATCAATTGTAAGGTTGTAAAAGCTGGAAAAGACAAGATTGCAAAGCTTTTAGGTACAACTGAAGAAACTTCAGCTGAACCAAAAGGCGCAGAACCAAAGGAAGAAAAAGCTGAAGAAAAACCAACAGAATCTGCACCAAAAGAAGTAAAAGAAGAAAAACCTGCAGAATCTGAAGAGCCTGCTAAAGAAGAAAAAGTAGAAGCAGCAGAAGAAAAACCTGCAGAATAGAATAAGTTTTAAAAATACATATATTTATTACAATTATGTCTACTTATTTAGAATTAGATGATGAGCAGTTACAAGAATTTTTAACACCTATGGAGGGATTTGAAATGCCAATGTCTCCTGTAATAAATATTATTAATCAAATTCCAGATATATTGGGTGAGTACGAAGGTATTCTAATTGAATCATATGAAGAACATTTTGGAGAATATCCTAATGATTATGATGCTGCTATGCATAACGCCACTAATATTAATGTATTATTAGCATATGATTGGGCAATTTCTTATGATTTTATTACAAATTTAAAAGAAAGAACTGTGTATATTTCTAAGGATTTTATAGTTGATAATTTAAACTCTTTTAATACTGTATTAAATAGTACATATTCTGAAAAAACTGCTAGCGCATTAATAAGTGGTTTAATAAAGATAATATATGCTTGTTATGATAATCCTTTAGCAAACAACAATTAAATATAGAACTAAAATAATAATTCTTAAGTTCTGTCAGATAATTCTGATTTATCAAAACCTAATTCTGTAAAGAAAGCATCACGTTCAGGTGTTGGCATAACATGTAATTCATGATAAATCGCTTTAGGTTTATATCCTAATCTATCAAGTATATTCCTAGATTCTTCTCCAGATAAAGGCCTAGATTGTTCTGTAACTTCTCGTATAGCAATATCGCTTCCATAATTATTAATAAATGGAATATTATCCCATGTTTGACCCATATCTATGGTTTTTACGGTTTTTGGTGTAATTTCTCTTATATCAAATTGTCCTCTAATCTTTTCAGAAGGTAAAAATCCTTTACTAACTACATATGCTTTATTATCCAGGGTGAAAAGCATGCCACCATTAGTTTCTAATACTCTAATGCCTTCTACAAAATATAACCAATCACTTGGACTAGTTCTATTGTGGTTTAATGTATTATTTACAAGTTCAACAGGATTTATTTTTTTAGGAAATAATTCCATAAGTTTAAGTATAAATTTACTTGTCATTATCACTTTTATGTAATAATTTTCATTTATAAGCGTTACGCTTATGGAAAACCTTAAAAACCAATATTTTTACTGATAAGTAACATGGCAGTAGCTGATAAAATGGTAGACGGAAGTAAAATAAATACATTAAATGGTGATAAGTCTACTATTAAATTAGATAGAGACCCCGCACCAAAACTGCTAAATGCTCCATTAAATCTTAAAGGCGTATTTAGAGAGTTAGATGATATTTTATATGAAAATGTTTTTGGAATTAAGCAAACAGATGATTATGAGCTTACAATAAATAATGCTGATGAGATTGAACCTTCATTTGCATATGTTTGGGAGAAAGCACATGGCTTTTTACATAAATTAGATGATGGGGAAAGTGCATTGCTTTTAGGTGAAGTAAAGGAAGGAGTAAAATATATTAATATATTATTTGGATTTACTACAATCAACAATGAACAAAAAGACACTTATAAAAAATATATACTTGATCGGGTATATTCAATTTTTCAATCACAGATTTCATACCAGTGTTAGGAGATTTTAAAATGGCATATAATATTAAAAAAAGCACTGAAGAAAAACCTGATAGAACATATGCTCCAAAAGAAGGTATACAGGGAAGGGAATTTGGATTATTAGAACAATGTGTTAATACTACTGCAGATCATCGTGAAATTTCAGAAGATGATAGAGAATCACTTACTTTTTTCTTAGAGTTAGTAAGAGAAGCACTCGTAGCTAAAGGAAAAACCGATCAATAAGTGATTTTAATATCTTTAATTTTAATTATATGACCGTTTAGGTTATCCCATTTTTTAGAAGTTTTATTCCAACCTAAACTTAGCATTTCATTTCCACAAGAGTAATCCCACCATTTGATTTTCTCTTTTTTAGTAGAATTATTAATTGTAACTTCAACTTCAGAATCTCCTTTTTCAGATAATTTGAATTGCTTACATTTGTATTTAATAACATTAGAGTTGGGGTTCTTTGGCTGAAAATCAATATCTTTCCATAATATAATTAAGCCTGCTGAATTAAATTGAAATTCAAACCAATACAGGTCCTTTTTATTATCAGTTAATCTAAATTTTACAAGCTCATCGCAGGATTCTAATCCAATAATTGAGAATTTTTTACCTTTGATATGTATTGTTTTTTTGCCTTTTATCTTGTTAGATAGTTCTTTATTTATCATTAATAATCTATAATATAAAACTAAAAAAGACTTTCTAAAATTATTGAAAATCAAAGATTTGCAATCCCGCAATTGATTAGAATCAATGGCGTTATCTAGAAGCTGAAGAAGAACGTTCTAATTCAAATTTCTTTTGAACTGCGTTAGATTTTTGATCACCTGTAGCAGCTAACATGATTTGCTCTGCTAAAGCCTTTGCAATATTTGCTTTCTTTCCTCTACCTGCTTGTGAATGAAATGCTCCTTGGCACATCCATCTTAAAACTAAATCAATTCTTCGCTGTGGGCTTAAATCAACCGCTTTTGGATATCTAACTCCACCATATTCAATTGTTGTTACTCCTTCTCGAGGTGAGCCGTTTTCTATTGCGCGAATATAAACTTCAACAGGATTTTTCTTTGTTTTTTGCTCTATGATTTCAAAAGCATCTTTAACAATTTTAGTTATTCTTGCGTATTTTCCTGTGTTGTAGCCAGATGTTCTAAAATGCTTTTTTCCTCTATGACCTGTTACCATAAGTCTTGATATAAGTCGTTCAATTATGTGCTTATCAGATTTCCAAAACTGTTTTCCAACAGTTCGGCCTTGTGAAAATGGAACTAATAATGGAGTTAATGTAATATAGCGTCTTAAACCCATATCTGCAATAACTATATCTTGATCCCATCTTCCAAATAATTTAAATGAAAATGATGATTTTTTAGGTTCTACAATTTTTTTAATTTCTTCCGTCTTTGCTTCAGGTGCTTTTTGCGCAGTTTCAATTACTTTTTCCTTAGGTGCTATTACTTCTTTTTTTACTTCAGCAGGTTTTGTTTCTTTTACAGATGCAGCAACTTTTTTCTCTACTTTAGGCGCAACTTTCTCTTCAACATTTACAGCTGGTTTCTTAGCAATTACTTTCTTTGCTGGAGCTACCTTTTTAGTTTCCTTTGCTGGTTTTGTTTCTTTTTTAGATACCATTTGTATGTATTGGATTTACTTTCTTAATATATATCATAGCCTTATCGATTGCTTTAACTGCGCTATGTGTAGCAATTCTTTCCATAGGAGTCATATAACTCCATCTATTATCATTTTTTTCCCCTTCAATAGTTACATTTATTGTAGCATTTCTAACATCTGCAGGTCTTCCAGATTCAATAGCTTCTCTATCTTTCTCTTCTTGTAAATTCTGTTGTTCTTCTAACCATTTTCGATTTTCTTTGCATTCAAGTTCTTCTTTTTCAGTAAGAAGTAAATCTAGATCGCAGCTAAAATCTATAGGTTGATTAGTAAAAATTTGTTGGTCTTCTCGTGATCTTTCTCTTTTTATATCTTTATCATTTTTTATGACCATTTTATCTTCCCTTCTCCTTCTTTCCTCTCCAAAGCTGGTTTAGAGATTGATTATTAACTTTAATTACTTGCCATCGAACTTGGGGAATATCTCCTTTTGTTTTACCCATATGTCCGCCAAGACCTGCAACAATAACTTGATCGTGCTCATCAATAAACTTAATTCCTAGGTTTCCTGGAACAAAAGCAGTGATCTGCTTACCGTTTTTTGTAAGCTGAACTCTAACAGCTTTTCTCATAGCAGAGTTAGGTTGCTTTGCTTCTAGCTGTCGTTTTTCAAGAACAATTCCTTTAGCTTGAGGTGCGCCTTTTAATGGATCTGATTTATCTTTTAATTTGTATTTTCTTCGAACAAACCATCTATCACATTCAGCGAATTTCTTTCGTCTGCCCTTAAGTTTCTTTGCTGCATTTAAGCCTCTTGATTTGCTTCCCATTTTTATATTATCAAACTCCATTAGGTGGTTTATAAAGTTTCCTAAGAAATTTATTGGTAAATCTTATTATTTTTAATCTGTTTTAGTGTCTTGTTTTCTGGGGCTTCTGGAAATCGACCAATATTTCCACACTTGTAGCACTTATCTTCATATAGTGCTGTTGCAGAGGCAAATGCATTACTATTATCTGTTCCGATGTCTCTACTGCTACATTTAGGGCAGAATTTGACATATTTCTCATTTTTAGCCTCTTTTTCAGCCATATTATATCACAAAACAAACAGATTTAAACATTACTGTTAATCAAAAGCTTTTTAAGTTCATTATTTAAGAGTGAATATGCCAGCTAAAATGAGAGAAGTTGATCCAGGCTTACAATTAAGCTTACAAGAACAAATAGATGATATTGTTGAAGGATTTAATGATGGTACACTTCTTGAGAAATGGGGCAATGCTCTAAAAAAAGAAATGTTAAATGATAGAATAGATGGAGAACTTCTTGAGAGATGGGATAATGCTTTTAGAAAAGAAATGGAAGGGAACGAAAAAATTATTTCTGAGAAACATAATGATGATGTGCGAATAGAACCAAATAGATATAGTTTTAGGAATAATAACCTTATGGGATTTACATCAACAGGAGATGAACCACATCATCAGATTCCAATGAAAGCACCCGGCCTTAGTGATGAGGATATTTTAACATTTATACTTAATCCACTTTTAGAAGAAGAACCACAAATTCTATCTGAATATATAACTGGATCAGTGCATAACTTGTCTTTAAGTCCACATAATGATGGTTCTGAAATAAAATTTGTAAATGGATCTGATTTTGGTAATAATTCGCTTATGAGCGTTACACCAAAATTATATGAACCACACAATCATATTCCAATGAAAGCACCAGGTCTTACTAATGAAGATATAATAAGACACATACTTAATCCGCTTTTAGAAGAAACGCCAGATAAAATAGAGTATATTGATTTTGATGGTAAGATAATACCTGCTGAATATGATAAAGATATGTCTTCAGAAGAAATTGCTAGTATTTTATCTGGACCACTAAAAGATATTACTGCAATAAATCAATTAGATAGATTAACAAATTCAAGACAGGAATCAAATCCAACTTTCGAATATTTAATTAAAAGTGTTATGGAAGGAGCTGAACCCGATTTAGATCATAAATATATAATGTCTGATGGTTTTATGCCAATGCAAGAATCAAATCCATTTATAACAATGGATCGTCCAGAGTTAAATCCCGCGTATCTTAGTGCAATAAAAGATTTAGATAAATTAACAAATTTAACCACTAATTCAAATCCGAATTTAGAAGATATATTTATGAATATGGACATAGGTGGTCCAAATATGTTACGATCACATATGCAAGGACTTAACGAAGATATGCCTTGTAGCGAATTAAAGAGAGAATTGTTTAACGATATAAAAGAGCTTGCTGAAATGTACGGGCTTTTAGAAAATCTTACTCAATTTAATGAGCCAGATTTAAGTAATGTATTATCAGAAAATCCACAGTATGAGTTTGGACCTATGCATACAGATGAAACTCTTGGAATAGTTCTTTCGATTATAAATAAACTAGAAAATAAAGAAGACCCAATGGAACAATTTCTAAGTATAGGGAAAGAACTTGAAGATAATCATCATAAAATGGATAAAATCCTTCATTTTATGAATGACGTTGTTAATGATGAAGAATTAATAGAAGGATTTTCTTATGAAAGACCAATACATGATCCTAATCAAATAACTTCTCCAGATCAATTAGAAGAAGGAGAAGCATATGTTAATATTCGTTCACATATTAATATTAGAGATCCAGGTCATAGAGAAATATTTAGAATAACCCAATTACCAAATGAAAACGGAATCTTCAAAATAAGTGAAAGTGGTGGATTAAACGAACGCGCAGCCTCTTTATCAGATAATGGTATTACTTCATATCCTAGTGGTCTTTGGAATGCACATAATTATGTAATTCTTCTTGAAGATGGCTTTGGAAAAGATGCACTAGAACTAAACGAAGATTATCAAAATATAGCAAAATTATCAAGAGAAATAGATCAAATAGAAAAACCAGAAGAATTAAAATATCTTAATAAAGAACTAGACGGTCTTGATAGAAAACTATTTTCTAGAATCGTTGGCAAAGAAAAGTGGGTAGTAAACAAGTTAGATGCTGAAAGATTATATGGTGAATTAGATATTATTGAGCAATATGCTAAAACAGATTCAGAAAGAGAACTTATTTGGCATATGTTTAAACCACAAATAAGAAATGATTTTCAAGCAAGTTTAGATCTTATTGCAAAAGGAGATCCACGTTTTTTCGGAGGAGCTCAGATTCAAGCTGAAATCGATTTACATAATTTTGGTAAAAATGGAATAAAAGTATCAGGATTTCTTGATAATAATGCATATGAACGAGCATTAGACGTTGGAGCACCAATATTCGAAGCAAGAACATCTAGCACTATTTGAAATGGTAAATTTTTGGTATAGTAATATATTGCCAAAAGAAACAGGTAATTTTGAAAAGACTGTATCTCAAGTATCTTTATTATATAGACCAGATACATATGGTAGAAAATTAAGTCAGGTAAATACAAATATTAAAATTCTTACAAGACAATTAAAAACAGTTAATATGGGATTTACTAACTCTCGAAAGAAAAAGTATATTTTATTAAAAGAAACTTCAGAACCTGAAATTGATATGAGTAAATCTGAAGAAAATAATGGTTTTAGTAAGAGTGTGATGGGAACAATAATACATGTGGAAGCAAATGTTGCTCCAGAAGTTTTAGAAAAAAGATTAATCGATGCTGAATTCAAGCACCCCTTACCTGCAGGATATTAAATTTCTAAGAAAGTTAGAAAACATAATTTAATTTTTCTTTCGCCATTTAGACCATATGTTAGAATGTGATTTTTTTCTTTGAAGGATTCCTAAAAATTCCATAATAATTTTTGTAGCTGCAAAAGACGTTATATGTGATGGATCTAATGGTGGTGCAACTTCAACTATATTAAACCCAACAAAATTCAACTTAGCAATACCGTTCATTATTTCTAACAATTCTCTTGTTGATAGACCGCCTGCATCGGGAATACCTGTACTTGGAGCAAAAGCAGGATCTAATGCATCAATATCAACATCCAAATACACATGTTTTAAGCCACGCATTTTCTTGAGTATGCGTTTAGCTATCCATTTTACACCCTTATTATATACATCTTGTGCAGTATAAAATTCAATTTTCTTTTGTTTTAGAAATTCAACTTCTTCTTTTTCAAATGATCTAACTCCAATTAAAATTAGATTCTTAGCATTAATATTTTTGTTTTCTAATGCTCTTCTTAATACACAAGCATGTGAAAGTTTAGAACCGCCAAATTCATCGTTCAAATCTGGATGAGCATCAAAATATACTATACCAATGTTATCTGGAGTAAAGTGCGCACTTAGTGCATTTATTACAGGAATACTAACTGAATGATCTCCACCAATTACAATTGGTACAGTGTGTTTTCTTAATTCTAATATCTTTTCTTTAACTTTACTATGGCTTTCATCAATGTTTTTTGTAAGTAAAAAATCACCAACATCTTTTACAATAAGATTATCCAAAAAGGTTCCATCTTCAAGTACTGGTGGAACAAATACAGAAAACTCGCGTATAAGTTTTGGTGCTCTAGCAGCACCTTTTCTAAAACAAGCTGAACCATCGTGAGGTATACCTAAAATAGCAGCATCAAGATCTTTAATATCAACTTCAGATTTATTTAATCCTGCCCAAAACCCCTGGCGATTAATTTTACGCATGTATTATTTAGTAAACAATACAATAAAAATCCTTCTAAAAAGCTGATCAAAATCATCTAATTTACAAAATTATCTAAGTAGACACATTCGTTGTTATCTTGGTACATGATATAGACAGTAACAGGTTCTGTATAGAAATCTCCATCTTTACCTTTACCGCCAGGTTTTCCCTCAGAAAGGTGATATAATTCTTGACTTAAGTACATCATAATTAGGTTTAAATGACCTGCAACATCCTCATTTTTAGCACCAACTAATGTTGCTTCAATTCCATGAGTTATTCCATGTTCTTCCGCATCTTTGAATTCATTAATTAATTGTGGATCATCAGTAGTTAGGTTACGCACACCTTTTGCTAACTTAAGCTCTAGCTCGCTTGGAACATAGCCGATTTTGGGTGTAATCTCTTGTAATTTGCTTTTTATATCTACTTCGTCTACGTTTTCCTTAGGATTATATTTAATAAGTGCATATGCTTTTCCTTTCGCTAAGATAGGTGATTCTTTCATACTATCTATTAGTAGTAATCCTTAGTTATAAAGTTTACTAAATGCAAAAATTGTTATCAAAAACTCTTTAATTTCTCACTTGCATTTAATTATATGATACGGCTTGCAAAATTATCTGACTTGAAAATTATAATGGATAACTTAATCAGAACAAATTCAGATACATTTAGTCAAGAAGAAATTACTACAGCAGAAGAATCAATTAGCCAGCTAATTAATCAGCAGAGATATTATGTAAGTATTCGTTCTGGTGTAATTGTTGGTTGTGCGGGCTTTTCTGAACGAGAAGATACTACAGGTGTTTTTGTGCTTAACTGGATTGCTGTCAACCCAAATATAACGCAGAAAGGAATTGGAACAGAATTGTATAATTTTGTTGAGAAGAAAGTAAAAGAATTAGGTGCAAGAATGATGATATTAAACGCAGGCAGTGGCGAAGATAATGTGTTATTTTATAGAAAAATGGGTTTTACAGAAGTTGGCAGAATCCCACAATGTTATGGTACGCACAAGGATCTAATCTGGTATCAGAAGATGCTTTAATCAAAAGAATTATTCTAATCCTATTTAGGTGCATATGAATTCATATTAAATGTTTTCTCAAAATTACTTGCTCTTGGAGCAAGAAAAGTAGCAGTAGCCACCGATGAACCATTCATAAGAAGAGTAATATATGTTACAGCAATAGTATCTAAATCAAATTGGTGATATGTTTCAGACCCATCCTTTGGTTTAACATTAAAATGATTTGCCATTTTTTTTGCATTTTCTGGAAGTATCCCTCGATTGGCTAATTGTTGCGCTCTATTATCTCCATGTTCATCAACTTCTTCAACGATTTTTATTAATTTTTCTGCAGCGTCAGGATTACTATCTAATAATTCATCAATTAATCTGCCTATCTTTATTTCCATATAACTACCTCAAAGTTTCATTTAAAAGTGTTTTGAACACAGCAATTATTCAATAATAATTACTTCTCCATCTCTTAGTGTCTTAAAAGGTAGGTTGTTGTCTTTGCAGAACTGAACTTCTTTATCAATATCTGCAGATTCAGGATGATCTGACTTGTAATGTGGGAGAATTATATAATCTAAATATCCAAGGCCTTTCAATATCGTCTTTCTTAGTTCAGGATAGGGTTTATCTGTTGGATCATCAACAATTTGTAGTGCTCCAAAGTCTGTAGCAAGGACACATATACCTGCACTATATCCAGAGTATAGAAAATCCTCTCGCTTCAAAAGCTCCTTGAAAATTACATCAAAGCCACTTAGTTTCATAGCTTGCCTTAAAATGAATGTGTTTCCACCTCTAACAAATACACCACCAAACTTTTTTATTTTCTTTCTGAGCAGGTCTGTTTTGCCAAAGTAATCTTTCAAGTCAAGCATTTCAACACTTAAGCCCAGCTTACGTAGTTCAGCCATATCTCTTTTGTTAACTTCAGTTCTGCGCTTGATATCCACATTAGTATAATCACAAGCATTTGGAATATAGCCCATCTTCTGGTTAGATGGCATTAATCTAGCAAGATCCTTAGCCCTTTTCCCTAACAAATACGATGATAAATAAAACTTCATACTATTTTACTCTAAAGAAATATAAAAAATGTTCCAATCTTAAAAAATATTAATTATCTGAAGAAGATAGTCTTAATTGTATCACACTAAATCTATTACATAGCATGCCAAAATTAACCAGTTCATTATCTAACCATTTATTCACTTGCCCAAGATCACTTTTAAAGAAACGATATATATTTGGATCAACTTCATCTCGCAGTAAATCTCGCAACGCCTCTGCAGCTTTAGTAGCTTCCTCTCGTTTTGTAGTAGTATTGCATGGAAAATAATCGCTCGCTTCATATTCTTCAATTTTAGTAACTAATTCTTCTTTATTCGCCTGTGTGTATGTAAATGTCATTCTTTACTTTAACCTAAAACCCTAAAAACCCTACGATTTAACAGGATTAGGAGAATCATGCTTAAAAACGGGAGATTTGACAATTTGTCGCATATTACGAACCGTCAATGCTGAATATACTAACGTAGCAAATAGAGCCACCTTATTAAAATTATTATTAACTGCCGCATCTGCAACTGCATGTATGGCTTCAAGTTTAATAAGAGAAGTTGCTCCAGCTAAAACCATTTTTGCCGCAACATATTTACTAGAAGCTGTTGCAGGTATAGACATTATTTCGCCAAGCGTATCTCCAATTAAAGGAAAAGGAGTTATTGCACAACCCCCTATTTTCACAACAGTTTCTAAACTTTTATCTTCATTTGATACTTGATTATTGCTCATATAATTATTCATAGGATATTTAGAATATTAAAACATAAAAAGTGTTCGAAAGCCTTTAATTTATTGATAATATTCGCCCCAATATACACCCATATCGGTGTAATATATATCATATACTCCTGCTTTTTCAAAAGTTTGAGTTGTGTCTTCTCCAACTACCTCATTTATTATAAGTACAAATTCCTCTGCGTTTGAGGGCGGATTTTTGTCTAATTTATTAAATAATTCTGGAACATCATCTGTATCGAAACCATGATCAATACATAATTCATAGAATAATTGTCTACCTTTTGCGTATAATCTATCTTCATAAGAAGATCCGGATCCACGCACAGCTGGACTGTTACCCTCCCAACAAAAGCTGTTATTTGTATTGCTAGGATATGATAATGAACTCATTACTCCAGCAAAACCTTCTGAAATTAACTTCTCTGGGGCATCATTATATGGAAATCTATTAAGTTGCCATAAATGCGTCAGTTCGTGTACAACTATAACATCTGTAGCAATTTCATTAGATTTTAAGCACATTAATCCCCTTGTGATATTATTACCATCCCTCATAACATTTGCATAAGCAAGGGTGTTCTCTGAAGCAAATTTACATCGGAAATCTTCAGTTGCATGCGCTTCAAATGGAGCATATTCTTCTACTATATTTGTTTTAGTTACCTCTTTTAGTAATGAAACATATCTAGAAAGATCAGAGAAAGATTCATTAAATCTTTCATCTGAAGCAGAACAACCTTGAATACAAACAAGTCTAAAATCTTCATTTTTCAATTCTAATTGATAATTATAATCATCAAAACTAGTTCTATAATTGATTTGAGTTTCTTCTATAGCTGATTTAGTAGAATCATCCTTTTGATTTGAATCAAGGCAGCCACTAACTAAAACAACCACACAAACCAAACTAATTAATAATATTTTATTTTTCATTTTCTAACATCTTTATGCTTTATGCAATCAACTTTGTATGAAATTATTGTAACTAATAGAAATAAAATTCCTAATCCACTATATATTTGATTTAGCTCATCTACAAGTATTATATTATCAAATGCTGTGTAACTCACAAATGCAAATAAATAACGGATAGCAAAAATAGCAAGTATAATTGTAGTCCAACTTACTTTCCATTTAGTTTTCATTCAGCAACCACCCATTCATACGGAACCCAGCCAGATTCTCCATTGTGTGAACCTGATAAGATTCTTACTTCTCGTGTAGCCCAAGATACATCAATTACTTGAACTTGAGTTCCAGAATCTACAAAAAATGCTCTCCCTTCTAAGTATACTTTCTCATATCCTATGGAATCCTGTGCAACCGATGCATCGGTTAAGTCATTTAAAGCATCTTCATCAACTGCAACGAGTATTTCATCTAAATCATCTACAAAAAGAATGCCTTGCTCTCCAATAGCTACATTATTATCGGTACTTGGAGAACTTTCTATAGAACCATCTGATTCTGTACAACCACTAACTAAAAATAAACTAACTACTAAAAAAAATATAAGTACCTTAGCGATCTTCATTTAGTATTAAGTAACATAAAATATAAAAATCCTTTGATTAGATATTATGATATTACTTTCTTGGCTCACTCACCACGTAAATTTTGGATTATCCACAATATAAATAATAAAATTATAACTAATATAAGTACAGGTTTTAATAATATCATACCAATTTTTGTAGTTATAGCCATAAAATGATTTACAATATTTGTTATAAATAGTCCAATAGTTTCGTGACCTGTAGCGTTTAAAACTGCTCCAAGAATTAATAATAGTAATAAAGTTGCTCCTGGAACTATTAAACCTAAAATTACTCCTCTGATTAACCGTAGCGGATCTTCTAATATATATTTTAATATTTTAATTGCTATGTCTTTAAGAGTCATATATTTTTAATGAGACAAAATCATAAAAACTCTCCGACTCCAAATACAATTAAATGAACCAACACCAAAAGCACTTTATTCGACCACAGCAGCCACTCTTTAGTTCTATATTTTTTCTGCTGAAACCATGGATTGAGAAAGATGTTTAGGTAGAGGAGGAATCCGAGTGTTAGAGTTATTATAAGTGTATACATAAATAAGTATATACATAGAAGTATTTAAATATTTCGGTTGTAAGTATATAAGTATGAACGTCAAAGTTGAGCGTGAAAAGATAACAACAACATTAGACAAGGAACTTCTAAAGAAAGTCAGGAAGAAGATGATTGATAAGGAGATTAAGAACCTGAATGAAGTTATTGAGGAATTGCTGAGGAAGTGGCTATGAATATATTATACTTATGAAATTATAGAATACATTTGAATGAATATAAATATAATTGCAATAAATATTAAGATGGCCAATATTCTTTGACTGTTTTTCCCATATTTTATAGCATTCAATAAAGATATTAGTGCAACAGCTAACATTAACCAAGTAGCATATTCTATTTTATCTGAAGAATTTACTAAATCTCCAGAATATTCAGCCAGCTTTTCTGTAGCTTCTAAAGTCTCTGTAGCAGCAGAATGTTCTGTTATAAATAGATCATATTGCCATTTTGGCATAGCATCAAAGTAAAAAGTAAAACATTTAGGTTGATCATAATATCTAATTTGTTTATGTCTTTCTTTCTGAATAACATATTCTCTTTTAAATCGTACCTCATCTTGTGAAGAACATATTTTTATTTTATAATCTCCAGATATCGAAAATTCATATATAGCCCATTTATCTTCAGATTTATTAATATATTTTATTAAAGAATAACTATCTTGTGATGATATATTAACTGGAAAGATTGTGTAATAAGAAACATTATTTGGAATCATTAACTCTAAAGTTATATTATCTTCGAAGAGTTCTGAATTATTATTAAATAATGTAATATTATAACTAAAAATATCTCCAACCACATTATAATCCATAGATGTTGGGCCTAAAGGGTAAATATTTGGTTCGATTAGTAGTTCGTTTGCTTGAACTACATTTATTAAGAAAAGCAAACAACATAAAAGCAATAATTTATTTTTCATTATCCTTTTTTGGTTTAGGTTTTACGTCTTCGTATGGTGGAGAACTCATCGCTTTCTCAATTCTTTCGAATTTAGGACCACTCATTGATTTGAATTCTTTTTCATTTTTTCTTGGTTTATCTTCTGGCATTTTAATATCCAATATAGTTTCTTTAGATTACTATATGTATCTTTAGTTACTCTACATTCTTCAGATATAAACTTTTTTACAGTATCATCTTCCCAAGTTGTGATTATGTGTGCACCAAAATATTCTTTAGCACTTTTTAAGTCAATACGTTTATTATTCCATAATATTGCTAACCGTTCTAAAAAATTTAAATATGGTCTTAAATGATCATATGTAAGTTTATTTGCAAGATTAACATGTAGTTTACTTTCTTGTTTTGTTAAATCATTTAATAATTGTGTTTTAGTTAAATTTAATGTAATTTTGGTATTTTTACGCGTATCTATATATGCACGTGCAGACAATAATACTGCAACTGATGTTGCTATAGCAGTTACCCATTCAGGCGTTATTAAATAAAACATGTAATATAGCGTTTAATGAATTTATAAAAACTCATTTGGTTGACCATAACTATTAAATATTATATATAGATTAATTACAATATAGTAAATAAGGAGGAAATATGGTAAAAAGATTAACAGATAAAGATTTTTGTAAAAGATGTGGAACAATGTTAACCGTTATAGGTAGTTGTCCTAAGTTCGATTGTCCTACTCATGATGAAGAAAAAAGGAGGTAAAATAATATGCCCGATAATTTGAAAAAGAAAGGTTCACAAGATCGAAAGAGACAAAGTACTCAGAAACACGAAGTGCGACATGCACCTAAACGGAAAGTAGCCGGAACAAAAAATAGAAAACGTTAGCTAAAGATCTTTTGAGGAAATGAATTTGAGTTCTATATTGAAGTAGCAGAATTATTTTAAAAGTAATTTTTGAAGTAAAGTTAATATGGAAATTAATAATATACCAAAGATATTTCAAGCAATTATGGGTTTAATATTTGTAGTTAGTCTAGTTATATTTATTATAAATATAGATTTTACAGATACAGACAAAGCAGACGATAATATTGCAGAAGTTACAACCATGGCAGTAGATTCTTCAATTACAGGTATTATGTGGATGTCTAAAGCTGTTGATACTATAAGTAATCCATATATTATGTTACTTGTAATTGGTGTAATTGGGTGGTTATTTGGTTATTTCAAATAATCATAAATATTTTTCAGAAAGAGTTTTATATCCTTAACCATACGAATCATATGGCTTTCATAGATGAAAGCGAACACTGGATTGTAGCTTGTGTAGGTTTGATATTCTTAATTGTTGGTTCATCAAAGTGGATATATGATGTGATTATTATGAACAGCTTTGCTCATTGGAAAGTCTATATGGTTATGATGTTAATTGGTGCCGTGATGACAGGGTACATGAAATTAGAGAAATTAGCAGAAAAGGCATTGGGGAGGATTAAGATTAGTTAAAATGGAATCTGTTCCTGCACCGAAGACGGGCTTGTTTGGAAAGATATTATTATTTGTAATGGTTGTAATTGCAATGCTGATTATGTTCTCAATATTTTATTATCTAGATGGATGGAGAGAAGAACGCTTTCCAACGCAGGAAAATGAGCTAGAAGATGTATTAACATCTGGAATGCTAGCGTGTGTAGAAATGGGCTGTCCTGCTGGAACAAAATTTATTGGTTCTAGTGGTGGTGTAAGTTATCATGATTGCGCAACTACTCAAGCTAGATCAATTAAATCTGAAAATAGAGTTTGCTTCTCATCATATCAAGAAGCAGTTGCTAAGGGATATACTACTTAAGTACAGACTTTTGCGAGCAATGCAAAGCGCAATGAACTCGCGCTGTGAGTTCACATCAGATGCAGCTGGTGCGGGATATACAACTTAATTTTATATACCTTTTTTATGCACGAAAGGACCTTCTTTAGCACTTTCAATAGGTTTTTTGTATAGCATGTTTAAATCTTCATCTAGAATGTATTGTATTTCTTTAAATTTAATAACTCCTGTGATAACTCTGATGTTTTTGCCTGAAAACATCTTAGGTGCGTTACCACCTTCATTATTTCCAATATTTACACCAAAATAATTTCTTTCAATAAGTAGTGGCTCATCATTACTTAATTTATGTCCGCCTGCAGCATATAAAACAAGAGTTCCAATCGTCATTTTTCTTTGCATATCTACTGCTTTTCTATGTTCTGCGGTATCTCCTTGTGATGGATATGTATCGTTAGGTAAATCTACTTTAACATATACACCATCGCCAGGTTTACTGTTTCCTAAAAAATCTTCAATATTATTATATTTTGGAGTTGCCATATTAACTATAGCTGAGTAAAACTTAAAAAACGTTCTATAATCAAGGATTATAGAATTCGGATGTCTTTGATGGCAGGATAGTATCTTGAGATGATTTGTTTGAGTTCCTTAAGGGCTTTTTGTTGGTTATCTAAAAGGTAACGTCGTTCTCTGGATGAGTTGAACTCAATCTCTACTGTTTGTCTACCCTCTTTATCAATAACTTCACAAGCTTTTGGTTTAGTTGGGAAAAGATAGTTTTTGATTAATGCGCAGCAATCTTCACCATGTTCAATGATTTTAATGTTTTTATTAGTCTTACTTCGTAGGATTTTGATGTTCTTACCTTGTTGTCCTATTGCTTTGCCTGTGTCGCCAGGTCTTGTGATAAATATAAGAGTTCCATTAAGTGCAAAACAATCTCTGCAAGAAATATTAGTTACATCACTAAATAATTTCATCTGATTTAAAATTTCAGCAGTGAGTTTTATATTTACCATATTATGATTATTTTTTGAGACCAATTATTGAAATTTGATAAGGTTTCTTACAAAGAGCTCCAATTTCATTATTTGTTTGAGTAAGTTTATTAACCTTAGTGTCAGTCATTTTTGCAATGTTTTCAAATAATTTAGTTTCATCAAAATTTGAGGATAGAAATATCTCAGATAATTTTCCTTCTCTTAACATTTTCATAGTCTGTGCTTTGCTAAAAACTAATTTTTTTGTATCTTTTAGAATTGTATTTATTGTTGCCATGTTTTTCGCTTTGGTAACGCACGGAGTCGTTCACGATATAACCTTCGTGAACTCCTGTCCTTTATGTGCGAAAGGATTATTTAGCTCCCTCCTTTTTTTTCTTTACAGGTGCTTTCTTTTCTGCCTTTGCATGAGCAGCAGATATTGCTTTAATTGGCTTCACCTGAGTCTTTGATGAAGGGGCAGCCAAGCTTTTAGACTTTGCATGAGCAGCAGATATTGCTTTAATTGGCTTCATCTTAACGATTAGTTCAGGTAGACCTGTTCCAATTGGAATAGGTTGATTGATCATAATATTTTCAACAACACTAGTTAATCTATCTTCTTCACCAATAACGCTTGCTTCAATTAAGTGTCGTAATGGGATTTCAAAAGAAGCTCTAGCAAGAACCGATTTCTTTTCACTTGTGATTCCATGTCTAGTTATACCTAATAACTCGCCAGACTTACACATTGTATCTGCTATTAGCATTACGTGTCTGATATCTACATTAAGACCTTCTTGATCTAAAACCATCATAATTTCCTGAACAATTCTTTCTCTTACTGCCTCAACACCAAAGAGTTTCAGAACTTCATACATATTATTTGTACTTACCTTATTTTCATCAACTTCGTCTAATAGAAGTATATCTTTAAGATTTGAACCATATGTCTGGATTATATATTCATTATCACGTTTAACTGCAAGAACATGTGATATGTTTTTTATTCCTGAAACATACATGCCTCTTATTTTTTCTTTTAGTTTGTACAATTTCTTAATGTCTTTTGTACTTGATGATATTATTAGATTATTACCGTTTAATTTAACTTCAACACCCTTTAGCTGTTTTATTAGGTTTTCTGTAATCGTTTTTGAAGTTATTGAATATTTTTTACAAAGATCTGGATTTAATCTTACAGTAAGATTAAGATTTACTAAGTCTAATATAAATTCTGTTGAAACATTTTCTAAACTAATTTGCTTTATTTTGTTTGCGATTTTATCTGCTGCAGCAAAGGATTTGTTATGTTTACCTGATAAATATATGTTCATAACAGGCATTTTTGGTATTTTTCTAGCATCAAGAATTTCAATAATTCTAGGTAGACCTAATGTAACATTAAGTTCTGAGATTCCTACAAAGTGGAATGTTCTCATTGTCATCTGAGTTCCAGGTTCACCAATACTTTGTGCAGAAATAACTCCAATAGCTTCTCCTGGATTAAGTAACATATTTCTATATCGCTCTTCTCCGATTTTTCTTTGTGCTGGACTCATTGATTTTAATTTCTTAGCTATTTCACTTGGGATTTCTATAGTATCCCATGTTCTAATCGACATTTACTTTACCTCCATCAGATTTGGAAACATCTACACCGTCTCCACCAAATCTAAATTGAACAATTCCTCTACCTGAGTCTCTAACTGTTCCATCATAATCAACTTTTAGATCCTGAAGTGCGTTGATTAATCTTCGCTGCATGTATCCCGATTTTGGTGTTCTCATAGCTGTATCCATAAGTGAATCTCGACCTACAATTGCATTAAAGAATAATTCAATAGGGTTCATACCTCTAGCATACCCGTTTGATATAAAACCATGTGCTTTTGGACTTAGTTCATTTAATTTAAAGTGAGGTAATGTTCTTCCTGAATAACCGAAATTAATTCGTTCTCCTCTTAATGCCTGTTGTCCTACAAAACCACTCATAAGAGCGATATTTAGAACTTTATCTCCAGAACCTGCATGAGCAGACTGAACTAATGTTGTATCTTCTTTAACTACACCAGATATAATATCTGCCATAACGTTTCGAGCACCATTTAAAGTTTTAAGCATGTGTGCTTCAAAAGTTTCATAAACAGTCTTTCCAGGCATAGGTATAATCTTATTCTTTTCATATTCTTCAACAACTTTTTCTGCATCTTTCTCCGTGTTCTTTAGAATAGTATAAACCTGTTTCATTTCAGCTTCAGGTATATCTAAATCGGATATTGACATTGTGTAAGCAAGCATTCTACTTACTTCTAAACCTAATTGTAATAATTTATTAATTAACTCAGAAGTATATTCACTGCCGTAAACTTGGTATATTCGGTTTATTAGTGCTCCACCTTCTTCACCAATCTGATTTTTGTCTGCAATACCTTGAACTAATTGACCTTTTCTAATTATGAATTTTCCTGGAGTAAATTTGTTATTCTTAAACTCATTACCTTCATTTTCAAAATCTAAATCTTTTGGTAGAACTAAACTAAATATTTGTTTACCACTCCAAACATCTTTACCATTTTCTTTTCCAACTGGCTTTGGTAATTCACCATCATAATCGATGGATGTGATTAGATCAGATACTTTATCTTTTGTTAACATCATATCTTTTGTTAGGAAATAATTACCAATTAAAGAATCAACAGTTATACCTATAATACTTAAACCATATCTAGGTGTTACGATTTGATTATCTAATATTAAAATATTTCTTGCTTCAGCACGAGCTTCTTCTGTTTGTGGAACATGCATGTTCATTTCATCTCCATCAAAATCTGCGTTATATGAGACACAAACAGCAGGATTTATTCTAAATGTATAACCTGGTAAGATTTTAACAATATGACCCATCATAGACATTCTATGTAGTGATGGCTGTCTATTGAAAATTATAATATCTCCTTCAAGCATTTGTCTTTCAACGATAAATCCAGGTTTTAATTCTTCAAGTATAACTGGAAGTGTTTCAGCAGTTATTTTTCTTCTTCGTCCTTCATCATCAATTAAATATGAAGCAGATGGATAATTACCTAAATTTTTAATTAAGTTCTTTAGCCATTTAATATTCCATTCTGTTACTGTTTCAGTTATTGTTAACTCTCTAGCAACTTGTTCTGGAACACCAACTTCATTGATTTTTATATTTGGATCAGGAGAGATAACAGATCTTGCACAGAAGTTAACTCTTTTTCCTGCTAAATTATATCTAAATCTACCTTCTTTTCCTGCTAATCTTTGTGATAATGTTTTAAGAGGTCTTCTTGTTCTATGTCGAGCAGGTGGAATTTGAGAAACTTTATTGTCAAAGAAAGTTGTAACGTGATATTGTAATAGATCCCAAAGATCTTCTACAATTATTTCTGGAGCTCCTGCATTGATGTTTTCAAGTAATCGTTGATTAACTCGAACAATATCAGATAGCTTGTGAGTTAAATCATCTTCAGATCTTTCTCCAGATTCTAATGTAATTGAAGGTCTAATTGTAATTGGTGGAACTAAAAGTAATGATAAAACAAGCCATTCAGGTCTAATTATTGCGGGATCATAACCAAGAGCTGCTAAATCCGCATCAGGTATCTTCTCAAACCATTCTCTTATTTGATCTGGCCATAATCTTTCAGTGTCAAGTTGGAAAGTAGTTGGTTTAATTAATTTAACTGGCTTTACTTTTGCGGTACAATATGGACATGACTTTGCAGTCTTTAATGAAGCAAATAATGTAGACATAAGTGCTCTAGTTTTCTCAATGTTGTGTGTTCTCTTAGCATCTTCGAATTTTGCAGTCCAATCTTCTAGTTTCTTTTGATTCATAAGAACACGTCCACACTCACCACAAGTGCTTCTAAGTAATTTATGAATTGTATCTATGTAAAGAATATGAAGAACTGCTTTTGATAATGTGATGTAACCAAAATGACCTGGGCAAGTTTTCATTCTTCCGCCACAAGTTTTACATCTTAATCCTGGATCAATAACTCCCATGTTTGGATCCATAAGACCTTTTTTAACTGGATAACCATCTGCATCATATATTTCAGGTGTAACTACATTAATAACTCCAATTTTCTTAATTAGAGTTGGAGATACAACTCCAAATGATATTTTCTCAATATGTTTTGTTATTACTTCTTTTGGCATTTTAGTTACATTCCTCCTGTTTTGTAGCTGAAACCAAGCTAAACTTGTTTAGCGTGGCAACGCAAAAGTTTTTCTTTTGCTCTGTCAGCAAATCTTTGATTTGTGGCATTTTAATTATTACCTGCGTATTTATCCTTAAGAGTTAGTTTAGGTCTAATACCCATGCTCTTTAACTCATCAAGGAATAGCTTGAATGCATATGACATTTCTACAGGTGAAGCTTTTACTTTATCACCACAACTTAAGCAAGTTACTTTGTTCTTATAATAGTCAAGAACCGCCATATCTCCACATCTATTACAGATGTGAACAACTGCTTTATCTGAATCAAACCGTTCTTTCATAAGTAAAGATGCTCCATGACCAACTAATGTTTCTTTCTCCATCTCTCCAAATCGTAGTCCACCCTCAACAGCTTTACCTGCAGTTGGTTGTCTTGTTAATAGAGCAACTCTTCCTCTAGCTCTTGCTTGTAATTTATCAATAACTTGATATTTTAATCTTAAATAATATATACTACCTATATAGATTTTTGCTTTATATTCATTACCCGTTCTTCCATCATAAAGTGTTTCAGTTCCGTCTTCTTTAAAGCCCATTTCTAGTAATTCTTTACGTAAGTCTTCTGATTTCTCGCTCTGGAAAGAAGTTCCGTCAACATATCTTCCAGAAACAGCGCCTACTTTTCCAGCAATAATTTCAATAAGCTGACTAACTGTCATACGTCTACTTACTCCAAATGGTGAAAATATAATATCTGGTTGAATACCTGATGCAGTGAAAGGAACATCTTCTGATTTTGCAATCATACCTACAATACCTTTCTGTCCATGTCTACTAGCAAATTTGTCTCCAACAACAGGAATTCTTAAATCACGAACTTCAATTCGTACTAATGGATTTCCATCTTCGCTTTCAGTTAAAAGAATCTTTGAAACAGTTCCTTTTTCACCGAATTTAATTCTTACAGATGTATCTTTTCGAGTATTTGCGATTGCACTAAATGATTCTAATCTACTAAGGAATCGAGGAGGTGAGGTTTTACCTATAATTACATCGCCACCAACAACATCAACTTCAGGATAAGTTATTCCATCTTCTTCAAGGAATCGATAATCTTCTTCAATTGTATATCCTTGAATATCTTTATCAGGAATAGATATTCTATCTACTTGTCCTCCAGAATATCGTAATTTTTCAACAGTGTATGGTCTGTAGTGTGTTGAACGTGCATATCCTCTATCAAGTGAAGCTTTGTTTATAATTAAAGCATCCTCAACATTATATCCATCATAATTAGCAACTGCGATAGTTACATTTTGTCCACCTGCCATTAAATCTCCAAAAATATCTTGTGTAAAACTTCTAACAATTGGCTTTTGTGGGTAATGAAGAAGGTTCATATTTGTATCAAGGCGGTTTAGGAAATTAAGTGCGTAAAGACCTGCTCCTTGTCTTTGTGTTTTCTGTCCTCGGTTTAAACGAGAACTTTGATTGAAATTTGCATAAGGAACTAATGATGTGTTTGAACCAAAAATAGCTAAAGGATTAATCTCAAGGTGTGTATGTTCTTTTGTAACATCTTGTTCAATTAAAGCAACATAAGCACCGTCTTCTTCAAGAGCATCAAGAGATTCTATAATTCCTTTTTTTATTAAATCAGACCATTTTAGCTTACTTGCACGCATTTCTTTAATATGATTTTCAGTTAAAAGAGGCGCTCCGTTTTTTACAACAATAAGTGGTCTTCGGTGTCTATCTCGACACATAGCAATTTCAACTTTGTCTTCTATTTTATTATGTCTAATGTTTAAGTTACGAGATACCTTTCCATCTCTTCTGTTTTCTATAATTTGCTCAGTAAATTTTTCCCCATTAGCAACTTCTCCTAACAAAACACCGTCTACATATACATCTACCATTAGAATTTTTTAAGACCTAAATCCTCCATTGCTGTCATTGATTTTTTATATTCTACTTTATCTGTACCATGAGTTATGTGTGATAAAATAGCAAGAGTTTTTCTAAGTCCGATATTCTTTCCTTCAGGTGATTCTATTGGACAAAGCCGGCCCCAATGTGTTGGGTGCAGCTCTCTTGCTTCAAAGCTTTCTCTTGAAGCTTCTAGTAATGAAACTACGTTTCTTAAATGTGAAAACATGTTAGTATAACAATCTCTTTCTAATCTTTGGCTTACTCCTTGTCTTCCAGATGTCCATTTTCCTGTAGCCATAGCGCTCTTAATTCGCTGAGTTAAAAGCTTTGTTCTAACAATTGCTGAAAGAGGAATAATTCTACCTCGTCTAACTCCTCGCTGGAAGATATAAAGCATATCATTAACTAAAACTTTGAAATTTGTTCGGAATAAATCTTCAAGTAAATCTCCACTCATTCTGATTCGTTTATTCATATAATGGTCTCGATCGTCTTTTGGGATTTTTCCATCTTTTAATAAAATAAGTCGTTTGATCATTCTACCAATAAATCGAGCTTTGTTCTTTCGGTCCTTAGGATCCCTCCCAACATGTGGAAGTAAAAGATTATCTAACATGTAAATAACTCTTTGTATTTTTCGGTCCTTAGGTAGTGTAAGGTGCATTGTTTTTGCTATAAATTCTTGCGCATCTGCTGCAGTTTTAATATCTATAGCTTCATATATATTTATGTAAATATCATCATTCATATCATAATCAATTAAATCAACAATTTCTTTATCTACAGTTATGCCCAATGCTTTTAGAATAATAACAACCGGAATCTTTGAAAATGTTGTAAAACTCATTAAGAACATACCTTCTTTATTTCGCTCAATTGCGTGAGGTATTCTATATGTATCATATGCTGAAAATAAACTAACTTTATGAGTCATAGGGCCTGTTTTTTCTTTCTTTGCAAAAACCGTATTTGGTGCTAAATCTTCTAAATAAACTAAAACTCTTTCTGTTCCATCTATGATAAAATATCCGCCAGGATCATTTGGATCTTCACCTGCGCCAACTAATTCTTTTTTATTCATGCCACTTAAATGACATAAATTAGATCGTAACATAACTGGAAGTTCAGCGATTTCTACCTCAGTTCTTTCTCTTTCTTTTCCATCAACAACTATACCAACTTCAATAAAAACCTTTGAAGCATATGTTAAGTTTCTAAGTCTTGCTTCCATAGGTAGCAATATTCTTTCAGAACCATCTGCTTCTACAATGGTTGGTTTTTTAACTTGAACTGCGCCAAATTCAAATTTAACTTCCTCAACATCCGGAGGAACAACTGCAGGAATTGCTTCCTTTTGATCATTAACTATTTGTTGTATTTGATTACTGATAAATTCATTAAATGAGGCTATATTGCTATCTACTAAACTGTGTTCTTCAAAGAACTTTTCTACCAATAGTTTTTTGTCGATCATTTTATTTTTAGCTGATTAATCAGCAACTCTTCTATAATATTTATACTCACCAGATGGCCCTTTTCGTATAATCATAATTATATCTCCAATTTTAGCATTAATTGCTTTAACAATTGGATCTTTGGATTTAATAACAGGTAACTGTATTGGCGATATGTTATACTCTTCTAAAACTTGTAATTTTTCTTTTTCAGATAAAACCTGATGTTTAGGGACCAAAACATGTTTTAAAATATCGATTTTTTTCTCCACCATATCACCTCTCATGCCTTAAATAATAAGCGCCCTGGCCGAGATTTTCCACGATTTTGAGTGATCGGATAAACTTATAAAGTTTTCCTCAGCATTTCGCTTTTGAACTCGGGTCATGCGAGATCCGTAATCAGCAAGTATGTTAGCTGATTTTGACAGTCACATATGATAGGCCAGACTACACCACCAGGGCTTGATTGACAATCAATTAAGCGGTTTATAAGTTTTTCCTAATGAAAATTATTATTCTAATTTAGGAAGTAATCCTAAGCTAGCTCGAAGTTCGTTATTAGTTTCTTTAGCACTTTCAAGGTCTTCTGCTAACTCTGAATCAATTTTTCGTGCATAATAAACGTACGTAATAACTTTTCCAAATACTGCAGCAAGAACTGATACACCTAAATTTTTTGTTGTATCATAAGTTAAACCAAAAGCAGTCATTGCAGAAAGATTAGAAACATTAGTATTGTGTTTGCTACCTAAATTTGCTTTCTCATATGCTATTAATTTTTCTATATTTCTATCAGTTTGATTTCGCATATTAACTACAAAAAAATAATCTTAAAAACCTTTCTTTTAGCTAAAATTTCACAATATAAATTCTTATAAGGATTATTTACAAAAACATAAATGCCACATATAAATTATGCTGTAGATCTTACTGTAGAAGTGTTTGTTGTTTATGAGAATAAAGTTCTTCTTAGAAAACATGATAAATATGGTATTTGGCTAAGCGTGGGGGGCCATATTGAACCAAATGAAGATCCAAATCAAGCTGCAGTGCGTGAGGTTAAAGAGGAAGTTGGTTTAACTGTTGAATTGATACCTACAACAGAGATATTAAATATTGAATTAGACAAATATAAACATCTAATTGCGCCTGCTTTCATAAATAGGCACCATATAAATGATGTTCATGACCATGCAACAATGGTTTATTTTGCAAAGACTGATTCAGATAAAGTAAAACAAGGTGATAGCGAAATAAGTGAAGATTGGAAGTGGTTTACTTTAGATGAACTTGAAGCACTATCTGAAGGAATAACTGAAACCGTCAGACATTATGCTAAAACTGCTCTAAAAACCGTAAAAAATTAAATTAATGTTATGTAATTACTTTATATCTCAGTATGAAAATTATTTTCAGGGATAACGGTTTCCATTATATGATCTCGCCATGGCTTTGTTAGCTCACGCAAATGCATAATATCTTCTCTTGTATATTCACCTGATTTAAATTTATTACCAAGAGTATTTACTTCTTCAAAGTTAGCAAGTTCAATTTTAGAAAAGTTTTCCCCATCAGCATTTCTTCTATCTACATAAATCGTATTATATCGTTGAACCCATGTATCTAAATTAAGTATTGCTTCATCAAAACCATTAGCAATATCTGTTAAATTAAGCGCTTCTATTTCTTCTTTAAAATTTGAATTAATTTCTCCACCATTTGTTTTATTTAAATAATGTTCTGCAATTATACAAAATCCCGTTATATGTACTAGCTGACCTCGAAAATACTCTTTCCCAGGAATTGTTGCCATAGACATATTAAACAAAATCACATATACAATATAAATATTTGTTTAAGCAAGCGAATATGATTTTATGCACATACAAATGATTTTTATGTCTTTGGTTATTAGTACATAATGGGTTTTTTCAAATTCATAAAGAAAGTATTAGACACTGCTAAAGAAATTGATGAAGAAATAGTTATAGCGAAAGTAAAATCTGATGATATTAATAGCTGGATTCATAACCAGAAAAAAGCACTTGCTGAAGAAGAAAGCAAGTTCCTAAAGCAAATTACTGAAAGAGTATTATTACTTGCTGACGAACTAGAAACCGAAGTAACTGCTCTTCAAGAAGTAAATTTTGATGATATCAAAACTGAAAAACGCGCTAAAATGATTGTTGGAACTAATTTAGATCTTTATATAGGTCATTTAACTAAATTAATTGTAACGCTACGTGAATTAAATATTACTACCACACATAATTTATTAGAGAATATAACTATGATTTTCAGAAATTTTGAACAAAAATCTATGAAGAATTTTCAAAAAGCTGCGTTCTTGGTTGGACATAAATTGGGAGATATTGGTGTAAGTACAGGCAAGTTCTTCAAGGACATAAGACAACAAATTAAAGATAATAATTCACTAATTAATCGCGCTAAAATAATACATGCTGTGGATTTGGAATTAAATGAAATTGATAATTTTGAAAAAACTAAGCTTGAGTTTAAGTCAAACATCGATGCATTTGAACAAAACATAACTAAATTAGAAAGCAAAAAGAAAGGCATTGATGAAGAAATAGAATCAATAAAAAAGAGCAAATCTTACGCTAAAGAAACTAATGAACGAGAAGAATTTGAAAAAGATAAGACGGAACTAACAAAAAGTATTTATGAATTAAGAAAACTTATTGATTTCAAACTATTATCAAACACATTCCACAGCAATCATAAGCATCTAGCGATTGTTAGAAACTACAAAGCTAATTTTGAAGAAGCATTTCAGCGAGATTCAGGTAAGAAGCTTATAATTCTTCTTGAGGAAGCTAAAATAAATCAAAGCAATATACTTGATAGCATCAAAAAAATAACTAAAACTCAGCAAAAGATAGAAAATACTGTAATTGAATCAGATAAAATTGAAAATTTAAACAAAGATATCACAAATATAACTCATCAAATTGAAGATTTAAATTCTAAGAAAGAGATAGAACAAAAGAAACACAACAAGTTTCAGACAAGCAAAGATAAAATATGGGATATAATCAAGTCTAAGTTAAGCAAGATTAATGTAGAATTAGAATAATGATGTTTGTCTAACTAGGTTACGGATTTAAGTTATAAACGACTTTTTAATTAAGTAACTTAGCCATAATAATCTCATTAACTATTTGACCTTCTCGATTGAAGTAATTCCTAAGAACACCTTCTTCTTCAAAGCATTGATGCTTGTAGAATGCTCTTGCGTTGCTGTTATCCTCTTCTACAATTAATTGAACGCGTGTAACTCCTTGGTTTTGTAAGATACTTACTGCTTCCGCTAATGCTTGTGCACCTAAATGCTGTCCCTGATAATCTGGATGAATTGCAAAAGAACTGATAGTTGCTGTACCTGCACATCTATTCTCCTCTCTTTTCGTACAAATCATACCTACAACGTTATTGCCGTCTACTTGCACGTAAATCTGTTCATTAAGCATGCGCTTAGCCCAATAATCTTGAAAATCAGATAGAGACATCTTTTTCATATTCATGAACGGATTCACTTCAGGATGGAAGTATATCTCATATATTGCTTCAATATCACTTTCTTGACATTTTCTTAGCATTCTATACGCATAATAATTCATTTATAAAAAACTTTTTATGTATCTTGCCAAATATCCTAAAAACATAAAGTCCCGTCCTGCGCCTTAGAACTAAAAGTATACATTTGGTTAGATATTATACTTAGAATATTGAAATATATAAGAATTATTAGTAAAAAAGAATAAAATGGCTTAGCGTTTAAGCCAGCCAAACCAACCTTTGTGAGATTTTTCTTCTTGAGCAAGTGTTCTTAGACGAGTTTGTTCTTGTTCCATTGTCTGTATTTGTTCTTGAAGAAGTTGCTTTGTCTCTTCATCACAATCGCATTGCTCATATAATTGCTGAAGTTGTTCTATCTGATCTTGATTTTGAGTAACTTCTGTTTCTAATTCTTCAGCAGCTTCAGTATCTCCACCAAACAAAAGTCTTGAGAATCCACCTTTTGATTGAATCTTTTCTTCAGCATCTAACGTTGCTTGAAATGAACTATCATATTCTTTTGCTACTGCTGAAACTTGTGGTCCGATTCCACCAGTTAGTTCTTCCATTGCTAAAAGTGCGTGAACTGCTGAACGAACTTCGTTTTGATTCTGATTTGTGGTCTTTGCTGCAGTTTTCATCTGTTGCTGTAGTCCGAGCATTTCTTCTTTATGTTCTTGAATCATTGTGCGAACTTGCTGAGCACTCTGTGCTTGAATTATATTCCTCGCACCTTGCTGATTTTGACTTTGTGTAGCTACTTCATCTGTATTTTCTAAATCTGCACCATTTGAATCAGAGTTCTCCAAACCAGTTCCTGGCTCATGAACTCCGCCTTGTGGTCCTGCTGCAAAAGCAGGTGTAATCAATATTAATAAAACTAAACTAACTAAAATTATGTTTTTCATGGTTTTGTTTACTCCCTTATATATATAATCATTTCTTTTTACAAGTCTTACTTGTTTTGAAAAAGCTTTTTGTCATACATATAATCCAATTCCAATGAAAGATAAGATGGATTATTACTAAAACAACGATTATAACTCCAGATATATCATGTAACTGAGTTAACGTTCTGATTGGAAGCGTGCGATATACTGAACGTAATACTGGAAGCTTCAATATACCTGTAATTGCTACAATGCTCCCTACAATTAGCATCAGTAGATCAATAAAATAATTTAATTTTGCTTTATTCATTTTGAACACCTTTCAAAAGCAGGAAGATGACTCTCTTGGCTTGCTCTTTTTAATGAAACAAATATAACCTTAATATCTTCATTATCAATTTTAGTATTTAATTCGTCGTACAAAGCAATATTTTCAATTTCTGCTTGAACACCTGCTGAGCAAGCATTAGCTACTGTTTCAAATTCTGGAATGCTATTATATAATTCATTTTCAGGAATATCTAACGCATATTTTTCATAAAGTTCTTTTATTTTTGTGCTGTGTTTTATTTCAGCATTGATAATATTACTAAATGGTTTGGTTTCCGCACCAAAAGTATCTAAGACTTTTTGATATGTTGCTTCTGCTTTGTATTCGTCAGCTAATGCACTTGCAAGTGCAGTAATTTCATCTTCAGAAAGTTCTTCATAAGGCAGTTCAGCAATGTGATTTTCATTAACTTCATTTTGGTTTTGTTTATCTTGCGGAGTATCTACACAACCGCTTACAAAAATAACTGCAATCATCAATAAAACAATCGATATTTTTTTCATATTTATTTTACCCGCTTCAAATATTTAATCTTAACTAAAAATAAAAAACAAAGGAAGAATTACCTTCTTCCCTGACCTTTCATCTGTCCAGCTCCAGAACCATCTTTAAGACCTGTTCCTTCACCATTTCCTTGTCTAAATCCAGTTCCGTCTTTTGGACCTGCACCATTATTTAAGCCGAGTTCAGATCTTAATTGTGCAGCAGTTTCAGTATCGCCAGATTTTCCAGCTTCGTGTGCCTGAACAAACACATCAAAATTATCTTCAGTTACAACATCAACAACTCGAGGATATCTTCCATCTTCAGTCATTAAATTATACCATGATGCATAATCTTGATTTTCAAATGCTCGTTCCATTTCTTCGTGCCTTTCAGGAGTGCAATTTGGACCTTCTGTTGAATAGTCACCCTTATATGCACTGACTGCTCCTACTGATATTATCATACCAATAACGAACAGCGCCATCATTCCAATTATTTTATTATTTTTCATTTTGGTTCTCCTGAAGGAACTATAAATTTGTTTTATTAAAGCGCTGTTAAGGATAAATAAGAGGCGTCTTTCATAATCCTTTTAAATGAAATCTGAAGTTTCTTAGTATGCCACCATATGCAATTTCTCAAGGATTTATGAATCTTAATATACTTTTTACTTTGGCGTTTGCTGTTACGACTTTTCTAGTTAGTTTTATTTCATACAAAGTTTACAAGCTTACATATCGGAAAGAGTTGAAACTTTTTAGTTTTGCATTCTTGTCTTTCGCATTTGCATATATTCTTCAGCTGATTCTTGGAATTGTTTTGAAGTATAAACTTGAAACAGTTGTTAGAGCTAAATTTAGAACCGTAGTTCCATTTATTACCGCGTCTACGTTTTCTCATGAAATCCTATTTTCAGTGGGTCTGATTCTTTTGGTTTATATGACTTACAAAACACGGAGCAAGCAATTATTTGGATTGTTATTAGGGTTGGTTCTAATACCTATTCTGTTTAACCCAATGTCTATTCATGTATTTCATATTATTTCTTCTTTCATGTTAATGTTCCTTGTATTGTTTTATTATCGGAACTATCGGGCGCATAAGAACTTAAAAACAAAACTGGTTTTGATTGCGTTTGTGTTTTTGCTAATTAGCAATTTTACATTTATATTTGCAGCCCGTCAAGGATTGTTTTTCATACTTGGAAGATCCTTGGAGCTGATTGCATATGTATGTGTATTAGTTAATCTGAGGTTATTACGTAAATGAAACAGAAAAGAGAAAGTCTGCAAGTTATTCATGATATTCTTAAAGCAATCCAAATTGGCAGAACAAAACCAACACACATAATGTATAAAGCAAATCTTTCTCACCAAATGCTTGAACAATATCTGATGGAATTAATTAAAAAGGGCGTTATTACAGAAACTAAAACGCCAAAAGGAAGAACATACGCTTTGACTGACAAAGGCTTAGGATATCTCAAGGAATATAAACTAATAACGGGTTTTATGGAATCTTATGGTTTAGATTAAATTTTATGCTTTAATGTAATTTAATTCTCTAAGACCATAATGTATGAATAGTCCCAGACCGATTAATCCAATACCACCTGCAAGAACAATCGGTTCTAAGTTTGCTAGCATGAATATACAAGTTATAATACCTAGAAGAGGTAATACCGGGAATTTGCCCCAATTTAAGGGTACTTTAAATTTGCGCTTCAAGTTTGGTGATTTATATCTAAGCGCAATTAATGATGCATTTACAACCATAAATGCAGAGAATACTGCAAAATTTGTTAGCTCTGCGACGAGTGTAATATCTCCAATCATTGAAAATGCAGACGCTAATATTAATACTGCAATAATTGCAATCCAAGGTGTCCGTCTTTTCTTGTGAACTCTGGAAAATACTTCTGGAAGTGAGCGGTCTTTATCTTCGCTCATGCCGTATATCATTCTTGAAGTTGCTATAAGAATAATTAGAACGGTATTTGCTGTAGAAAATAGTGCAATAGCAGCCAGCAAGATAAACGCATTACTGCCCAGTGCAGCTGCAGCCACGTCAGCTAAAGGCGCGCTTGAAGCAGCGATTTTATCCCAACCGAGAATAGAAACAGCAGAGATTGCAACTAATATGTATACAGTAGTAGTTATACTAATTGCGAGAAGCAAAGCTTTTGGAATGATTTTAGTTGGATTCTTAGTCTCTTCAGATAACTTGATGATACTATCAAAACCCAAAAATGCAAAGAAAACTAATGCTGAAGCAGAAAATACGCCAGTAAGTCCATGCGGCATTTCAAAATAATTTACACTACCGATGTACTTAAATCCAAGAGCGATAATCAAAAGCAAACCGCTTGTTTCAATGCAGGTAAATATAATACTCGCTTTAGCAGCATGTTTAATACCATAAAAATTAACAAAAGAGAAGATCGCAAGTAAAGCAACTGCAACAGGAATCAGATATTCTATGCCAAACAACGCATCAAAATACCCTGCAAACCCAAGAGCAACAGCTGCAGCAGAGACAACTCCTGCAAGAATTATAAAATAACCAACTATAAACGCTAGCTTCCTTCCAAATGCTTTTTCTGCATAGATATATTCGCCTGCATCCTTTGGAAATATAGAAGATAATTCAGCGTAAGACAAACCTGTGAATACTGCAATGACGCTTGCGATCAAAAAAGACAGCCAGACAGCATTACCTGCTATTCCCGTAGCTGCGCCCATTAAAACATAAATACCTGCTCCAAAAATTATACCCATGCCACACATAGTGGCTTCAAAGAGTCCTAAGTCTCTTCGCAATGTAAGGGTTTTTCGTTTAAGCATGTGATATATAGTTTTACTCAGATATATAGTTTTACTAAGATGAAATTAATTTGTAATTACATTACAGAAGCGTATACAAAATAAATTATCATAATTGTAAGTACAACTAATGTAGCATATAAAAAAATCATCTTTGTTTTCTGCTTCATAGTATAATGATATTTGCTAATAATCCTTTAGTAAATTTATAATGCTACTCGGTGTGATAACTCCAACAACTTTTTCATCTTCATCTACAACGGGGATATATTCAAAACCTTCCTCCCATGTTAATTGTATTATTTCATTAATGGGTGTATCCCTTTTCACAACAGACTTATGCTGATTAATCATATTTTTAGCATGTCTATAGATAAACCTTCTTCGGTAACCTCTATTGAATACCTTAACAAGAGGTTCATACTTAATTTGCTGTAAAAATAATTTAATTATGTCATTATCATTTATTTCTCCAAGAAACTTATTTTCTTTAGTAACGACAATACATGCATTGATGTGTTCTTTTTTAAGTCTTTTCAAAACCAATTCAACATCGTCCTCAGGGTACAATAAAATTGGTTTGATCATCGCATCTTTCGCACATAATCTTTTTACATCTAATCCTTGATTTAACATTGTAGCTTGCTCACCTCTTCATATTTGTTTATACTGAATCACCTATTCTGTATATCTTATTTCAGAGTATTTAAAGAAGAGATAAAAAACAGGTAAAATATAGGTAAAAAGAATGGAAAGCTATTTTGCTATAGACTCACCGCGATTTGTTAGTTTGAGATATTTATTATTGCCTTTTTCTTCAAATAATACATACCTCAGATCTATTAAATTATCTATTCTTTTTTTCATTGTTGGTTTTGTGATATCTAATTTTCTTCTGAGTTTTGACTGATTGATTAAGATACCTTTCATAGTTTCATTATTAATCATTTTCAGAATAATCATTAATTCTTCAGGAAGGAGTTCATTTATTTTTCGTTTATAAAAACCTAAGAAAATTTTAGCCACAATGAAAAATAATACTAAGAACAAAAATAGTTGAAGAACTGAATGTAATATTGAATTTCCCAGTAAATGGTCAAAAAGATCGTCAATTAGCTCAGTGATAATGAATACTACGAACAACACGACAAACAAATTCCTATCTTTATTATCATAATTAAACATAGTAGGTTCTTTCACTTACGCCATCGCTTTAACCGAGGTATTGTGGCTTCTTCCATGTGCTGAGCTTTTTCCTTGCTCCACCCCATCTTTTCAACCATAGTTGTGCTTTTTTTTATTTGCTCTTTTAAGCTGATGTCTGGTTCTGTAAATTTTCCGTTTTTGAAGCAATGCATGCAGTATTCTTCGTTTTCTTCACCATCAGAGTTAATTCCGTGGTCTTCATATTCATCCATACGCATACCACATGATTGACAAACTGCCATCGCTTTAATCAAATTGGCGTTATTTAAGACTTATGAATTAAATTAATCCGCTAAGAATAATAACTCCTAATACAATCATAACAATGCCTGCAATCAAATGTAATTTTCTAATGTTCTTTTCCTTCCATTTATCTGCGGATTCGATTGTTGTGAAGCCTCTAAATACAAGGAACGTCACAACCAACAGAGGTAAAATAAATACAATATTGTAGAAAGCAAGTATTGGTAGTGCCTGCATGTATGTTGCTTTTTGAGCTAGCAAACCAAGTATTACAATATATGGCCCTCCAGTGCAGGGAAGTTCAAACAAACATACTAAGAATCCCATTAAAAACGCTCCTAACGGAGATGTAACTTTATTTAATAATTCCTTTAATTTCGGTCTCCAAGAGCGCGGAATTTCCATAACAAAACCCAAAGATCCGTGCTTAATCCAATCTTTCAGATTAAATATGCCTATAACTATTGCTAAAAATCCAACAAGCTTGTAAAATGTGTATGAAACTCCGGAGATTTGAATCACTTTAAACAAGCCAAGCCCGAATAAGAAATATGAAATGTAAATAGATATTGTAAATGCGATGCCTGCTTTCAAAGCTCGTTTCTTTTCCCCCGCAGCTAACAGTGCAGACAATAAAATAAGTAAAACTGCGATAGCACAAGGGTTAATTGAATCAACAAATGCTGCACCAGCAACAGTCAAGATAGATAATCCTTCAAACTTTTCTGTCGGATCTGCTTGCCCAGTTATTCCTGTAGCTTCGCCATTATCTAAAGACGGGCAGGGGGAACCTAAATTTTCAGCAATTTCAGATTCTAAGTTTTCTGTAATTGGTTTTACACCAACTAAGTATTTTCCATTAATCAAAACAGTTGGAATTCCGCGCGAGTTTGTAGGAACATCATATGCATCATAAAACTCATTCAAAAGCAAAAGATTATCGCGGTTTTGGTATATTTCAAAGTCCTTAATAGCAACACCTTCCTGCTGATTTATTTCCGTAATATATGGATTAACTACTGCGCAAGCTTGGCAACCCTCACCGTAAAAGAAATACGCGCAGGTATCTTCCGCAGATACCGTTGCAAATAAACTTGCAAATACTAATAAAACAAGTAGTAATTTGTAGGTTTTCATTATCTTTTCTCAATACGTATAGCCTTTCCATTAATCAGAGCATCTGCTATCTTCTTACGTGCTGAATCTAAAACGCGGGAAAAAGTTGGCTGAGAAACTTCCATATTTTTAGCGCATTGCTTTTGTTCTAAATTTTGAACATCAAACAAACGTATTGCTTCTGCTTCCCCAAGAGTTAATTTGACTTCTTCAAGCGAATTCATTGGAATCCCTGCAGGTTTGAAATAATCAGAATTGGGATTAAATCTTACTCGTCGGTTTATACAAGGTCTTGGCATTATATATTGAATAGATATTCAAATAAAAGGCTTCTGTAAAATAAAAGAAGCTGCTCTAATCTTGAGCAGCTCTTCTTCGGAAACCTTTACCTGCACCGCAGCCCATTCCACGTCGCATAGGTTTAGCATCTTTGCAAGGTCCCATCTGTCGACCAGTTAGCTTTCCCTTTCCGTCTGGTCCAGTTCCATCTTGATTTGGCATATTAACTTACCTCCTTATTATGAATGTGTATTCACAATAGTATATAAAGGTTGTGAATGTATATTCATAACATATAATACTGATTCTTATTAAATTCCCTTAACTGCCCAAACGGTAGCTTTATTCGTATAATAATTCGCTACAACTGCAAACATAATTGAAGTTATTATAGATATAATGACCACCGCAGAGAATAAATTTTGAGGAATAATACCTTCATTTTTAGCAATAAGCAAAATTACTAACCCAAATATTCCTCTTGAATTCATCCCCGCACCAAGTAAGGTTAACGAATTCCAACTAACTTTTGGAAAAATTGGTTTTAATGCATACGCTGCCAACATCTTTCCAGCAACCGCAACTACAAGCAGAACGCCGACAAGTATCCAATTAGTACTTATATCTTTTAAATTAAGATTTAATCCAACAACTACAAAAAAGAACGGTACAAAGAATGCAAATGCAATATCTTTGATGTCTGAAACCATTTTTTGTTCAAGGTAAACGTCTTTAATTGATGCCTGGAGAATTAATCCGGCTACAAATGCACCAATTACTATACCAATACCCATAAGTTCAGATAGATAAGCGATAGCTAAAGTAAGAATAACCATTACTGCAAAAAACGATTCCGTAGGTTCTTTACGTAGGAACACCATTGCGCGAGATATTAACTTAAAGAATACAAACATAATTACAACAAAGGAGAACACTTCTAATGGAAAGAATAAAATAGACTTTGCGCTTTTTTCATGTATAATTAAAATTAAAACCGATAAAAAAAGCATACCAAGTATATCATCAATCAATCCTGCGCCAATTAATATTTCTCCAGCACGCGTTTTGAGTTTATTAATTTCAATGAGCAGTTTGGCAGTAATTGGTTCTGCCGAAACAGCTAAGGCAGTACCAACAACCAATGCGACAATTAAGTCATATTCAAAATACAATGTTACTGCTACCGCAAAAACAAACGACAATACCATAGAAAATGTTGCAAGCATTGTTGATGGTTTTGAAAGACTCTTTAACGTTTTATAATCTGCTTCAAGACCTACTAATAACATCAAGAAAACAATTCCAAGTTCGGCGAGCATGTTGATGAAATCCATTGATCCTTCGAGCGGCAGTATGGTTCGCATAAGGGGTAAACCAATAACAACGCCCGCAAGTATTTGGCCAATGATTTTAGGATATTTAAAATAACTTGCAATTTCAGAGAAAATAAATGATAGTGCAAGAGCACTCACCAGCACAAGCAATAGTTCCATAGTCTAATCTATAGTCACAAGTATATAAATTTGTTGAGATACAATCGTGCATTTAAGAAATGTTAACACTTTAACACATTTCATTAAGCTCGTTGTATATTCGTTTAGATCTACGCAAGTCTTTATGTGACGTCGCTATCCAAGAAAGAATACCTTTTGATGATTCTACGTTCTGCTGTGAAATTTCAAGGTCTGCATTAGATTCTGATAAAAATTGTTTACATAATTCTTCGGTTGGTTGCTCATCGAACTCGTCACATAGAAGCCTATAACTTTCAAACTCTTCTTTTACTTTTTCCAATTCCCGTTGTTCAATGAAAATAACTTCGGACTCTTCGCCTTGTATTAAATTATCTTTCTCGCTGAATTCTTTACCTACAGAGATATCCTTCTCAAAGAAATGTGCTTCATGAACTAATTCCGTCAGTTTATTAGCACAGAATTCAGTTTGATATTCCAGCGCTTGATCTGGAGAAATAAATGGCGTTCCAACAAGCGAATTTTCATGTACACTATGAATTGTATAATTAATTGAAAAATAAATCAAAGCTGAAAATATCAAGATTGCTACAACCACTGCGATTTTTAAATTAAAAGAATTTTTTTGTTTGGTCATATTTTAGTTATATATTAGAATATATAAATCTTTAGTGTAGATCGCTAATTACATCAAAATCAATAGACCTAAGACAATTAGTCCCGTCCCGCGGACTCGAACCACGAACCTCATGGGTTCTGCACCGAATTTCTTCGGAAGCATTTGCACCCTCAAAAATAGTTTCTTTGGGGTGGAGACCTTTCTTTTCTAAAGAAAGGGAACCAATCTACAGCCATGCGCTCTACCAATTGAGCTAGGACGGGATTATCTAATAATAAGGGATATAATTTACTTAAAAGAGTTTCCTATAGTTGTTTGATTTTAGAAAAGACTTCGATCTTTTTCTTACCATCTTTCTGAGAAATATATGAAGGAGGAATAATTAATTTTCCTTCGATCTTAAGCTTTGATTTCATCTTGTATGATAACATTCTTTCTTCTTTTGGCTGTAGCTCTTCAAATTTCCACATAACTACAAGTTTGTCCTTTTGTTTCTTAATTACAGTTGGGGACATTGTGCCAAACTCACGAGATAACATTAAAGGAATTGGAACATAATCTTCAAGTATAACGTTTTTCTGTTTCTTATTAGTCTTGTTTTTTACAGCAATTTCAACTTTAATATAACCATCTTTTTTCTGCTTAATGCTTTTAACTAATTTATATCTAGACATGTAATATATGCCTAGCATACCGAGAGATATAGCAATTAAAACAACTGCAGCAAATAATGGCAAGTATGAAATATTATATGTATAAGTTATTTGACTATTAACTGGAATTGAATATGTCCATTTAACTGTTGAGGTTGAATCTCCATCAATAATTTCTGCTTCAGGAACTGTACTAATAAAAAACCTGTCTACTATTGAAATAGGTGCTTCCCAAACATTTTCAGTAAGAGTATTACCTCGATTTATTAGCGTAACAGAATATGATTTTTCAAGGAACTCTTCTGACCAAGTTTCTTGTGCTTCAATTTCTTCGATTAATTTAACTTTTGCCTCAACAACAGGGCTATCTGCAAGGATATTTACATGAAGATATTTATAATCTAAGACATTTCCCTCTTCTTTAAAATTAAAATAGACACTGAATATTCCTGAATCCACTGTTTTTGGTGGGGATATAGATACTTCAACAGTTTTAGATTCATGTGGCTTTAACTCCACCATATATGGTTTAATTGTTATGTCCCAATCATTTCGTGGCGTAGGAATATTTAACTTCATTTCATCATTTCGATTGTTTGTAAGTTCAATATTATATTTAGCAACACCATCAAAATCAATTTTATCTTGAACTGATTGAACATCAATTAATAAATCGGGAACTGCAACTACATTTGTTGCAAGAACTACAAGCATTACAAGAGATAATATAACATAGCTCACCTTACGCATACAATTTAAGCCAGCGCTACAATATAAATCTTTTGACATTTAGGTTATTTTTTAAGCTTTTCTTGCATAATAAAATATGCGAGTATGGAGAGAACTTGTCAAACCAGCTATAAATTATAATGAATTTGTAATTGAAGCTACAGATATATTTAATAAAATTATAGAGACTCCTGAACGATTTTATGCTTATTTACCGTTAGATTATGCTTGGAATAGTAATAATCCTTTTGAGGGTGAAAAAGAATATACTATGAAATATGATGATATAACTAGAAAGATTTTACGTGATAAAGATATGGATAATCTTTTAGAAAATCGTATGAATTTAGATAAAATATTTTCATTATCAGGTATTCTTGCATTAAGAATTAGTTATGTTCCAAAGAGTGGACGTGTTTATGTTGATAGAGTTGTTCTAAAAAATAAGCGCGTTGATGAAGTATTTAGAGATTATTTTTTTGAAATAGAAAGAGATGGTTCTACAGAAGAAGATTCATTAACTGTTGGAATATATTATGATCCAGATCTTAGAGATCAAATAGATAATATTGAATCAACACGCAGATCAAATCCAGAGATTATTGAAAAAAGAGTAGTATCAAAAAAGAATTATCTCCGTGAGAATAGCAACCTTTAAATAGTAAATAAAAGCAGTATGATATCGAGGATATTAATATGGAAAGACCATTAGACGCATTAAATCAAGCGA